>Ga0302325_10003134_pt1 | contig 39364 bp, 41 predicted proteins | sample Palsa_T0_2_FD_201948 | JGI IMG/M metagenome (GOLD analysis project Ga0302325, IMG submission 201948) | Peat permafrost microbial communities from Stordalen Mire near Abisko, Sweden - Palsa_T0_2 | ecosystem: Environmental > Terrestrial > Soil > Palsa > Peat permafrost | place: Sweden: Abisko...
CCTCGAGGAGTCCTTCACGCCCGCGCTCGAGGGCGCCCCCGAGTACCCCCACTACACGCGCCCCGCCGACCATCGCGGCTGGGCGGTTCCCGACGTGCTCCTCTCCGGCCACCACGCGCGCATCCGTGAGTGGCGGCTCGCGCAAAGCCGCGCGCGCGCCTCGGGCGGCGACGGGGCGGGCTCTCGGGGGGACGGTGCGGGGAGCGGAACCGGTTCGCTACCATAGGCCGCCCGCGGTCTCGGACCGCCGGTTGATCTTGCCATGAGCTCCGTCATCGAAAGCCTCGAGCTCGCTCAGCTCCGCCGCGTTCCCAACTTCGATGCCGGGGACCGTTTGCGCGTGCACTTTCAGGTGATCGAAGGCGTGCGGCGGCGCACGCAGGTGTTCGAGGGGGTCGTGATCAAGCGTCAGGGCCATGGCGCGCGCGAGACCTTCACCGTCCGCAAGCAGTCGTTCGGGGTCGGAGTCGAGCGCACGTTTCCGCTTCATTCGCCCAAGATCGAGAAGATCGAGGTCGCCGCGCGCGGGGACGTGCGGCGGGCCAAGCTGTACTACCTGCGCAGCCGGGTCGGGAAGCGCGCGCGGGTCAGGGAGCGCCGCTCGGCGCGTCCCGAGGAGGTCGTCGCTCACGAGCTGCTCCATCCCCCGCCCACGGGCGAGGACGAGGTGGCAGCACCCACGACGGAGGCAGGGGATGCGGTCGAGGCCGCCGTTGCCGAGCCGGTCGTGGCGGGCGACGGGGCGGCGGCGTCAGATCCCGCCGGCGAACCGGGGGAGTGAGCAAGCACCGGAAGTCGGCGGTCGGCTCCGTGGTGGAGCTGGTGCTGATCGTCGCCACGGCGCTCGGTCTCGCGCTCGCCATTCAAGCCTTCGTCGTCAAGCCCTACCGAATCCCCAGCGGTTCGATGCTACCCACCATCCGCCTGGGTCAGCGCGTCCTCGTCGACCGAATCGGCGACGACTTCAGCAGCCCTCACATCGGCGAGATTATCGTCTTCCATCCGCCCAAGAACTACGGGCTGGGGTGCATCGACACGAACGAGGGCCAGAGCGGCGGTCCCGGCCAGCGACCGTGCGGAGTGGCACGGACGGAGGAATCGAGCCAGACCTTCATCAAGCGCGTGGTCGGGCTGCCCGGGGACCGGATCTCCATCAGCGACGGTCACGTCTACCGCAACGGCGTGCCTGAGAAGGATTCGTACATCGCCCCGTGCCCGCCCGAGCAAGCGACCTGTAACTTCCCGGTGTCGATCACCGTGCCCCGCGGGGACTACTACATGATGGGCGATAATCGCGGCCTGTCGGACGACAGCCGCTTCTGGGGCCCGGTTCCGCGCTCGTGGATCATCGGTGACGCCTTCTTCACCTACTGGCCCCCCGACCGGATCGGAACCCTCTGAGTGCGCGTCAAGGGAGTCATAGAGCTCGTCGTCACGGTCGCCGTGGCCATCGGGATCGCCTTCCTCGTACAGGCGTTCATCGTCAAGCCGTACCGGATTCCCAGCGCGTCGATGGAGCCCACGCTCGCGATCGGGCAGCGGATTCTCGCCAACCGGATGATCAGTCACCCGAGTCTCGGCGACGTCGTTGTCTTCCATCCACCGAGCGGTGCCGATTCTCTGCTCGGGACCTGCGGGGTCGCGGACGAGGGGGAGAGCCCGAGCGGGCACTTCTTTGCGCGCGCCTGCGACGTCCACACTCCGACCGCGTCGAGCCAGACATTCATCAAGCGCGTGGTCGGCGTGCCCGGGGACCGGATCTCCATCCGCGACGGGCACGTGATCCGCAACGGGGTGCAGGAGAAGGACTCCTACATCTACCAATGTGGCGGAGGTCCTCAATGCAATTTCCCACAAACCATCGTCGTTCCGCCCGGTGATTACTTCATGATGGGCGACAACCGTGGGAACTCGGACGACAGCCGTTACTGGGGGCCAGTCCCCGACAAGTGGATCATCGGGGTTGCCTTCTTCACCTACTGGCCGCCGGACCGGATCGGAACCCTCTAAGCCGGCGGCGCCGGCGGCGCCCGAGCGCGTCCCGGCGCCCGAGCGCGTCCCGGCGCCCGAGCGCGCCCGGGCGCGCCGGCGGCGCTCGCCGCGTCCCGGACACCGGCTGCTGCGCTTCGACCGCGCGCTCGGGGTGCGCTTCGTAGCCGGCGCCGACGAAGCGGGCCGCGGATGCCTGGCCGGCCCTCTGGTCGCCGCCGCGGTCCTCCTCGATCTCGAGCGCATCGGGCCGGCCGAGACTCGCGCGCTCGCTGCCCTCAACGACTCAAAGCAGCAGACGCCGGCGGCGCGGGCAGAGCTCTACCCGGTAATCCTCCGGATCGCCGCCCGGGTGGCGATCGTCTCCCGCTGCGCTCCGGGGATCGACGCCCGCGGGCTTCACGTGACCAATCTCGCGGCGCTCCGCGACGCGCTCGCGCTCGTCGCCCGGCCGGGCTGTCTCTGCCTCAGCGACGGCTTCCCGGTCAAGGGGCTGCCCTACGAGCGTCGCGCGGTCATCGGGGGCGACGCCAAGAGCGCGGCCATCGCCGCCGCCTCGGTCCTCGCCAAGGAGACGCGCGACCGCTTCATGCATCGGGCCGACACGGCCCACCCCGGCTGGGAATTCGCTCAGCACGTCGGCTACGCGACCCCCGAGCACCGCGAGGCGATCGGCCGGCTCGGCGTCTCGCCGCTCCATCGGCTGTCCTTTCAGTCGGCGGCATATACACAGCTGGCGCTCTGAGCTGGGGCTCGGGCGGGCGGGGGAATCCGCCGGCGGCCAGGGCTCTGGGTCGGCGGGCTCATGCTGGGTGTAGGGCGCGGAGGCAATTGGCCGGCGGCGGATTCCCCCGCCCGCCCGTCCAACTCGCCCGCGTGCTCAAGCTAACGGCCCGGCCGGCCGCGCCGTCAAGGGTGGCTACGAAACGCCTGACTATCCGGCGTTTCGCAGCACGACCTCGCCGCGGGTGCCCGCGGGCGCGCGGTGGGGGCGAGGTCGCGCGGTGGGGACCGCGGGGCCCCGGTCCGCCCCGCGCACCAGGGGTCGTGATGCAGAACCCGTAATAGTCAATAGTCGATGGTTTCGTACCACGACCCATCGCGCGCGCCCGCCCCGCCACGCCCCGCCACGCCCCGCGCCCCCGCCCGCCACGCCCCGGCGCGCCCCCACCCGCCGGGCTAGAACGCCCCCTCCAAGTGCTCGATGCTCACGAGCTTGCCCGTCGCGTCGATCGTCACGCCGATGGCGTCGAAGCGGATGAGGTCGGAGTGGGGGCGGTTGGTGCGTTCGATCAGCCATTGGCCGGCCATCTTGCGCAGGCGCTGGCGCTGGGGGGCGCGGAGGCCGTCGAGGGGGCCGCCGGCGGGGGATAGGCGGCGGGTCTTGACCTCGCAGAAGGCGAGTGTCTCGCCGTCGAAGGCGACGATGTCGAGCTCGCCCCAGCGGGTCCGGTAGTTGCGCTCGACGATCTCGTAGCCGAGGCGCACGAGATGTTCGGCGGCGATCTGTTCGCCGTGCTTGCCGAGGCGGTGACGGAGGTCGGTGCTCATCGCCGATGACGCTACGGCGATTCGCGTGACGGGTGGGTGACGCCGTGCATCAGTTCTCCCTCGTCGACCACCGCGGTCCGCGCAGAGAAGTCACGATCCGCGTGTCCCATGTCACGCGACGGCGCGTAGCGTCTTGAGCATGCTCGCTCAGGTGGCGACCTTTGCAATCGACGGCGTCGATCCGCGTCCCGTATGGGTCGAGGTCGACATCCGCGCCGGGCTGCCCACCTTCACGATCGTCGGCCTGGGCGACGCGGCGGTGCGCGAATCGCGTGATCGCGTCCGGTCGGCTGTACTCAACTCGGGTTTCGACTTTCCCCAGCGCCGGATCACCGCGAACCTCGCCCCGGCCTTCCTGCGCAAGGTCGGACCGGGCTTTGACGCCGCGCTGGCGCTCGCCCTGCTCGCCGCGAGCGGCCAGGTCCCGTTGGAGGCGCTCGCGCGCTACGCCGTGTACGGAGAGCTGTCGCTGGGCGGCGAGCTGCGCGACTCGCCGGGCGCGCTCGCGGTCGCTGAGGGCGCGCGCCGAGCCGGTCTCGAGCGCCTGATCGTCCCGCCCGCGCGGGCCCGCGAGGCGGCGCTGGTGGCAGGACTTGTCATCGCCCCGGTGAAGAATCTGCGCGCGGCGGCCGACGTCCTCCGCGGTCACGAACTACCGCTCGCCCCGGCGGCGCCTGCGGCGCCCGCGGTCCCGAGAGACGCCCCTGACCTGGGTGACGTGCGCGGGCAACAGACGGCGCTGCTCGCGCTCCAGATCGCCGCGGCCGGCGGGCACAACCTGCTCCTCGAGGGGGCTCCGGGGACGGGCAAGACGATGCTCGCCCGCAGGCTGCCGACGATCCTGCCCGAGCTCACGCGCGCCCAGGCGATCGAGGTCACGCGGATCCACAGCGTTGCCGGCGTCCATTCGGGGGGCCTGATTTCGGCACGTCCCTTTCGCGCGCCCCACCACACGATCTCGGCGGCCGGGCTCGTGGGTGGCGGGAGCCCGCCGCGGCCCGGTGAGGCGAGCCTCGCTCATCACGGCGTGCTCTTCCTTGACGAGCTCTCGGAATTCCAGCGGACGAGCCTCGAGGCGCTCCGCCAGCCGCTCGAGGACGGACACGTGACGATCGTGAGGGGACAGCGCGTGCTCGAGCTCCCGACTCGCTTCATGCTCGTCGCGGCGTCGAATCCCTGTCCGTGCGGCTTCGCCGGGGTGGGCGATCGCTGTGGGTGCGGCGAGGCGGATCTACGCCGCTATCGCCGCCGGCTGAGCGGGCCCCTGCTCGACCGCATGGACTTGCTCGTGACCGTCGAGCGCCCGGCCGAGCGCGAGCTCCGAGCGCCTCCGCTGATGAGCTCGGCTGGCGCACGCGAGCGTGTACTGGCGGCCCGCTACCGGCAGGAGCTCAGGCTCGCGGGGTCCGGTGCCGCCTGCAACGGCGAAATGGATTCGCGTCTCGCGCGTCGCCACGCCCGCCTCGACGGCGCCGCCGAGCTCGCCCTCGGGGCTGCTTACGAACAGGGCGCGCTGAGCGCCCGGGGGCGTCACCGCGTCGTGCGCGTCGCGAGGACGGTCGCCGATCTCGACGGCCGCGATCGGGTCAGCGCCGCGGACGTGCTGATGGCCGTGAGCCTGCGTCAGTGCGAGCGGGCGGAAGGCGCCCTCGCAGCGTGAGCGCCGAGGACGGGACCGGCGTCGCCGACGCGGGCGCCGACGCTTGCCCCGACTGCCTGCGCCGAGCGTGGCTGGTGGCACGCCTCGGAGCCCAGTTCGACTTCGCCCGCCGGCGGGGGCGCGACCTCCCGCTCGTCTTCGACCTTCCCGACGCGAGGCTGATCGCCGCCGTGGCCGGCGCGGCGCGGCCCGAGGTCGAGCGCGAGTACGACGGCTTCGACGCAGCGGTCGCCCTCGCTCGCTGCCGCAGCGCCGGCATCGAGACCATCTGCCGGTGCGACTGCGCCTACCCGAGCCGGCTCCTCTCCGCGCCGGGGGCGCCCGCGGTCCTCCACGTGGCAGGCGGGCGGGAGCGCCTCGTCAGGCTCCTCACCGCCGACGCCGTCTCGATCGTGGGCGCGCGCCGGGGGTCGACCTACGGGCTCGAGGTTGCCCGCTCGCTCGGCCGCAGTCTCGGCGCGGCCGGACTGACGGTGATCAGCGGGATGGCTCTGGGGATCGACTCGGCGGCCCATGCAGGCACGCTCGAGGGGGCCGGGGCGACCATCGCCGTCCTGCCGGCGGGGGCCGAGCGCCCCTATCCGGCGAGCAAGCGCGGGCTCTACCGCCGCATCGTCGGGACCGGCGTCGCGGTCTCCGAACTGCCGCCCGGAAGCGAGAGTCGCCGCTGGGGGTTCCCCGCCCGCAACCGGATCATCGCGGGACTGAGCGCGATGACGGTGGTGGTCGAAGCCGGCGAGCGCTCCGGGTCGCTGATCACCGCCGGGGTGGCGGAGGATCTCGGGAGGGTGCTGGGCGCCGTGCCCGGGCGGGTCACCTCGGTGCTCTCGGCGGGCACGAACGAACTCCTCGCCCGCGGGGCCCGGGTGGTTCGCGACGCCGGCGATGTCCTCGATGCGCTCTTCGGCGTCGGCGTGCGCACCGTCCCTGAAGGGCCGGCCGGCGGGCCCCTCCGCGCCGAGCTCCGCGACCTGCTCGACACGATCGGCGGCGGCTGCGACACGCTCGGGGCCCTCGCCGGGTGCGGGCGCCCGATCGAGCCCATCCTCACCGGCTTGGCCGAGCTCGAGCTGGGTGGCCGGATCCGCCGCGAGGCCGGGGGGCGCTACGTGGTCGTGATGCGGGGTGCGTAAGCTCGGCGCGGTGCCGTTGCCAGCAAGCATTCCCCGCGTGCTCTCGATCGCGGGCTCGGATTCCGGCGGCGGTGCGGGGATCCAAGCCGATCTGAAGGCATTCGCAGCTTGCGGCGTCCACGGGATGACGGCGATCACCGCCCTCACGGCCCAGAACACGGTTGGCGTCACCGCGGTCGAGACCGTCTCGCCGGAGATGGTGATCGCCCAGGTCCGCGCGGTGCTGGCCGACATTGGCGTGGACGCGGCCAAGGTCGGGATGCTCGGCACCGTCGAGACGATCGAGGCCGTGCGGTTGGCGCTGGAAGAGCTCGAGCCGGGCACGCCCGTGGTCGTCGACCCGGTGATGGTGGCCGAGTCCGGGGCCGAGCTCCTGGACCGGTCCGCCCGATCGCTGCTCATCGAGCGAATCCTCCCGCTCGCGACCGTGGCGACGCCGAACCTGCCCGAGGCGCGGGCGCTGACCGGGCTCGCCGACGCCGACGCCGGCACCCTCGCTCGCGCCGTCCACGCGCTCGGACCTCAGGCCGTGGTCGTCACGGGCGGTCACCGCGAGCAGGCCATCGACGTGTTCTACGACGGTGAGACGATGGTCGAGCTTCCCGGCGAGTGCTACGCGAGCGGCGCCGCGCACGGCTCGGGGTGTACCCACTCCTCGGCGCTGGCGGCCTTCATGGCCCGGGGGCTGACGGCCCTCGACGCCTCACGCGGGGCCAAGGCGCTCGCGTCCGCGGCGGTACGTGACGGTCTGGCGGGGATCGGGGCCGGCGTCGGCCCCGTCGATGCCCTCGGGCTCCTGCGCTCGACACCGCGAGGGCCATTCTGAGGGCACGACCGGCGCAGAGCTTTCCCTCCGTCGACCCTCTGACATAATTCTTGCATGCGGTTCCTACGGATGAAGCCCGGGCACGGAGAGGTACTGATCGCCGAAGGTGATGTCGAGCTTCGCGCCGACGAGCTACGTCTGATGGAGGCGTTCCGCGAGCAGCTCGACGAGGGCATGTGGGCGGCGGTGCCGGTCACCGAGCCGGCGGGACGCCGGCAGGCCGAGCTCGTGCGCACATTCGACGATATCCCGTCCGATGCCGATCGGGTGATCTTCTTCCCGCGAGCCGCGGGCGGCGCCCGGTAGCGACCGCCGGTCGATGCTTCTCGCCCTCACCGTCACCGCGCTGGTAGTCCTCGCGCTCCTCTCCGACCTGCTCGTCCCCCGCCTCGCCGAGCAGTGGGAGCGCCACCGTGCGCGTCGCCACCGCGCCCCCGCGCCGCCATACGATCCCGGGCGCGAGCGCCGGGCCGAGCAGCGGGCACGAGCGCTGCTGCAGTCCTGCGTGAACCAGGAGGAGTGGTCGATGTACCGCGACCTCGGGTTCATCCGTGTCTGGGGGTCGCAGAGGGACGGAGCCGACGGGACCGGCGGGGCCGCCTACGGCTACCTCGTGTACCCCCACAAGCCGATCGTCGCCTACCTCGCCCAGACTCACCGGCTGCTTAACGAGTACTGCGTCACCTTCCCCGACGAGACCCGCCCCTACGGGAGCGCGCGGCTCCCCGACTCCGACGACGTGCTCGCGAAGTGGATGGCCCTGACCGGAGACGAGCGCAGGCTGATCTCCACCGCCAACATGCACCTGCCGGGCCGCCAGATCGACCCCGCTCAGGTCAAACGCGACCTGTGGCGCCTGACCCAGTGGGAACGCGCCCGCCTCCGCGGCGAGCCGACGTCCAAGTCAGCGTCATCTCCGTAGCGGGCCCTCGGCGAGGGTGAGGAACCTTGAGCCGCATATAGCGGCTTAACGTCACCCACCCCCCGCACGCCCTCGACCAACCGCCCGCGCCCCGCGCCCGCGCCTCGCTACAGTGCCCGGCCGATGACCTTCGATCCTAAGCATCGCAGCCGCGCCCTGACCGAGGGCTACGAGCGCGCCCCGGCGCGCGCGTACCTGAAGGGCATCGGCTACGACGACGAGGCGCTCGCGCGGCCGCTCGTGGCGGTGGCGAACACGTGGATCGAGACCATGCCCTGCAACTTCCATCTCCGCGCGCTCGCCGCCAAGGTCAAGGAGGGCATCCGTGAGGCTGGGGGCACGCCGATGGAGATGGGGACGATCGCGATCTCCGACGGGATCACGATGGGCACGTCGGGCATGAAGGCCTCGCTCGTGAGCCGCGAGGTCATCGCCGACTCGATCGAGCTCGTATGCGATGCCCACATGTTCGACGCCGTGGTGGCCATCTCTGGCTGCGACAAGACGCTTCCGGGCACCGTGATGGCGCTCTGCCGGTTGAATGTGCCGAGCCTGATGCTCTACGGCGGTTCGATCTTCCCCGGCGTGTACAAGGGCGAGCGGGTCACCATCCAGGAGGTCTTTGAGGCCGTCGGCGCCCGCTCGGCCGGCAAGATCAGCGACGCCGAGCTGACCGCACTCGAGGACGTGGCCTCGCCGGGAGCGGGGGCGTGCGGCGGCCAGTTCACGGCGAACACGATGGCGATGGCCTTCGAGGCGCTCGGGATCTCACCGATCGGCCTCTCGACGGTGCCGGCCGTGGACGCACGCAAGCCGCAGGCGGCGTTCGAGGCCGGGCGGCTGGTCATGGACGTCCTCGAACGCGGCCTCCTTCCCAGCGACATCATCACTCGAGCCAGTCTCGAGAACGCGATCGCGGCGATCGCGTGCAGCGGCGGATCGACCAACGGCGTGCTCCACCTGCTGGCCGTGGCCCGCGAGATCGGGGTCGAGCTCGCGATCGACGACTTCGACGCCATCAGCCGGCGCACCCCCCTGCTCTGCGACCTCAAGCCCGGCGGGCAGTACGTGGCTCCCGACCTGTTCGAGGCCGGCGGCGTTCCCGTCGTGCTTCAGCGACTCAGGGACGCAGGCCTGCTCCACGGCGACTCCATCACCGTGACTGGCGCCACGGTGGGCGAGATCGCCGGCACGGCACAGGAGACCCCCGGGCAGCGCGTGGTCCGGCCGCTGGATGACCCGATCCAGCCCACCGGAGGTCTCGCCATCCTCCACGGGAATCTCGCCCCCGAGGGCTGCGTGGTCAAGCTCGCGGGCCACGAGCGACGGCTCCAGTCGGGCCCAGCGCGGGTGTTCGAGTCCGAGGAGGACGCGATGGCCGCCGTCACCGCCGGCGCCATCGTCGCCGGCGACGTCGTTGTGATCCGCAACGAGGGGCCGGTCGGGGGACCGGGAATGCGCGAGATGCTCGGGGTGACCGCCGCGCTCGTCGGCCAGGGCATTGGCGACGAGGTCGCGCTCATCACCGACGGTCGCTTCTCGGGCGCCACCCACGGCCTGATGGCCGGCCACGTCGCCCCCGAGGCGGTGACCGGAGGCCCGATCGCCGCCGTGCGCGACGGCGACCAGATCACCCTCGACGTGACCGCTCGCCGGCTCGACGTGGCGCTCGCGGACGACGAGATCGTCGCCCGCATCGAGGCCTACCGCCCGCCCTCCAACGCGGGCGTTGCCGTCGTGCTGGCCAAGTACGCCCGCCTCGTCGGGAGCGCGGCCGAGGGCGCCGTCACCCGCTGAGGCGGGTCAGACCGCCGGGTCACGCTACGCTCTGTCACATGGCGAACATCGACAAGCGCGGCAGGTACGTCCCCAGGCGTCAGCGCGAGCGCCGCGCCTACCAGCTTGCCGTTGGCGGCACCACGGCGGGAGTGGTCGGCGTCGTCTCCCTCGTCCTCGCCGTCGCCGGGGTGCTCGGCTTCGGCCTTCCGGTCATCGCGCTGATCGTCGCCGCGCTCTGCTACGTCGGGTTCCAGCGGTCGGTCGGCGGGCGCTAAGGGTCCGCCGCTCACGTAGACGCCGGCCAGAACTCCGGGAACAGCTCGCCGTCGGCCGTGAAGTGCGGCCCGACCGCGATGAGCTCGAGGCCCTCAGGGCCCGCCTCGAAGGCGCGCGTCGAGCCCGGCGCGACCCGGATCGCGTCGAGCGGGCCGATCTCGTGGATCCCGTCGTCGATCCGCACCCGACCGGAGCCGCCCAGCACCAGGTAGACCTCCTCGGCGCGCTCGTGCCGGTGTCCGAAGCCCTGACGCTGGTTCGGTCGCAGGCGCTGGTGAGCAACGCCTGTGTCGAGGGCACCGAGGTCGGTGCGGGCGAAGCGCGCTTCGCCGAGCTCCGAGAAGCCGAATCTGGGGGCCTGGTCTTCGACGGACTCGAGATTGACGATCGTGAAGCCGGTGCGGCCGGCGGGGCAGTGACCGACACCACCGAGCGGCTCGAGATCGATCCGCTCGAACGGCCCGTCGACGAGGTCCATCACCTCGGGTATCAGCGCCCGCGCCCTCTCGAGCTCGAGCGCCGCGTCGAGATCCTCCTGGCTGCTCCAGAGCTCGGTTACCCACACGGTGTCGGGCTCCGCCGGCGACCGGTTGACGATGTAGAGCAAGCACCCCGGCGCGTCCTCGAGCTCGGCGGCGACGCGGAGCATCACCTTGGCGAGCGCCGCTCCCTCGCCGCTCTTCGCCGTCGCCTTCGCGTATCGAGCTACCTCGGACATGGCGCTACACGCTATGACATCGGGCGGCGTGGTGCTCAGTGGTCGGTCTCGCAATTACGCGGCGTTTGGCGGCGTCTGGACGCGCCTGACGGGCGGCGGCGAACCCGCCGGACCACCAGTACGACTTGGTTCGCCGCCCCCCGTCATCCACGCCCAGCCACGCGCCAACCATCCACGTACTTACGAGACCGATCACTCGGCGCGAGGGCGCGGCGGCCCGAGCCCTTAAAGTCCGGCCCATGACCGACAAAGCTCCGCTCACCGGTGGCTGCAACTGCGGGGCGGTCCGCTACGAAGTTGGCGGACCGCTCATCTCGGCGGGCTACTGCCATTGCCAGCGATGCCAGCGCCGCAGCGGCGCAGCGGCATCGGCCAACGCCCGGCCCGAGCGGGGCGCCTTCAGAATCGTCGCCGGGGAGGACCGCCTGCGGGCCTGGGTGCCTGAGACGGGATGGGAGAAGCTGTTCTGCGGCGACTGCGGCTCGGCAATGTACAGCCGCGATCCGGAGGACCATGGGTCGGTGGGCATCCGGTTGGGCACGTTTGACTCCGATCCCGGGATCCGCCCGGGCCATCACCAGTTCGTCGACTACGCCGCGCCGTGGGAGGCGATTCCCGACGACGGCCTGCCCCGATATCCCGAGAGCTCGCGCCGGCGTCGCGACGCCGACAAATGACGCGGCTGCGAAGGAAAGCGCCGACTAATCATGAATGGACCATTGCAACCAGCGCCGAGGAGGTGGATCTGTAGCATCCTCGGTGTTGGTATGGGCAGCGACCGTCCTCTGAATTTGACCACAAAACGATGAACATGGGCAATTCATCCCGTTGGCTGTTCCTGATCGCTCCGGCGGTGCTGATGGTGGCCGTCGTCGCGGTGTTCGCGGTATTCGCCAGCTCACAGCCGAGCGTGGCGGCGGACTCGACCGCGCTGGCGAAGGTCGACACGGCGCTCGGTGGAGGCAAGGTGGTGAGCGTGCACGTGACCGGCCCCAAGGGCAAGGTGATTCCGGTCACCCTGACCGGCGGGCGCATCGTCCCGCAAATCAAGCTGCGACCGAACGAGCACGTCTCCGTCGTCGCGGTGGTCAGTCGTCCGGGTTGGATCGGCTGGCTCGCGGGCAGCCGCGACACCGAGCGACTCTCGCTCAGCACCCCCACGACCTCTCTGGACGACCAGTACCTGACGCTGGCTCAAAGCGCGCCCCTGCGGCTGACCTTCAGCCATCCGGTCACCACCTTTGCCTACGGGGAGCCCGGTTCGCTCCAGCACCGCACCTTCGCCGCTCCCAAGGCCGCCGTCACCATCGCGCGGCCCGCCTCCGCCGGCACGCTCGCCGTGGCCGCCGCCCCGCGGACATGGGAGACGGCGAGCACGACCTTCGTGACCTGGTTCCCGGCCGGCGCTCCGACCATGGCGGTGACCGATCCCACACCCGGGCGGAACATCACCGCGACCACGCCGATCACGCTGACCTTCTCCAAGCCCTACTCGCAGGTTCTCGGAGGGTCGATGCCCAAGCTCTCGCCCGACCCGCCTGGTACCTGGCACACGATCGACTCGCACAAGATCGAGTTCAAGCCCAGCGGCTACGGCTTCGGGCTGGGGACCACGATCAGCGTCGATCTGCCGAGCGGCGTACAGGTGGTGGGAGGGCACGCCTCGTGGACGGTGCCCTCGGGCTCGAGCCTGCGCGTCAATCAGATCCTTTCGCAGCTCGGGTATCTGCCCGTTAGGTGGCGGTCGGCCGCGCGCGCGGTGGCTCCCACGGTCGGGGCTCAGCTCGATGCGGCGGTCCACCCGCCGGCCGGCGACTTCTCGTGGATCTACGGCAACACCCCCGGCTCACTGGAGGCGCAGTGGAATCCGGACGAGCAGACCGTGGTCACGCAAGGGGCGCTGATGGCGTTCGAGGAGAACCTGGGCATCTTCGGCAGCGATCCCACTCCGGCGCAGGTCTGGCACGACCTCATCACCGCGGAGATCAAGGATCAGCGCTCGAGCTTCGGCTACACCTACGTGATGGTGAGCGAGGGCTCGCCCGAGAGCCTGAACCTGTGGCATAACGGGCGGACCGTCCTGACCACTCCCGTCAACACGGGCATCCCCGCGGCTCCGACGGCGACCGGTACCTACCCGGTCTTCGAGCACGTGCCGGTCACGACCATGACCGGGGTCAACCCCGATGGCACGCCCTACTCGGACCCCGGCATTCCCTGGGTCAGCTACTTCAACGGCGGTGACGCGCTCCATGGCTTCATCCGGGCCAGCTACGGCTCCCCGCAGAGCCTCGGGTGCGTGGAGATGCCGTTCTCGACCGCCGGCCAGGTCTATCCCTACACGCCGATCGGCACCCTGGTCAACGTCGAGTAGTGCGCGGCGCGGCGCCGGTGCCGGGCGCTGTCCCGTCGTCGGGGACGCCAATGTCCTCGACCTTTACCTCCTCCCATCCCGCTTGCAGCAAAGAGGCATGGTGCGGCTGGTGGCGAATAGCCAAGGCGCCGATGTGCACGCCCCGAACCTGCTTGCGAATCACCGCATACCACATTGTCGACGCGTCGTCGGTTCCCTGGATCCGATGCCATGGACGCTCGGGGAGCCCGTCGTCGGCAGTGAGCCCGGCGTCGGCGAGCTGGCGAAGGGTGGCGACCTGACCCGTGCCCGTGTCGATGAAGAACCGGCTCATCCCCACGGAGGCTAACCCGCGCTCGCCCGCGCTGCAGTGGGACGAGGCGCGCGGCATGTTCGAGCAGGATCTCCGCCGGCGTGGAGCGGCCGAGAAGACGCGCCGCGCCTATCGCGTCGATATCGCGCAGTTCGCCCACTGGGCCGCCGGACACGAGCTCGAACCGGCGTCGGTCGATCACCGCGCCCTGCGCCGTTACGCTGCGAGCCTGTCCGAGCGCGGACAGGCCCCGGCCACCGTCGCGCGCAAGCTCGCCGCGCTGCGCGGGTTCTTCCGGGCCCTGGTTGAGCTCGGCGAGCGCGGCGAGAACCCTGCCGAGCTCCTCAGCTCCCCCAAGCGCCCTCAGGTCCTGCCTCGCGTGCTCAAGCCCGCCGACGTGGCCAAGCTCCTCGACCGGATACCCGTGACCACGCCGCTCGAGCTGCGTGACCGGGCGCTGTTCGAGCTGGCCTACGGGTCGGGCCTGCGAGCTGAGGAGCTGGTCTCGCTCGACCTCGACGCCGTCGACTTCGACGCCGAACGGGTACGGGTCGAGGGCAAGGGGGATAAGACGCGCCTGGTGCCGACGGGCGAGCATGCCCTGCGCGCGATCGAGCGCTATCTCGGCCGCGCGCGACCCGCGCTCGACAACGGCGACGGGAACGCGCTCTTCCTCTCCAAGACCGGGCGCCGTCTCAGCACTTCCGACGTCCGTCGTCGTCTCCGCGTCTGGGCCCAGCAAGCTTCGGCCCTCGTTCCTGGTGCCGGGGACCTCCATCCGCACGCGCTTCGACACTCCTTCGCGACCCATCTGCTCGAGGGTGGAGCCGACCTCCGCGCCATCCAAGAGCTGCTCGGACATGCAAGCATCTCGACCACGCAGGTCTACACTCGGGTAGAGTCGTCGCGTCTGCGGGCTACTTACCTGCGGAGCCATCCGCGGGCTTAGGCACCCGACCCCGGGGGGAATGCTGGAAACTAACGTCAAAGCGATCGAGCTGCAGGACCTGTGGCGGCGCTACAAAACGTCGGGTGATGAACGCGCGCGCGAGCGGCTAGTCGTTGCCTATTCGCCCCTGGTCAAGTACGTAGCGGGGCGGATGAGCTCCGGCCTGCCCGCCCACGTGGACGAGGCTGACCTGATCTCCTATGGACTGGGCGGCTTGATCTTCGCGATCGAGCGCTTCGATCTCTCTCGCGAAATCAAGTTTGAGACCTACGCGATCACCCGGATCCGGGGCGCGATCATCGACGAGCTCCGCTCGCTCGACTGGGTCCCGCGGTCGGTCCGTGCCCGCGCTCGCGAGATCGAGCGGGTCAACATGAAGCTCGAGGCGCGCCTACAGCGGGCGCCTACGGACGAGGAAATGGCCGGCGAGCTCAAGGTCAACGTCGAGGAGTTCCACGAGGCGCTGCTCCAGATCTCGAACTCGACCATCGTCGCCCTCGACGAGCTGTGGAACGTCTCGGACTCGAGCGGCGACCAGGTCTCGCTCCTCGACACGATTCCCGACCACGGCGCCCCCGACCCCGAGGCGGTGGTCGACCAGGGCGAGCTGCGCGACCGCATCGCCGACGCCATCGCCGCCCTGCCCGAGCGGGAGAAGCTGGTCATCGCGCTTTACTACTACGAGAACCTGACCCTCCGAGAGATCGGCGAGGTCCTCGGCGTCACCGAATCGCGCGTGTCCCAGCTGCACACCAAGGCCGTGCTGCGCCTGCGCTCGAAGCTCGGCAACGAACTTGAGTAGTCGCCCAGGGGGCGACTACTTTGAGAGTTTCGGTCTTGGGCTCGGGCCGAGTGGCGATTCTCGACGCCGAAACTCCCGGCGGCTGGCGGTCCGGACTTCGTAATCGGTAGCGGCACCCCTCTCTCAGGCGGTATCGTCGCGCTTTGCGTCTGAGAGAGAGGAGCTGGGCATGCACCAGGCCGCGGATCGGATTCGCAACGTGGCCCTCGTCGGCCACCGGGGCAGTGGAAAGACCTCGCTCCACGAGGCGCTGCTGTTTCAGGCCGGCGCCGTCAACCGGCTGGGATCCGTCGTCGACGGAACCACCGTTTCCGACGCTGACGCCGACGAGAAGAGCCGCCAGATGTCGATCGCCGCGGCCCTCACCTCGTTCCAATGGGACGACCGCAAGGTCAACCTGATCGACACCCCCGGCGACTCGAGCTTCGTGGCCGACGCCCTCGGGGCCCTGCGCGTATGCGAGTCGGCGATCTTCGTCATCAACGGCGTGATGGGCGTCGAGGTGCATACCACCCGCCTGTGGCAGCGCGCCGCCGAGCTCGATCTCGCCCGCCTCGTCTTCGTCAACATGCTCGATCGCGAGCGTGCCGACTTCTTCCGCACGCTCGAGTCGCTCAAGAGCGCCTTCGGTCCGCACGTGGTTGCCACCGAGATCCCGATCGGCTCAGAGCACGAGATCTCGGGCCTGATCGACCTCGTCGACATGAAGGCGTACCGCTACGAGGACGGCCCCCCGACGCGCGAGAACAGCACCGAGATCCCGATCCCCGATGAGCTCCTGGCCCAGGCCGAGGAGTACCGCGAGAAGCTCATGGACGAGGTCGCCGAGAACTCCGACGCGCTCATGGAGCGCTACCTCGAGGGCGAGGAGATCTCCCATGAGGAGATCGTCGCCGCGCTCAAGGACGGCACCAACCACGGCGCCATCTTCCCCGTGACCTGTGGTGTCGCCACCCGCAACCTGGGGACCAACCGGCTCCTCGACGCCATCGTCGAGGACCTTCCCTCGCCGGTCAAGCACGGCGGACTGGAGGTCGGCGAGATGACGCTCGAGCCGACCGAGAACAAGGAGCTGTTCGCCTACGTGTTCAAGACCCGGGCTGACCCGTTCGCGGGCCGGATCAACCTCTTCCGCGTCTACCAGGGCGTTCTGGGGCAGGATTCCCAGGTTCTCAACACACGCGCCCACACCAAGGAGCGGGTCGGTCAGCTGCTCACCTTCGAGGGCGGCCAGACCGGCCATGTCACCGAATTCGGACCGGGCGACATCGGGGCGGTGGCCAAGCTCAAGGAGACGCGGGCCGGGGACTGGCTCGCCTCACGCGACGAACCGATCCAGATGCCCTCGATCCAGCTGCCGGCGCCGGTGATGGCCTTCGCCGTCGAGCCCAAGAGCAAGGGCGACGAGGACAAGGTGTTCACGGCGCTGCGGCGGCTCCAGGAAGAGGACCCGACCATCGACCTCCATCGCGACCCCCAGACGGGCGAGCAGATCGTCGCCGGGCTCTCGCAGGTCCACGTCGAGGTGATCGTCGAGCGCCTGCATTCACGCTTCGGAGCCGATGTGACGCTGAAGCCGCCGCGCGTGCCCTACCAGGAGACGATCCGCAAGCCCGCCAAGGCGCACGGCCGCCACAAGAAGCAGACCGGCGGTCGCGGTCAGTTCGGCGACTGCCACATCGAGATCACGCCCCGTGAGCCCGGCGAGGGCTTCGAGTTCATCAACGCGATCAAGGGGGGCGTGATCCCGACCGGATTCATCCCGGCCGTCGAGAAGGGCGTGATCGAAGCCATGGACCAGGGCGTCGTCGCCGGCTACCCGGTCAAGGATGTGAGCGTCAGGCTCTACGACGGCTCGTATCACACCGTCGACTCCTCGGAGATGGCGTTCAAGATCGCGGGCTCGCTGGCCATGAGGCAGGCTCTCGAGCAGGCCGGCCCCGTGCTCCTCGAGCCAATCATGCGCGTGACCGTGAGCGCGCCCGAGGATGTCGTCGGCGACGTCATCGGCGACCTCAACTCGCGCCGCGGCCGTCCCCTGGGCATGGAGTCGGCCGCCGGGATGAGCGAGGTCAAGGCCGAGGTGCCGATGTCCGAGATGCTCTCCTACGCCCCCGACCTGCGCTCGATAACCGGTGGCCGCGGCGAGTTCACGATGGAGTTCCTGCGCTACGAGGAGATCCCGGGCCATCTCGCCGGGAAGGTCGTCGAGGAGGCCCGCGCCGAGCACGAGACCGTCAAGGCGTAGCGACGGCTGCTCGCAACCGTTCGTCCAGGTTCGCGCACGGGCAAGAGTCGCTGGTACCCTCGAATGTCGGTGAGCACAAAGGACATCCGCACATCCAACACGCCCGTGGCCTGCGACGTCTGCGGCCGCACGCTGCTGCGCGGCGAGCATGCGGAGACGTACCTGGCCGGCGGCGCGCGCCGCGCCGTATGCGAGCTGTGCAGCTCCCGCGCGCTCCACGAGGGGTGGGTCCGTGAGGGGTCGATGGCCGCCTTCGCCCCGGGCGAGCCGACCACCGAGCGCCGCTCGCTTCTCGGTCGCCTGCGGACTCGCCGCGAGGCCGACGCCGTGGACGGATCCCACCCACCCGCTGACGTGGACATCCGCTCGGGGTCAGGCCAGCCCTCACGCACCCGCGAGCCCCGTCACGTTCACGCGGTTCCCACCAGCGCCGAGCACAAGGTCTCCTCGGCCCTCGACGCCTTCAACTCCTCCGAGCACCCACGCACGGTTGCCGGCGTCGCGCGGTCTCTGGGCGCGCCCGGCGTGTCGGTGCGGCCCTCCGAGGCCAGGCCGAGCGTGGTCAACGTGGTTGTGTCGTGGGAGCTGTGCTGGTACCGCTACGAGGTCGATCTCTCCGATGACGGGCCCAGTGTCCGCCTGTCGGGCCAGGGATACGAGCTCGACGAGCTGGGGCCCGAGGAGCTCGAGATCAACGCGGCCGCCAATGACCGCGGCGTCCTCGCGCTGGGCTAGCTACTAGAGTCCCCCGACGTGATCTACTGCGTTGTGCCCGAGGCGCTCGCGGATGAGCTGTTCGAGAAGCTCACCGCGTATTACGCCGATGACTCGAACGTCACCGTGATCGTCGATCGGCGCAAGTCCGAACGGCGCGGGCGGGGCGTGCCGCCGGGCGGGCTGCGCCAGGTCCGAGACCGCCGCCGTTCGCGTGTGCCGGGGGAGATCCCCGACATCAGCGGCGAATGAGGTGAAGGTCGTCGTCAACGTTGACGGCGGCAGCCGCGGGAACCCCGGTCCCGCCGCGATCGGAGTGGTGCTGGCCGAGCCCGGCGGCGCGGTCATCGATCAAGTGTCCGAGGCGATCGGCGTCGCGACCAACAATGTCGCCGAGTACCGGGCGCTCCTGCGTGGCCTCGAACGCGCTCGCGAGCTCGGAGCGACAGAGGTCGAGATCGTCGGCGACTCCGAGCTCATCGCCCGCCAGCTCACCGGCCGGTACAAGGTCAAGCATCCGGCCATGAAGCCGCTCTACCTCGAGGCCATGGCCGCGCTGCGGCCCTTCGAGCGCTGGCAGATCCGCACCGTCCCGCGGGCCCTGAACGCCCGCGCCGACGCACTGGTCAATGCGGCCCTAGACGAAGGCGCGCTCAGATCCTGACCCGCGGGCCGGCGCGCGACCGGTACCCTTTGTCACGTGATCGACGCCCTGAGTGAACTAGCCGAGACCCTGGAGGCGACGGTCCAGAGGCTGCGTGCGGGCGAGCTCGAGCCCGACGCGGTGCTCGCGCTGGTCGAGGAGTGCGCGCGGCTGGCGAGCGAGGCGAGCGCCGAGCTCGTCCAGCGGACGCGCGCGGCCGTCGAGCCACTGCCCGATCTGCCGGGCCAGCTCCCGCTGCCCGCCGGTTAGTGGCTCCCACCGAAGTCGCCTATCCCGAGCACCTCCGCTCCGACGTCGAACGCTACCTGAGCGAGCTGCGCTTCTCGACCGAGCCCGCTTCGGCCGGTCTGGAGGAGGCGATGCGGTACTCGTTGCTCGCCGGCGGCAAGCGGATCAGGCCGGTGCTCGCGCTGGCCGCGGCGTGCGCGCTCGGGCGGGACCCGTCCTCGGTGCTCCCCCTGGCCGGAGCGCTCGAGCTCATCCACACCTACTCGCTGATCCACGACGATCTGCCCGCCATGGATGACGACGATCTGCGCCGCGGGCGGCCCACGTGCCACCGCGCGTTCGGCGAGAACGTCGCCATCCTCGCCGGCGACGGGCTCTACGCGGAGGCGTTCCGGCTCGTGCTCTCAGACCAGGAGGGCGACCCGCGGAGCGTGATCGCTGCGGTCAGGGAGCTTGCGGCAGCGGCGGGTGTAACCGGGATGGTGGGCGGGCAGTATCTGGACGTGGCCGGAACGGCGCCCGAGGGCGCGGCCGGGCTGCGCAGGCTCCATGAGCTCAAGACGGGGCGATTGATCGGAGCCAGCGTCGAATGCGTACTGCTCCTGGCCGGAGAAAGTGACTCTGACACAATTGCCTACTTCCACAACTTCGCCAGCGAGCTGGGAGTGCTCTTTCAGATCGTCGATGACATTCTTGACGTCACCGGCTCGGACGAGGATCTCGGCAAGCCCGGGGGCTCGGACGAGCGGCTCGGTAAGCGTACGTACGTGACCGAATTCGGCCTTGAGGGCGCGCGCCTGCGGGCGGTCGAGTCCCACCGGAGCGCCCGAGCCGCGCTCGCGCAGGCGGTTCCCTCGGGGGCGACGGAGCTCGAGCAGATCACCGACTTCATCGCGGACCGAACCCACTGATGACCAAGCTACTCGCCGGCATTCGCGGTCCCAGCGATCTCCACCGCCTGAGCGAGGACGAGCTCCAGCAGCTCGCCCAGGAGGTACGCGAGCACATCATCGACACGGTGGGCGAGATCGGCGGTCATTTCGGCGCCAACCTCGGGACCTGCGAGCTGGCGGTCGCGCTCCACTCCGTCCTCGACTCCCCCCACGACAAGATCCTCTGGGATGTCGGCCACCAGGCCTACCCGCACAAGGTGCTCACGGGCCGCCGCGACGAGCTCCAGACCATCCGTAAGTACGGCGGGCTGGCGCCCTTCTGCGCCATCCACGAGTCTGAGCACGACGTCATGGGCGCGGGTCACGCTTCGACGGCGATCGGCTACGCGGTCGGGATCAAGGAGGCGATGCGCTCGGGCCACGGCGAGGACGCGCACGTTGTCGCCGTCGTCGGCGACGGCGCGATGACGGGCGGCGTCGCCTTCGAGGCGGTTCACCAGGCGGGCGGCCAAGGAACTCCGATCGTCGTCGTGCTCAACGACAACGGGATGTCGATCGCCCCCAACGTCGGCGCCCTGTCGCGCTACTTCAACCGCGTACGGCTGAGCCCTCGCCTGTGGCGCGCACGCGAGGGCGTCGAGGGCGGGCTGACCAAGCTGCCGGTCGGTATCGGCGCCGCCTTCGAGCGCCTGGGACCTCAGTTCAAGGAGTCGATCAAGGCCTTTTGGGCTCCCGGGCTGTGGTGGGAGGAGCTCGACTTCGCGTACATGGGCGTGATCGACGGCCACGACGTCCGCGCGCTGCGCGAGGCGCTCCGCGAGGCCGTCGCCGCCCAGCGACCCGTCGTCGTCCACATCGCGACCGTGAAGGGCAAGGGGTTCGCCCCGGCCGAGGAGGGCGGCCTGGAGGGGATGGAGGAATGGCACGCCGCGAAGCCCAAGTCGATTGCCAACGGCGCGCCCTCCTCGGCTCCCGCCAAGCCGGCGGGCCGAGCCGCGCCGCTCCAGTACACGCAGGTGTTCGGCGAAGCCCTGGTGCGCGAGTGCCGCCGCGACAGCCGGGTGATCGGGATCACCGCCGCGATGAATTCAGGCACCGGCCTGAACATCCTCCAGCGCGAGCTTCCCGAGCGCTATTTCGACGTCGGCATCGCCGAGCAGCAGGCCATCCTCTTCGCGGCCGGGCTCTCGCTCCAGGGCTGCAAGCCGGTGGCGGCGATCTATTCGACCTTCCTCCAGCGCGCCTACGACCAGATCGTCCATGACGTCTGCCTTCAGCGCCTGAACGTCGTCTTTGCCATGGACCGTGCCGGGCTCGTGGGCGACGACGGGCCGACCCACCACGGCGCGTTCGATATCCCCTTCCTGCGCTGCCTACCGAACATGGTGCTCATGGCTCCCCGCGACGAGGCGATGCTTGCCGACATGCTGCACACGGCGCTCCTCTACGACGACGGCCCGGTCGCGCTGCGCTATCCGCGCGGCATCGGTCCCGGAGCCGAGGTTCCCGCCCATCCGAGGGCGATCGAGATCGGCGCCGGCGAGATCCTGCGCGAGGGTTCCTCGGTGGCCATCCTCGGCTACGGCACGGGCGTGCAGAAGGCGCTCGAGGCGGCCGACATCCTCGCCGACCACGGGATCGCCGTCACGGTTGCCGATGCCCGCTTCGCCAAGCCCATCGACGCCGGCCTGGCCGCGCAGCTCGCGGCCGAGCACGAGCTCCTGGTCACGGTCGAGGAGGGCGTGCTCGCGGGTGGCTTCGGGTCCGCGGTGTGGGAGACCCTGTCGGACATCGGCGTCGCCCCGCGCATCCTCCGCGTCGGCCTGCCCGACCGCTACGTGACCCACGGCGCACCGGCACTCCTGCACAACGAGGTCGGCTTCACCGGGATGCGGATCGCCGAGCGGATCGAGGCCGCGACCGCTCAGCTCACCCGGATCGCCGGCGCGTAGTCCTAAGGGCCCACGAACCCTAACGCTGCTCCTCCGGGCACCAGTACGTGGTGCGCCCGCCAATCCGCGCGCGCGAGAGGGGCGCGCCGCAGCGCGGGCAGTGCCCGTCGCGCTCGCGTTGGGGGTTGAGCGCGCCGGTGTGGGCGCCGCCGCTGCTCACCGCGCGGCGGATCGCCGCTCGCGACGCGCGGCGCAGGCGGTCGAGCTCGGCCTCAGAGAGCGAGCTCGCCGGGCGGCGCGGGTCGATCCGCGCCTGCCAGAGGATCTCGTCGGCGAGCAGGTTGCCGATCCCGGCCACCACGGCCTGATCCATGATCCTCGCCTTGATCGGGCTGCCGCTACGGCCCACGCGGTCGCGAAACTGCGCGCGCGTGACCTCCGCGGCGTCGGGGCCGAGCTTCGCGATGTCGGGCTCAAGGATGGCCCGGCCGAGCCTGCGCTTGTCGCGCAGAGCAAGGCGGCCGCCGTCCTCGAAGGTCAGCGCGAAGCGATCCCAGCGCTCGTGGGGCTCCTCGTCGACGGCGATCCGGCCCGCCATGCCCAGGTGCAGCCCCAGCTCGGGGCCGTCGCCGTCGGTCTCGAGCCACAGCGACTTGCCGATCCGGTTCGCGCTCGTCAGCCGCCGCCCGACCAGCGCGGCGGCGATCTCGCCGGGCGCGTGGGGCCGGCTCACGTAGCTGTCTGAGTCCTCGACGGCCGCGATGCGGCGGCCGAGGGCGCGGTCCGCGATCAGGGCGCGAGCACGTTCGGCCTCGGGGAGCTCGGGCATGGTTCTCACACCCTAGACCGCTACCGTTCGCGACCGTGACCAAGGTTCGGCTCGACACCCTGCTCTCCGAGCGTGGAGTGTTTCCTTCGCGTAGCCGCGCCGCCGCGTCGGTGCTCGCGGGCGAGGTCTGGCTCGGGGCGGAGCGGCGCCCGGCGCAGAAGCCGGGCCAGCTCGTCGGCCAGGACGTCGAGGTCTCGGTCGCGTCCGCGCCGGCCTTCGTCTCGCGCGGCGGACGCAAGCTCGAGAACGCGCTCGACGCGCTCGGCCTTGAGGTCGAGGGACGCCGCGCGCTGGACGTCGGCGCCTCGACCGGAGGGTTCACCGACTGCCTGCTCCAGCGCGGCGCCTGCCACGTCGTCGCCGTGGACGTCGCCTACGGCGAGCTCGACTGGCGCCTACGCGGCGATCCCCGGGTCACCGTGATCGAGCGCCGCAACGCTCGCACGCTGCGGCCCGATGAGCTGCCCTACGCCCCCGACCTGATCGTCGCCGACGCGTCGTTCATCTCGCTCGCCAAGCTCTTGCCCGCGGCGCTCGCATGCGCCGCCGAGCGCTACGACTGCCTGGCCCTGGTCAAGCCCCAGTTCGAGGTTGGCCGCGACCGGGTCGGCAAGGGCGGCGTCGTCCGCGACCCGGACCTGCGGCGCGGGGCGCTGATCGATGTCGGGCGGGCGGCGCAGGATCTCGGCGCGGCGGTGCTGGGGTACGCGAGCTCCGGCCTGCCCGGCCCGAAGGGGAACCTCGAGACCTTCATCTGGCTCGCGGAGGCGGCCAGGGGTGGGGTGGATGACCTCGAGTCCGCCGCCCGCGAGGTCGAGCCGTGAAACCGCCGCGGACGGCGACGGTCTTCACCCACCGCCGGCCCGACGAGACCGGCCCGGCCTTGCAGACGCTGATCGCGATGGCGCGCGAGGTCGGCACCGTCCTTCGGCTCGATCCCGAGGAGACGCGCAAGCACGACCTCGAGCCCGGCGAAGGGCTGATCCTCAACGCCTCCGTCGAGCGCGACGTCGACGTGTGCTTCGCGCTCGGTGGCGACGGGACGATCCTCACCGGTCTGCGCACCTACGCCGGAACGGGCGTACCCGTGTTCGGAGTCAACTACGGCGAGATCGGCTTCCTCGCCACCATCGATCCCGACGAGATCGACACCGGGCTCAGGCTCGCGTTGTCCGGAGAGTTCGACGTCCTCCCGCTCCCGGGCATTGAGGTCAGGGGCGCCGGCCACAGTTGGCTGGCCATCAACGACGTCTCGGTCCACCGGCAGGCGGGCAACCGCGTCGCCGACCTCGCCTACGCCGTGGGCCGTGACGAGATCGGTCGCGTGCGCTGCGACGGACTCGTCGTCGCCACTCCCGCGGGCTCCACGGGCTACAACCTCGCCAACGGCGGTCCCGTGATGGCGTGGGGCGTGCATGGGTTCGCCGTCTCCTTCATCGCTCCTCACTCGCTCACCGCCCGCTCGCTCGTGGTCGCGCCCGGCGACATCCTCATCGTCCACAACCGCTCCCGCGAAGAGCCTGTAGACGTCGCCGTCGACGGACGGCCGGTCGGCGCGCTACCGCCGGGAGGAGCGATGGAGACTCGCTTTCGCGACGGCCAGTCCTCGCTCGCCCAGCTCCCGGGCACGACCTTCTACCACCGGCTGCGGGAGAAGTTCGGGCGCCTGGCGACGCAACCCTGAGCGGCGGTCCGTCTTCGCCGGCTGGTACACCGTCGGCCATGCTGCATGAGCTTCGGGTCGAGAATCTGCTCCTCATCGAGCGGGCCGAGCTCCGGCTCGCCCCGGGACTCAATGTCCTCACGGGCGAGACCGGCGCCGGCAAGACCATGCTCGCTCACGCCCTCGACCTCCTGCTCGGCGGTCGCGCCCGCACCGGGATCGTGCGCCCCGGGGCCCCCGAGGCATACGTCGAGGGCGTATTCGAATGCCCGCCGGAGCTCCCGGCGGCGCTCGCGGAGCGCCTCGGCTCCGACGGCGAGGAGATTGTGCTCGCCCGGCGTGTATGGCCGGATGGGCGCACGCGGGCCTACGTCGGCGGGCGGTCGGCGACGCTCGCCGAGCTGCGCGAGCTCGGCGGCGAGCTGCTCGCCTTCTACGGTCAGCACGAGCACCGGCGGCTCATGCTCGCATCGGTCCAGCTCGACGTCCTCGACGGGTACGGCGGAGCCGAGGGTCTGGGCCTACGCTCGCAGGTCGCCGCCGTCTACCGGCGCCTGCGCGAGCTCGAAGAGCGCATGGCCGAGCTGCGTACCCTGGCCGGAGCCCGCGAGCGCGAGCTCGATCTCCTGACCTTCGAGCTCGAGGAGATCGAGGCGGCGAGCCCGAGCGAGGAGGAGCAGGCCGAGCTCCTCGTCGAGCGCGATCGCCTGCGCCACGCCGAAGCGATCATCGCCGCGGCGGCGGGGGCCGCTGAGGCGCTTGCCCCCGAGGCGGGCGGACCGGGGGCGGGCTTCCTCCTGGCCCAGGCCGTTCGCACGCTCGACCCCGTGGCCGCGCTCGACCCTGATCTGTCCGCCTGCCTGGAGCGCCTCCAGGCGGTGCTCTACGAGGCCGAGGACCTCGGCGCCGAGCTGCGCCGACGAGCGTTCGAGATCGACGCGTCTCCCGGGCGCCTCGAGGAGCTCGAGGACCGCCTGGCGCTCCTGGCCCGGCTCGAACGCAAACACGGCGGCTCGATCGCCGCCGTGCTCGAGCACGCCGAGCGCTGCACGGCTCGCCGCGACGAGCTCCTCGGAGCCGAGGTCGCCCTCGAGCAGGTGCAGGCGGAGATCGAGACGACAGCCACCGAGCTCGACGGGCTGGCGGCGGAGCTCACGTGCGCGCGCCGTCGCGCGGCGCCCCGGCTTGCCGAGGCGGTGCGCAGCCGGCTCGCCGACCTGGCCATGGAGGGCGCCGAGTTCGAGGTCGAGCTCGTGCCGCGCGACGACGGCTGTGGCCCGGCGGGGGCCGAGACGGTCGAGCTCATGATCGCCCCCAACCCCGGGGTTCCGGCCGGGCCCCTGCGCGAGATCGCCTCCGGGGGCGAGCTCTCCCGGGTCATGCTCGCGCTCCTGAGCGCCGCGCACTCAGAGCCCCCCGACGGGGCGCGGACCGGCGCCGCGGCGCCGCTGCTCGTGTTCGACGAGGTCGACGCCGGGATCGGCGGCCACACGGCACGCGCGGTCGGCGAGCACCTGCGCGCGCTTGCCTCCGGTCGCCAGGTCCTGTGCATCACCCACCTGCCCCAGGTCGCCTCGCTCGCCGAGCGCCACTTCCGGATCGCCAAGAGCGCCACCGGCGCCGCCGCGAGCACCGAAGTCCTCGAGCTCGGCGGCGATCAGGTGGTCGCCGAGCTCGTGCGCATGCTCGGCGCCGCCAAGGACGACCGCGCCGCCAGCCAACACGCCCGCAAGCTGCTGCGCGCGGCGTAGCCGAGTGCGCGCCAGCGAACTCGGCGGCGTCCGCGGGCGTCGCTACCGTCAGCGACGGCACTAGACTCAGAGAAGGACGACACGTAAGGATCTCTGGATGGCTCACGACCCCCGACGCGGCGCAACCGAATTCTCCGGCGAGACATGCTTCATCTTCGTCACCGGCGGGGTCGTCTCCTCGCTCGGTAAGGGGATCGCGGCGGCGTCGATCGGCCGCCTCCTCGTCGCCCGCGGCCTCGACGTGCAGCTCCAGAAGTTTGACCCGTACATCAACGTGGATCCGGGAACGATGTCGCCCTATCAGCACGGCGAGGTATTCGTGACCGAGGACGGCGCCGAGACCGACCTCGACCTCGGCCACTACGAGCGCTTCACGGACGCGAACACGAGCCGGGCGTCGAACGTGACCGCGGGCGGGATCTACAACACCGTCATCCGGCGCGAGCGGCGCGGGGACTACCTCGGCGCCACCGTGCAGGTCGTCCCCCACATCACGGACGAGATCAAGCAGCGCGTCCGCCTGATGGCCGACGCCAGTGACGTCGACTTCGTGATCACGGAGATCGGGGGGACGGTCGGCGACATCGAGTCGCTGCCCTTCCTCGAGGCGATCCGGCAGTTCCCCGTCGACGTGGGACGCCGGCGCTGCATGTTCATCCACCTCACGCTCGTGCCCTACATCGGCCACGCCGGCGAGCTCAAGACCAAGCCCACCCAGCACTCGGTCAACGAGCTGAGGAGGATCGGGATCGCGCCGGACATGGTTGTGTGCCGGTCTGAGTCGGCGCTCTCACAGGAGATCAGGCGCAAGATCGCCCTGTTCGCGAGCCTGCCCGTGGAGGCCGTGGTGTCGGCGCGCGACGTCGAGGACATCTACCAGGTCCCGCTCGTGTTCGAGCACGACGGCGTCGACGACTACATCCTCGAGCATTTCGGGGTCACCGCGCCCGAGCCTGACCTGGCCGGCTGGCGGGCGATGACCGTGCGGGCGAGCGAGGCCACACAGACGGTGCGGATCGCGCTGGTAGGCAAGTACGTCAAGCTCGAGGACGCCTACCTGTCGGTCGTCGAGGCACTCCGCCACGCTGGCGTGCACCACGGCGTGAAGGTCGAGATTGACTGGGTCGATTCCGAGCGCGCGGGCGACCCGGAGGTTCGGCCCACGCTCGAGCGCGCCGACGGAATCCTCATCCCGGGGGGATTCGGCGGGCGCGGGATCGAGGGCAAGATCCGCGCCGCCCAGGTGGCGCGCGAGGTCGGGGTCCCGTACCTGGGGATCTGCCTCGGGATGCAGGTCGCCGTGTGCGAGTACGCCCGCGAAGTGACCGGCATGGAGGGCGCGAACTCGACCGAGTTCGACCCCGAGACCCCTTTTCCGGTCATCGACCTGCTCCCCGAGCAGAAGGAGATCGCCGACATGGGGGGGACGATGAGGCTCGGAGCCGACCCAATCAAGCTCCACGACGGGACCCGGGCGCGCGAGCTCTACGGCGAGGCCGTGATCTACGAGCGCCACCGGCATCGCTACGAGGTCAACAACCACCTTCGCCGCCGGCTCGAGGCCGCCGGGCTGATCTTCTCGGGGACCTCTCCCGACGATCGGCTCGTCGAGGTCATCGAGCTGCCCAGGGATACCCACCCCTTCTACGTCGCGTCCCAGTACCACCCCGAGTTCAAGTCGCGCCCCGAGCGTCCGGCGCCGCTGTTCCGGGAGTTCGTGGGCGCTGCGCTGGCGCGCGCGGCGGCCGGGCGCCCCGCCGCGGCCGCCCCCACCGCCTCGCCCGGGGAGCAGGACTCGGCCCCGGCCGGCGACGAGGTCAGCGCCTCGCGCACCTCCGCATCGTGACGGGACCGCCGTGAGGCGTGCGAGCGACGCGGACCGGGTCCGGTTGAACGACACCTTCGCCGAGCTGTGCCGGATCGAGAGCCCCTCGGGACGCGAGCGGGCGTGCGCGGACCGCGTGAGCGAAGAGCTGCGCGGGCTCGGGCTCGTGGTCGAGGAGGACGGCGCCGGCGCCGAGGTGGGCTCGGACGCGGGAAACCTCCTGGCGCGGGTTCCCGGGGGCCGGCCCCAGAGCATCCTCCTGTGCGCGCATCTCGACACCGTCCCGCCCCTGGCCCCGATCGAGCCGGTGGTCGTCGACGGGGGCTGGGAGAACGCGGAGGAGGGCATCCTGGGCGCGGACAATAAGGCGGCGATCGCCGTCATCATCGAGCTCGCGCGGCGCTTCGCCGCTCGCGGAGAGAGGCCGCCCGTCGGTCTCGAGCTCCTGTTCACCGTCTCAGAGGAGAACGGGCTGCGGGGAGCCAAGGCGTTCGATGCCGCCCGCCTGAGCAGCGAGTTCGGCTATGTCTTCGACCACGCCTCGCCGATCGGCGGGATCGTCGTCGCCGCGCCGACCTACGACAAGATCGTCGCCGTGCTCCACGGCCGCGCCGCCCACGCCGGGATCCGGCCCGAGGAGGGTCGCAGCGCGATCGCGGCCGCCGCCCGCGCGATCGCCGCCATGCGCCTCGGCCGCCTGGACGAGCACACCACCGCCAACGTCGGGACCATTGCGGGCGGCACCGCCACCAACGTCGTGCCCGAGCGCTGCCGCCTCGACGCCGAGGTCCGCGGCCTCGACGACGATCGTGTGGCGGAGGTCGTCACCGAGATTGTTGACCACCTGACCGATGCCGCCAACGGCGCCGAGTGCGACCTCGACGTGACCGTCGAGCGTCAGTTCCAGGGCTACCGGTCAAAGCCGGGCGCGCCCCACATCGTCGCCGCCGCGCGGGCGCTCGAGAACTGTGGCTACGAGCCGCACCACCTGGTGACCGGCGGCGGCTCGGACGCCAACGCCTTCCAGTCCGCCGGCCTACCCTGCGCCAACCTGGCTGACGGCACCGAACGCAACCACGAGCCCGGAGAGCGCATCAGCATCGACGCGCTCGAGGGAATGCTCGAGGTCGCGATCGCGCTCCTCGACGCCGCCGCCGAGGTGGTGTCCTCATAAGCGCCTTCCAGCCCCTCGGAGGGGAGACCAAGTTCACCGGCCAGATCGTGACGGTCAGCGTCGAGCGCTTCCGGCACGCCGACGGCGAGGTGGTGACGCGCGAGAAGGTGGCCCATCCCGGGGCGGTGGGGATCATCGCGCTCGACGACACCCACCTGTGGCTCGTGCGCCAGCCGCGTGAGGTCGCCGGGCTCGAGGACTCGCTCGAGATCCCCGCCGGCAAGCTCGACGTCCCCGGCGAGAAGCCGCTCGCCACCGCTCAGCGCGAGCTCGCCGAGGAGATCGGCAAGCAGGCGGCGCGCTGGGAGGAGGTCAAGGTCTTCTTCACCAGCCCGGGCTTCAGCGACGAGCGTGTGTGGCTGTTCCTGGCGATAGATCTGAGCGACTCTCCGCCGGCGCAGTCCGAGGAGAACGAGCGGATCGAGATCGTCCCGTGGCCGCTGAGCGAGCTCGACGCCGCTCTCGACGAGTGTCAGGACTCGAAGTCGCTGATCGCGCTGCTCTGGGTCCAGCAGCGGCTCGCCGCGGGCTGACGTCCGAGCTAGCGCCCGCTCCCGCCGAAGATCCGCAGTAGCGAGATGAACAGGTTGACGAAGCTCAGATAGAGGCGCAGGGCGCCGATGATGGCTGCCTTCTCGGCCACCGCCGAATTGCCTCCGAACCCCATCGCGGCCTGGCGCTTGAGCATCTGCATGTTGAAGGCGGTCAGGGCCGAGAAGAGGATCACTCCGCCCCACCCGAGGATGAGGTTGAAGGTGGTGCCGCCGACGAAGAGGAATACGAACGAGGCGACCACGATCCCGATCAGCGCCCCGAAGAGGATCCCACCCCAGCCGCTGAGATCGCGCTCGGTCGTGAATCCCCACAACGCCATCCCGCCGAACACGCCGGCCGCGCCGGCGAAGGCGCCGACCACGGTGCCGGCCGTGAACTCGGTGAGGATGATCGAGAACACCGCGCCCGTGAGCGCGGCGTAGATGAAGAAGAGGACTGCCGCCGTCGTCGTCGAGATCCGGTTGATCGCTGCCTGGAGCGCGATCACGAGCCCGAGCTGGGCGAAGATGGCGACGAAGAAGAGGCCAGAATGGTTCTGGAGGTAGGTCTGGTTGAAAGTGTGGTCGGCGTGGAACCACACGGCGATGCCGGTGCTCAGCGCGAGCGCGGCGAACATCCAGGCGAAGACGTCCCGCAGGAACGTCCGCTCCGTGTGGGCGACTGCGCGGCCAGTTGCGAAATCGAGGTCTGGGGACACCGAGGCTCCTTCGTGGGTGCTGTCGAGCCATGCGCTCGAGTGTGGTTGCTTCAACGTTAGACGATTGTGGGGCGAATTCCTGCATCTGCGGGCCGCTTGACAGCTAGGCGAACATATGTTCGTCTATGTCGAGCGACGGCAGCCCATACGCCCGCTTCCGGCGGGCCCTCAAGACGGGGAACGAGGCGCTCGTCGTCGCGGCTGCTCTCGAGCTTCCGCACGTCGCGCTCGACGACGCGCTTCAGATCTGCCTTGTCCTGCGGGGCGGCGACCCCGACCGCTACGAGCGGGCGGCCGTCCGCTGGCTCGGCCGCTTCGCGCTCGAGGCCCGGGCGGTGACCATCGAGGACGTGCGCGAGGCCGCCCAGGCGCTCGACGAGCTCCCCGAGCGCGCGACGGAGGCCATGGAGCGCCTGGCGCGCCTGTGCGTCGCGCACGGGGTCGCGTGAGCGGGCCCGGATCTGCCAGCTGCGCAGGAACGACGTGGCCGTGAACTGATCTGGCGGGATCGGCCAATCATCCTGTGAAGCCGATGCCCCCAGAACAGAACCGAGATACGGCCGATCGAGCCTTTATCGCGCGTTCGCTCGACGACGGCCGGGAGTTCGCCCCCTTGTTCGACCGTCACTACGAACGGATCTGGCGCTATCTGAACCGCCGTTGCGGTCCGGCGGTGGCCGACGATCTGGCGGGCGAGACGTTCGTGCGCGCCTTCGCCGGGCGGACCGGATACGACCTCGAGCAAGCCGACGCGCGCGCTTGGCTCTACGGAATCGCCACCAACCTCTTGCGCGAGCGCAGCCGAAGCGAGTCCCGGCGGCTGAGAGCGTACTCGCGGGCGGCGCAGTCGGGCGTGGGGAGCGACGGCGCCGAGGAGGCCCAGGGCCGCGTGGATGCGGCGGCCCTGGCTCCGGCGGTCGCCGCCGCGCTGGCTCAGCTGACGCCTAACGACCGCGACGCGCTGCTCCTGCTCGCCTTGAGCGACCTCGACTATGAGGGGATCGCCGTGGCCACCGGGGTGCCCGTCGGCACCGTCCGTTCGCGGCTGCACCGAGCGCGTCGCCAGGTGCGCCTGCGGCTCGAGCAAACGAACTTCGACCTCGACGATCTGACCGTGGAGAGGAGCAGGAGATGAGAATGGACGCAGAGCTTGATCTGATCCGCGAGACGCTGAGCGACGAGGCCGGACCGTCCCTCCGGGCGCAGCTCGATGCCCGGTCGACGCTGCTCGAGGCGATCGACGCGGGCGCGGGGGCGAAGCCGGCCTTTAGACGCCGTCGCTGGCCGTCAGCGCTGCGAGCCGGGCTCGTGTGCGCCGTGGCCGCGATCGCCGCCTTGGCCGTCGCGTCACGACTGTGGCCGCAGACCACGCAGCCCGCATGGGCCAAGCAGGCTCTCCAACGGGCCGCGGCGGTCGTGATACCGCCGTCCTCGCCGCACACCATCCTGCACGTCGTCTTCACGGAAACCCTGAGCCCGCTGGCCCAGCGCGATTCCGATACCACCGTCTCGTCGCTGGCGGATGAAGCCTGGCTGCAACAGGGAGCGCCGTGGCGCTCGCGCACGATCGAACACCCGGCCGGCGGCCCCGTCTTCGAGGCGAACAGCGAGGGTCAGATCTACAACATGACGAGCCACGAGCTCGACCTGCCCACGCCCGTTCCCAGCGGCAAGCCGCGCTACACGCTGCTTCCCGGCGCCAAGGCCGGCACGTTCCGTCTGCGCGTGAAGCTGCGCCATGGGTACAACACGACCATCGTGACAGCGGCCACTGCGAGGTCGCTGCGCCACGGGACCGATCAGGTCGGGTGGGCGGTCACGTGGAACGGTCATATCCAGCAGATACTGCCGCTGGTCCTACCGTCCGGCCGCCAACTCGAAGAGCAGTCGGCCCAGCAGCCCGACGCGACGTCGTCGAGCTTCGCGGCAGAGCTACGGGCCCTGCTCTTCTCAGGTCATGCCCGCGTGACGCGAGCGACGACCGATGACGGCGAGCCGGCGATCGAGATCGCTTCGGTGCATCCCGAGAGCGGGCCGCGAACCATCTACTACGTCAATCCCAAGACGTACGCTCCCATCGAGCTCGACGTCTTCGGCTATGACAGCACCAAGGACGTCACCCGGCTGCACTTCACTACCTACCAGACCCTGCCGCTTGCGGGCAACGAACGGCTGTTGCGCTTCCAGGTCCCACGGACTGCGCGCACCGACCGAAACCGCGCCGACTACTGGCGCGCCGCCGGACTGCCCCAGCCGATCTAGTTAGCCGGCTACTCCGGAGGCACGTTGGTGACGACGTCGAGCCCCGTATACCGGTGGTCGTGGCGCCGGCACGCCGCCGGGAAGGTGAACTGGACGAGGTCGCGGTGAACGCCGTTGTAGCTGGCGAAGACTACGACCTGACCCGAGGTCCCGACCTTGCACTCCGGGTCGGTACTGCTCTTGACCTTGACGTCGATCTTCATCACGTTGCCGGGCACGCCGAGGATGACGGCGGTGTGGGAGGAGTAGACCAGCTTGGGATCGACCGAGAGGATGATCTGGCGATCGGGGGCATTGCGGACGCGGTCGACCTGGCAGATGATCCCCGTGACCGCGCGAGTCGCCAGGTTGATGTTCCCGTGGCCGTGCGCGTAGGTTCCGGTCGCGCCGGTGATCTGCTCGCCGACATGAAAGCCCCATGGGGGGTTACCGACGGTGGGGATCGTGCAGTAGGCCGGCGCGCGCGATGATCCCGCGGCACCGGCGGCCACGACGAGCACGAGCACGAGCGCGGACGCCAGCCCGCCGACGGCGAGCACCCGGGCCCACCGCACCCGCTCAGCCATTCCGATCAGCGGCGTCACGCCCGCAACTATAGGAGCGATCGCGGGCGAATGCAGCTGTAGCCTGGCGAGCGATGCCATGGTGGCCCGAACAGGTCTGGGCCGAGATGCGCGCAGGAGCCGACTGCTCGATCTGCGCTTCGGCCGATCACTCCAACGAATACAGCGACCTGGTCGAGACGACCGCGTTCAGCTTCATACACCTGAACAAGAATCAGGCACACCGAGGTCACTGCTGTGTGATCTTCAGGCGCCACGCGCCCGAACTCCATGACCTCAGCGCCGAAGAGCTCCTCGGCTTCACCACCGACGTGGCTCGGCTGGGCCGCGTTCTCGAGATCCTCTTCCGGCCGGTCAAGATCGACCAGCTGATCATGGGCCATCTCTGCCCGCACCTGCATTGCCACGTCTTTCCGCAGTACCAGGACGACGACCCCCACGCCAATCCCCACATCCACGACCGGACCCTCGAGCTGGGGCGAGAGGAACAGCTCGCCCGTGTCGAGCTCCTCCGGGCCGAGCTCGCGCGTGACCATTGGGATCGCGTGCTCGTCGGTGGGCGCGAGAAGCGGGAGATCGTGATCGTCGGATACGACCGTGACTGGCCCGCGCAGTTCGCAGGTGAACGCGATCGGATGCGAGATGCGCTCGGCGCGACGGCCGTGCGGATTGAGCACATCGGCTCTACGTCCGTTCCCGGCCTGGCGGCAAAGCCGACCATCGACGTTCTCGTGACCGTCACGGACGCCGACGACGAGGCGGCGTTTCGCGGGCCGCTCGAGGGCGCGGGCTACGTGCTGCGCGTGCGCGAGCCGGGGCATCGCATGTTCCGGACGCCCGCCCGGTCTGTCCACGTGCATGTCTGGGGAGATGCGGATCCCGAGGTGGAGCGCTACCTGAGGTTCCGCGATCGGCTGCGAGTATCGGCGAGCGAACGCGACGAGTACGAACGGCTCAAGCGCGACCTTGCCGAGCGAGAGTGGCCCGACGTCAATTGCTACGCCGAAGCCAAGGGGCCCTTCATCGCTTCCATCCTCGCCCGGGTCGAGGCGCGTAGGTCAGGCTGAGTCCGTCCCCTCGACGGTCTCGGCCTGGTCGGGCGTGGCGGCCGAGCCGGCGATTGAGGGCCGGTGTTGAAGGAGTCGTAACTTTGCTGTGAGCGTGTTGTGAACGGTGTGGACGCCGCCATCCCGTCGACCTAGGATCGGCCCTCGTTTCGGCCGGGTGTTGCCCATCTAGATCAGGCGGTGATGCGGATGCGAGCAGTGAATCGGCGTAGGTTCCTCCAGCTCGCAGGCGGCAGCGTCGCGGCGACGATGCTCTCGGACAGCATCGCTCGCGCCCTTGCGATCCCGGCGAACAGAGCAACCGGCACGCTCGAGGATGTCGAGCACATCGTCGTGCTGATGCAGGAGAACCGGTCGTTCGATCACTACTTCGGCGTGATGCGTGGAGTGCGTGGGTTCGGCGATCCGCATCCGGTGACCCTGCCCAGCGGGAACCCGGTCTGGTACCAGGCCGACGGCTCGACCGTGGTGTTGCCCTTCCGCCCCGACGTCGGCAACCTGGCGCTCACCTTTATCGAGGACCTCGACCATAGCTGGGACGGGACGCACGAGATGTTCAACAGCGGCAATTGGGACAAGTGGATCCCGGCCAAGACCGCCACCACGATGGCGCACATGCAGCGCGCAGATCTTCCCTTTCACTACGCGCTCGCCGATGCCTTCACTGTCTGCGACGGATACCACTGCTCGATGCTCGGGCCCACCGACCCTAACCGCTACTACATGTGGACGGGCTGGGACGGCAACGATGGTCGCGGCGGCGGGCCGGTGATCGCCAACGATGAGATCGGGTACTCGTGGCAGACCTACCCGGAGCTGCTCCAGGCGGCCGGGATCAGCTGGAAGATCTATCAGGACGCCGGCGACGGACTCGACGCGGCGGGCGCCTGGGGGTGGACGTCGGATCCCTACATCGGCAATTACGGCGACAACTCGCTCCTGTACTTCCTTCAGTACCAGCACGCGTCCTCGAGCAGCCCGCTGTATGTGGGCGCTCGGACCGGAACCGATGTCAACAGCAGCGGCGGTTTCTTCGACATCCTCGCCGCCGACGTGGCCGGCGGACAGCTGCCGAGTGTGTCCTGGATCGTCGCGCCCGAGGCGTATACCGAGCATCCGGCGTGGCCCGCCGGCTACGGTGCCTGGTACACCGCCGGGGTGCTCAACGCGCTGACCAGCAACCCCGAGGTGTGGTCAAAGACGGCGCTCCTCATCACCTTCGACGAGAACGACGGCTTCTTCGACCACGTGGTGGGGCCCTATCCCAACGTGGGCACGCTGGCCGGGCAGTCAACCGTGCCGCTCGACAACGAGCTGTTCGACGGCGTCGCCGGGACGGCCGGTGGCTCGGACGGCGTCGTCGGACCGTACGGCTCCGGGGTACGGGTGCCGTTGCTCGTGGTCTCGCCGTGGAGCGCAGGCGGCTGGGTGTGCTCCGAGACCTTCGACCACACGTCGCTGATCCGCTTCATCGAGGAGCGGTTCGGCGTCAGCGAGCCCAACCTCACGCCGTGGCGGCGGGCCGTGTTCGGCGATCTGACCTCGGCCTTCGATTTCAGGCGCGCGTCCGACGCCGTTCCTGCGCTGCCCAGCACGACCGCCTACAAGCCGACCGGCGCCGGCAGCCCCACCTACTACCCGGCGCCGCCGGCTTCGGGATCGGTGCCGGTCCAGGAACCTGGGGTGCGGCCGTCGCGCCGGCTCGGCTACCGAGTCCACGTCGCCTTCGACGCGGATCCCGAAACGCTCAACCTTGCCCTCGAGAACCATGGAAGGCTCGGCGTTCAGCTCCAGGCACGGTCGCTGACCGTCGCTGGCGCGCCCTACAGCTACACGATCGGCGCCGGCGACGAGATCGCGGTCGCGCTGCCCAACCCGGGCGCCTACGATCTCAGCCTCCACGGCCCGAACGGCTTCTTCCGTCACTTCGCCGGCTCTCGCGCGACTCTCCTGGAGGTCGAGGTGCACAGCGACCACGACGCCGGCCTGCTCCGACTCCGGCTCACCGGCGGCGGCCACCGTCGGCCGCCGGTCGTCGTCAACGTAGCCGATGCGTACGGCGGCGACCGGCAGATCGAGTTGGACGGCGCAGGCGAGATCACAATCGACACCAGGCGGTCCGGCGGTTGGTACGACCTCGCACTGACCACGCCGAGCGACGCCAGCTTCAGTTACCAGCTCGCCGGTCGCATCGAGTCCGACGCCCAGCTGACCAGCGACCCGCAGCTCGGTGGGTCGTAGAGGCGCGGGCCGGAAGGGGCCAGCCGCAGCCGCGCCCGGCGGCCCGCGGTCGGAGAGCCACCCGAAGGCCACTCCGCGGAAACGCGGATAGCAAACCCCGTTCGGTCACGGGACCGTCCGGGCCGCGGCCGCTCCGGTTCGGCTTGGACGCGCCTCGGCCCCTTCGAGGACAAGCTGATCGCTCCATGTGGTCTTGGCGAACACAAGCGCGTCACTACGAATGATGTCTCAGTTCGCTGGCGTCAAGCGATGGAGGGCGCCAACGGCGCGACGGCAAGCTCGCAGCGCGCCTGGTAGACGGACGTGAACCCGGTCTCGAACCCGATCCTCGCCGCCCGGAGGTAGAGCCGCCATACCCGCAGGCGCTCCGGGCCGATGAGGGCGAGAGCCTCGCCGAGGTGGTCGTCGAGGCGAGCGGTCCACTCGGCGAGCGTGCGCGCGTAGTCGAGTGGGAAGTCCTCGACATGCCGGGTGACAAACCCGGCGCGCTCGAGCGCGCCCAGCACGAGCGAGAGCTGGAGCGGCGCGGCGTCCGGCCACACATACCGCTCGGAGAAGTCGCCCGCGTCGGTGTCCGTGTGCGACACGTACGCGATCCCGTGGTTGAGCAGCCGTCCACCCGGTCTGAGCAACCGCGCGAGCATCCTGGCGTATGCATCGATCTGGTTCTCCCCGACGTGCTCGATCATTCCGATCGAGGCGATAGCGTCGAAACGCTCGTCCGGCAGCTCGCGGTAGTCCATCACCCGAATCTCTACTTGGTCACCGATGCCGGCCGCCTCCGCACGCTCGCGGGCCACGCGCGCCTGTGGCTCGGACAGGGTGATCCCGACGACGCTAACGCCATGCTGGGACGCCGCGTGGATGGCGAACGAACCCCAGCCGCAGCCCACATCGAGCACGCGCTGGCCGGGTACCAGCGCGAGCTTCGTGCAGACGAGCTCGAGCTTGGTCGCCTGGGCCTCCTCGAGCGTTTGTGCCCCACGGGAAAAGATCGCGCAGGAATAGGTCATCGAGGGATCGAGGAAGAGCTCGAAGAACTCGTTCGCGACGTCGTAATGGTGGCGTACCGCGCGGGCGTCGCGACCGAGGCTGTGCCGCCGACCCCGCAGGACCAGCTCCGAGGCGGGCCGTCGCGGCGGACGGACGAGACCCATCGCCCGCACACCGGCCGCCATCAACCGCAGCCGCGCGTGAATGTCGATCTCCGGCTCCTGCCACTCGTCCACGAGCCGCATGGCAGCGTCGAGATCGTCGACATCGAGAACGCCGGTGACGTAAGCCCGACCGATCCCAAGCTCGCCCGGAGACCGCAGGACGTGCGCGACCGCGCGCGGCGATCTGATCAGAAATGTGGGTCCGTCGCCGCTACTCGCGGGTACTCGTGTGCCGTCCCATAGCTCCACGTGGAAGGGCCGCTCGGGCATCGCGTCGAGGATCGCCTTCCGTAGGGGCGCGGTATTCGAGAACACGGTTGCAGCCTAGCTTCCGGTCGCGTTCGGCCGTGTCCGCCCCATGATCGACGACCGGCGCTTCACATGTTCGCCGAGACCATCGCAGCGTCGGAGGCGATACGAAGAGATCTAGTTGTTCGAGCGAGTCTGCTGAGCACCGGGCAGCGTACGCGTCTCGCGGAGCGAGCGGAGCAGGTGATCGTGGGCCAGGGGAGGGCCGGTGCGACGCAGCCGCTGGCACGGCCCATCTTGCCTGCATTTGGAGAGTTATTTAAATCTCAGTCCAGGACGATGTCCCCCGCAGAACGGTGGATCGGGGTTTAGGCCTCTGGAGGCGGGGTATGAATTTGTTACTCCCAGTCAACGAGGAGGACCGCATGACCACCGCTACAGAGAAGTCGATCGTGCCCCCGAGCCAGACCACGGGCGGTAACGCGCCCGACGCCGACGAGATTGCACGGAAGGGCGCTTGGGCCGGTCAGGGCATCGTCCCCACCGAGCTTGGCGGAACGGACGCTCCGCGCGAGATGCTGACGCCTGATCCAGGCCTCGGCAGCTCGGCGCTCGCCCAGACCACGGGCTCGGACGAGTCCGCTACCGGCGCCGACTCCACGACGAGCGGTGGCGCCAACCTTCCCAACGGGGAGGGCATCGTCGAGCCGTCAATTCGCGACGTCAAGAAGGCGGACGCCGCCATGAACCCGGCGCAGGCCGTGCACGACTACGAAGCGACCAAGCGCGCCTAGCGACGCCGCGGGACCAAGGCCGCGCGCTAGAGCGACGACGACGCCACGCGACCGCCAGACGCGCCCCGCCAGTAGACGCGACCCGCGCTGATTACCTCGACAACAGCCAAAGCAGGCCGGGAAGGGAGTCAGCGCGGGAGGCCTCGTCGCTCGTCTTAAGGCGGCGGGGCTATATCCGTCGTTCTCGTCTGCCCGCGCGACGCACGCGCCCCGGTGGGCGGCGACCTAGTGACCCCCGGTCAGCGCGCGCGAACGTGACCTGCGGCCAGCCGGCCGAGCTCAAAGGCCGCAGTTCCGGTCGTCACGACCGGGTCCTGCGAGGCGAAGTCGCGTAGCGCCTGCTCGTCGCCCGTCTCGACAACAGCGAGGCCATACGAGTTCTCGTCGGTGAGGACCGGTCCGAACACGACCATCTCGCCACGCTCGAGGTACGGGCGCCAGTGGGCAGCGTGGCTGTTCATGATCTCCCGCTCCGCGTCGGTCAGGGTCTGGGCGAAGTTCGGGCGCGGAGCAATGAGGCGCAAAACGAAGATGGGCATGCGGCGGACTCTACGCCCGCTGACGATGCCGACGAGGGAGATCACGTGGTCGCACCGTCGCCTGGTTGCTGTGAGGGGCCTGGTGAGG
>Ga0302325_10003135_pt1 | contig 39361 bp, 33 predicted proteins | sample Palsa_T0_2_FD_201948 | JGI IMG/M metagenome (GOLD analysis project Ga0302325, IMG submission 201948) | Peat permafrost microbial communities from Stordalen Mire near Abisko, Sweden - Palsa_T0_2 | ecosystem: Environmental > Terrestrial > Soil > Palsa > Peat permafrost | place: Sweden: Abisko...
CACCGAGGAGTACCTGGAGTTCTCGCGCGAGGCGCTCCGGCGCTTTGACCACCGGGCCGGTCGCCTGCGCTACGTGATCGCCCCCTCGGGCCCGCAACGGTGCACCGAGGATCTGCTGGTGGCCGCCAACGAGCTCTCGCTCGAGCACGACACCACGTACCACATCCACGTGCTCGAGACCAAGGTCCAGGCGGTGACCGGGCAGGAGTTCTACGGCGACACGCTGGTGGGATACCTCGACGGCCTCGGCGTCCTCAGCGAGCGCTCGACCCTGGCCCATGGGATCTGGCTGACCGACAGCGACATCGAGGCGCTCGCTCGCGCCGGCGCCTCGATCGCCCACAACCCGATCTCCAACCAGAAGCTCGGCGCCGGCATCGCCCCGCTGCGCAAGCTGCTCGATGCCGGGGTCAACGTCGCCCTCGGCAGCGACGGAGGCTCGAGCAGCGACAGCGCGCGGATGTTCGACGTGATCAAGGCCGCGGCCCTGCTGCACAAGATCACCACGCCCGACTACGAGCAGTGGCCGAGCGCCACGGAGGTGCTGTGGGCGGCGACCCGGGGCGGTGCCCGGAGCATGCGCCTGGCCGGCGAGACCGGAGCCCTGGCACCGGGGCTGAAGGCCGACCTCGTGATCTTCGACCTGCGGACGATCAACTTCACTCCCCGCAACGATCTGCGCAACCACCTGGTCTACAGCGAGAACGGCAGCTCGATCGAGCAGGTGATGGTCGACGGGCGGGTGGTCGTGCGCGACGGTGTGTGCACGCTGGTCACCGAGGCCGCGGTGCTCGCGGAGCTGCGAGAGCTGGCGCCCGAGTTCCTGTCCCGCCACGGCCGGGCCGAGGAGATCAACCGCGTGTTCGCGCCGTACTTCGCCGAGATCCACCGGCGCTGCTGCGCCGTGGCGCTGCCGATCAACCGGTCCGGCGGCGCCGAGGCCGCGTGGCTGGCCGATGAGCGGCTGCGCGCGTGAGCCCTCAGCCCGCCTCACCGGTTGGACCATTGGGACCTCAGCGGTTGGACCTTTGGGACCGTGAGTCCATAGACCCGCGTGTGTTCCGCCACTAGGTTGCCTGGCCAGCGGGGCCGTAACTTGAATCCTGCCAATCGATACAGGACGGCGTGATGGCACAGACGACACAGGAGCATCACCACCACCCCGAAGACCTCGCCGCAGACGTGGTGGAGGATCTCGAGCTCGAGCGCGCCTCGCTGCACGACTCGATCGCGCACGACTTCTCGACCAGTGAAACCGGGATCGTCCCGCTCGATCACCGCAGGCCGCTGTGGCACTTCATCGGCATCTGGACGACCTTCGCCGCCGGATTCTCCTACCTGTTCATCGGGACTCAGATCCACGATGCAGGCTTCTCGCTCCTGGGCTGCGTCGGGGTGACGCTGCTCGGGGCCGCGATCTACTTCGTCTATGCGATCTTCGCCGCCTACCTCGGCTCGCGCACCGGCCAGACGCACGCGCTGCTCACCAGATCGGTGTTCGGAGTCAGCGGTTCGCAGCTCGTCTCGGTGTTCCTGATCTTCGGGGCCCTGGGCTGGACCGGATTCCAGGCGGGGCTGATGGTTCAGATCTGGAACGGGCTGTACGGCTGGAGCGGGGTCGAGGCGCTGACCATCGTGTTCGCCGCGGTGATGGTCTTCAACAACCTGTTCGGGTTCACCGGCATCAGCGTGTTCGCGCGCTACGTGGTGACCCCGCTGGTCATCCTGTGGGTCGCCTACATGGTGATCAAGGGCCTCTCCAGCGGCTCGCATCTCGGGGCCCATCCCAAGAACGTCCTGGCGCTGAACTTCTGGCAGATCACCGGCGTCATCGTCGGCTCGGCGATGTGGGGCAACGAGCCCGACATCTGGCGCTACGGCAAGCCCAAGTTCTGGTGGCCGGCCCCGGCTTACGCCTTCGCGCTGTGCGGCAGCATGCTCCTGTTCGCCGTCGGCGGCTGGATGATGGCCGAGTTCGCCGGTTCCTCGAGCTTCGGAACCGTGGTCAAGTACACCACGCACTACTCGCTGTTCGGGCTGCTGCCGCTCGCCTTCATCCTCGCCACCATCAGCCAGTTCGCGATCAACGACGGCAACTACTACGAGGCGATCAACGCCGTCCAGAACATGTTCGGCGGCTGGCGCCGGTGGAAGCGCTTGTACTCGTGCCTGATCTGCGCCGGGATCTCTGCCCTCGCCGGTTACCTCGTCAACTACGCGGTGACCGACGGCTTCGAGAAGGTCGCCGCCTTCCTGGCCATCAGCGTGCCGTGCGCCACCGTGATCATGTGCGTCGATCACTTCGTCTTCCCGCGCTTGTACGGGATCTCGCGCTCGCTGGACAAGGTGCCGAGCTGGGGCCAGACGGCATTCGCCAACTGGCCCGCGATCGTCGCCCTGGCCATAACCGTCGCCTTCGGCGCCTACGCGACCGGGATCATGCCCGGGGAGAACGCCAACCGCTACTGGGGCCCGGCGACGCTGATCGCCTGGACGATGGCGGGGTTGCTGTACGTCGCCTTCGTGGGCCTCACGCGCGCCGCGGTCCCGAGGGTGCAGGCACTCAAGCACGCGCTCGGGTTCTCGAAGCTGGTGATCGACGCGCCCTACCCGAGCGCGGCGGTGATCGACATGGCGACGCTGTCCGAGTCGCGGGCGGGGGCGGCGACCGGCGGGACCGCGCCCGCGCTGGCCGGGAGCTTTGTCGACGCGTCCTAGCGCCCCGAGCTTTCGCATCGCGGTCGACACCGGTGGGACGTTCAGCGACGTGGTCGTGGCCGACGACGCCGGCGGCGAGCTGTGGGTGGGCAAGGCGCCGACCACGCGCGGGCGGGTGTTCGGGGGGATCGCCGAGGCGCTCGAGCTCGGCGCGAGGTCCCGTGAGCTGACCCTGGAGTCGCTGCTCGCCGACACCTCGGTGTTCATCTACGGGACGACCCACGCCACCAACGCGATCATCACCGGCGCGACCGCGCGGACCGCGTTCCTGACCACCGAGGGACACCCCGACACGCTCGTGCTGCGCGAGGGGGGCAAGCTCAACCCGTTCGACTTCCGTCACCCCTATCCCGCGCCGTACATCCCGAAGCGGCTGACCTTCGAGGTCCGCGAGCGGATCGATTCCGAGGGCGAGGTGGTCACCCCGCTGGACGAGGATCACCTGCTGGAGCTGCTCGCGCGGGTGGGTGAGCACGAGGTCGAGGCCGTCGCGGTGTGCCTGCTGTGGTCGATCGTCAACCCGGCGCACGAGGAGCGGGTGGGCGAGCTGGTGGCACAGGAGCTACCCGGCATCCCGTGCACGCTCTCGCATCGCCTCAACCCGATCATCCGCGAGTACCGCCGCGCCTCCTCGGCGGCGATCGACGCCTCGCTGAAGCCCCTGATGCAGGGTCACCTGGATGAGATGGCGCTCGACCTGCGCCGGGCCGGGTTCACGGGAGAGCTGCTGGTCGGGACGTCGTTCGGGGGCTCGCTCGGGATCGAGGACGTCGCCTCGCGACCGATCTACTCGGTCAACTCCGCCCCCGCGATGGCGCCGGTGGCGGGCAAGGTCTACGCCCCGAACGAGCGCAGCGTGATCGTCTGCGACATGGGCGGCACGAGCTTCGACGTCAGCCTGGTGCGAGACGGCTACCTGAAGTTCACCCGCGAGACCTGGCTCGGCGGCACCTACACCGGCCACATGACCGGCCTGTCGGCCGTCGACATCAAGAACATCGGCGCCGGCGGGGGGAGCATCGCCTGGATCGACAGCGGCGGCCTGCTGCGAGTCGGGCCCGAGAGCGCCGGTGCCGCTCCCGGACCGGCGTGCTACGGCACCGGTGGAACCCGGGCGACGGTGACCGACGCCGCCGTCGTCCTCGGCTACATCGACCCCGACTACTTCCTCGGCGGGCGGATGAAGCTCTCCGCCCAGGCGGCGCGCGAGGCGATCGAGCGCGACATCGCCGAGCCGCTCGGGCTCGAGCTCGAACGCGCCGCCCATGCCGTGCTGAGGATCGCCAACGAGCACATGGTCAGCGCGATCCGCGACATCACGATCAACGAGGGCTTCGATCCGCGCGGTTCGCTGCTCGTCGCGGGCGGCGGCGCGGGCGGGATGACGATGGCCCGGATCGCCGAGGAGCTCGGCTGCGAGCGGGTGCTCGTGCCCCGCACCGCGGGAGCGCTGTCGGCCTGCGGCGGGCTGTTCTCGGACATCGTGGCCGAGTTCAGCGTCAGCCGGCGCGCGGACACGAACCGCTTCGACTACGAGGCGGTCAACCGCGCCCTCGCGCAGCTCCAGCACCAGATCGACGACCTCTTCTCTCGTCTGCACACCCCGCCCGAGCTACGCGAGCAAGAGTTCTTCGTCGAGGCGCGCTATCCCTACCAGGTGTGGGAGCTCGAGGTTCCGCTCGCCTCCGGGAGGTTCACCGGCCCGGCCGACGTCGAGCGGATGATCGAGGACTTCCATCGCGTGCACGAGCGGGTGTTCGCGGTCAGCGAGCCCGGGCAGTACATCGAGTGCATCTACTGGAAGGGACGCGCCACCGCCCGCCTGCCCAAGCCGGCGCTGGCGCGGATCGACGGCCAGGCCGCCGCCGAGCGCAGCGCGCCGGTCTCCCACCGCTCGGCCTGGTTCGGCGAGGACGGCCCGCTCGAGACCCCGCAGTTTCGGGCGGGCGACTTCGCCCCCGGGCACGACATCCCCGGCCCGGCGCTGATCCAAGAGCCGACGACCACGGTGGTCGTGTACCCGGGCTGGACGGCGACGGTCACCCCAACCGGCGACTACCTGCTCACGGCCGGGCCGGCCGACCGCGCGGAAGGCGCACCGTCGCGGCCGCGCGGGAACGGCGCAGGAGCCGTGGTGTGAATACCCCCGCGACGTCGTTTGACCCCGTCCTGCTCGCGGTGCTCTCGAACCGCTTCGAGAACATCGTCCGGGAGATGACCAACACGCTGTTGCGCTCGGGCCGCTCCGCGGTGCTCAACACCGCGCGCGACTTCTCGTGCTCGATCATCACCGCCGAGAACGAGCTGCTGGCCTCGGCCGAGGGCCTGCCCGTCCACGTCATCGGCACCGAGTTCCTGGCCGAGGCGATGACCGAGATCCACCCCGACTTCGCCGAGGGTGATGCGTTCCTACACAACGATCCCTACCTCGGAAACACCCACCCGGCCGACCACGCGATCCTCGTGCCCGTGTTCCACGAGGGCGAGCACATGTTCACCGCGTGCGCGAAGTCCCACCAGGCCGACTGCGGCAACGCGCTACCCACCACCTACATGCCCGCCGCCCGCGACGTCTACGAGGAGGGCGCGCTGATCTTCCCGTGCGTACAGGTCCAGCGGGGCCGGCGCGACGTCGAGGACATCATCCGCATGTGCCGCCGGCGCATCCGGGTGCCCGACCAGTGGTACGGGGACTATCTGGCCACCCTCGGTTCCGCCCGCATCGCCGAGCGTCGCCTGCTCGAGCTGTGCGACCAGTACGGGCGCGACACCGTGCGGTCGTTCATCGCCGAATGGTTCGACTACAGCGAGCGCCGGATGGTCGAGGCGATCGGGCAGCTCCCGGCGGGCGAGCTGGTCGGGAGCGCCACCCACGATCCCTATCCGGGCGTGCCGGACGGCGTCCCGCTCACGGTCAAGGTCGCGATCGACCCCGAGGCCGGGATGATCGAGCTCGACCTTCGCGAGAACCCGGACAACTATCCCGGCGGCCTCAACGAGTCGCGCGCGTGCGCCACCAACAACGTGATGACCGGGGTGTTCAACTCGATCGACCCGGACGTGCCCCACAACGCGGGCAGCTTCCGCCGGGTCAAGGTCCTGCTGCGCGAGGGCTGCATCGCCGGGATTCCCGAGTTTCCCCACTCGTGCTCGATGGCCACCACGAACATCGCCGACCGTCTCGTGTGCCTGACCCAGGCGGCGTTCGCCGAGCTGGGCGACGGCTTCGGGCTGGCCGAGGGCGCGCTGGGGATGGGGATCTCCTATGCCGTTATCTCGGGGCGGGACGCGCGCTTCGGCGGGGCGCCGTACGTCAACCAGATCTTCCTCGGCAGCACGGGCGGGCCCGGCGGGCCAGAGGCCGACGGCTGGCCGACCTACTACCTGCCGGTCGCGGCCTCGCTGATGTACCACGACAGCACCGAGGTCGACGAGCAGAAGTACCCCCTGCACGTGCACGTCAAGCGGTTGATCCCCGACTCCGAGGGGGCGGGGCGGCAGCGGGGGGCGCTGGGGTCGGAGATTGTGTACGGACCCAAGAACCTGCCGATGATGATCGCCTACAGCTTCGAGGGCCACGAGAACCCCGCGCGTGGGGTTCGCGGTGGCGCCACCGGCAGCCCGTCGGACGGCTGGAAGGTCGATCGCGAGGGCAACGGTGTCGAGGTCCCGATGGCCACCGCGATGATGATCGAAGCGGGCGAGCGCGTCGGCTCGCGGACCGGCGGCGGGGGCGGCTACGGCGACCCGCTCACGCGCGACCCCGAGGCGGTCGCCGAGGACGTGCGCGAGGGGTGGGTGTCTCGGTCGCGCGCCACGGAGGTGTACGGGGTGATCCTGCGCGAGGTCACCGGCCGCGGCCGGCTCGGCACGCTGGTCGTTGATGAGGCGGCGACGCGGGCTGAGCGCGGGCGGCGCCTTGCGTCCGGGTGTGAAGCTCAGCGCTGAGACGTTGTTCTCGAATATCCGCTCCGTGTGCGAGGCGGCGCGTTTTGCAGGTAGGCGGTCGGGGTAGCTCGTTGCAGTCAATGGAACGTCTAGGGCTCCTACCAAACAGCGCTATATCCGCGGTGATGGTGTTAGCAGGCATTGTTGTAATCGCGATCAACGCGTAATCGCCGTGTTCTTCGCCGTTCGTGTGCAGCGCGGCGGTCCGTGGGATTGGTCGCGGGATCTCCGCGAGCAGGACGGCTGGGAAGAGCATGCGCGCTTCATGGATTCCCTGGTAGATGAGGGCTTCGTCGTGCTCGGAGGACCGCTCGAGGGTGGCCGCGAGATTCTGCACGCGATCTCCGCTTCGTCTGAGGAAGCTGTTCGGCGGCGACTGGCCGAGGACAACTGGGCGCAGAACGGCATGCTGACGGTGACATCTGTCGAGGCCTGGACTGTCCTCCTCGACGGCCGGTCCGCGTAGAGCCGCTGCTCGTCCAGAGCGGCGGTCGGTTCGCTCGCGCGTGCGTTCTACGAGGCGCTCGGGTGGGTGGGAGCTCGGATCATCTTGGCGATTACCGGCGCGAGCGCGCGCACGATCAGCTTGTAGCCCGAAGCGGTCGGATGGATGCCGTCGACGAACACGAGCCCGCGCCGCTCGGCTGTCGTGGCGTTGCTCCATAGATGCGCGAGGACGGTGGTGTAAACGCAACCCTCGCGGCGAGCGGCGGTGCGGTCCAGTCTCGAGACCGTGGTGACCGACGACCGTGGCACCTCAATCGGCGTCGGCTCCACGATCAGGCATGCGCCCCCGTGCTTGCGAGCGATGCGCGCGCGAGCCGTCACGGCGCGCAGGTACTGCTTCGACTCCGCCCCAACGTCCTCGCCGATGTAACCGAAGAGAAAGACCGAGACGTCGAAGCGTTGGTCGATCAGCGCCTGCTGGATGCGCGGGCCGAAGTAAATGGATGGGAACTCGGCCGAGTGGCCGAGATCCTCGAACTCCACCTGCACCTTCCCCGGCCGCACACGGCGCCGGGCGATGACACCATCGAATAGGAGCAGGCCGCAGCTCGGTCCGTGAATCGTCAACCCGTGGCGGCCGGCCGGCAGCTTGATCCAGGTTCCCGTATCGGTCGCCGCACCGTGCCGGAAGGTGTTGATGGTCCAGATCCGACCGGCCGAGCTGACGTCGAACGTGCACGGCGCGGTCGACGAGGTGTAGAGAATCTCGACCTCGGGGTCGCTCACAGCGACGGACGCCGTCGCCAGCGGCGTGAAGGCCATGGCGCTGTAGCCGCTCAGACCGTCGTAGCCGGTAAGAAAGGGCGAGGCCCCGATCGTCACCCATCCGTTGGGCGGGATCGAGCGGGCGCCGAGAGCGACCGATGCGTTGAAATGCCAGCGGAACGGCGTGGCAGGTATCAGGCCCACGCCTCCCTGCGCGAAGCCCAGCGACCACACGGCGCGCGAGAGCTGCGGCACCAGGCCCCGCTGGAGGAAGTTCGGGACCAGGACGCTCTCGACGACCGAATCGCCGAACACCGCGACCGTGACACGGCGGCCCGCGGGCCGCCGTGAGGCCACCGCCGCCGGCGCCACGCCGATCGCCGAAACGAGCAGAACCGCCCCAAGCGAAGCCGCCAGCAGAACCAGCCTGCGCGAGCTGGACAACGCGCCGCGGCCGCGGCCGCGGACGCGCAACCTCAAGTCAGCAACCCAACCGGACACGTCGCCGAGCACCACAGGCCGCGTATCATCGTGCATCCGCCGACGGAGAGGAACTGCATGCAGTCGATTATGAGGCGATGGGCCGCGGTCGTCGCGACCGCGGTTGCGACACTGGCCGGGCTGACCACGGCAGGTATCGCGCCCGCGCAGCCGGTCGCTCACGCCGCCCGCTCCTGCGGCCTTGGTGGCGAATGGGCCAAGCTCGGTCCGACCTACGTCGAGCCACCTGTCATCGTCACGGGAACGAATTGCGCCACCGGCATAAAGGTGATCAAGGCATACAATCGCTGCCGCCTCAACGCTGGCGGAGTAAAGGGCCGCTGCCACGCGAAGGTCCTCGGATACCGGTGTACCGAGCAACGATCGACCAGCCCGGTGCAGTTCGTCGCCAGTGTCCGCTGCACGGCGAGGCGCAAAGTCGTGAAGTTCTCCTACAGCGAGAACACCTGAGCACGCGCCGCTTGGCGCCGGCGCTGGCTGAAGGCCGTCTCCGAGCGCGATTTGACGGTTCCGCGACATTCCGATCTCCACGTGACGTGAGCGCGAGGCCGCTGAAGTTCCAAGTAATGTCGCCAAACGGACAAGAGCGCGTATCTCCGGACGGAGCGATCCTCGTCAGCACGTTTCCGATGCCCCCCGGCAGCCGCTTCGCCTGGCACACTCACCCGCGCCACCAGCTCGCGTGGGCCGTCACCGGGGTGCTCGAGGTGATCGCCGAAGCCGGCACCTGGATCTTGCCCCCGACCCGGGCGCTGTGGATCCCGGCCGGCGTCGCCCATGAGACCGTTGCCTCCGGGGCCACCACGATGAGAACGCTCTACGTTCACCCCGACGAGTGCCCGATCACCTGGCGGGCGCCGCAACCGGTCGCCGCCTCCAAGCTGCTCGCCGACCTGATCGAGCATCTCGGCGACGGCGCGCTCGCGCCGCCGCAGCGGGCCCGCGCCGAAGCGGTCCTGCTAGACCTCCTCGAGCCCGTGGCGGTCGCGAGCATCGAGGTAGCCATGCCGACCGACGAGCGCGCCCTCGACGTCGCACGGGCCCTGATCGCCGACCCGGCCGATTCGCGCAGCCTGGAGGAGTGGGGGCGCGAGGTCGGGGCGAGCGCGCGCACCCTCACGCGTGCCTTTCTGGCCGGCACGGGCATCCCGTTCAGCCGCTGGCGGACCGCGCTGCGACTCCGCTCGGCCCTGCCTCGGTTGGCCGCCGGTGAGCCGATCGGCACGGTGGCTCCGAAGGTCGGTTACGAGACCCCAAGCGCGTTCGTCGCGGCCTTTCGCCGTGAAACGGGGCTGACCCCCGGGGCCTACTTCCGCTGATGGAGCTCGCCCCGGAGCGCCCCAACGTCGAGCTGCGCCGCGACCGCAATGGTCAGCGGACCGTGGTCCTCGCGTTCCCCTACGACCGGGCCCTGGTCGAGCTGGTGCGGACGATCCCCCACCGGCGGTTCGACTGGGACAGCCGGGAGTGGTCGGCGCCGGCCGATGACTGGGTGGCGATCAAGGTCGCCGACATCCTCGACCGCTATCCGGAGCTCGTCGCCGACGGCGACGTCGTGGCGTGGCTCGCCGGCGTGGAGAGGCGATGGCTCGGATATGTGCGCACGATCCGTCACGACGGTTGCGGCTGGTGGGTGCTCGACACCCGGGCCGGGCCGGTGCCCGAGGAGCTGCGGGCCGGCGCCCGCGAGCACGAGGGCAAGCTGCTCGTGCCGCTCACCGAAGCCGCGGCGCGGGTGCTCCGCGACCAGCATTCGGCTCGCTTCGACGCAGCCGCCGAGCGGTGCCTGTCGATCGTCGAGTCGGGAGGCGTCCCGCCACCGGCCCGCCTGGTGTGGTTTCGCGGAGTTGAAGGGGAGCAGCTGCGACTCGAGGTGCTGTGGGATCCCGACATCGGCCCGGCCTTCGAGCGGCTTCCGGGCGCCGAGAGCGGCCGGGTGATGCCGCTCGACCCGTGGCTGGCCGAGCGACTCGACGACTTCCTCGCTCGCCACCAGGTGCAGGTCGAGGGACCCGCGGTGGAGGCGCTCGCGGGGCTGCTCGCCGAGCGCCAGGAGGCGGCCGAGGCGGTGCGCAACTCGCGGGCCGAGCACGGCGATCCGATCGAGTCCACCGCCGCGGTGCTGGGCGGCGAGCTGGCGCCCTTTCAGTGGGCCGGCGTCCGCTATGTCCTCGATGCCCGCCGCGCGTTCCTGGCCGACGAGCAGGGCCTGGGCAAGACGGTCGAGGCGCTCGCCGCCCTGGAGGCGGACGGCGCCTACCCCGCTATCGTCGTGTGTCCGGCCTCGATGAAGCTCGGCTGGCAGCGGGAGGCCGCCCGCTGGCTGCCCCACCGGACGGTGGTGGTGGTGGAGGGCCGGCCGGCGGTTCCGCCGAGCGGCGAGATCACGATCCTCAATTACGAGATCGTCGCCGCCCACCAGGAGACGCTGGGTCGCCGGCGCCCGCGGGCGCTCGTGATCGACGAGTCCCACTACTGCAAGAACCCGCAGGCCAAGCGCACCCAGGCGGTGCGCCGGCTCGCGGCCGCGGTCGCCCCGGACGGCCTGCGCCTGGCGCTGACCGGGACGCCGGTGCTCAACCACGCCGACGAGCTGATCGCGCAGCTGCGGGTGCTCGGGCGCCTCGAGGACTTCGGTTCGGGCGCGCGCTTCTCGCGCCAGTTCCGCGGCCAGCTCAGCGAGGAGCGCCTGCACTGGCACCTGCGCCGCCGCTGCTTCGTGCGCCGGCTGAAGGCGGACGTCCTGCCGCAGCTGCCGCCCAAGCGGCAGGTGGTGGTGCCGGTCGCGCTGACCAACCGGGCGGAATACCGCCTGGCCGAGCGGGACGTGATCGAGTGGCTGCGCGCGCAGCCGCTGGACCTGTCGGAGCTGAACGCCCGGATCGCCGCCACCTTGCGCGCCGAGCGCCTGGCCCAGCTCGGGACGCTCCAGCGCCTGGCCGCTCGCGGGAAGCTCGCCGCGGCTCTGGCGTGGATCGAGGACTTCCTCGCCTCCGGGGAGCCGCTGGTCGTGTTCGCGCGCCACGTCGAGGTCCAGCAGGCCGTGCTCGCGCGCTTTCCCGCCGCGCTGCACCTGATCGGCAGTGACTCGCTGCGCGACCGCGAGGCGGCGATCGCCGCGTTCCAAGATCCCGACGGCCCGACCCTGATCGTCGGCGCCACGCGGGTGGCGGCGCAGGGCATCACCCTCACCCGTTCGTCCAACGTCGCCTTCCTCGAGCTCGAGTGGACGCCGGCCATGCACGACCAGGCCGAGGATCGCTGTCACCGGATCGGGCAGCGCGACGCGGTCACGGCGTGGTACCTGCTCGCGGCGGACACGATCGACGAGCGGATGGCGCGCCTGATCGAGAGCAAGCGCCAGGTCGTCGCCGCGGTCACCGACGGCCGGCTCGTGGGGGGCGATGGGCTCGTCGAGGCGGTCGTGCGCGAGTTGCGCGACGGCCGATCGTTCCACCATCTGCGCGCGGTGGGGTGAAATCCCGCGCCCGGCGGTCGCCCGCCCGGCGGTCATCTCGTCCGGCGGTCGCCCCGCCGGGCGGGACCCGGAGTACGGTGGGTGGATCGAAGATCTGACACGCAAGCCGCGCCGGACCGCGCTGCAGCTCGCCAGGGCCGTCGGGGACGGCCGTCACGTGGGCGACGCCCTGCGCCACCTCGACGCCCACGGCTCGGAACCCGGGGCGGTCGGCGTCGCCGAGGCCCTGGCCCGCTTCCTGGTCGCTCGCTGTGACTCCCACCACGCGGGCTGGCGGGTCGTCCGTCAGGTCGTCGTGGACTCGGCCGCGGACGCACCGTGGGAGAAGTGCGCGCGGCGGGCCGTGCCGCTGGTCACCGAGGACCTGCTGAGCCTTTCCGGCGCACGCGGGGCAACACAGCTCGCCCGCGCCCAACACATCGCCGCGCAGCGTCGCGCAGAGCAGATCGCGGGCCACGTCGATCAGGCCGCGGTACTCGCCGATCTGGGGCTCGAGCAGTCCTCGGCGACGCCCGAGCGCTGGCGGGCCGCGCTGAGCAGCGCGGTCAGGGCTCGCTCCCGCGAACAGGTCGCCCGCGCGGTCGATCTCTCGCTCCGCGCCTGACCTGCCGATGAAGGAAACGCCGTGATCGCGTAGGCTGACGTCCGGGGTCGGCAGCGGAAGTCCAGGAGACGAGAGGTACTCAGTGAACAGTTGCGCAAGCTCGCAGGCCCGGATGCGATCGTCACGGGCCCGGATGCGACTGATCGGCGGCCTATCCGGATTGGCGATGCTCGCCTTGCTGGGTTGGTTCGCCGCGGCGGGCTCGGCCTCGACCGCTCGAGCGGCGAGCGCGCCACGGGCGACAGCAAGCTGTTCGCCGGGCCTCAGCACCGCGCACGAGGCGGCGAATCCGCTCGGCCTGACGGCGGCGCCCGGCGCCGACCCCCTGACGGGCGCCCCGCTGTTCGTCGAAGGTCCCGGCTACGGTCTGGCCGCGGGGGCGATCGCGCAGCTGGCGGGACAGAATCCGGCGACCCTGGGCGACGAGAGCTGGGCGCAGTTCGAGAGCTCGCTGGACGGCGATTCGCTGGCGCCCGCGGTCGAGAGCGAGGTGGGCCTGCTCACGAAGATCGCCGACGAGCCGGAGACCTTCAAGGTCACGGTGTACAACCGCGGGGGCACACCCCCGCAGATCTACATCTCGGTCCACAATTACATCTGCCGTGTCCCCGCCGGGCAGGTCGGGGTCCTCACGACCTACTTCCTCAAGCACCAGGGGGGCTGCAAGAGCGACCTCGAGAGTCCCGCCGACCAGTTGCTGTTCAAGGAGCGCGTCAACGAAGCCGCCGCCGCGCTCGGCGATCACCCCTTCGTGCTGTTCTCTGAGCTCGACGCGCTGGCCACCGCCGGGTGCCTCACACGCACCGGCCTGGCAGAGCGGGTCAGCCTGCTCAAGTACGAGCTTCACACGTTCGCGCAGCTCCCCCACGGCGTGATCTATGTCGACGCCGGAGACTCGGACGCGAACTCGCCGGCGTTCACCGCGAAGGCCCTCAACGAGGCGGGGATCAAGCACATCCGCGGTTTCTTCGTCGGCGCCACCCACGACCAGTGGACATCGACGGAGATCAAGTTCGGCGACAAGATCTCGAAGCTGACCCACGGCGCCCACTTCGTCGTCAGCACCCAGGCCAACGGCCGCGGGCCACTGCTCAACCCTCACCCCTCGAAGCAGGGAATCGAGGACCTGTGCAATCCGCCGAACCGCGGCCTCGGGCCTGAGCCGACGACGAAGACCGGCTTCGCGCACGTCGACGCCTTCGAATGGGTGACCACCCCGGGACGCAGCGGCGGGGTCTGCCACCCGGGTGATCCCGCGTCGGGGGTCTTCGGCGTCAACCTCGCGCTCACCCTGGCGATGAACGCGAACAACAAGCTCGGCCCGGGCTACCCGAGCAGGCCGTACTGAGCCGGCTCTCGTGAGCGGGGCCGGCTGAGTGAGCCGGCCCCGCTCAGGCCGCCTGAGTCGCCGGCTGACTCTCCGGCTCAACGACTCGGCCCGCGGCCTCGGGGCGCTCGGAGCTCTCGGCGGGCAGCCGCGAGCGCAGGGCGAACGGCGCGAGGAGCGCGCCGACGGCGATGCATGCGGCCCCGACGATGAACGCCAGGTGGTAGCCACCGATCAGCGCGCTGGTGGCCGACTGCCCGTGGGCGACCAGCGTGCGGGTGTGTTCGGTGGCGATGCTCGCCAGTGCGGCCAGCCCGATCGCGGCGCCGATCTGCATCGATACGTTGACGATCCCCGACCCGAGGCCCGCGTCGCGCGGCGGAACCTCGGACATGGCGATCGTGAGCAGGGGCATGAAAGAGGTTCCGGCGCCGAGCCCCAGCAGCACGAAGGCGAAGAACAGGCCGGGGAAGTAGGAAGCGTGAGCACCCTGCTGGGAGAGCAGCAGCAGGCCGGCGATCATCGTCACCAGCCCCGGAGCGATCGGGCGCCTGGGTCCAAACCGCCGCACGATGCGCGCGGTGACCCCGAGCGAGAGGCCGCCGACGGTGATGGTCATCGGCAGGAACGCCAGCCCGGTGCGCAGCGCGCTGTAGCCGAGCACGTGCTCGAGGTACAGCGCGCCGATGAAGAAGGCGGCGAACATCCCGCTGGCCATCAGCGCCCGGATCACGCTCGAGCCGACCAGGGTCCGGGCACGGAGGATCCGCAGCGGCATGATCGGATTGTGTAGTCGTGACTCGAGCACCAGGAAGGCTCCCACCAGCCCGACGCCGGCGCCGCCGAAGCCGAGCGTGTGGGCCGAGCCCCAGCCGAAGTCGGTCGCCTTCACGATCGCGTAGACGATCAGCATCAGCGCCCCTGTGATCAGAATCGAGCCGAGGATGTCGACGCCCTTGCCGATCCCGATGCCCTCGTCGCGGTCGAGCAGCGCGACCCCGAGCAGGAGGGTGATGATGCCGATCGGCACGTTGATGAAGAAGATCCAGTGCCAGTTGATCGACTGGGTGATCGCTCCCCCGGCGAGCAGGCCGATCGAGCCGCCGCCGACGGCGACGAAGGTGAACGCGCTCATCGCGGTGGCCCGCTCGGCGGGGCGGCGGAACTCGGTGACGATGATCGCGACGATCACCGACGATGACACGGCGCCGCCGAGGCCCTGCACGAAGCGCGCGGCGATCAACATCGTCTGATCCTGCGAGATCCCGCAGACCGCCGAGGAGAGCGTGAACAGGGCGATGCCGGCAAGGAAGACGCGCTTGCGCCCGACCAGGTCGCCGAGACGGCCGGCCATCAGCAGGAAGCTGCCGAAGGTGATCAGATAGGCGTCGATCACCCACGCGAGGCTCGCCTGGCTGAAGTGCAGATCGTGCTGGATCTTCGGCAGCGCGACGTTGACGATCGTCGAGTCGAGGACGTTCATGCCCTGGGCCAGGCAGACCACCACCAGGGCGAGCCAGCGCCGCCGGTCCGCTGTGAGCTTGCTCGCGAGCACAGTGATCATCACCCTAGCATGGATGATCCTTGTAACAATGGTGACACCCTCGCCACGAACCCCCTGGACGCCGCTACGATCGCAGGTGTGGACAGCACCGCCCAGACCCCCGAGGTCCCGTCGGCGCTCGTGCAGGAGGGCGTCGACGACGCCGGGCTCGACGACGCCGCGGTGAGCACCCCGTCGGCGGCGCGGCCCGGAGTGATGCTGCTCCTCACCCGGCTGGCCAAGGTACTGCACCGCAAGAGCACCGAGGAGCTGCTCGGGATGCGCTTCCGGCACTTCATCGCCCTGCGCTACCTCGCCGACCGCGACAGCTGCTCGCAGCAGATGCTGGGCGAGGATCTGATGGTCGACGCGAACAATGTGGTGATCCTGCTCAACGAGCTCGAGGCGGCGGGTTTCGCCGAGCGCCGCCGGGACCCGCTCGATCGCCGCCGTCACACCGTGGTTGTCACCGCCGCCGGCAGGCGCGCGATCGAGCGCGCGGAGCACGCCCGGGAGGCGCTCGAGGACGAGGTGCTGGCCGGCCTCACGCCCGAGGAGCGGGAGACCCTCGGCGACCTGCTGCGGCGTGCCCTGGAAGTGCATTAGCGGCCCGCGCGCTGGACGTCGATCAGCGGCCGGCGGCGAACTGCGTGAGTGGCGCACCGCATTCCGGGTAGAACTCCGGCCACTCTCGTGAACTTCCGCCGCTACCTCGAGCGCTTCGACCGCTACCAGCAGGGCCACCGCTGGATCGCGATCCCCTTCGCCGTGGTGCGGAAGTTCTCCGACGATCAAGCCGGCTCGCTGGCGGCGCTGATCGCCTACTACGGGTTCTTCTCGCTGTTTCCCTTGCTGCTCGTGTTCGTGACCGTGCTCGGTTATGTCCTCCACGGCGACCCGCACCTGCAGAGCTCAGTCGAGAAGGGCGTGCTCGGGCAGTTCCCGATCATCAACCCGAAGGACATCCATGCCCTCCACGGCCACGTGATCTCGCTGATCATCGGCGTAGCCGGATCGTTATGGGGCGGGCTAGCGGTCACCAACGCCAGCCAGAACGCCTTCAACAAGGTGTGGGCCGTACCCATGAAGGATCGTCCCACCTACATCCAGACGCGCCTGCGCGGACTCGGCGTACTCGCCGCCCTCGGCATCCTCTTCGTCGTCTCCACGGCCGCCTCGGGCCTGGTAACCGGCGGCCTCGGAGGACCGCTAGCCAAGGTGGCGGGTTACGCCGTCTCGCTGATCCTCAACGTCGCTCTCTTCCTGGCGGCGTTCCGCCTGCTCACCTCGGCGCAGGTCAAGACCCGATGCCTGATGCCGGGCGTGTACGTCGCCGCCGTGGCGTGGGAGATCCTCCAGGTCGTCGGCGGCCTTTACGTCAATCACGTCGTGCGTCACGCAAGCGCCACCTACGGCAACTTCGCACTCGTCATCGGCCTCCTCTCGTGGCTCTACCTGGGAGCGCAAATGACCCTCTACGCCGCGGAGATCAACGTCGTGGGGGCCCGGCGGCTGTGGCCGCGGAGCCTGCTGCACAGCCCGCCGACGATCGGCGACGAGGAGACCCTGACCGCGCTGGCGAAGGTGGAGGAGCGCCTCCCGGCCCAGGAAATCGAAGTCCGCTTCGACGCCGGCGCCGAGAAGAAGTAGAGACAGGCGCTGTTTCGGCCGCTCGGCGCCGCGGGTATGCGGTGTCAATGGCCGACAGCGAGCGATTCGACGCGGTCGTGCTGGGAGCGGGACCGGCGGGCGAATCGGCCGCGACGCTCCTGCACAAGCAGGGTCTGCGCACCGCCCTGGTCGAGCGTGAGCTCGTGGGCGGCGAGTGCGCCTACTGGGCGTGCATACCCTCGAAGACGCTCCTGCGCCCGACCGAGGCACGCTCCGAGGCCAGCCGCGCGAAGGGCGTGGCGACGCCCGAACGGCGGTGGGAGGACGCGGTCGCCTACCGGGATTACATGGTCCGCAATCTCGACGACGCCAAGCAGGTGGAGGACTACGAGCGCGAGGGGATCCGCGTGTTCAAGGGCAAGGCCAAGCTCCGCGGCACCGGACAGGTGGAGATCGACGAGGAAACGCTGATCGTGGCCGCCCGAGTGGTGATCGCGACCGGCAGCGAGCCACGCATCCCCGACATCCCGGGCCTGGCGGAGGCGGGCTACTGGACTAATCGCGAGGCGACCTCGCTGCGAGAGATCCCCGAGAGCGTGACGGTGATCGGCGGCGGCCCGGTGGGAATCGAGCTCGCGCAGCTGATGTGCCGATTCGGCGCCGAGGTTCACCTGATCGAGGCCGCCGAGCGGCTGATCGCGCGCGAGGACCCGCGGGTCGGCGAGCTGGCCGCGGCCGCGCTGCGCGAGGACGGGATCGAGCTCCACCTCGGCGCGGAGATCCGCGCGGTCAAGGCGGCCGGAGGGGCACGGGAGATCGACCTCGGCGACGGCGACCCGATCCGCACCCAGGAGCTGCTCGTCGCCTCCGGCCGCACGCCCCGGGTCGCCGACCTCGGCCTCGAGACCGTGGGCATCCACCCCTATGGTGGAGGCCTGAAGATCGACGAGCGCTGCCGGGCGGGCGATCAGGTATGGGCCATCGGCGACGCCACCGGCGTGATGCCGTTCACCCACGTGGCGATGTACCAGGCGCGCATCGCCTGCGCCGACATCGCCGGCGAACCGGTGGCGGCCGACTACTCTGCGGTCCCGCGGGTCGTGTTCAGCGATCCCGAGATCGCTGCGGTGGGCCTCACGCAGGAGGAAGCCCATGCCCAGGAGCTCGACGTCGCCGTGGCGAGCGTGGAGCTGCCCGAGGTGATCGCGCGCCCGTGGACCTACGAGTCAGACCCCAGGGGTGAGCTGGCGGTGATGGTCGATCGGGAGCGCAGGGTGGTGGTCGGCGCCTGGGCGGTCGCTCCGCTGGCCGGGGAGTGGATCCACTACGCGGCGCTCGCGGTGAAGGCGGGCATCGCGGTCGACGTGCTGCTGGACACGGTGGCGCAGTTTCCGACCTACACCGAGGGATTCCGGGCGAGCCTCGAGCGCGTCGAGCTCTAACGCGGCCCGGCGTCGAGGGTAGAGCTCTCGCGAGCGCCGGCGTAGAGACCAAGGTAGCCCTCGAACACGCGCAGATGGGCCTGCTCCTCGCCGAGGATCTCGATCGCGTCGCGAAACGCGCTGAGGCGGGTCAGCGGCCGGCGGCGGCCAGGGCCGTCGCCGGTCGAGGAGCGCGAACCGCGCGCCCCACGCCGGCGCTTCGTAGAGGCGGGCCACCAGCTCGTGCATGGCGACGCCGAAGAGCATGTACGCGCCGGCCGGCGACAGGTCGACCTGGATCCCGTGCAGGGCGGCGTGCTCGGTGACCGCGTCGGTGTCGGTCAGCGCGGCGACGAAGCTGTGCAGCTCGGCCGGCGGGAAACCTGGGTCCCCGACTCGCAGCGGCGGGCCGAAGCCGATGATGATCGTGACCTGATCCTGCGCTACCTCGCGGCGCCGCACCACCTGGGCGCCGGCGATATGCGAATAGCCGCAGTAGCGATGGGCGACGCCTCGCAGGCGCGGGTGGGGGTGCGCTCGACGCGTTCCAGGCGGCCGAGCTCCGAGGTGTGCCTGATCACGCTCGATCCCACGACCAACAATGTATAGAGAAAGCGGTGCGTCCCGACACCCCCCCCGCCTGTCGGGTTAACCCAGGCCGAAGCTTGGTTCGGAAGACCGCCTGGGCCACCGTGCAAGCCATGGCGAATAGGACTAACACCACCGCCGGAGGTAACCGATGAGCATTGCGCTCGCCGCCGCACCCGATACTGCGCTCTCTCCGATCGAGCGTCTGGAGGTGCTGTGCGATCACGGCTCGCTGCACGTCATCCGCACCGAGGTCCACTCGGAGCTTATGGGCGACAAGGCGGCCCCGGGAGACGGAGTCGTCGGTGGCGCCGGACTGGTCAACGGCCGACCGGTGTTCTGCTACGCCCAGGACTCGGCCTTCGTCGGCGGGTCGCTCGGCGAGGCGCACGCCAACACCATCGTCCGCGTGCTCGAGCTCGCCGGACGCGCGCGAGCCCCGGTGGTCGGGTTCGTTTCCTCCGGGGGAGCGCGGATGCAGGAGGGCGTGGCAGCGCTCGCCGGGTACGCACGCGTCTTCAGCCGCACCGTCGGCCTGTCCGGGAAGGTGCCGCAGATCTCGATCATCACCGGGCTCTCGGCCGGCGGTGGCGCGTACTCGCCGGCGCTCACCGACTTCGTGGTGATGACCGACGAGTCGAGCATGTTCCTGACCGGCCCGGGCGTGGTCAAGGAGGCGCTGGGCGAGGAGGTGACCGCGAGCGAGCTCGGCGGCACACGCGTGCACCAGCGCAACGGCGTCTGCCACTTCGTCGAGGCGAACGCCGGCGGCGCGGCTCTGCTCGCCCGCGACCTGCTCGGCTACCTCCCGAGCCACCGCGACGCGCCGGTCCCCAAGCGCGCCTCGCGGCCGGCCCCAGGACGTGATCCCGGCGCCTGCGTGCCGGTGCAGTCGCGCCGCGTCTACGACGTTCGCGATGTGATCTCGTGCCTGGCCGACGCGGGCGAGCTGCTCGAGGTCGCCGCCGGCTGGGCGCGCAACCTGGTGACCGGGTTCGTCCGGATCGACGGCCGGCCCGTCGGCGTGATCGCCAACCAGCCCCGCTATCTGGGCGGTGTGCTCGACGCGGCAAGTTCCCAAAAGGGCGCGCGCTTCGTATCCAAGTGCAATGCGTTCGGAATCCCGCTCGTCGTGCTCGTGGACACGCCCGGCTTCATGCCGGGCAGCAAGCAGGAGTCCGAGGGCGTGATCCGCTTCGGCGCCACGCTCGTGCATGCCTTCGCCGAGGCGACGGTCCCGCGCATCACGGTGATCCTGCGCAAGGCATTCGGCGGCGCCTTCATCACCATGAACTCCAAGGACCTCGGCGCGGACTGCGTCTACGCCTGGCCCCAGGCGCAGATGGGCGTGATGGGCGCACAGCCCGCGGTGGGGATCATCCACCGCCGCGAGCTCGCAGCCGCTCCTGATCGCGATTCCACCCGCGACCGCCTCGCGGCCGAGTATGCCCACGCGCAGCTCCGCCCGGAGGTCGCCGTGCGGGCCGGCTATGTGGATGAGCTGATCACCCCGATGGAGACGCGCTCGCGACTCGCGTGGTCATTGCGCTCGCTCGAGGCGGCGGCCTGATCATGGGCTCTCGCGGCGATGTCCTGCTGACCGGCGGTACCGGTTTCGTCGGCATGGAGGTGCTGGCGCGCTATCTCGAACGGGGCGACCGTCGTGTCGTCATGCTCGTGCGTGCCGCCGATGACGCCGCGGCCCGGACCCGCGTCGACGCGACCCTACGCGATCTGTTCGGCGTGGTACGCGCCCGTCGCTACGCCGGGCGGGTGGACGCGGTCGCCGCCGAGCTGACCGCGCCCTCGCTCGGGCTACGGCCGCTGCGCCGCGAAGAGCTCGCGCGCCGGGTGACGACGATCATCCACGCCGCGGCCTCGGTGTCGTTCACGCTCCCGCTCGAGGAGGCACGCGAGATCAACCTCGAGGGCACGCGACGGATGCTCGACTTCGCAGAGCTGGTATGCGAGCGGGGCAACCTCGAGCGCTACGCCCACGTGTCCACGGCCTACGTGGCCGGAAACCATGCCGGGCGCTTCTCCGAAGACGATCTCGATGTCGGCCAGGAGTTCCACAACTCCTACGAGCAATCGAAGTTCGAGTCCGAGCAGCTCGTCCAGGCGCGTACCTCGGTCCCGTCGACGATCCTGCGCCCGTCGATCGTCGTCGGCGACCAGCACAGTGGTTGGACCGCCGCCTTCAACGTCATGTACTGGCCGCTCCGCGCCTTTGCTCGCGGCCTCTACGCCGCGGTGCCCGCGATTCCCTCGGCGCCGCTCGACGTCGTCTCGATCGACTACGTGGCCGATGCCATCCACGCGCTGTGCGAGATGCCTGGCGGGATCGGCGAGACCTATCATCTGACGGCCGGTGCCAACGCGAGCACGATCGGCGAGGTCGCCGAGATGGCCAGCCGTTATTTCGACAAGCCCCCGCCTCAAGTGCTCTCGCCCGCGGACTTCGCCGTGGCCGCCCGGGACGCAACCGAGAGCCAGCGCTCCGTGCTCGAGGGCAGCCTGGCGTACTTCCCCTACTTCGCGATCGGGACGACCTTCGACGACGCGCACGCCCGGGCTTGCCTGGGTCCGGCGGGGATCCTCGTGTCACCGCTGCGGGACTACCTGGTGCGCCTGCTCGACTTCGCCACCGCGAGCCGGTGGGGTAAGCGTCCGATCGGACGCGCGGAGGCCCTGGCCGCGTAGCTGACCGGTGGGGCCGCGTAGCTGACGGCGGGCCGCGTAGCTGACCGGCGGCCCGGCCGCGCCCCCCAGTCGGGGGGTTTGGCTGAGGGGATGATTGCCTGCGGCGGGCGGCGCGACGAAGCTGCCATGGATGTTCCCGCGCGCCGATACCGCCCGCTTTCGGGCCGACGATCCGGACGTGCTCGTCACCGCCTCACTCGCGTGCCCGATCTGCCTGCGCGAAGAGGACGTCGAATGGCGGCTTGACGCCGACGGCTACGATCCGTCGGTGCAATGCCTGTGCCGACCCTGCAACGAACGCTGGCGCGTGTACCTGGCGGCCCAGCAGGCATTGCGTATTGGGTTGATGGTCGCGGGCGCCGCGTAGCAAGCGCCGCCGCGAGGCCCGTTTCCGCGCCACGCCACGCACGATGAGCGTTCCCGGATCGACGGATGTCAACGCCGCCTCGAACGTCGATGCGCTCGAGCTGTTCGTCGAGGTGCTCTCGCAGGCGGAGGAGGTCTCGACGCCGGATGCCTTCTACGGGCGACTATGCGAGGCGGTGTGCCGGCTGGCGGCGATGCGCCGGGCGATCATCTTCCGCTACGACAGCGCGCGGCGGATGGTGCGCGCCGCGGGGTCCCACGGCGTCGAGCTCGACCAGTTCACGGGCGCCCACGTAACCGTCGAGTCAGCCCCAATCGCGGCGCGGGCCCTACTCGAGGATCGCGTGGTCGAGGTGGTAGGCGACGTCGCCGGACAGGTCCCGCAGGAGTACGCGGCGATGGTCGCGCAGCCGGCGCGGCTGGTGTGCGCGCCGATGGCGGCCGCCGGACGCGCCGTCGGGGTGATCCTCGCCGACCGCCGGCTCGAAGATCCCCCGCTCGACGACGCCGAGCGCCATCTACTGTGGACCCTCGGCAAGGCGGCGGCGCTGGCCTCGGTGGCGAGGATCGCGGCCACCCAGGCCGAGAAGGCGAGTCAGCTCGAGCAGCGAATCGATCTCGCGCGGGAGATCCACGAGGGGGTGATGCAGCGGCTGTTCGGGGTCTCGATGGCCCTCGACGGCGACGGCGACCTGCCCGAGGTGGCGCGGCACCGCTGTGCGGACGAGACCCAGGCCGCGCTCAGCGACCTGCGCACGGCGATTCAGCGCCCGCTCGGACGCACGCCGCGCGCGACCCGCACGACCTTCCTGGCCGAGGTGGAGCGGCTCAGCCGAGCGAACCCGGAGCTGGGAGTCAAGCTCGAGGCCGACGGCAAGGCCCGGATTCCCGAGGCCCTCGAGCCGCTGGCCCAGTCGGTCCTCGCCGAGGCGGTGCGCAACGCGCACAAGCACGCCACTCCCACCCACGTCAGCGTCCGCCTCGCCCAGATCGACGACGCGTTCGTGCTCGAGATCGCCAACGACGGCGTCATCGGTCACCGCCGCCGGCGCGCCGGGATGGGGCTACGGCTGGCCGCCCTCGAGGCGCTCCAGAGCGGAGGCGTGGTCGAGTTCGGCGAGCGGGAGCCGGGCACCTGGCAGGTCCGGCTCGTCGTCCCCAACGATGACTGACTCCGCTCCTCCCGCCGTGGACAGCCCGCGGAGCCCACAGCGCCTCCGGGTCCTCGTCGTCGACGACCACGACGTGGTCCACTGGGGGTTCCGGCTCATGCTCACCCAGCAGCCTTGGGTCGAGCGGTGCCTGAGCGCGACCACGGGGGCCGAGGCGCTCGAGCTGGTCGCCCGCTATCGGCCGCACGTGGCGCTCGTCGACTTGTTCATCGGCGAGGAGTCGGGCGCGGAGATCTGCGAGCAGCTCCGCGCGGCCGAGCCGGCCACGCGCGTGCTCCTGTTCTCGGGCGCCGGGGCCATCTCGGCCCAGGCGGCCCGCGCGGCGGGAGCCTCAGGGTTCGCCTTCAAGGACTGGTCCGCGCGCCGCATCGCCACCGCGATCCTGACCGTCGGACGCGGCAAGACCGTGTTCGAGCCCCAGGACCGCACGGTCGCCATGCGCCTATCGGACCGCGAGCGGACCGTGCTCGAGCTGATGGCCTCGGGCGCGACCAATCCCGAGATCGCCGAGCAGCTTCATCTCTCCCGCCACACCGTCAAGGAGCACACGAGCGCGGTGTTCAGAAAGCTGGGCGTGCGCAACCGGACTGAGGCGGTGCAGCGGGCGCAGCGTCTCGGGCTGGTTGCGTAGCGGGCGCGCCTAATCGTCGGCGGGCTTGATCGACGCCGGGGCGGTTGCTGGGGCGCCGTTCGCGACCGCTGGGGCGCCGTTCTCGACGCCGGCGGCGAGGGCCGGGGGGGCGCTGGACTCGAGCTGCGCTGCGGTGGGCTCGTGGTTGCCGGCGCCGGCCGACTCGAGCGCTGGCCCGACGGCGCCGAGCAGGGGCTTGATCAGGTCGATGGGCAGCGGGAAGACGATGGTGGAGTTCTGGTTGACGCCGATCTCGCGCAGCGTCTGCAGGTAGCGGAGCTGGATCGTGACCGGGTTGACGGCGATCACGTCCGCGGCCTCCGCGAGCTTCGCCGCCGCCTGGGACTCGCCCTCGGCATTGATGATCTTCGCGCGGCGCTCGCGCTCGGCCTCGGCCTGGGCGGCGATCGCGTGCTGCATCCGCTCGGGGATCTCCACGTCCTTGATCTCGACGGCGGTGACCTTGATCCCCCAGGGCTCGGTGTGCGCGTCGATGATGTGCTGGAGGTTCTCGTTCAGGCTGTCGCGCTCGGCGAGCAGGGTGTCGAGGTCGGCACCGCCGAGCACCGAGCGCAGCGTCGTCTGCGCAACCTGCAGCGTCGCCTCGCCGTAGTTCTGGACCTCGACGATCGCCTTGTTGGGGTCGATCACGCGGTAGTAGGCGACGGCGGTGACCCGGGCCGGCACGTTGTCGCGGGTGATGATCTCCTGGGGCGGAACCTTGAGGGTGATCGTGCGCAGGCTGACGCGCACCATGCGGTCGATCCCCGGCGTGAGCAGGACGACGCCCGGACCGCGCTTGTCCATCACCCGGCCCAGCCGGAATACGACCCCACGCTCGTACTCGCGCAGGACCCGGACCGAAGCGGCCGCGGCGGTCACCGCCACTACGGCGAGCACGACCAGGATCACGATGATCGCGGCGATCACAGCGACAGCTCCCACTCTTCGGCGCGCCGGACCGCGAGCGTCAGGCCGCTGAGGCGCTCGACCACGATCGGGTCGCCCGCGTTCAGCTCGCCGCACTCATCGTCGGTCCACGAGCGCCGAGCCTGCCAGAGCGCTCCGTCGACCCGGACCCGGCCGGTCGGCTCACCCCAGCTCTGCACCACCCCGACCCGCCCGACGAGGCCTTCGGCACCGGTTCGGACTCGCCGGCGGCGCACGCTCTTGCTTTCCCGTACTGCGACGCCGGCCAGCGCCAAGCCCCCGGCCGACAGCAGCACCGCCATCGTGATGGCGATGATGAGGCCTCCCCCGAGGCCGCTGACGGCGAGCACCGCGCCGACGCCGAGGGCGAGCGCTCCCGGCACCGCGAGCGTGCCGAGCGAAGCGACATGGGTCTCGATCACGACCAGCGTGGCTCCGACAAGCAATAGAGCGATGCCGAGCGCAGTCACAGTAGTTCTAATCGTACGCCGGTGAGTACTCCGGGTCGAATCGATACCGGCTGGATCGTCGCGCGCGCTCACCCCCCGGATGTCTGGTTTGCGCATCTGAAGGCTCGCTTCCCGCGTGAACTTCGTCACGGTCTACTGAGATGGCCACCACTCTGACCCCTGACGAGACCGTCAAGCGCGCCGCCGGCCGGCCCGCACAGCTGCGCGGAGCGGCGATCGCCTCGGTCGGCGTGAGCCTGCCGGCGCGGATCGTCGCCAACGACGAGATCGCCGAGCGCCTCGGCGTGAGCGCGGACTGGATCGAACGCCGGACGGGCATCCGGGCGCGGCGCCGGGCGGGAGACGGCGACCGGCTCGACGCGCACGCCGCGTGCGCGGCGCGCGATGCGCTCGACCGGGCCGGCGTCTCCGCCGCCGAGGTCGACCTCGTGCTCGTGGCGACGACGACGGCCGACGAGGTACTGCCGAACGCCGCCCCGCTGGTCGCCTACGCGCTCGGCGCGACGCGCGCGGGCGCCTTCGACGTCGGGGCTGCGTGCACCGGCTTCCTGTCGGCGGTGGCGGTCGCCTGCGCGCAGATCGAGGCCGGCCGCGCCTCCTGCGTCGTGGTGGTCGGAGCGGACTTCATGTCGAGGATCATCGACCCCGACGACCGGGCGACGGCCGCGGTGTTCGGCGACGGTGTCGGCGCCGTGGTGCTGACCGCGATCGACGAGCCGAGCCGCGTCGGCCCGATCGTCCTCGGCGCCGATGGCGGCGGGGCGGAATTCATCTTCGTCGAGCGACTCGAGAGCCTGGTCCGGATGCGCGGCCATGAGACATTCCGCGAGGCCGTCACGTGGCTCGCCGAGAGCACGGTCCGGGCCGTGGAGATGGCCGGCGTCGAGCTCGGAGAGATCGACCGTTTCGTCTACCACCAGGCGAATTCCCGGATCCTGCGCGCGGTCGGAGAGCGGCTCGGGTTGGCGCCGGATCGCGTCGTCGACTGCATCGGGGAGTACGGCAACACCTCGGCGGCGACGCTGCCGATGGCGCTCGCGTTCTGCGAGGCCGAAGGCAGGCTGCACCGAGGCGACCAGGTGCTGATCGCCGCTTTCGGAGCCGGATTCACGTGGGGCGCGACGGTCGTCGAGTGGGGGACGCCGTGAACCGGCGCGTGGTTATCACGGGGGTTGGCGCGGTGACACCTCTGGGCGTCGGCGCCCACGCGCTCTACGACGGCTGGCTGGCCCGGCGGTCGGGGATCGAGGACGGGACCGGGGCATGCCGCGACTTCGATCCCAAGGAGGTCATGTCGGTCAAGGAGGCACGGCGCAGCGACCGCTTCGCGCAGCTCGCGATCGCCGCGTGCGCCGAGGCCATCGCCGACGCCGGGTGGGATCCGCTCGAGCCGCCCTGCGCGTCCGACATGATCGGTTGCGTGATCGGCAGCGGCATCGGCGGCATGGGTACGTTCGAGAACTCCCACGACGTGCTGCGCGACCGCGGGCCGGAGCGGGTATCGCCGCTCTCGATCCCGCTGATCATGGGCAACGCCGCGTCTGGCCTGCTGGCGATGCGCCACGGCCTGCGCGGGCCGGTGTTCGGCGTGATGTCGGCATGCGCGTCGGGCACGCACGCGATCGGCGCCGCCGTCCGGATGATCCAGGCCGGCGACGCGGAGGCCGCCATCGCCGGCGGCGCCGAAGCGACGCTGACGCCGCTCGCCAAGGCCGCGTTCGCGGCCATGGATGCAACTTCACCTTCGGGAATGTCGAGGCCGTTCGATGCGCGGCGCGACGGCTTCGTGATGGGCGAGGCCGCGGGCGTGCTCGTGCTCGAGTCGGCGGAGCTCGCCGCCGCTCGCGGCGCCCACGTGCTCGGCGAGATCCTCGGCTACGCGGCGACCGCGGACGCGCACCACCTGACGGCGCCCGATCCGAGCGGCGCCCCCGCGGCGCTGGCCATCACCCGCGCGCTCGCCGACGCCGGCATGCAGGCGGGCGACGTCGACTACGTGAACGCCCACGGGACCTCCACGCCACTCAATGATCGCTCGGAGACCGGGGCGCTCAAGCTTGCCCTCGGCGAGCACGCCATGCACGTGCCCGTCTCCTCGACCAAGTCCGCGATCGGCCACTCGCTGGGCGCCGCCGGCGCGGTGGAGGCCATCGTCACGATTCTCGCGCTCGCCGACCGCATCGCGCCCCCCACGCTCGGGTACGAGGAGCAGGAAGAGGGTCTCGACCTCGACTACGTTCCTGACGGGCCGCGACCGCTGCGCGTGCGCCAGAACGGAAACGGGGCGAAGCCCTCGGTCGCGCTCTCGAACTCGTTCGGCTTCGGCGGCCACAACGCCGTGCTGTGCCTGGGCGGGCCGGCGCCCGTCCGCTGAACCGGCGGCTGCGCGCCCTTCCGCTGCTGGTCGTCGCCGCGGCGCTGATGCTGTCGGCCTGCGGTACGAGCGCCGGCAAGCCGTCGGACACACCGACGACGGGACATCCCCGGACGGACGACACCCGCGCGACCCGCGCCCCGAGGACGCAACGCGATCGACCGGGGACGCTCATCGGCACGAGCGAGCGAGTGCCCGCGGCGGCCACCACGCTCCTCGTCACCGTGACCAAGGTGATCGATCCGCTCACAGACTCGGGCGCGAAGGTCCCGGTGGGCCGGGAGCCGGTCGGCGTCGTCGTGACCGCACGCAATGCCGGCCCCGGCGGCTACGACAGCTCCGCCACCAGCGACTTCGCCTTGCTCACCGCCGCCGGCGCCGCGACGCCCGTGTACGCGCCGGCGGGGGTGTGCCAGACCTACATCCAGGATTTCATGAACGAGATCGGCCCAGGCCAGTCCCGCAAGGGCTGCATCGCCTACACGATCCCCCGCGGTCAGGCACCGACCACCGTCCGCTTCTCACCTGACGGCGGCACCACCGGGCACAGCGTGTCCTGGAACGTCCCGTGATCGCTTATCGAACTACTTAGGAGGCGGCGGGATCGTAGGCGGCCGCGAGCAGCTCTTCGAAGCTGCAGAGCTTTACCCGAGGCCGGCCGTGCGGCTCGCCGGCGGCGCGCTCGGCGCGGTCGATGGCCTGCCAGCCGGCATGGGTCACGTGGTCGGGGCGGCGCTCGGCGAGCAGGGCGTCGACCGCCTCTAACGTTGGCTGCGCCGGGTCGAGCAGAGCCCCCCGATCGAGGTCGGCGAGCAGGTTATCGATCGTCTCGTGGGCGTCCTTCTTGTTGGTGCCGATCACGCCGCTGGGGCCGCGCTTGATCCACCCGACGGTGTACTCCCCCCGCATCGGCGTCTGGGTCTGCGGGTCGATCACGCGGCCCTCGAGATTGGGGATCGTGGCGCGCCGCTCGTCGAACGGGACGCCCGGGAGCGCGACGCCGCGATAGCCGATCGAGCGGAAGACGATTCCCGCTGCAAGTGTCTCGCGGCGTTCGGTTCTCACAGCGCGCAGGACGCCGTCTTTGTCCCAACCGATCTCATTGTGTGCGAGCTCGACCGCCTCCACGCGTCCGTCGCCGACGATCGCCACCGGCGAGACGAGGAAGCGCAGGATGATCCGCCTGCGCTTGCCCGTGGGGCGGCGCTCGGAGTAGCCGGCGAGGATCTCGACGTTCCTCCTCGCCGTCAGGTCCCCGTCGTGCTCGATCGAGCGGGTGCTGTGCTCGTCGATCACCACGTCGCGCGGATCCACCAGCACGTCGGCGTCGACCATCTCGCCGAGCTCGAGCAACTCGGGGTTGGTGAACGCGGCCTGGGCCGGGCCGCGGCGCCCGAGCACGACGATCTCCTCGATCGCGTTGCCCCGCAGCACCTCCAGCGCGTGATCGGCGACATCGGTCCGCTCGAGCTCGGCCGGCGTCAGCGCGAGCATGCGCGCGACGTCCATGGCGACGTTCCCGTTCCCGACCACAATCGCCCGCTTGCAGCCGAGGTCGAAGTCGTGGCTACGGTAGTCGGGGTGGCCGTTGTACCAGGCGACGAACTCGGTCGCCGCGACGCTTCCGGCCAGGTCCTCGCCCGGGATCCCGAGTCGCTTGTCGGTCTCGGCGCCGACCGCGTAGATCACCGCGTGGTAGCGCGAGACCAGGTCATCGTGCGAGAGGTCGCGTCCAAGCTCTACGTTGCCGAAGAAGCGAAAGCCGGGCCGGGCGGCGGTCTTCTCGAATACGCGCGAAACCGCCTTGATGTTCGGATGATCGGGCGCCACGCCCCCGCGCACGAGGCCCCACGGGGTCGGCAGCCGGTCGAACATGTCGACCTCGACGACGAGGTCCGGGCGACCCTTCGGCGCCAGCAGATGGCCGGCGGCGTAGAACCCGGACGGGCCGGCGCCGACGATCGCCACGCGCAGGGGGTTGGTGTCGGTCCCGGGGGCGGTCATGTGAGTTCCTCAGCGTAGCGGGGGCGGTTTCGCGCCCTCAGCGGCCGGCGCGCGGGGTGGGCCAGCTCAGCCCCCCTCCACCTCGCGCTTGAGCTCGCCCGCGCGCGCGTTGACGAGCATGGCCCGGAGCGCCCCTTCGAGCGGGCCGCGGACGACCATCCCGAGCATGCGGCCCAAGTCGACCTCGAGCGCGTAGGTCGCGCGCGTGCGGTCGTTGCCGAGGTCCTCGAGCTCCCAGCGACCGTCGACCGACTTCAGCTCGCCCTTCTCCTGGGTCCAGCTGAGGCGGGTCGGGCCGCCGTAGGTGAAGCGCACGCGCGACTTGACGGCACGCACCTTGATGTCCGTCTCGGCCTCGCACAGAGTCGCCCGGCCCTGGTCGTCGCGATCGAGCGCCCGCACCCCATCGAGGCCACCCTGCCACTTGGGCGCATTCTCGACGTCCTCGACCACCGCCCACACCCGGTCGATCGGAGCGTCGATCTCCGCCGTCGATGACCCAGTCAGGTTCGCCACCTCATCACCTCCTGTTCGCTGATTCGAGCTGCGACGTTACACGTGGAGACCGCCGCGGGGTGGCGTGCGCAGTGATAATCGCTCGCGATGAGCGCGACCGCCGCCACCACGCCGTACGCGGGGCGCACGGCCTGGGCGCGGAACCTCGCGGCGCCGGTACGCGACTTCCTCAGCGCCGAGACCGGCAGCGCCGCCGTGGTGGCGGTGGCGACGATCCTCGCGCTGCTATGGGCCAACTCGCCCTGGTCGCATGCTTATCAGTCGCTGTGGACCACGACGCTCGCGATCAGGATCGGCCATGCCGGGATCTCGACCGACCTTCGCCACTGGGTCAACCAGGGCCTGATGACCCTGTTCTTCCTCGTCGTCGGCCTCGAGGCCAAGCGCGAGATGGACCTGGGCGAGCTGCGGGAGCGCCGCAGGCTGGCGGTCCCCGTGCTCGCCGCGATCGGAGGGATGACCGTCCCGGTCCTGATTTACCTGGCCTTCAACGCGGGTGGCCCCGGGGCGCACGGTTGGGGAGCGGCGATGTCGACCGACACCGCCTTCGCCCTCGGCGCGCTGGCGCTGCTGACGCCGCGCGCAGCGACGCGGCTGCGCGTCTTCCTGCTCACCCTGGCCGTGGTCGACGACCTCTGCGGCCTGGTGGTGATCGCGACGGTGTACACAACGCATGTCTCGGTTCTCGCACTCGTGATCGCGGTGGCGCTGCTGGGCGTGCTGCTCGCGCTCCGCTACGCGCCGGCCGGGCGTCGCCCCCTGTCGATCGGGGTCGGAATCGGCCTCTGGGTCGCGATGTTCAAGTCGGGCGTCGACCCGGTGATCTCGGGCCTGGCGGTCGGGCTGGCCACCACTGCCTACCCGCCCTCGCGCGAGGACCTCGAGCGGACGACCGCCCTGGTCTACTCGTTCCGCGAGCAGCCGACGCCCGAACTGGCCAGGTCCGTCCAGCAGGGGGTCCTGTCGGCGATCTCGCCCAACGAGCGGCTCCAGTACAGCCTGCACCCGTGGACGAGCTACGTGATCGTGCCGCTGTTCGCGCTTGCCAACGGGGGCATTCACATCACCGGGACGCTGCTCGGCGACGCGATCGGCTCGCCGATCACGCTCGGGATCTTGATCGGCTATGTGGTCGGCAAACCGGTGGGCATCGCCGGCGCCTCGTGGATCGCCTCGCGCCCGATGCTGCACGGGCCGCGGCCGCCGATCAGCGGGCCGCTGCTCGCGGCGGGCGGTGCGGTCGCCGGGATCGGGTTCACGGTGTCGCTGTTGATCTCGACCCTGGCCTTCACCGGCGAGCGACTCGAGGAGGCGAAGCTGGGCGCGCTGGCCTCCGTGGTCCTGGCCCCCCTGGTCGGGTGGACGCTCCTGCGGCTGGTGGCAAAGCTGCCGGCCGCGACGCGGGCACGGCAGATCGCAGCCACGGCCGAGGACCTGATCGATCTGGCAGCGGACGTCGACCCCGAGCGCGATCACATTCGCGGACCCGAGGACGCGCCGGTGACCCTGGTCGAGTACGGCGATTTCGAATGTACGTACTGCGGCCAGGCCGAGACGGTGATCCGCGAGCTGCTCGGCTCGCTCGGTGACGATGTCCGCTACGTCTGGCGCCATCTGCCGCTCAGCGACGTCCACCCGAGCGCCCAGCTGGCCGCCGAGGCCTCGGAGGCGGCCGCGGCCCAGGGCAAGTTCTGGGAGATGCACGACCTCCTGCTCGAGCACCAGGGCGAGCTCGGGCTCCGGGACCTCGCCGGATACGCGGAGCAGGTCGGCCTCGACCGAGAGCACTTTCTCGACGAGGTTCGCCGGCGCGAGTACGCCCCGCGGGTCAGCGAGGACGTGGCCAGCGCCGACGAGAGCGGAGTCTCCGGTACCCCCACCTTCTTCGTCAACGGACGACGGCATTACGGGGCCTACGACATCGCGACGCTCACCGACACGGTCAAAGCCGCGCGGAATCGGGCCCGCCTGACCGCCAAGGCGTGAGCGTACGTTGCCCTCGAGGCTCAGCTCGCGAGGATTCCTGGGATGACCTCGGACGCGGTACGACGGATCGACTCGCTGGCCGGGGTCGCGCTGCGCCTGGTGCGGACGGCTCCCAGCGGGCGGATCGTCCTTGCCCACCTGGCGCGCACGATCGATCCCGAGTGGATCCCGCGCCCGTGGGGAGACGAGCTCGCGGCCGAGCTCGAGGCGGCCGGCGCCCGCACACGCGAGCCGCTGTCGAGCCGCGAGGTCGAGCGCGCGCTGCGCGACGCGTGGGGGGTCAAACCGACCGAGGAGCTAGACGAGCTCGACCCCGAGCCGGTCGCGGTGACCCCGACCGCCCAGGTCCACCGCGGCCTGCTCGACGGTTCGCCGGTGGCCGTCAAGCTGCTGAGGCCCGGACTGGCCGCTTCGGCGCGCCAGGACCTGATGCTCCTGGACGGCCTGCTCGGACCGCTCGGGGCGGCGTTCCCCGGACTGGACCCGGGGGCCCTGATCGCCGAGGTCCGCGAGCGGGTTCTCGACGAGCTCGACCTCGAGCACGAAGCGTCGAGCCAACGCCGCTTCCATCGCGCGCTTCGCAACCACCCGTTCCTGACCGTGCCGGCGCCCGTCACCCGGCTCGCCCACGCCGGGGTGCTGGTCAGCGATTGGGTCGACGGCGTCCCGATCGCGAGCGCCCCGGACCCGGACGCGGCCGCGGCCCGCCTGCTCGTGTTCGTGGTCGGCGCCGCACGGTTCGGCACCCTCCACGCCGATCCCGATCTCGACGACGTGCTCGTGCTGCCCGACGGCGGGCTGGCGATCCTTGACTTCGGCGCCACCCGCACGGTGATACCGGAGCGGGTCGCGAGCGTGCAAGCCGCGCTCGCTGCGTTCGCCGCCGATGACGCGACCGCGCTCGGGAGCGCTCTGGCGGAGCTCGGCGCGCTCCCCGCGAGCGAGGGCGCGGCGGTGATCGAGGTCGCACGGGAGATCCTCGGCGAGCTGGTCGAGCCCGGCCCCACGAGGCTCGACGGGGCAGCGGTGCTCGCCGCCCAAGACCGGCTGCTGGCCCACCCCGATCCGCTCCTGCGCCTGGCGCTGGCCGGCTCCCTCGCCCCCGATGACCTGTGGCCCGCGCGCGCGATCGGCCAGCTGTTCGCGGTGATCGCCCGCCTCGGGGCGAGCGGGGATTGGCTCGAGCTCGCGCGCGCCGCGCTGCGCGATGGGTGGACGCAAGCGGTGTGAGCAACTTTCGCCCCGCGGTCGGTATCAAACAGCCAGAGGAGTCGATGGTCTCACGCCGAAGGGGAGCTGATGCGAAAGATCGTGCTGGTGTCGTTGGCCGTCTCGTTGCTGTTACTGGCGGCAGCCGCCTGGGCGGCGAGCACCCCCACGGTGGTGACCGGATCGGCGACCTCGATCACGAACTCGGGTGCGCAACTCCATGCGAGCGTCAATCCGGAGGGGACCTCTACCCAGTGGGTGTTCGAATACGGGCCCACCGTCGCCTACGGGTCGCTGACGGCTACCGGAAATGTGGCGAGTGGGACCAAGGCGGTCTCGGTCTCCAAGACGCTTGCCGGCCTGGATCCGGGGACCCTCTACCACTACCGGATCGAAGCGACGAGCAAGTTCGGTACCGCGTTCGGCTCCGATCAGACCTTCACCACCAGTGGCCATCCGCTGCCCGCGGCGATCACCGGCGTGCCGTCCGCGATCGGCAAGACGACGGTCACGCTGACCGGTACCGTGGTCACCGAGGACGAGACGACGAGCGCCTACTTCGAGTACGGGCCCACCACCGCATACGGGCTGCAGACCTTCGCCACGAGCGTGACGGCCGGGACGACGCCGACCGGAGTCTCGCTCACGATCCCGGACCTCTCGCCGGGCACGACCGTCCACTACCGGCTCGTCGCCGACCATGCCGGCACCGCCCCCGAGTACGGATCCGACGAGACCTTCACGACGATCCCGTACGTGCGCTTCCGCCCCCGGGTCAGCGCGCATACGACACCCGGCCACGCGCGCCGCAAGCCCTACCTGTTCACCACGGTCGGCAAGGTGGCGCGGCCGGGCTCGCTCCCGGCCGGCGTCGGCTGCACCGGAGCCGTCGGCGTTCGCTTCTTCCTCGGGAACCGGTCGGTCGCCTTCCGCAGGGCCTCTGTGCAGGCAAATTGCACTTTCTCGGCCCCGGTGCGGTTTCGCCGGCTGGTCGATCACACCAAGACACAGCTTCGGGTCGAGGTCCACTTCGACGGCAATTCGTATCTCCGCGCGGCCGGCGCAAAGGCGCAGCGAGTGAGGCTGGGATAGATGCCGGCCGATGACTTCGGCTCCACATCACGCTATCCTCCACAGAGGACACGGACGTCATCCGGTCCGCGAACAATGCCCCCTGTTTCGCGGACCTCGGACGACCCCCCAGCCCTACCAGGGTCGTCCTCAAGGTAGGGCCCGCGCCGCCGCCTTTCCGGCAGCGGTGCGGGCCCGCCGCTTTTGCTCTTCCTCGCCGGAACCGGTCGTCGAGACGCCGCTGCGCCGCCCGGTGACGATTCCGGCCACGAGCAGAGCCAGCAGCACGACGATGGCCAGGAGCGCGACGTCGCGCCCGATCGCGAGCGCTCCGCCGCTCGGACGCAGGGTGATCTGGACCGGGCCGCGACCGGGCACGCGCCGCCGCAGCACGCTCAACCCGTGGATCGTGCGCCCGACCCGGACCAGTCCGCCGCTGAGGCTGACCAGGTAGGGGGCGCCGGCGATGTTGGTGGCGAACGGCGCCCCACCGGGAGGGGGCGTCACAGTCAACGTCACCTCGTTGCCACTGATCCGCGAGGTGTCGATCGGCAACGAGCCGGAAGGGACCGTCACGATCGGCTGTGAGGCGTCGTCGTACACGCCCGGGTCGTACCAGGTGCGTGGGGTCACGTGGGTGGACGCGAGCGCGGCATCCCGGTTCTGGTAGGACAGCGCCGCGTGCGTGTTCGGGACCCACAGCTGCCACAAGCAGAGCCCGAGGCTGATCGCGGTCGCGGCCCCGAGCGCGAAGCGCAGCCGCACCGCGAGGCGCTTCGGCGCGACGCGTTCAACGGCGATCACCGCGGCGAGGACCAGGCCCGACGCCGTCAGGTCGAGGTAGGTGTTGAGCCGGTACGGGAACTGGATCTGCTGGAGGGTGCGCGGCACGTGATCCCACACCGGCCCGACCATGATGCCGACCAGGAATACGGCGAGCAGCGCCACCAGCGCGATGCCCGCGCGGCGCAGCGCCCGTCCCGCGCGCGACCACAGGATCGCCCCGGCCGCGATCACCCAGAGCAGGAACCAGTCCGGCGCCTGGACGAACAGGGCCGGCGAAGAGGACTGCTTCGGGACGGTTCGCAGCGGGTCGAAGAGCACGGCCGGGGTATCGAAGAAGGAGGTGTAGTGCCAGGAGACGATCGGGTCCACCGCGATCAGGGTCGAGCGCTCGTGCACGACGTCGGGAAGCAGGAACCACGCATCGACGGCGACCGCGAGCGCGAGCAGGCCGGCCATCCACAGCAGGCGGCCGAGGTTCACCGCCGCCACCTCGCGGCCGAGCGCGACCCGCAGGAAGATCAGGCCGCCGATCAGAGACAGCGAGCCGAACAGCAGGGTGATGTTGTGCGACCCGGCGAAGAACACCGCCGCGATCACGAACAGCGCGGCGGGAACCACCTCGATCCGGGGGGCGCGCGCGAGCCTCCAGCCGCTCGCGGCCAGCAGTGGGATCATCGAGGTGGCCATGAACTCCGGCCACGCCCCACGCCCGTACAGGTTCGTCACGTAATAGGCGCCGGCGACGTAGGTGATCGCCGGAGCGTGGGCCATCCACGAGCTGACCCCGAGCTGGCGGGCCAGCCACAGCAGCCCGCCATAGGCGGCGGCGATGGCCAGCAGCGAGGCGCCGACGTAGGCCACCGTCACGTGACCGGCGATCAGCGCCGCGAGCGCGCCGGTGGCCGCGTACAGGGTCCCGCCGTAGAAGACGAAGAACGGGTAGAACGCTCCGACCGCGGGGGCGTTCAGGTAGTAGGTGGGCACCAGATGCCGGCTGAACGCCTGCTCCTGCACCGACACGAGCCACAGGTGGTTCGTGAAGTCGTACATGAAGCCGTTGCGGGTGAACAGCGCCGGCCCACCGATTACCAGCATCGCCAGCGCCACGCCGGCAACGTCGCCCCACCATCGCTGCGGGCGTGGACCTCCGATGCCGTGGCGCACCGCCCGTATCCTAGGCACTCGTTCCGGCGGGCCGTCCGGTCCCTCCACGAACCAGCGCAAGCCGGTTCGAGTCCTCCGGCGCCCCGAACGTAGCCACCGACGATGCACATCTGGACTGCCCTGGTAGCCCGCGAGGCTGCGCTGCTGACGATCCTGGCGCTGCTCGGCGCTGGACCGGCGTCGCTGCTCTCCGCGCGCTTCGACGCGGCCGCACGGATCGCGCTGGCGCCCGTGCTCGGGTTCTGCGTCGGGACCTGCGTGGCGACCACGGTGATCGAGTTCGCCCCGGCCAGGGACACGTACTGGATGCTGATCCCGCTGGCGCTCGGCTCGGCCGCGGTGGCGGCCGCGCGAACGGGGCGGTCGCGCGGCGGGTGGCGGGCGCGCCTGCCCGTGCGCGACCTCGCGGCCCTGGCCGTGGTGATCCTGGCCGTGGCGGGCCCGCTCACCTACACCCTGCACGAGCACGGCACCGTCGGGCCTGCCGTCTACCACTACACCGACGTCGACAATTACGTGGCCGAGCCGGACGCCGCCCAGACGCTGTCGCTGCCGGCGGCGCGCCGCGCCTTCGAGCGCCACCACGAGGCGAGCTCGGTCGCCAATTACACCCAGTTCTGGTGGACCTGGGTGGCCCACCTCGACTCGAACCTGGATGCCGCGCCGATCTACGCGAACGTCAACGCCCTGCTCGGTCTGGGCGGGAGCGACACCTACGCGCCGTTCCTGATCGTGCTGCTGCTCGCCGGGGCCCTCGGGGCCTTCGCCGCCGTGCGCTACATCGCCGGGTCGCGGACGCTGATGGCGGTCCTCGCCGGCTGCCTGTTCGGCGGCTCGTTCTTCCTCGAGCTGTGGTTCGACAGCTTCCAGGCGGCGATCGCGGGGCTCGCGCTGGTGCTGCCGTTCGCGATCCTCGCGGCGGAGGCGCTGCGCGAGCGCCGCCCGAGCGACCTCGCGTTGATCGGGCTGGTGCTCGCGACGCTGCTGACCGTGTACCCACTGTTCATTCCGCTGCTCGCCGGGGCCGCGTTGGTCGTGCTGGTCGCCCGCGCGGTGAGCACCCGTCGCAGCGGCAGGGCGCTGCGTCCGGGGGCGGGGGCGGCCGCGGCGGCGATCGCCGCCGTGGTCGTGCTCACGGTCGCCTTCGACGCGGTGGGCTTCGCGCGCGATCTCACCTACTACCGGGAGATCTTCGACAACACGTTCCTGCTGCCCCAGGTCGGCTTCCACCTCGGGGTCGACGTGCTCCCGGGCTGGCTCGCGCAGACGCGAGAGTTCTGGAACATGCCGAGCCTGGCCTCGGGCGGGGTGAAGCAGTTCGCGCTCGGCGCACTGCTGCCGCTCGTGTTCCTGGGTTTCGTGGTCGTCGGCCTGCGTCGCTACCGGCCGGCCCTGGCGTTGGTGGCGCTGGCCGGCGTGTGCGCGATCGTGGCCGAGTACTCCTACGCCAGTCGCCACGCGTGCACGTACTGCGCCGAGCGGAATCTGCTTCCGCTCGGGCCGATCGTCGCCGTGCTGATCGCGCTCGGGCTGTGCGCGCTGCTCGCGATGCCGGCGCGCTGGGCCAAGCTCGCGGGGGTCGCGGGCGTCGTCCTCGTGGTCGTCGCCGTCGCCCAACGGGCGCGGGTCGAGCTGAGGCGGTTCACCGACGCCTCCTACTTCCTCGATACCGCGGATCGGAGCGTCCTCTCACACCTGCCGGCCGGCGGCGGCTCGGTACAGCTCGAGGGCTTCGGCGCGAGCACCTACGCCCAGGCCGAGCAGCCGCTCGTCTATCACCTGGTCAACGAGCGCAGCGGCGGCCGGGCATCGATCATCCTCGGCTCGAACGTGGGCTACGCGCTCGAGTACATCGACTTCGGAACGGTGGAGCCGCCCGGACCCGCATTCAATCCCGCCTACCCCTACGTCCTCACCCGCTTCGGCGGCGTCGCGACCGGCCGCCGCGTGATCGCCCGCAGCGGCGGCGTCGCGCTCGAGCGGCGCGCCGAGCCGCTCGACGTGACCCCCTACGCCGGCCTGGCGATCCCGCTCGAGCGCCTCGACCCGGCGGGCATTCCCTTGGTGGCGCCGCGGTATCCGCTGAAGCTCTACGTCACCGGCAACGACGGCGGGCGCCCGGCGTGGGTGCGACTCACCTTCGAGGCGAGCGGGCGGATCGTCGTGCCCCGCCAGCCCGGGGTCCGGACCCGCGCCGGCGTTGCCGGCGCCGGCGGCGGGGCGGGCGCCGCGGACGCCGCCGGCGGGGCGGGCGTTGCCGGCGAGAGGCTTACGGCCTGCGTGCGCGCCACCGGCAGGGCGCCGATCCGGCGAGCGACGATCAGGGTCACGGCGTCGAAGCTCGTGCCGGGCGTGGCGCCGGGCGAGGAGTTCCAGCCGCGGATGCCGCTGGAGGGCTTAGCGTTGACCGGGATGCGGGCGGTGGTAGGCCGGTGCGTGCCGTAGCTCGGCGGCGCGTGCCGTGGTGGGCTGGAAGGCCTTCGCGTACCCGCTCGGGGCCAGGAGCGCCGCCGTGCTCGCCCTGGTCGGACCGGCCGCGAAGGCCATCAGCGCCTGCCCCTGGGCGGTGAGCGTCCCATCGAGGTTCTGCATCGACCACCCTCCCCCCGCGCGAACCCAGATCATCAGCGCGCGCAGCCAGCCCGCCTGGTGCGATGTCGGGGATCATCCGGGCCGCGCGGTCGAGGCGCACCTCCTTCGCGAACGAAGGGGAGTAGCCGGGCGAGGAGGGCTGCAGGGTCACGCCGGCGTGGGGCTCGATGCTCTCGCGGTCATAGACGATCCCGGCGGCGGCGAAGGCATCGATCTCGGGTGGGCTGTTGAGGAGGGCGTTGGGAGTGCCACTGTTGTAGTCGAGCCCGAGCCAGGGCGTCGGGGTGGCGGTCGAACACACCGAGGTCGCCTGCGGGCACGGCGCGGCGGCGGCGTCCGAGCACGTCGCGGCCAGGAGGATGAGCATCCCGACGGCCACTGCGAGGGCGTGCTGCGGGCTCAGGCGGTGCGGGCTCAGGCGGTGCGGGCTCAGGCG
>Ga0302325_10003136_pt1 | contig 39359 bp, 37 predicted proteins | sample Palsa_T0_2_FD_201948 | JGI IMG/M metagenome (GOLD analysis project Ga0302325, IMG submission 201948) | Peat permafrost microbial communities from Stordalen Mire near Abisko, Sweden - Palsa_T0_2 | ecosystem: Environmental > Terrestrial > Soil > Palsa > Peat permafrost | place: Sweden: Abisko...
CAGCTCGGCGTCTTCCTGCGGTGCTATACTGCGCCCATGCGAGGATTCATTGCTTTGCTCGGCTTGGCATGTTTTAGCCTGGTACTTTCAGCAGCGGATATTTCCGGCGCTTGGTCGGCGGCCGTCACGCTCGATGCGGGCAGCGGAACCGCCACCTTCGTGTTCAAACAGTCCGGTGAAAATCTAACCGGCACATACACCGGACAAGTGGGAACCGCGACTTTGACGGGAACGGTGAAGGGGTCGGATGTCGAGTGGTCGTTCGATGGCGGCGACGCCGGCAAGGTCTCCTATAAGGGCAAGCTCGACGACACAGGTAAGATAACAGGGACCGCGGAATATGGTCAGTTAGGCAAGGGAACCTTCACCGCGCAAAGGCAGAAGTAGCTTCGGAGACGGCGCTATTTCACCTTTTCCCGAACGTTGAATTCCAGTTTCCATTTCCGCCCATCCCGAGCCACCGACCAAAGCTGCAACAGCCCGGTCTCGGTGATTACTGTTTCGAGAGTCACGGGAACGAATTCGCCGGCATTGCCAGTCGCAGGCAGCGTGACTTCCACCGGAGAAAGCTCCTCGAGGTCTTCGCCGATCTCGTCCAGCATGACGCCCGGCGCATCGTTCTTGCGCGCGGAGGATTGAAAGAAACGGAATTCGGCGGGTTCTCCAACCGTCAATCCGAACTCGCGGCCTCGCAGTTCCAGCGAAGTTCCTTCCTCCATTCCGAAGGGCGCGACGGTCAGCGCCTTCAACGGCGCGGGCATGCCGGGCACGGCCGGCATGGCGCTCTCGATGCCGAGATAGTAAGTCCGCGGTATGCCGCCGCGAATCCTCACGCCGCGCCCCGCTCTCGCGAGTCCATAATAAGCGGCGCCGCGCGCTACCGAATGCATCAGATCCTCGCCGATGAGCGGTGTGACCGGCGCCAGCCCTTCTTGGTCCAGCCAGCGGTTAAGAACCTCGAGGACGCGTTCGCGAACCAGACTGGCGCGGAATACGCCGCCGTTGAAGAGCACATGCGTGGGCGCCGCCAATCCGCTCGGGCCTCGTCGCACGGAGCCGTGTTCGGATTGCGCCGCTTGCTGTCGCAGGAACCGGGCCAGGTGCTTGGTAATGGCAGGGTCGGCGGCATAGGGGAGCCCCAGTTCGGCGAAACCCATTCGACGGCGTTGCGGCACAGCATCGCTCGCGGCCATCGGAAGAAATCCGTCGCGCAATATCTGATCGACGTCCGCGCGCGCAAGTTTGCTCTTGATGGTCCCGCCCACTAAGCCCGTACCGCGCCCGAGTATCGTCACGGGCTCCTCGCGCTTCTTGTTGTCTTTGTCGAGCAACCGCTCCTTCGCCAAGCGGCATTGCTGCCACAAAGCGTGCAACTGCATGCCATCCAGTTTGACGCCCTGCCCCGCCAGTTGCGCCTCGAGATGGCGCGCCAGCGCGAGGTCTATGTTATCGCCGCCCAGCAAAATGTGCTCGCCCACAGCCACGCGTTCCAGTTGGAGGCTTCCGGACTGCTCGGTCACGGTGATCAGCGTGAAGTCCGTCGTGCCGCCGCCGATGTCGATTACCAGAATCAAATCGCCCACCTGCACGCGCTCGCGCCAGTTGGCGTGCCGCTCGATCCAGGCATAAAACGCGGCCTGCGGCTCTTCGAGCAGGAGCAGGTTCTGAAACCCGGCTTGCTCGGCCGCCTGGAGCGTCAGTTCGCGCGCGACAGCGTCGAAAGAGGCCGGCACCGTGACAAAGATTTCTTGTTCGGCGAATGGCGCATCCGGCATCTTGAAATCCCAGGCCGCGCGCAGATGCTCCAGGTAGCGCCGCGAGGTTTCCAGCGGAGATAGTTTCTCGACGCCTTCGGGCGCGTTGAGGGGAAGAATCGGCGCGGTGCGGTCGACGCCGGAATGGGAAAGCCAGGACTTCGCGGAAGCCACCAGGCGGCTGGCCACTTCGGCGCCGCGCTTTTGAGCCAGGCTTCCAACCACGTAGCGCGGGGCTTGGTCCCACGGCAGCGCGGCCGATCCAACGGGGAAATCCGTGGCGCCGGGGATATATAAAAACGAAGGCAGCAGGCTTTCGTCCCGCACTTCACCGGGATTGACGAGCTGCGGCACGGAAAATAGAATGACGGATGGCAACTCGCGCGGATCCCCCGCGGCCGGCGCGTAAGCGAGCGCGCAGTTCGTGGTTCCGAGGTCGATGCCGATCGAGTAACGCGTTGACAAAGTGGGTCTAGGCTGGCTCTGTTGCTTCCTTAGTGTACCCCCCGCGCTGATGTGAGGGCGCGCCTGCCGCGCCGTCAATGATAGAATAAATTGCTTTGGCGGGACCTCCCCGGATTTTCAGTTTTTAGCATGCATAACTTGATCGAAGCGGCCGGCCGTTGGTTTCTGGAGTCCGGCATTCAAGAAGAGAGCGGCGGCGTGGCGCGGTTTTATCGGTCCGACATTGGCCGGAACGCGGGAGTTTCAACCGAGATCACCGCCTACACCATCAGTACGCTGCTGTTCTTGCACCGCCGCACCGGACGAGCCGAGTACCTGGATGCGGGCCTGCGCGCCGCCCGATTTCTGACGCGCCTGGCCTGGAACGCCCGGCTGGGCACGTTTCCATTCGAACATCCCGTCACTGGCGACCAATCCGCCCTGGCTTATTTTTTCGATTGCGGGATCATCGTCCGCGCCTTGTTGGGCGCTTGGCGCGTCACCGGGGAGAGCGAGTTCCTGGATATCGCAACCGCCACGGGTCGCGCGATGCTGGCGGATTTCCGTGGGCCCGGAGCGATCCACCCCATCCTTGCGCTACCCGAAAAGCGCCCGCTCGCTTATGAGGAGCGATGGTCCGCGGGGCCGGGCTGCTATCAACTGAAGGCCGCCATGGCTTGGTACGATCTGTTCGAGAGCACGGGCGAAAAGGATTTCCTGCGCGCCTATGAGTCGGTTTTGGATGAGGCATTATCGACGCAGCAAGGCTTCCTCCCCGGCTCGTCCGACCCCCACACGGTGATGGATCGCCTGCACCCCTACGTCTATTTCCTCGAGGGACTTCTTCCCGTTATCCAGCGCTCCGATTGCGCCGAAATCTTCCGCGCCGGAATCGCGCGCGTCGCCGGCTACCTTGATGAGATCTCGCCCCGGTTTGCGCGCTCCGACGTCTATGCGCAGTTGCTGCGGGTGCGGCTGTGCGGCGAGCATCTCGGTATCGTTCCTCTGGATCGGGCGGCGGCCTCGCGCGAAGCGGAACAACTGGCGGCCTATCAACTCCACTCGGAGGATCCGCGCATCGACGGCGGATTCGGATTCGGCAGCAAGCAGGGAGAACTGCTCCCCTACGTCAATCCCGTCTCCGCGGCGTTTTCGCTGCAGAGCCTGGCTTGGTGGAACGATCACTGCGCGAACACACTCGAGGCTGGCAGGCAAGCCCTCATTTGAGCGCGGCCTTGCGCGAGACGGTCAAGGTCCTGTTCGCTTCCGGGTCGGAAGACTTGATTCCCACCGCGATCCAGCGTATGCGGGAACTCCTTCCGGAACTTCCGTTGGTGGTGGTCTCCGAATTTCCGCCGGAACATTCGCGATGGATACCGTTTCCAGTATCCCGGGGCTTATGGGAGAACCTGGCGCTCTGCCGCTGGCATTTTCGAGACAAGAATATCCGACTCTGCGCCGTGATCCTGCAGCCGCGCATGCCGTACTGGCGGATGCGCTTTATCGCCTTTCTCCTGGCGCCCTGGAACTTTCTCGCGTTTAACGAAGGCTTCGGCCATTTCATGCTCCGGCCGCAATCGGCCTTCACCATCGTCCGGCATCTGGCGTGGCGGATGCGCAATCTTCTGGTCTGGGAATTTTCGCCCGGCGGCGCAACGTATACGTTGCTTTGGCGGCTAATCCATCCCCGCGCGTTTGCGCGACCCCTGAGGATTATGCTCGCCAGGTTGGGAGGCGCGCTGGCGGCCGCGGCGAAGTGGGCGATTCCAGCGGCCGAGCCTCCGCTGGCCGCGACCAGCGACGCCGGGCGCGCGCGCGGCATATCGGTGATCGTCCCTTCACGAAATGGCCGCGATTTGTTGGCCCGATTGCTGCCCGAAGTGGCGCGTCAGATCGCTGAAATCGGCGGCGAGATTATTGTCGTGGACAACGGCTCCGACGACGGCACGCCGGACTTCCTTCGGCAATGCTATCCCGCCGTCGCAATCGAGCAGAGCGCTCACCCGCTCTCGTTCGCTCGCGCCGTTAACTCTGGGCTCCGGCGCGCGCGTTGCTCGCATGTTTGCATGCTGAACAACGACATGCTCATCGAGGAAGGCTTCTTTCGCGCTCTGCTGACGGCGTTCGATAGAGTGCCCAACCTGTTTTGCGCGACGGCGCAGATCTTTTTTCCCCCGGGGTTACGCCGCGAAGAGACCGGCAAGGCGGTGTTGCCGTTTTCGAGCGACCGGAAACCGGCCGACTTTCCGCTGCGCTGCGACCTGCCGGTTGCGGGCGAGGATCTGAGCTACGTGCTCTACGGCAGCGGCGGCTGCTCGCTGTTCGACGCCGCGAAGCTGGCTGCGTTGCGCGGCCTGGACGAAGTGTATGAGCCGGCTTACGTGGAAGACCTCGATCTCGGATTCCGCGGCTGGAGGCAAGGCTGGCCTTCTGTCTTCGTGGCCGGCGCGCGCGTGGTCCACGAGCATCGCGCGACAACTTCGCGCTATTTCTCTAGCGATTATCTGGATCAAATTCTCGAGTTGAACTACCTGCGGTTTGTGGCGCGGGCCATTACCGACGCCCGCGCGTTTCGCAAGACTTGGAAGGCAGCGATCCTGCGATTGAATCTGCTGACCGCTACGCAGTCGCCCAACCGCGCGGCCGCTTCCGCGTTGGCGCAAGCTTGGCGCGCGCCATTGTGGACAACGCGAGCCCCGAGACGCGTCCTCGCGGAAAGCGAAATTCTCGCTCTGGGCAGCGGACAGATCTGCATGATGCCCGGGCGCGCGTCGCGCGATCGGCCGGTGGTGATGGTGGCGAGTCCCTACCTGCCCTATCCTCTCGCGCACGGGGGAGCGGTTCGGATGTTTAACCTCATGCGACGCGCCGCCGAAGTGTTCGATCTGGTGCTGGTCACGTTTGCGGACTGGCCGGCCCAGGCGCCGACCGAACTATTGGACATCTGCCGCGAACTGGTGGTGGTGAAACGCTCCGGGACGCATCTATTGCCCTCGACGAACCGCCCCGACGTCGTGGAAGAATTCGACGCACCCGCTTTCCACGCTGCTCTGCGTCAAACCGTTCGGAAATGGCGGCCGTCGATCGTTCAACTCGAGTTCACGCAAATGGCGCAGTACGCCGCCGATTGCGCGCCGGCGAAAACCATCCTGGTGGAACACGACATCACCCTCGATCTTTATCGGCAGTTGTTGGAGCAGGGCGATGACTGGGAGCTCCGGCGCCAACTGCGCCGCTGGATCCCGTTCGAGATTGCGGCGTGGCGGCGTGTGGATCGCTTGGTTACCATGTCGGAACGCGACCGCCAGCTCGCCGCCAGCCTGGGTGCGCCGCCCGCGAGAATAGAATGCCTGCCAAACGGCGTCGATCTCGACCGGTTCCGTCCAACAGATCGCCCGGCGGAGCCCCGTCGGCTGCTGTTTATCGGCTCTTTCGCGCACTTGCCGAATGTGCTGGCGGCCGACTTCTTTCTGCGAATGGTCTGGCCGAAACTGGAATCGCTCCACCCCACGCTGCACGTCATCGCGGGCGCGCGCCCGCAATATTTTCTGGACCGCTATCGGGATCGCGTGCAACTGGATTTGGCGCAACCCGGGATCGAAGTGGAGGACTTTGTCGAGGATGTGCGGCCCGCCTACGAACGGGCCATCATCGTGGTCGCGCCGCTGGTCGCTTCGGCCGGGACGAATATTAAGATCATGGAAGCGATGGCGATGGGGAAAGCGATCGTGAGCACGCCTGCGGGAATCCATGGCTTGGATTTGCATCCAGGCGAGGACGTGATCGTCGCTGAAACCCCGGAGAAAATGGGGCGAGCCATCGCCGAGCTGATCCAAGACCCGAACAAGCGGCGGTCCATCGAACGCCAGGCGCGTCGAACCGTGGAACGAGAGTTCAATTGGGACACGATCGCGGCGCGGCAGGCCGAGCTCTACCGGGAACTGATCGGTCAGCCCAGCCGCGTGGCAAAAGCCACGTAATCCAGGGCCCCGAAGAACTCGGTGCGAAACGCCTCCGGCAACTCGGCCAGCGCCGGCATGCTTTCGATGGCCGGCGAGAGCCGCTCGATTTCGATCCCACCCAGCCCCGATTCCTCCAAATAGAAGCTCAAGAGCGGAGGCGGAATGGGATGACGATGCGTCGGGTCGATGTAGAAGTGAGTAGCGAAGATCGCGAGGCATTCGGGATTCGGCGTTTCAATCGCCACCAATCCACCGGGACGCAGCTTGTCGCGCAGCAGGCGAATCATCGCGAGCACGCGCGCGGGCGGCAGGTGCTCCACCACCTGGCAACACACCGCGCCGCCCAGCGAGGCGGTCGGGAGCGCGGTCAGGTAATCGATGAGATCGGCTTTTTCGACATCCAGGCCTTTGCCGAGACACAGCGCGATGGAATCGTCGTTGAGATCGATGCCGTGCGCCGCGATACCGGCATCGCGCAAAACCTCCAGCATTTCCCCTCGGCCGCAGCCCAGGTCAAGCACCGGAGCATTTTGGAGAAATCGCGCGGCGTATAACCCCTGGCGCTCGCGAACGAACGCTTCCGAGCCGCGAAATCTCTCGGCGAATTTCAGCCAATCGATCTGGAACGTTTCTTCAGGCTTCTCGGGCGCGCTTTGCGCCGCCGGAACGGTTGCTTTCGCGAAAGAAGCCTTCTGGCGCAGCAAGCGCAGCTCGCTATAAATCAAGTTGTCGTATTGTGTTTTGGCGCGAGCCAAGTCGTCCCACAGGCGTTTCTGGATGTCGACGGTGGTACGGGCGAGCGCACCTTCGTAATCTTTGTGCTGAGCTTTCACTTGCTCCCGGTAGTAAGCGTCCATCAACGTGACGCGATGTTGGAAGGCGGCCTGCAGCTCGGCGATGCTCCGCAGAAAGTGGATCTCGGTGTCCCCCAGTGTTTTTTCCCAGTGGACATGCCACTCCGACCACCGCGCGCGGATATCCTTGAGCTGACGCGCCTCTTCGCGGAGCTCCGGAAGCGCGGCCAAACATCGGTTGGATTCGGCCAAGGCCTCGAGCGTAGCCTGCACGCACGCCATCGCCGCTCGATTGAACTCCACCTGCTCGCGAACGTGCCAATCAAGCGCCCGCGCCACCAAGCGCTTCACGCTCTGGGCCAGCGAATTGACCATTCCCGGCGGTCGCGGATTCACCGTTCCGATGCTGGCCACTTTGCTCTCGGCCGCGTCCCGCGCGTGCAGTAACGGAGTAAGATCGGGCAACGGAACATCACCGGCCCCGCCCCCGTTGCGATTGCCGGCGCGGACCCGCTCGCGAATCTCCGCGATTACCGCCGCGAGTTCCTCACCTTTTGGATCCATGTTTCCCTTTGCTCTCCGCCTTGTTCCAACTGGCCGTGATCCTGGTGAAAACTCCGCCGCGCGGCGTGAACTCTCCGGATACCGTGGCCGACAAGGGACGGCAGGCGCTCACCACGTCCTGCAAAAAGCGGTTCACCACATTTTCCTGGAAGATGCCGAGATTGCGGTACGCCAGCATGTACATCTTGAGCGACTTCAGTTCCAAACACAGCTGGTCGGGCGCGTAGCGGAGCGTCAGTTCGCCATGATCGGGCAATCCGGTCTTGGGACAGACGGATGTGAATTCCGGAAGCACGATTTCGATTTCGTATCCGGGGTATTGGTTTTCCCAGGTTTCGATTTCGGGCAGTTTGGCGTGCACTCCGGCGCGGGCGTGCCGATCGGAATATTGGCGTTTCATGCTGGAATCAACGTTCGCACCAGCAAATCTAGGAACAGACCGACATCCGTCACCACTCCGACCGCCTGGCCGGTGCCGCGGTCGCTCACTTTCGTCGCCACCGCCGGATTAATATCCACACACACGATCTTCACCCAACTCGGCAGCATGTTGCCCACCGCGATAGAGTGCAGCATGGAGCCCAGGCACAAAACCAGACCCGCGCCTTGCAATTCGGCGGCATACGCATCCTGGGCTTGATTCATGTCAGTGAGCGTATCGGGCAGCGGGCCGTCGTCGCGCAGACTGCCGGCCAATACGAACGGCACTTTTCCGCGAACACATTCGTACAGGATGCCGCTTTTGAGACGCCCGCTCTCCACAGCGCCGCGAACGCCGCCGCAATGATAAATGGCGTTGATGGCGCGCATGTGGTTGCGATGCCCGTGCTCATCCGGCCGCCCATCGCTCAAACGGATTCCGAGGGAAGTTCCAAAGAGCGCGGCTTCGATATCGTGGACGCCCAACGCGTTTCCGCTCAGCAAAGCGTTCACGAAGCCTTCGCGAATAAGGCGGGACAGTGCGCTGACGCCGCCCGTGTGAACCACCACCGGGCCCGCGACGGCGATGATTTTGTGACCGGCTTCCCGAGTATTGTGAATCAGAGCCGCGGTTTGCTTCACGGCGGTCTCCACCTGGCGCTCGGACGAAATTCCGTTGCTCATGAAGGCGAATGCCAGACGGTCGCGCTCCTTGGATTCGGGAACCACGCGAATACCGCGCATGCCGGTGACCACCCGATCGCCGGCGCGAATGTCGCGAAGCCGCCGGCACACGGCTTGATCTCCCTCCACGACGATCAACGCGTCCATGCGCTGATTGCGCGCCTCCACCCATTGCTGGTCGCGCCGCACGTAGGTGCGGTAGTTGGTGGTGGAATAGAAATCCTCGGGAGCGCAGCAGTCGCGCGTTACGGGCGCCAGTTCCGCGTCGCCGGAATCGACCATCGCGCAACCCAAGCCGAGCAACTGCGAAAGGATTTTGCCCATTGACTCGGCATCGTCGGTGTCCACCTTGAGGCGCAGGTAGGATGGTTCGCTATTGGTGCGCCCGATGCGAAATTGTTCCACTTCAAAGCGGCCATGGTGCTCCACCACCGTGTCGAAGATCTGCTCCATGATATGGGAGTCGATCAAATGACCTTGAGTTTCCACGCGCTCCTGGAGGGGGAACGTTGCAATAGGCCGGTCCATGTCGTCTTACTACAGGATACCCGCGTTGCGATTCAAACGCGGCTTATGTCCGCGGCCTCGAGCACCGCCTTCGCCGCGCCTTGCTTGGCGATCTTGAGCATGGCGCGTCCGAGTTGCTCGGTGGTAAGCACGCTCCTCGGAAATGCCGCCTTCAGCAGAGGAAGCAACGGCGCGAGCACGAAGTAAGACACGCGATAAGCTGTCGTTCTTGACTTGATCCCATGCAAGGGCACGATCACTCCCGGACGCAGCATGTAGGCGGCTTTGAACGGCATGCGGAGCAATTCGTTTTCGGTCTGGCCCTTCACTCGCGCCCACATCGAACGGCCTCGCTCGGAGCCGTCGGTGCCCGCGCCCGATATGAACAGGAACGTCATGTTCGGATTCAGCCGGACCAGCGTGCGCGCCGCAGCGATGGTGAGGTCGTGGGTCACGCGCCGGTAATCTTCCTCGCTCATTCCCACCGAGGAAATGCCGAGACAGAAGAAGCACGCATCCAGGCCCGAGAGATCGCCTTCGATGGCCGAGTAATCGAACAAATCCCGCTGGATCAGCTCGCGCAGCCTGGAGTGCTGTTGTCCGGTGGCGCTGCGTCCCACCGAGACGATTCTTTCCACATCCGGATCGAGCAGGCACTCGCGCAAAACGCCTTGCCCCACCATACCGGTGGCGCCGAAGAGAATAACGTTCATCTGCCCATTAGAGCCTTTTTCCCAAGCGGCGGACTAGGCGTAGATGCCGGGCGCTTCGTGGCCGGTCTTTTGAACGTACTCGGCGTACGAACCCAGGTAGACGCGAGGCTGGCGATCCGTGCCGTTTTGTCCGCCGAGTTCGAGAACTCGCGAACTGAGGCCGCGCAGAAAAGTGCGATCGTGCGAGACGAAGATCATAGTGCCTTCGAAATCCTTGAGCGCTTCCACCAGCATCTCTTTCGTCGCCAGATCCAGGTGATTGGTCGGTTCGTCGAGCACCAGAAAGTTCGGCGGATTGTAGAGCATGCGCGCCATGGCCAGGCGCGATTTTTCGCCGCCGGATAGCGCCCGGATGCTCTTGCCGGAATCGTCGCCGGAAAATTGGAACGCCCCGGCCAGCGTGCGCAGCGAGCCGATTCCGTCCTGCGGAAAATCCTTTTGGAGCTGCTCGAGCACGGTCAATTCCGGATCGAGCACGTCGAGCGACTGCTGCGCGAAGTATCCCATGCTGAGGCTGGCGCCCAGTTCGACGCTGCCCTGATCCGGCGCAATCGCGCCCGCGATCATCTTGAGCAGCGTGGTCTTGCCCGCGCCGTTCTTGCCCATCACGGCCCAGCGTTCCCCCCGGCGCAGGGTGAGATTGAGACCTTCATAGATCACGCGCGAGCCGTAGCGTTTGTGGATATCTTCAAGGACCGCAACCTGGTCGCCCGAGCGCGGCGGCGTACGAAACTCAAACTTCACAACCTGCCGCTTCTTCGGCAGCTCCACTCGCTCGATTTTGTCGAGCGCCTTGATGCGGCTCTGCACCTGAGCGGCTTTGGCGGCGTGCGTGCGAAAGCGATCGATGAAGCGCTGCTCCTTGGCGAGCATGGCCTGCTGGCGCGCGAAAGCGGCCTGCTGATTGGTCTCGCGGATAGCGCGCTCGCGGTCGTAGAAATCGTAGTTGCCGGAGTAGGTGACGATCTCGCCGGAATCGATCTCGGCGATCTTCGAGACGATGCGGTTCATGAACTCGCGGTCGTGGGAAGTCATCAGCAACGCACCCTCGAAGGATTTGAGGAAGTGCTCGAGCCAGATGATCGACTCGATGTCCAGGTGATTGGTGGGCTCGTCCATCAGCAGCACGTCGGGACGTCCCAGCAGGACGCGAGCCAGCGCAACGCGCATCTTCCACCCGCCCGAGAGCGCGCCGACATCGCCGTCGATCTGATCGTCCTCGAAGCCCAGGCCATGCAGCACTTCGCGAGCTTGCGCCTCGAGCGCGTAGCCGCCCAGATGCTCGTACTCTTCCTGGACCTCGCCGAAGCGCTCCAGGATTCGGTCCATATCGCCGGCCTGCGCGGGGTCCCCAAGGGCGTGCTGGAGGGCTTCGAGCTCGTGGTGCAGATCGCCGGCGCGGCCGCTTCCCGCGATGGCCTCGTCAAGAACCGAGCGGCCCTGCATCTCCTCCACGTCCTGGCGGAAATAGCCGAGCGTGAGCCGCTTCGGAACGGTGACGTCGCCGTCGTCGGCCTCCTCTTCGCCCGCGATCATCCGGAACAAAGTGGTTTTACCAGACCCGTTGGGACCTACCAAGCCCACCTTCTCGCCGGGGTTCAACTGGAACGAAGCCTCGACAAAGATCAACTGCTTACCGTATTGTTTGTTGACGTTCGAAAGGGAGATCATCGGCGGCGCGCCGCCGCTAGACGCGGGCGGGCATCCACGAGCGGGTGTCCGTTCCGCCGGTCGTCATGGCTTGCATCGCCGGACGGAAAAACACGTAGGGATGGACAGGCTCGATCGCGGTGGCTTCGTCCAGGCGCGCTCGAACATCGGGCGGAATCTTAAAACTGAGTGACGCGAGATTGTCGTCCAGCTGCGCCAGCTTGGTGGCGCCGATGATGGTAGAAGTGACACCGGGCTGCGTGGCCACCCAATTGAGCGCCACCTGAGCGGGCGGCTTGTCGAGCTTCTTGGCCGCCTCCACCAGCAGCTCCGCGACGCGCCAGTTCCGCGGTGTGAATCGATTGCTGATCGGATTGGCCTTCGTTTTTTCCAAACGTCCCTCGCCGGACCCGCTGTCGCCTTCCCGCTTATACTTGCCGCTGAGCAGGCCGCCCGCCAGCGGACTCCAGGGGCACACCGCGATTCCCAGCTCTTGCGCCACTGGAATATGCTCGCGCTCGATGTTGCGTTCCGCCAGCGAATATTCCAACTGCAGGGCCGCGATGCGGTCCTTACCTTCCTTCTCGGCCAGCGTCTGGGCGCGCGCCACGTACCAGGCGGGCGTGTCGGAGAAACCATAGTGCCGGATCTTGCCGGCGCGGACCAGGTCGTTCAGCGTATACAGCACCTCTTCCACCGGCGTGACGGTATCCCAGAAGTGCAGCCAATAAAGATCGATGTAGTCGGTTTGAAGGCGGCGCAAGGAGGATTCGATCGCGCGATAGACGTTCTTTCGCCCGTTGCCGCCCGCATTGGGGTTGCCGCGCGCGGTGTTGAAGGTGAACTTCGTCGCGAGAACCACTTGATCGCGCACGGAGCGCTCGCGGATGAATTTGCCCAGCATCTCTTCGCTTTTTCCCTGGGTGTAGGCGTCGGCGGTATCGATGAAATTGCCGCCCGCGTCGAGGTAACGGTCGAAAATAGCGCGGGCGTCGGGCTCTTCGTTGCCCCAGCCCCATTCGGTTCCAAAGGTCATGGTGCCGAGGCACAGCGGGCTGACGCGCAAGCCGGTGCGGCCGAGCGTGATGTAGGTGTTGGGTTTAACGTCCATGTCTCTCCTCATTATGCGATGCGAGGAGCGACGTTTTGGAAGCGAGCTATCGCGCTTGGATGAAGACCGGATCCGTTTCGAGCGCAAACCCGGCGGCGCGCGCGTCTTCGACGAACATCTTCACGGTGTCGAGCGAGTACTCGGTGAGATCGCGGCCGAGCAGGGGAAGCTTTTTCAATAGATCGTGCGTGACGGTGATGATCTGGCAGCCGATGGCGCCCGCCTGCACGATATTGAAAAGCTCGCGCGGGCTGGCCCAGATCAGCTCGATTTGGAAGCACTCGCGAATCCGCTGGAGCGCTTCGATCAGGATGGGCAGGGGATCGACGCCCGCGTCCGCGATGCGGCCGGCGAAGATCGAAATACAACTCGGAGGGCCGCCGCGCAGGCTGCCCAGGACGGAATCCACTTGAGCGAGCGTCATCACGGCCGTGACGTTGACCTGGACGTCTCGCAGCGCCAGGCGATGGATCAGCGGGGCCGAGCTTTCGCCGCGCGTGTTCGTGATGGGAATCTTCACGTAAACGTTCGAGCCCCAGGATGCAATCCGCAGCGCCTGCCGCTCCATTTCGCCGAAATCGTCCGAGAGGACCTCGAAGGAGAAGGGGCGGTCGGGAATGCTCGCGATCAGTTCGCGCGCAAAGCTCTCGTAGTTTTTAACGCCGGCCTTGCGCATCAGCGTCGGGTTGGTAGTGAATCCCTTGATCCAGGGGTTGCGAGCGAGGTCGAGTATGGACGCCAGATCCGCCCCGTCCGCGAAAATCTTCACGCCCAGCGAATCCAATGGATCAGGCATACTGCAATCCCATGCGCGCGGTGCGCAGGATCCATTCGGCGGCCTGGCGCAGCGAGTGGACTCTGAGGAAGGGACCATCCGGCTGGCGTTCGCGGTAGCCATGATCCACAAAAATGCTTTGGCAGCCGGCGGTGTGGCCGGCTTGGACGTCGCGCCAGCGGTCGCCCACCATGAAGCTCGAGGCCAGGTCGATGTTCCAGGTTCGCGCGGCTTCCAGCAGCAGACCCGGCTTCGGCTTGCGGCACTGGCAGCGCTCGCTGTCGTCGTGCGGGCAGACGCGAACGTCGTCGAACTGCAGGTAGCGCTGTAATCGGCTGTTGATCTCGGTCACTTCCCGGGCGCTCCGGGTTCCTCTTGCGATATCGGGCTGATTGGTGACCAGGATCAGAACGAACCCGGCCTCGCGCAGTTTCTGGCACGCTTCCCGAACGCCGGGCAACACGCGCAGGTCGGCCAGACTGGGCGGCGGATAAGGCTTGCCGTCGCGCAGGATAGGGCGGTTTATTACGCCGTCGCGATCCAGGAAAACAGCGCGCCGCATGTTCAGAGCCTTCCCGACCGATCGTCTTCGAGCAGCGAGTGCATCGCCACGCACAGAGCCTGGCGCGACGTGCGACGGCAGGTCCAACCCAGGCTGCGAATCCGGGCCGTGTTCAACCGGACCACGGGCACGTCGCCTTTCCAGCCGCGGTCGCCGCCGGCGTACTCGATGCGAACGTCTGGTTCGGATAGCCCGGCGACTTCGATGGCCAGCCGCGCGATTTCGGTAACGGTGATGTAATCGCCAGTGGCGACGTTGTAAACCTCAAAATTCCTGTCGGTGTGCTGATGCGCCGCGAGCACCGCCTCGACGACGTCCTCGACATGGATGTACGATTTGCTTTGCGAGCCGTCGCCCAGTATGCGCAAGCAATCGGGCTGGACGCGCAAGCGGCGGATGAAATCGAAGCCGACGCCATGCGTCTGGCGCGGGCCCACCACGTTGCCGAACCGGAAAGCGCAGGCCCTGAGGCCGAACATGGCGCAGTAGGACGCGATCAAAGCCTCGCCCGCGAGTTTGCTGGCGCCGTAGGTGGAAACCGGGACCAACGGGCCATAGTCTTCCTCCACTTCGTACTGCCCCAGGTCACCATAGACGCCGCTGCCCGAAGCGTAGAGCAGGCGGGGAACCCCGGTGCGGCGCATGGCCTCGACGATTTGCTGAGTGAGGAACGTGCCTTCGCGAAAGTCGATATCGGGTTCGGTGGCGGCCCGCGCGATATCAGGATTCGAAGCCAGGTGGATCACGACCTCATGCTCCGCCATGACACGCTCGAGCGCGGCTAGATCCTTGACGTCGCCGTGGACGACGCGCAGTCTCGGATCGCCCTGGTGATGGGCGTAATGCCACTGGCGTCCCGAGGAAAAATTATCGAACAGCGTGACCGTCTCGACGCTGCGGTCGCACAGCAACCGATCGGTGAAGTGGCTGCCGATGAAGCCCGCGCCACCCGCGATGAAGAATCGTCGTCCGATCATCCGAGCGATTCCCATCTCGCCTCGGCGCGCTGCAACAACGGATGGCTGACCAGCAGGTGCCAGAGGACCGCGCACAAACCCTCGGTGTGCGGCGTGACACGTTCGGCCGCGACGGTGGGCACTACTATGCAAGCTTCCCCCACTTCGCGCGTAAATCCACCGTTTCGTCCCACGATTCCAAAAATATGTGCGCCGGCGTGGTCGGCTGTCTCCAACGCGCGCACGATATTCACCGAGACGTTGCTCTCGCGGCTGCCACCGCCCACGGAAAACACCATCACCGCGTCGCGCGAATTGATGCGCGAACCTTCCAGCCACGCCGAGAAGCAGGTTTCCCAGCCTTCGTCGTTGGCGCGCGCCGTGAGTTCGGAGACGTTGTCGGTGGGCGCGTAAGCTTCAAAGCCGCACAGCTTGCGGAAATCGTTCACCGCGTGGCCGGCATGTCCCGCCGAACCGCCCACGCCCAGGATGAACAGCCTTCCGCCGCCCTCACGGATATGCGCAAGCGCGGTGGCCATGCGCTCCACCTCCGCCAGATCCAATTGTCCGAGGATGGCGACAGTTTCCTGGATGAACTGCGCGGAATAGCTGGCTGCGCTGAGTTCCGGCGGAGTGATCGCGGTTTCGGACTTGATACCCTGCAAAAGGTCAGTTAAACTGGTCAAGCGCGCACGAACTCCTGTTAATACTTCGTCTTACGCGAGGCTTTCCGATAGGGCCGCGCGCTAGTTTCTTTCCAGTTTCCGCGCCGGGACTGGGGTCATACGCAGGAACGCCATGCGCAGGATACGGCGAAAGGTCCAGAGCGTTGAGCTGAAACGCTGGAGCGTGGTCTCGCCGATTCGCTCGCCATAGGGGATAAAGATCTCGCGAACCCGGTATCCGGCGAGCGCCGGCTTGAGCAGCAGCTCCACCGGCAAGGCTGGACCGTTCGGGTCAAACTCAACGCGCTCAATGATCTCGCGGCTGTAGGCGCGCATGCCCGAATGCAGGTCGGTGGACTTGACGCCGACCAGCAACCGCCCGGTGACCGCGAACAGCCAATTGGCGAAATAGTTGGGCCAGGGCATGCTGGCGGGTCGCCTTTCGAGGCGAGAGGCGTTGACCAGATCGCATTCCCCGTCGAGTACCATGGTGGCGATGCCTGGGATCTCGTCGGCGGGATATGTCCCGTCGCAGTCTAAGGTCACAATCACGTCTCCGCGCGACTCTTTGAGCACCCGCCCCATGGCACGGCCGTAGCCCCGCGGCGGAACCTGGCGGATGACTCGCGCGCCCAGTTTTTCGGCGATTTCCGCCGTTTGGTCGCGGCTGCTGTCGACGATGACGATCTCGTAATCGCGCGTGCCGAGCGCGGCGCGGATGTCGCCGATAACGCGCGCGACGGCTTTTTCCTCGTTCATGCTGATCATGGCTACCGAGATCATACAGGTTGCTCCTCTTCCTGGCGTTCCTCGGAACTCGGCATGTTAACGGCGGCTTCCACGGGCTCCCCGAGAACCATGAATGTAAACGCCAGAAGGCTGGGCCACGCCTGGCAGGCCGCGCTCTCGATCGGGTAAAACCACTTTACGTAGAAACGGTAAGGACCGGAGTCCATGATAGAGGACGAGTCGGGCTCGCCGTTATTGCCATACACTTTCTTGATCAGAGGAACGAAAGGCCGGAGAATGCCCGGAGTGACCCGGCTTCGTTGGATGTTGAGCCCGGCATCGCGCACGAATCGCTGGAAGGTCCGGCGCGTGAAGAAGCGGATGTGCGTACGGTCGAGCGTGCCGGTGTCCTGGTATTCGAACCGGCCGGCCAGAAGTTCGAGCCGCACGTTCCAAATGGCGATGTTGGGAAGCGAGATTAACACCTTTCCACCTGGCGCGAGCAACTGGTAGTGCCGCGTCAGCACATCCAAGGGATCGTAGAGATGCTCCAAAACATCGGAGAATAGGATCACATCGAACTTTCGATCGTCGAGGAACGTGTACAGCTCAGGCCTGGTGACGTCGCCGACATAGGCTTCCGCCAGGCGCGCTTTGGCTTTCCGGATCGACGACTCGGAAAGATCAACGCCTACGACGCGATGGCCATAGATGCGCGTCAGCTCGGCGCCATGGACACCCGAGCCGCAGCCCACGTCGAGCACGTTAAGTCCTCGGGGAAGTCCTCGCAGAAGGATCGGAATCTCGGGATTCGCGATCTCGAAGTAAGGGCGTTTGTAAGCCTTCACACTTCTTGCCTTTCGAAGTCACGCACTGCCTGTGTGTGTGTGCTGAGATTTTCGAGAGAGGTCCGGTCTTGAATTTCGTCGATTTTTACCGCCACTTGAAATCGTGCATATCCGAGATATTGATATCGAACCCGACACTCTTCGACCAGCTCTTGGAACGCCCGAAATTCGTGTTCTTGCCAGTTTGGGTAATTGAAGTACTCGTCGAAAACAATCACGGTTCCGGGTACGATGCGATCCTGTAGGTGCTCGAAGACGCACTTAGCGGATTGGTACAAGTCGGAGTCGATGTGCAGGAAACCGATGGGGCCAGGGTTACTCTCAGCCCAGCGCGGCAAGGTGTCGGCGAAATAGCCTTTATGCAGGCGCACGTTGGAAGGAACCTTCGGCAACCGGCCTTTGGCATCGAAACGAGAGGGGTCGCCGCTCCAGGCTTCATTCAATCCCTGAAAACTGTCGAAGCCATGTACCACTTGAGAGCCTCCTACTTGGTCGGCAATAAAACTGATGGTGCCGCCCTTGTAGACTCCGAACTCCAAGTAATGACCGGGTACGGTGACCTGGCTCAAGGCCAGGCTCAAAACCTCTCGAGCGCTTTCGACGCCCACCGAATTCTGCATGTGCTTCCGCGCGTATCGAACGCTTTCCCGCAGAGCCAGCCTTTTCATCTCGCGGGCCGGGTGCAGCCGCGGGAAGTCACAGAAGTCCTGGAAAGTGAAAAGCAACTTCTGAATGGAAGTCTTGAGCTTGAAGCTTGCAATGAACATTACGTTTGGACACTCATTTCGACGGCTGGTTGAGCAGCAAGGGAACCTGCTTGATTGAGACGCTCCGCTAGTTTCATGGCGCGCTCGATGCAGACGTCCATATTGATGTATTCGAACTCGGCGACGCGCCCGCATAACGGAATGCCAATGCTTTCGAAATAGGCCTTGGCCTGCTTCAGGTGCGGGCGATGCTGGTCGTCCTGTACCACGTAGCCGTACTTAGTCCGAAGCACGCGGCTGTAGCAGGCCTCGCTCTTGCGCCCGAGTTGCATGCCTTCCAGATCGCCCATTACGTCCGCGACAATCTGCTGATCCGACATTTCGTGCGTCCCGTCGCCGGGATTGGTGGTGATCTCCGCCTCGATGATCGACTTGCCGGGCGGCGCGTTGTGCGGACTGAAGACGGCGGGAAACGAGAGGCGATGGAATCGAATCTCGGGATCGGGCACGTAGATGGCAGTGTAGTCGGGAAGCTTGGCCGAATCGAAGCCGACCGCCACGGTGATCAGCGAGTTGTACCGCAGCGCGCCGACCGCGGCCAGAATCTCCGGCGGCGTGCCGCTGACGGCGTGGGCGAGTTCCTGGATGGGGATGGTGGAGATCAGCTTGTCATAGCGCCTGGTGGTGCGGCCATTGGTGACGCACCACTGCTCGCGTTCCTTCCAAATTCGTCCGACCGTGAAATCCGGGATGATCTTGCGGACGCGGCGGGCGAGAGCGCGCGGAAGCGCCTCAATCCCGCCCCGGGCCGGATAGCTGAAGTAAAGCTGATGCGTGTAGCCTTCGGTCTCGACGCCGACGGCAGCCTTGATGACATCCTCCACCGGCGGCTTGGGGACGCGGCCTTCCACCCATTCCAGCCCCAATTGATCCGCGGGAACGTTCCAGATCTTCTCGTTATAGGGGATTAAGTACTTTTCGGCCAATCCTTTACCGAAATGGTGGTAAATCCACTCCTTGAAGTTGGTCCGGGGCGCCGGGTAGTCGTTCTTGATGTAGTGATAGAGGCACTCGAAGCGATCCTGGGGATCGAGGTCGTACAGGCCGTTCTCGAAAGGGTACTTGACGTAGCGCCCCTGGTAGAAGATCTTGTTGTTGCGGCGCGCCCGATGGACGTTCTCGCCCAGCAGCGACACCATGTAATCCACCATCTGCTGGTTACGCGAGAAGATGATGTGCGGACCGCCCGCGTCGTAGGTGAAGCCGTGCTCCTGAACCGTCTGGCAGTGCCCGCCGCCGCGGGACTCCTTTTCCAGGACTTCGCAGTCTTGTTCCAGATGGGCGGCGATGCTGATTCCCGCCAGGCCGCCGCCGAGTATTCCAATGGCCAAATTTGTTCCCCCGCGTCCGATCTTTCCGATTGATTAATCGGCCTTTTTCGGGGTTTTCTGTAGCCGGTTTTCTGTAGCCCCGGCTTTCTGTAACCTAAGACCGGTTGTGGACGCGCGCGCCCCCAAGGAACCGGCGCAGGAACCGCTTGAGACGCTTTTCCGGCCGATGGCTCGGGCTAAGCCGATGGGCGACGGCGCTGCCGGGCCGAGTCTCATCGGCCGCGGGATGAACCACGCCCCACACGCACGAGATCAAGGATTTCCCTTGGAAAGTCATCGCAAACTTCTCAGATCGTCAGATCGAAGTTGAACCCTTAGATGCACGCCGGGAAAAAATGTTCCAATCCGATGACGGCGCGAACTAGCGCTAAGATGGAGCAATGAGCAACCAGCAGCCTTTCCTCACCGACGTCAAGAATCTCCGGTCCCGAGCGCGCGAGAGCATCGAAAAAGGCGCCGTGACCCCCGCCTATCAGGGCGACGTGAAGCAGACCATCGACATCCTCCAGGCGGTTCTTGCGACGGAGATCGTCTGCGTGCTTCGGTATACCATGAACGCGATCGCCGCCACGGGAATATCGAGCGAGAGCGTGAAGGAAGAGTTCGATCAGCACGCCAAGGAAGAACAGGGCCATATGCGAGCCGTCGCCGAGCGCATCAATCAGCTCGGAGGAACGCCCAACTTCAATCCCGAAGGACTGGCCAGCCGTTCGGCATCGCAATATAGCGAGGGCGGGAACTTGATCGAGATGATCAAGGAAAACCTAATCGCCGAACGCATCGCCTGCGAGCACTATCGCGAACTCATCCGCTATTTCGCCGATAAAGACCCCACCACGCGCGTGATGATGGAAGGCATCCTGACCAACGAAGAGGAGCATGCCAACGACATGCACGATCTTCTCGTGGCTCACGAAGGCAAGCCCATGCTTCCCGGCAATTCGTAGCTGGGCGTCGGCGCTACCGGGCGGCGCTGGACTGTTGGGCGGCAAGCTGAGCCAGGATGGCTTTCATCCGTTCGCGATCTCCCGCGACTCGCTTCCGGCCGTCCGGCGTCGCGTCGATCAGTCTTTCGAGTTGGGCGCCAAATTGAGGTCCGAATGCGGTGTGGATTTCGCCGAGCAGCGGCTCGATCTTAGCGAAGACGCCGATGTGCTCGCCGTTGCTGGCATTGAACAGCTCAAGGCTGATCGCTCCGTCATTGACCAGCGCCGCCGCCATGTCCCAATACGTCACGACCATGCGCAAGTGGCCGCTGTGATCGCCCATCATCGCGCTAGTAAAGTCCGCCAACGATTGTGGATGAAACTCGCGAAAATACCAGTCGCGCGCTTTACGCATCGTCTCGTCGCGCCGCAGTTCGTAAAGTTTGAGGATGAGTCCGGCTTCTTCTTGTTTCGACATGGATAAAGATGCTCCTTGTTAGCTGCCCGACGCCACCGGGCGCGGGTCCGCTAAAAGTGTAGCAGAGCACAATTAACGGAAAAGTTCCGCTTCCCTTTAATGACACGATCGAGGTATCCGCCCATTCCTCGTGCGTGTCAGTAAAAAACCATCCGATCTGGTCTTGGCTTTTCTTTCCCGTTGGAGCAAAGTTAAGATGCTGAACGGTTCTCAACCGCGTCTATAAGAGGGAGCGCGAAATGGCCAAAAACGTTGCGGATGTTTTGTGGGAGATGCTGGTCTCGGCGGGCGTCAAACGTTGCTACGGCATCGTCGGCGACGCGTTGAACCCGGCGATCGACGCGCTGAGGCGCAACGGGAAAATCGAGTTCATTCACGTTCGTCACGAGGAATACGGCGTCTTCGCCGCAGTCGCCGAAGCTTATATGAGCGGCAATCCCGTCGCGGTGTGCGGAACCGCCGGTCCCGGCGTAACGCACCTGTTCAATGGACTGATGGACGCGCGCAAGGAGGGGGCTCCGATCATCGCTATCGCCGGCGATGTCGAGACCAAGCTCATCGACACCGCAGCGCTGGAAGAGCTGAACCCCTACAAGTTTTTCGATACCGCCTGCCTTTATGTCGGACGAGTGATCAACCCCGAACAGGCACGCGCCGTGTTCACTACTGCCATTCTTACCGCCGTGGTCGACAAGGGGCCGACCGTGATCTCGCTGCCGGGCGATATCGCATCGGCGAAAGCGCCTGATTCTTCCTGCGCTGTGGCAATTCCTTCAACGCCGGTGTTCCGTCCATCCGACGCCGACGTCGACAAGCTGGCCGAAATGATCGAGGCCGCCAAAACCGTCGCGATTTTCGGCGGCGAGGGTTGCCGCGAAGCGCGCGCCGAGGTGCTGGAACTGGCCGACAGACTGAACGCGCCCGTCGGATACTCCTTTCGCGGGAAGCAATGGCTGGAGCATGACAATCCCAACGCCGTCGGGATGACGGGGCTGCTCGGATACGGAGGAGCTTACAAGGCCATCCACGATGCGGATCTGGTCCTGTTGCTCGGAACCGATTTTCCGTTCTCCGAGTTTCTGCCGGGCGACAAAGTCAAGAAAGTCCAAATCGATCGGAACCCGAAACACATCGGACGGCGGACAGCCGTCGATTTGGCGCTGGTGGGCGACGTCCAGGCCACCGTTGCCGCGCTGCTGCCCAAGCTCCGCGACAAGACCGACCGCGGCTTTCTCGAAAAGCGCCTGGCCGAGACCGACTCGTTCCACGAACTGCTGCAACACTACGTCCACAAAGGACCGGACATCAAGCCGATCCGTCCGGAATTTCTGGCCGCGACCTTGAGCGAGCTCGCCTCCGACGACGCGATGTTCTTCGTAGACACCGGCACGGCCGTCATCTGGGCGGCTCGGCATCTGAAAGGCGCGACAAACCGGCGGATCTTCGGCTCGTTTTCCTGGGCCTCCATGGCCAATGCCGCTCCCAACGCATTCGGCGCGCAACTTGCTTTCCCAGGACGCCAGACCATCGCGCTGTGCGGCGACGGAGGGTTCACGATGTTAGGCCTTGGCGACCTGCTGACCCAAGTGCAGCGCAAGACGCCGGTGGTGCAGATCATTCTTAACAACGAATCGCTCGACTTCGTGAAAATCGAAATGCAGGAAGCCGGCGTGGTCCCGTTCGGAGTCGATTTCAAGAACCCGAATTTCGCCAAAGTCGCCGAGGCGATGGGCGCAAAGGGCATCCGCATCGAAGAACCCGGCGACGTGCGGGAAGGGCTGGCGGAGGCGCTTGCCTACAAGGACGGCCCGGTGGTTGTGGATGCGGTGGTTGATCCCTATGCACTGTCGTTGCCGTCGCACGTTCCGTTCCACGCGGCCGTGGGCTTCACCCTCAGCATGGCCAAACAGGTGTGGAACGGGAAGATGGACAGCGTCATCAAGACCATCGAGCGCAACGTCAGGTTGGTCTGATCGGCCTTAAGGGATCGCGACCACGCGGACAGACTCGGTCGTGCCGCCGCCGTCGGGGCCGCCGATCTCCAGCCGGATGTTCACGTCGTTGGTGAACGGCGTATAAGACACCGCGCCGTCCTGCAACTGGCGCTGCTCGAATTCGATCACTTCCGTCTGGCCGCCATCGGTGATTCTCATTTGGCCTCTGGTGGCATGCGGAATCGCCTTCGCGTCGTGATTCCAACGGATTTGCAATTGCTTTCCGAGCCAGGTAGCTTTCAGGCCAAGAATCGGCGCCGACTCAATGGCCGCAGGCGTCTGGGGCTGCGCGGCGGCGGGCCGGTTATGAACGAGGGCCAATTGCGCCGCTGCAATTCCGATCGACAGTATACCGCTGAGCGTCAACAGGCGCAGCCATCGGATGGGTTCTCCCGAGCTTTGCGACCAGGATCGCGGCGTCGGCGGCGGAGGCTCGGCGGCCGTTCGCCGTTCCCTCGGAGCGGGTTCTCCTTCGAACGCAGTGAGCTTGCCGACGTCAAACGGAAAATGACTGAACGCTTCCGGGACTTGCAGCTTTCCTTCGTCCCAGTAAAACAAGGCGGCCTCGCCGATCTGGTAGGACTGAGATCGAATCAGCAGAAGAATATTGTCCGCTTCGGCGAAGAATCGCTGCGCGGCGGCGAAGTCGGCGCCCGTCAATTCCAGCGGTCCTTCCTGCTGCCAGCGACAGAAACCTATCGCATGCTGTCCGTTCTCCGCTCCTCCCGCCAGCTTGCGCACGATGTCCGCGCGAGTCTCTTCGAGATCCTTCGAGTAGGCCCCTCCCGTTAGATCCCAGCTTCCCGGAAGCAGCGCAAAATCGTCCACGAAACTGGCTTGTTGCGGGGAGACCATGGAGTAACCGAGCAGCACCGCGCAAATGTCGCCCTCGCATTGGGCGCGGGCTTGGTTGAGCCTGTTGATGACATCCAGGCTCAGGTGGATCGAGAACAGCGTGCCCGGCGCCCGCCACACGTAGAACTTTGCTGGATCGTAGATCATCGGTGGTTACCCCACCCTAATGATCACCGAAGGCCGAAAACATCAAAAGTGCAGAACGTACCAGACCGTCCTAAACCGACCTAAACTAAAGTCCCAATCCTTAGCGGCGGCTCGTCCCGGCTATCCCTGGCGCAGTGCCACCAGCGGATCGATCCGCGTGGCGCGAATCGCGGGAATATAACCGGCCAGCAATGCCACGAACGCCAGAGCCGCGGTTGCAGCCACGAAGACCGCAGGATCATGGCCGGTCACTTGGAAAAGCAGCGATGCGGTCACGCGACCGAGGCCTAGAGCCACAGCGAGGGCAATCCCGATGCCGATGCCGGCGACCATCGCCACCTCCTTCATCACCAGGCGGAGCACCTGCCGGCGGTCGGCGCCAAGCGCCATGCGAAGTCCGATCTCGCGCGTGCGCCTCACCACCGTGTACGCCATCACGCCGTAGAGGCCCACGGCGGCGAGCACGGTTGCCAGCGCGCCGAAAGCTCCGGAGAGAGCGGCCACCAGACGATCCGCGAAAATGGATTCGTTGATCTGCTGCTGCATGGTCATCACGCTGAAGACGGGCAAGTTCGGATCCAGCTGACGTACCTGCTGCTGGATGAGGTTCGCCATCGAGAGCGGGTCCCGAGTAGTGCGGGCGTACACCGTCATGGGCGGGTCGGCGGGGTACTGCGTGTACGGAAAATACATGAAGCGCCCGCTTTTCTCGCGAAGATCCACGTGCTTGGTGTCGCGCACCACGCCGACAATCTCAATCGGATCCTTATCCAATTTGAGCCGCCGCCCGAGTGCGCTCTGGTTGCCGAAGTAGTATTTCGCCATCACTTCGTTGATCACCGCGACCTTCGGCGACGAAGCCGTGTCCTGCTTGGCGAAGTCGCGCCCGTTCATCAGCGGGATTCCCATGGCGGCGAAGTATCCAGGGCCGACGAAATTCTCGCCCACCGACCGGCTCTCGCCTTCTTTCGGCTGATATCCGGGAACGTCGATGCTCGACATTGCGTTGTCGCCGGCCAGCACGGGGAGCTCATTCATGGCCACCGCGCGAACTCCCGGTAAAGCCGAGATGCGGTCCTGGAGTTCGCTGTACAACGACAGCGTGCGGGCGTTGTTGTAGCCGCTGAAGGACGGCTGCATCGTGAATTCAAGCAGATGATCGGTGGGAAAGCCGGCGTCGATATTGGTGACGTTGCCCAGGCTGCGGACGAACAATCCCGATTCGATCAGCAAAATCAACGACAGCGCAACTTGGGAAACCACCAGGATCTTGCGGGCCCGGACGTGGCCGCCGGCCAACGCAGTGGCCTGTTCTTTGAGAGTGTCCGCGACACCTTGGCGCGTGCTTTGCAGCGCGGGAACCAGCCCAAACAGAACTCCAGTGATGATCGACAAACCCAGGGTAAAGAGCAGCACTCGCGCGTCGGGGTCGGCCGAGATACCCGCGGCGGCCGGATCGGACGGCAGAAAGCTCAGCAGCGCCTGGCCCGTCCAGGCAGCCAGCAGAACGGCCAGCGCGCCTCCACCCAAGGCCAGCAGCAGGCTCTCCACCAACAACTGCCGGATTATCCGCATGCGTCCCGCGCCCAGAGCGATGCGAATCGCGATTTCCTTCTCGCGGGCCGTCGCGCGCGCCATCAGCAGATTCGCGACATTGGCGCAGGCGATCAGCAACAGCACTCCCACCATGCCCATCAGCACCGCCATCGCTGTCCCGAAACTCTCGGGCGCGGCCGAGATGCCTTTGCCCGCGGCCAGCAACGACAGATGCTGGTTCACATAGCGGGTTCTTGCCGCCTGCGACATGCCGGGGAAATCCTTAACTTCCAACTCCAGCTGCGGACGCCACAAGCCGTTCATCTGGGCCTCGGCCTGCGCTCGGCTCACGCCCGGCTTCAAGCGCCCAAACACATTCAGCCACATGTAATGGCGGCTGTCGAGATCGTCTTGGCCGGAAAACATCTGGCCGTGCATTTCGACGGGCACGAACACCTTCGGCGCTTCGGTGGTTCCCACGCTCTTGAATCCGTTCTCGGCCACGCCAATGATGGTCATCGGGTGGTTGTTCAATAAAATGGTCTGATTCAAGACCGCCGGATTGCCTCCGAAGCGGCTCCTCCAATACGGGTAGCTCAGCATCACCACCGGTTGCGCTCCCCGGACGCGGTCATCGTCCGCGATGAACGTCCGGCCGATGGCAGCGCCCACGCCGAGCACGTCGAAGTAATTCCCGGTAACCAGCTCGCCCGTGATGCGCTCCGTCCGATCGCGCCAACTGAGGCTGAAGCTCACCGGGTAGCGGGCCATAGTGCCGCTGAAAACCTGATTTCGATCGCGCATCTCGCGATAAGCGGGATAGGAAAACGTGACTTTATCGTTGTAGCTGGTATCGATGTGGCCTTGCCGCGGTCCTGGCGTGCTGAAGATTACGAGCTGCTCGGGATGCCGCACCGGAAGCATGCGCAGCAGCGCCTGATCCAGCAGGCTGAAGATCGCCGTGTTCGCTCCGATTCCCAACCCCAGCGAAAGCAAAGCCACCAAAACGAACATCGGGCTCTTGCTCAGCCCTCGCAAGGCGTAACGGAAGTCCAACCAAAGAATACTCATGTCTGTTCGAATTCTACTGCACGCGCGATGCCCGTCTAAGCTGTTGATAGCATGAACGGCTTCGCTCGGCGCGGTGTCCGATTGTGGGATTCACCGCGCATGCAACAGGCCGCAAAACGGCGATTTCCGCGCAGCCCATCGTTGGAGAATCGGGCCCGGCGGTGCAGGATTTCCACAGCGTTATCCGAATGCCGATCGCGATCGACGAGTCGGGTTGCTCCGAATCGGCGGAAATGACCAACCTGGAACGGCCGCCGCGCGGGCGCGAAGAAGTTCCGGATCAGATTTCGAGGCTGCTCAGCGCGCACGAACTGATCCTGAAGGAGGTACGCGAAGCAGCAGACAAAGCCGGCGACAACGGCGACCAAGGCACTAACGATCTGCTGGTAGGCGACCTGCTGCGAACCAACGAGCTACAGGTTTGGTTCCTGGCCGAGCATCTGGTGGATTTGCCCGCAGTCCGCGCCGATTAGTGCCGGGCGGCGGCCTCGAGCGCCAGCGCCAGTTGCTCCACGCCGCGCTGGAGTTCGCGCGAGTCCATGGCCGCGAAACCCAATTGCAGCCCTTCCCGCATAATCCTGCCGCGCGTGTAGCGGCTGAGCGGAATGACGTCCACATTGCGCTCCGCGGCGGCGCGCGCGGCCACTTCGCCGGTGATTCCATCGCGCAGCCATCCCACCGTTTGCAATCCTGCCTCGACGCCCGAGATTTCGAGCAATCCCGCGAGCCTTTCGCGCGCGCTTCCGAGCAAAACCGACAATCGCTCCGCGTACACCCCTCGCATGCGCCGCAGGTGCCGCCCGAAGTGCCCTTCGGTAATGAAGTCGCACAACACCGCTTGATCCATCAACTGCGCATGGCGGCTGGTGACCGATTTGGCGGCCGCGAAGTGATCCACCAGATCCTCGGGGATCACCAGGTATCCAAGACGCAGAGCGGGAAACAACACCTTGCTGAAGCTCCCCGCAAACAGCACCGAACCCGCGCGATCCAGACCCTGCAATGCCGGAACCGGCCGTCCCGCATAACGATATTCGCTGTCGTAGTCGTCTTCGAATATAAGCGCGCCGGAGCTTGCCGCCCATTCCAGCAGCTGAAGCCGTCGTGGCAGACTCATGCTGATGCCCAGTGGAAACTGGTGGCCGGGGGTGACGTACGCCAATCGTGCTCCGCGAAGACCCGGCGCGCGCAGTTCCATGCCATCGCTATCCAGGCTCATGGGCGAAATCCTGGCGCCCACGGATTCGAAGACCATCGCCGCGCCGATATATCCCGGATTCTCCATGCACACCCGATCGCCCGGATTCAGAAGCAGCCGCGCGGCCAGATCGAGCGCCTCCTGCACGCCCGATACGATTGCGATTTGTTCCGGGGCGGCGCGCATCCCGCGCGAAGCGGTCAGGTAACCGGCCACTGCTTCGCGCAGCGGACGGTATCCCAGGGGATCGCAACCCAACAGCAGATTCGTCGAGACCCGCCGTAGGCGGCGGGCCGAAATCTGCGCCCAATGGCCGGCGGGAAACAGATTCAACGCGGGCATGTTCGCGCGAAACGCACGGGCCGGGCCCAGGTCAAACGAGGGGAACAACCGGACGCGCTGGGCATAGGCAGACACTCGCCGCCGCGGTCTTCGCCGGACGGGCGGCTGGCGATCGCCCGCGCGCCGGCGGTTGGGATTCACGTGCAGCAATTCGTCGGGCAGCACCTTACTGACATAGGTGCCGGATCCGACGCTGCCTTCCAGGTAGCCTTCCGCTTTGAGCATCTCGAAGGTGTTCACAATGGTGCCGCGCGAGAGTTGATACTGCCGGGAGAGATCGCGGGTCGACGGAAGACGGGCCCCCGGGCCCAGCCGCCCCCTCAGGATCTCGGACCGCAGAGCCTCGTAGAGCAGGCGATAGGCGGGCAGTTCCGCGTCCCGCAAAGGAAGGGCGAGGTCGAATCCGGGAGCGCTTTTGGCCATGGTAAGTGGTACAGCCAGAATACCGAAAGTGGATCTGTTGTGGTGGACCACCTCGGGGTACTGTGGGTGTCAGGAGATCAGCATGACTATAAGGGCCAAGAGATGGGTGATCGCGGCTGCGACTATTTTATGCGCGGTGGGCGTCGGCGGCGGCGAAGAGGCTCGCATCGCTTTCGAGCATGCTCTGCCGGCGCTGGATGGCAGCCACTTGGTGGCCCACGTCGTGGAAGTGACTTACGGACCCGGGGAGTCGTCCCGAGCCCATAGCCATCCTTGTGCCGTGATCGGCTACGTGATCGAAGGCGCTGTCCGGATGCAGGTGAAAGGCGAGCCGGAGGCGACTTATAAAGCCGGCCAAAGTTTCTACGAAGCTCCCAACGGTGTGCATGCGGTCTCCGCGAACGCGAGCAAAACGGAGCGGGCGCGATTCGTGGCTATCCTCACGTGCGATCACGAAACGCCGCTGACGGTCCCGCCGCCGGCAGAGGCGGGAAAATAGCCGTGCGTTGGGAGCGTTGGGGTGTCCTCTATTTACGAATTGCGCTCGGCGCTTCTTTTCTGTCCGGCATTGCCGACCGCTTCGGTTTGTATCGGGGCAGGAACGTCGGCTACGGCAATTTCGACGGATTCTTGCGCTTCACAGCGAAAGTCAACTCGTTCATGCCCGCGTTCTCGATCCCGTTCCTTGGTTGGGCCGCCACCTGCTTCGAATTCGGCTTCGGCATCGCGCTGATCCTCGGCCTATGGCTGCGCTGGGCGGCGTTAGGCAGCGCGGTTCTGCTGGCGCTCTTCGGCACGGCGATGGCGATCTCTTTCGGCTTCAAATCTCCGCTGGATTACTCGGTGTTCTCCGCGTCCGCGGGCGCATTGTTTCTGGCGATATACGAAAACCGCAAACTAGAAAGGCACGAATAGGAGGAAGCATGCAAGCACGATTCAATTACGCCAGGCAGGCTCCAGGCGTCTACGAAGCGATGGAGGGCCCGGAGCAATATCTGGGCCAGTGCGGCTTGGAGAAGCCGCTGATGTATCTGGTCCAACTGCGCGCCTCTCAGATAAACGGATGCGCCTACTGTCTGGACATGCACTGGAAGGATCTGCGCGCCGCCGGAGAGAACGAGCAGCGCTTGTATTCGCTCGATGCATGGCGCGAATGCCCGTACTACACGGATCGCGAACGCGCTGCGCTGGCCTGGGCCGAGGCTGTCACGCGGATCACCGAAGGACACGTGCCGGAAGCGGTCTATCGGGAAGCGTCCTCGCAATTCAGCGACAAGGAATTGTCCGACCTGACACTATTGGTGGCGACGATCAACGCCTGGAATCGACTGTCGATTGCCGCGCGCATCGTGCCGGGAGGTTACCAGCCCGCCGTCGCGTTGGAATTGAAGCAGGGCGCGTAGGGATCGAAGAACGCGTCGGCAAACAGCGCTACACTGGCTTCCAGAGGTTGATCCATGAAGAGTTTCGCCCTGGTTGTCAGCGTGTGCACCTGCGCGCCTTTTGTCTTCGCCGGCGATAGTCCGCGCCTATTGCAAAAGCCGGCCATGAATAAGACGGAAATCGTGTTCACTTATGCGGGCGATCTGTGGAAAGTCGCCCGTCAAGGCGGCGTGGCCACACGGCTGACCGGGGGTTCCGGCGTCGAGACAGAAGCGGCCATTTCGCCCTCCGGTGACACCATCGCGTTCACCGGTGAATACGACGGCAACGTGGACGTGTTCACCATGCCGATGGCGGGCGGCGTCCCCAAGCGCGTCACCTATCATCCCGCCGCCGACCGCGTGGTGGGCTGGACCGCGGATGGGCGGCGCATCCTGTTTCGCTCGAATCGCCTCAGCTACTCGCGCTACAACCAGCTCTACACCGTCTCGCCCGAGGGCGGCTTGCCGGAAGTTGTGCCGCTCCCGATGGCCACGTTCGGCGCCTATTCGCCGGACGGCCAGCACATGGTTTATGCGCCGGTGGATGGCGGCCAATTCGCCACCGGCCTCAACAATTACGTCGCGTGGCGGCGCTATCGGGGCGGGGAAGCCAGCTACTTGTGGCTGGTCAATATGTCGGACTTGAGCACGGAAAAGATTCCCCGCAAGGATTCCAACGACATCGCTCCCATGTGGATCGGCGACAAGATTTACTTCTTGTCCGATCGCAACGGCCCCATGACGCTGTTCCGCTACGATCCAAAAACCAAGACCGTAACCGAGCTCGTCAAGAACACCGGCAAGGACATCAGCTCCGCCAGCGCGGGGCCGGGCGGAATCGTGTACGAGCAGTTCGGCCAGATTTATATTTACGATCTCGACGGCGGCAAAAGTAATCATGTCCCTATCGAGATCACGACGGACCTGCCGGAGGTTCGGCCGCACTTCCAGAATGTCGCGCGCGAGATTCGCGGAGCACGCATTTCCCCGAGCGGCGCGCGGATCGTCTTCGAAGCGCACGGCGAAATCCTTACCGCACCGGCCGAAAAAGGAGATATTCGCGATTTGACCAACACCCAGGGAGTGATGGAACGCACGCCCGCTTGGTCGCCCGATGGCAAATCCATCGCGTATTTTTCCGACGAATCCGGCGAATATGCCTTGCACATCCAGTCGCAGAGCGGCGCGGGCGAGATCCGCAAGATTCCGCTCGCCGGCAAATCAGCATTCTATTTCGAGCCGCGCTGGTCGCCCGACTCCAAGCACGTAGCGTTCAACGACAACCAACTGATTGTGTGGGACGTCGAGATCGCTTCCGGCAAGCTGACCAAGATCGATACCGATTCTTCCAACGACGCCGAACGCGATCTCGCTTGGTCGCCGGATTCGCAATGGCTCGCGTTCGTCAAATTCCTGCCTAACCGAATGCACGCGATTTCGATTTATTCGATCTCCGGAGGAAGCAGCACGCAGGTAACCGACGGAATGAGCGACGCGCGCTATCCGGCCTTCGACAAGGACGGAAAATACCTCTACTTCACGGCCAGCACCAATTTCGGGCCGACGTCGAGCGGACTCGACATGACCAGCGACGAGCACGACGTCACGCGCAGCGTTTACCTGGCGGTGCTCGCTTCCGATGTCGCGTCGCCGCTCGCGCCCGAGAGCGATGAGGAGAAACCGGCCGAACCGAAAGCCGCCGAAGCGAAGGCTGGCGCTGAGGCGCCGCCCAAGCCGGTGCGCATCGATTTCGACAAGCTGATCCAGCGCACGGTTGCGCTGCCGATTCCGGCGCGCGCGATCGAGGGTCTCGACGCTGGTAAACCGGGAGTCATTTACATCGCGGAAACCGAGCGCTCCGGCCGCGGTTCCGGCGCCGACGGCGGAACCCTATCCAAATTCGATCTCAAGACCCGCAAGCTCGAAAAACTGGCCGAGCGCGTCGTGGGGTTTGACCTTTCGGCCAATGGAGAGAAGATGCTTCTGCGGCTGCTCCGCCGCCGCGAGGGAGACGAGCCCCGAGATCCCAACGCTCCACCGGAACCGCCGCAGTACGTAATCGCGCCCGCGTCCGCGCCTTACAAGCCGGGCGAAGGCGCGGTGCGGCTGGCCGATGTGGAAGTAAACGTCGATCCGCCCGCCGAGTGGAAACAGATGTATCACGAGGTCTGGCGAATCGAGCGCAGTTATTTCTACGATCCGAACCTGCACGGCCTCAACGCGGCGGATGCCGAGAAGGAATACGAAAAATATCTCGACGGGCTCGCGTCGCGATCCGATCTGAACTATCTCTTTCACACCATGCTCAGCGACATCACGTCGGGGCATTTGCGCGGCGGGGGAGGCAATGTGCCGGAAGCGAAGTCAATTCCGGGCGGACTGCTGGGCGCGGACTACGAGATTGCGAACGGCCGCTATCGCTTCAAGACCATCTACAGCGGCGAAAGCTGGAATCCGCAATTGCGATCGCCGTTGACGCAACCGGGTGTCGAGGTTGCCCAGGGCGATTACCTGCTGGCTGTGAATGGCGTGGATCTGAAAAGCAGTGACGACGTTTCGCGCGCGCTCGAAGGAACGGCCGGGAAACGCGTCGTGCTGCGCGTTGGCGCGGATCCCTCCGGATCGAACTCGCGCGAGATCACCGTGATGCCGGTGGCGAACGAGCAGGCGCTGCGGCGCGCCGCATGGATCGAGGAGAACCGTCGCAAGGTGGACAAGTTGAGCAGCGGCAAGCTGGCGTACGTCTACATGCCCGATACGGGAATCGATGGACTGACCAGCTTCACTCGCTACTATTTCGCGCAGGTGGACAAGCAAGGCGTGGTGCTCGACGAACGTTACAACGCCGGCGGCCAGGCGGCCGACTACGTAATCGACGTGTTGAACCGGCAGTTGCTGGCGTGGTGGAGTCCCAGGTACGGCGCGATTTACCGCACGCCCGCCGCGGCCATCTTCGGACCCAAGGTAATGATCATCAATGAAATGGCGGGTTCTGGCGGCGACTTGATGCCGTGGATGTTTCATCACACCCAGACCGGAACGCTGGTGGGCAAACGAACGTGGGGCGGCTTGATCGGCGTCGGCGGATACCCGACGCTGCTGGACGGCGGCAACGTGACCGCGCCGAGTTTCGGATTCTTTAGTCCGGCCGGCGAGTGGGACGTTGAAAACCACGGCGTAGCGCCGGACGTCGAGGTAGAGCTCGATCCGAAAGCCGTGCGGGAAGGCCACGACCCGCAACTGGAGCGCGCGGTGACGATCGCGCTACAGCAGATGGAGAAGAACCCCGCGCCGACGCCGCACCGTCCGGCGTTCCCGAACTACAACGGTCCGACGCCGCGCCCGGTGCACGAGGCGACGGGATCGAGTGGGACCCTCAATTAAGGCATGGCGCTGGTACGATCAATTTGAGGGATGGCTCATGACGTTAATCATCGATCTTCCAGTCGACCAAGTGGCTGCGTTAGAGGCGAAAGCAGCCTCTGTGGGTCTGTCGCTCGAAGGCTGGCTCTTGAAACTGGCCGAAAACGGCGACGACACTTCCATGGGAGTTTGCAGATAAGCAACCCACAGGAATGGGCGCGGCAATTTCGGGCATGGGCGGACGGGCACGATCCCAATTTGCCGGTTCTCTCCGACAGCGCCATGAGCTGTGAGAGCATCTACGCCGATCTGGCCTAGGAAACGGCCTCTCGGCGATTCTCACTTTTGATGAATCCGGATTTTCGCGCTATCCAGGAGTGGACGTGGTGTACCCGGCGACCGTACTCGCGCCATAACCTCAGCTCACCGCCACCCGGCTACTTCCCGCCCGCCCCCGCAGCCTTCAACACCGCCCGAGCGCTCACGTAATCCAGTCCCGGCGCCAGTTTCCGGATTCCGTCAAACACGAAAAAGCGCGCTGTGGAATCAATTCCCACGCGGCCCGAAACCACTCCGCGATCCTTCAACGCGTCCGCGATCCGCTGATACGGACTCTCGTCCTCCTGCCAAATTCGAACGTCCCCAAAGCGAATCAATTCCCGCGCGCGCATCTCTTCGAACCCCGGCAGCACCCACACCGGCCCGCCCTTCGCCGGAATCACGACCACGAACGTCCGTTCGCTTCGTCCCCAGCGGACGCCCGTCAAGTACAACATGGCCGGACCCGGCTCCAACACCACCGCTCCCAGCCCGAACTCCTTCATCGCCTCTTGCAGCTTCCCGATCCGCGACTGCAATTCGCTAGTCTGTTGCATGGTTCATCCGAAAGGTTGGTCGATGGCCGGACTCTGCTTGGTGAACATGCGCGAGCCGTCCTCGGCGATGTACATGCAATCTTCCAAGCGCACGCCGAACTCGCCTTGGATGGCGATGGTCGGTTCGTCGCTGAAACACATTCCCGGCTCAATCCGTGTCTTGTTGCCGCGCACCAGATAAGTCCACTCATGCCCATCCAATCCGATGCCGTGGCCGGTACGATGCGGCAGCCCCGGCAGCTTGTATCCGGGTCCGAATCCAAAATCGGCGATCACCTGGCGCGCGGCCGCGTCCACGGACTCGCACGTCGCGCCCGGCTTAGCGACTGCGAGCGCCGCGTCCTGCGCCCGGCGCTCCAGATTCCAGATCTCCCGCTGACGCGCCGTCGGCTTGCCGAAGACCACCGTCCTGGTGATGTCGGATTGATAGCCTTCCACGCTGCAACCGTCGTCCACCAACACCAGGTCGCCTTCCTGAAGTTTCTGCGGCTGGATGCTGCCGTGCGGATAAGCCGTGTACTTTCCGAAAATCGCCATGGCGTCGCCCGTCACGCCGAGCGCCTGGTAGCCGGCCGAGATATTCGTGCTCAGTTCGTGCTGGGTCATGCCTTCGCGCAAGCTGCCGAGAGCGGCGCGATAACAGGCGATGGTGATGTCGTTCGCCCGCTGCAACAGCGCCAACTCGGCGGGCGATTTGATCATCCGGCAACCCGCCGTCACCGGATCCGCGCTCGCCAGCTCGAGCCGCGGCAGTTCCTTGCGCACGCCATCGAACACGTCGAACCGCACGCGCTCTTCGATCCCGACCTTCCCGGTGGCCGCGCCCCGATCCCGCAACGCCTCCGCGATCTTCTTCGGAGCGCCGTCGTCCCCCGTCCAGGCGCGAACGTCGCCGCCAATGCGAATATCGGAGCCGGCGGGCACGATCCAGACGGGCTCGCCGCGCGCCGGAAGCACCAGCACGAAAGTCGGATCAGATGCCGCCCCGCGCGTTCCAGTGAAATAGAACATGCTGGAGCCGCTTTCCATAATGACTGCGCCGAGCTGCTGCTCGCGCATCAATCGGCGCGCCTTCTCGATTCGGCCGCGACGCTCTTCGTCGGTGATAGGCTGGATGCCGCCGGTCATCGGCTTCAGATCGCGGATCGCGGACGGAATGGCGGGAGTTTGGGCTACCATGCCGCGCCCCACGGCGGAAGCGGCGGTGGCGAGAAAGACTCGTCGGCTGAGCCAGCTCATGCCATTCATCATCGCTCTTCTGAAGAACCAATGAACAGCGCGGCGGTAACCGGCGTTTTTTTAGGAAGCTACAACTTGCAGGGTAGGGCGATGTTCCGGGGCGGGCGGCGGGTTGGCGTGACGTTTCGGAGCGGGCTGGATCGACAGGTCCACGCTACCTTTTATGTAGCCGCCGTCCTCGATCACGATTCCCGCGGCGTGAATGTCGCCGACGAAGTTCGCTCCCTTGCGGATGTACACCTTGTCCACGGCTTCCACCTTGCCCTCTAGCGCTCCGAGCACTTCCACCTCGCGCGCGCTGACATTGGCATGCAGATTGGCGCTCGCGGCGACGGTGAGACGATGCTCCACCATCTGGATGATACCTTCCACTTCGCCTTCGATGACCAGATCCTCGCGGCTTTGAATCTGTCCTTTGACGACGACATTCTTGCCGATGGCCTTACCGGCCCGCGGTTGGACTTCGGGTATTGAGGCAGCCGACATCCTATCTCCTTGTTTATTCTGCGCTGGACTGAGGTGGTTCCATGCAATGATCGGCTTCCGAAATTGCCGACTTTAGATTCAGCTTGCCATGCTTTGCGGATTAAATCCACATTTTTTTCGATAGAGCTCGATCAGCGATCCCTCGTCGGCGCCGATGGCCCGCGCATATTGCCGAATGTAGCTGACGGTGTAAATGCCGCCGGGCAGAGCTTCGAAATCGCCCTCTTCGATGGCCTTGAGGGTTGAGATTTTCAGCTTGGTGTCACCGGCAATCTGTTCCAAAGAGATGCCTTTAGTGGTGCGGATGGCCGCCACGCTCCATCCATCTGAACCGGGGGTCGGCATTCGGTTTCCTATCCGGAATTATCGGCAAAATCCATTTTGGCCTGTAGGGCGCCGCGACGCACCCTACAACGGCCCTTCCCGGCGCGCCTCCGCGGCGTAGTGATCGCGGTATGGGCGCCTGGAAACGAGGAACGCGGCGAGCATCAGAACCGATGCGATCCCGATGCTGAGCGCCAGGGATGCGCCGACCTCCTTCTTGTTCTTGAACAGATAGTCGGTGAACAGGCCCGGCAACAGGGGTCCCAGGCCGAGCCCGCCCAGGTTCAGGATGAGCAGGTAAACGGCCGAGACCACGCCGCGCAATTGATTCGGGAAGATCAACTGCAGCGCCGCGGCGCAGGCGCCCATCGGCAGGGTGTTGAAGAACAGCGCCGGGCCGATCAAGACCAGCGTCCATTCCACCTTGGAAACCGAGAATGCCAAACCGAACAGCACTCCGCAACCGATGGCGCTCCAGACCGCGACCCGGAGCGAGGCGTCGTGGATTCCGCTTCTCTGCCAGCGATCGGAAAGCGCGCCCCCGAGAAGCATCCCGCCGCAGCCGAACACTGCAGTAATGATGCCCAGCGCCCGGCCCGCCTGGCCGGGACTCCAGCCGTGCACGCGCGCGAAAAAGGTAGGGGCCCACGCGGCGAACCCGTAAAAGCACATCGCCTGGAACGCCATTCCAAGAGAAATACCGGCCACCGACTGCCAGCGCCGGCGCACCTGAGCCACGACTTCCCGAAATGCCGGCTTGGAAACGGCGCCCTGCGCGGTTCGAAGAAGATTCCGCCGCATCGGTTCCCGCACCGTCCCCACCAGCAGAGCCACCAACAGACCGGGAGGGCCGACCGCCAGAAACGTCAACCTCCAGGCAGCCATCGATCCCAACCACGGCAGATGTACCGTTCCTATTTTCATCACCGCATCGACAATGCTTCCGCCCACCGCGAATGCCAGTCCCGAACCGAGCAGAGCGCCGAGATAGAAAACGCTGGTCGCGGTAGCCAGCCGTTCCGGCGGAAAATAATCGGAAATGATCGAAAAGGCGGCGGGATTCAAGGTGGCTTCACCAACGCCCACGCCCATGCGCGCCAAGAACAACGACAGAAAGCTCCTGGCGACGCTGCAACCGGACGTGAATACGCTCCACACCGCTACGCCGGCCATCACCAGATTGCGCCGATTACGAGTGTCGACCAGGCGTCCCAAGGGAAGCCCGGCCAAGGTGTAGAAGATGGCGAAAGCCAACCCCTGCAGCAGTCCCATGCGCGTGTCGCTAGCGCCGAGATCGCGCTGGATCGGGCTCACCAGCAAGCTGAGAATCTGCCGGTCCACGAACGAGAGCATGTAGCAGAGCGTCAGGACGCCAACGACGTACCAGGCGTAGGTGCTGCTACGCTCGATTCGCGGTTGCATCCGGTCTAGTGCGCGGCCGGACTCGGCGCCTTGCGCTGTAACTCCGTCGGGACGCGCTGCCGGTCGAAGCTTTCGTATTGAAAGGTCCACTTCAGCGGCAATTCTTGCGGGATATAGCACAGGCGATCGTCGCAGGCTTGATACCGCAGCGTGCCTTCCACCGTGAAGTTGCCGGCCGCGTCGACCAAAGGCTTGAGCTTCGCCTCCGGGCCGATGACGATGTCGCGCGCCAGCCGGAATTGGCCGCGAAACACCGGCACTGTTTCGTCGATAGCCTTGAGATAAAGCTTCTCGGACGGCGGAAATTTTACCTCCCCGGCCGCGGCGGATTCTGAGTCCTTCATTTTCCAATCGATGGCGATGTAGCCTTCCACGCCGGGCGCGTATACGTGCATATTCGGCTTCAAGTCGATCGCGAGCGCCAGCGCCACGCGTTGGCCGGGGGCGACCATGGAATTACTCGCGGCCGCGGTAAGCGTGAGCTGCCGCCCCTCCACTTCGGTCTTAGCGGAATCGGGAGTCGCGCCGAATTCATGCACCAGAATATCGGCCGAGGTGTATCGCTCCCGGAAATCATCTTGAAAATACTTGGCGACGATTACGCCTTTCGCGTCCACGAGGAACGATCCCGGATAGGGGATGCCGAAGAATGCGCTGTCCTTGGGCACGGTGTCGTTCAAGATGTTCAACTCCCGGATGAGACGCGAATCCGGATCGGAGAGCAGCGGGAAATGGATCCCTTTGCGGTCGGCGAAATTACGGAGCACGACCGCGCTGTCGTAGCTCACCGCCGCCACGGCCAAGCCCCGCTTTAGGAACTCGTCCTTATTATGTTCCAGCTCCACGAGCTGGGCTTTGCAATAGGGTCACCAATCCGCCGATCGATAGAAAAGGATCAAGGCGCCCTTCGGTCCAAGCAGGCTTCGGAGACTGCGGGCCTTGCCGTCCTGATCCTGCAGCTCGAAGTCCGGCATCTTGCTTCCCTGCGCAGGACCGTATTCGCGCGCCACGAGAATACTTGCAGCCATGAAACCAAGCGCGGCTATTTCCAGGGCTTTGAGCATGCTTCCATAGTAGCCGAGAGCAGCCTAGGTTACGGACGCAAATGTCACGTTAAAGAGTCTTAACCATGTAATAACAAACCCCCTTGATTCCTAGCTGGGAAGCGGTTAAGCTTTGGGGGAACGCGTTGAGAGTGATGAATCACTCAGCGAGGATTCAGACCATAAGGGAGGCAGTTAATGAATCGCAGAAAATTTACCATCGCTCTTGGGACGGCGACCGCAGGATTAGTGGCAGGCTCCGCGTTATTCGGACAGGACACGCCACCGAAGAAGACCAAGGCCGCCAAGCACGATTGCAAGGGACAGAACTCCTGTAAGGGACAGGGCGGCTGCAAGACCGGCGACAACGGTTGCGCCGGGAAGAATTCCTGCAAAGGCAAGGGTGGTTGCGCCGTTCCTCCGAAAAAATCATAACCAAGCCAGTTCAAATCTGAGTATTCCGAAGAAGGCCGGGGAGCGTCTGGGGCGCCTCCGGCCTTCGCCTTCTGTATAATGCGAAAACTGCCCGTTCTCATCCTGCTGGTTTCCATCCAACTGACACGCGCGGCGGATTTTCAAATCGAAGCCAACATCCACTATGATCGTTACGCCGAAACGGTGGTCGATATTCTGCAAGCCCGCGCGCCGGCTCTCAAGAACCGGCCCGGCGTGATCATGATTCACGGAGGCGGCTGGGTGCAAGGCGAAAAAGAGAGCGTAGTGGAGCGCTTTTGCGTTCCGCTTATCCAGCACGGCTTCGTGGTTGCCAACGTCGAATACCGCTTGGCGAACGTCGGGCCGGCGCCCGCCGCCGTGCACGATGTTCTCAACGCCGCGAAGTGGTTTCACGGCCACGCCGCCGACTACAAAGTGGACGCGGACCACATCCTGGTGATGGGCGATTCCGCCGGCGGCCACCTGGCTTTGATGACGGGCATGACGCCGGCTTCGGCCGATCTCGGAACCGCGACGAAAAT
>Ga0302325_10003137_pt1 | contig 39351 bp, 39 predicted proteins | sample Palsa_T0_2_FD_201948 | JGI IMG/M metagenome (GOLD analysis project Ga0302325, IMG submission 201948) | Peat permafrost microbial communities from Stordalen Mire near Abisko, Sweden - Palsa_T0_2 | ecosystem: Environmental > Terrestrial > Soil > Palsa > Peat permafrost | place: Sweden: Abisko...
GGAGAAGCTGATCAATTTTACGGTCATGTTGCGTCCCTACTCCGGCGAATCCCTCGCGAAGGTGGCGTCGTCCAACGCTCGCGTCTCCGGTCGCCCGCCGCTCCTCCGGCGGGCGGTTCCCTATGTCGTCGCCGCCTCGGCGGTTCTGGCCACGGTCGCGCTGTGGAATGTTGTCCGGCTTCCCACGGCTCCCCCGTTGGCGAACACTTTACCTGCTGAGCGGTTCCAGCTTCCGGGCAAGCTAAAGGAGGATCAACTGAAAAGTCTGGTGATGGAACGCGACGCCAGCGGAAAGTTTCTGGGAGAGAAGCGCACATATGACGCAGATCAGAAGCCGCCCACGCCGCCAGCGCCGCCTGCGGAGAGCAAGCTCCCTGCCGCCGCCCCGAAGGCCGAGGCTGGAGCGATAGTATCGCCGGGCTCCGGTTTCCAGGCCGGCCAAACATACAGCCCGCAGCCGTGGCTGTGGTGGATGGTTCCTCTCTTGCTCGCGGGCGCGGGGTTAGCCGCACGAGGAATCCTGATTAGCCGTCAGCGCATCATCCGCGATTCGGTGGGCTTCCGAGAAGCGCTTCGGCTCTGGCGGGTTATTTATGAGAACGAGCTCCGGACGCCGCGAGAGATTAAGCGGTTCGTTAATGAGCTGCGGTACAAGGCGATTCGCTTCCGCGGGCCGCAACCGGCGATTCGGGCATTTGGCGACCGCGGGCAGGACACCTCAACCGTCGCCTCGCCCCACGAACCCACGCTGATCCTGTTTGCTATTCTCGACCGGCTGCTGCACGACGCGGATCCTCAAGCCGCGCGGGCGCGATTAACCGGTCAGGACCTGGACACTTTCAAAGAGCATGTGAGGCTCTTCGGCGAGCCCAGCGAAGACGATTGGCAGCGTTACCGTAGGCTCTTCGGCTCAGTCACACATTCCGAAAAAATCCCCCGCCCCCCTAACCCCTGATTTCCCAATCACCTGCAAGCCCGCCCTCGCCGCCGGCCCCCGGCCCCAACCATCCCCAATGCTAACCTGAGATCAGAGGAACCGGCGCGCCCCTACAATCATCGCCGCGTCCCCGTGTCTCCGTGTCTCCGCGTCGAACATCGACGTTTTGTGTCGATGTTGGCGAGCGCAGCTCGCCCCCTCCGCCCAATTTTTGGCTTCGACTGGTCAATTCAGGTAACTATATGGCAACAAAGAAACAAACTGCGGCCAATCGCCGCAACGCACGCAAGTCGACCGGCCCCAAAACCCCCGAGGGCAAGGCCGCGTCCTCCATGAACGCGCTGCGCCACGGCCTGCGCGCCCGCACCGTGATCCTAAAGGACGAAAACCGCGAGGACTTCGATGAGATCCTCACCGGCCTCCAGGACCAATTCCAGCCGCAAAACCCAGGCGAGCGCCACCTGGTCGATCAGGCGGCCATCGCGCAGTGGAAGCTGGTGCGCGCGGAAGCCTACGAAGCCCGTGCCTGTGTCGAAGACCCCTCCATCGAAGCCCGCAGCGCCGTGTTCTGCAAGATGACGCTGGTCACAGGCCGCCTGGAGCGCACCTACTCGAGGGCCTACACGGAGCTACAGCGTATCAAAGCCGCGCGCGACAAACAGAAGGACGCATCGGAGAAATCGGAGAGTTCCCAGAAACCGCGGGAATCCCAAAAATCGCAGAAATCGGACAGTCTCCCTCCTCTCAACCTTTACTGGGTGGACACCGAAACCGGCAAGAGGACCCTCGCCGCCCAATCGCCGGATGCCGCAGCCATGCATGATCCCACCAAAGCGGACTTGAGCACGGAACCGTAGCGGTCCATCACTGCTGGGGTGGGGCAGAGAGTTGGAACCCTAGTGCTACTGGGTCACAAAACTCTTCAAAGGGTCGTGGCGCAGACTCTCAGTCTGCCGCGCCGGCACTCATGCCGGCGCTTGGCGGGCACGCCAAGACAAGGGTTGAGAAGAGTCTCGACCCGGCAGGCAAGAGTGCCTGCGCCACGGGGCCGCCAGCAGTTTTATAATCCAGTAGTACTAGAATTACAACTCCCCGAGCCGTTTAATCTCCGTCTAGAACGCGGCTCGACTGCCGCAGCTACCGCGTGTTTCATCGGTCACACATCGAGCAAAATAGGGTTGTCTTTTGTTTCAACAGGTTGCACCGATTGGTGCGCCGAAACCCAAAGTCACATGGGTATCGTGAATGTAGAGAGGCTCCGCGCACAATATCGGATTTCAACGCTCGACCTGTTTCCGGTCTATGCTTCGCGCGCCGCGTACCAGCAGGCCACCACCAACCAAGATCGGTGCGCGCGACCAATCCAGGGGACCTTTAATAGTCTCGCAGCCAAGCAGTAAGCGCAAATCGAAAAGAGAAATAGACATGGCAACCATTTCAGTTCCCGCACCAACTTCGGATCCTACGCCGGCGCCCGCCCTCATCGTGGCGGTTCCATCGGATCCCGTCAGCGCCGCCGCATTCGCGGCCGGCAATCTCTTCGTATTCCTCTGCACGCCCGCCGGGCAAAAGGTAGCCAGCGATGCCGAAACCGCGGGAAACGCCATAGGCGACGTAGTGAAAGGTTTGGCCCAGGATGTGGTCGACATTTTCCGCGGCGTCCACATGTAGGACAGGTCCAGTGAAAAACAAAGAATCGGAAACAAATGAACCCATCGCACATCTCTCCTCACGTCCAGCCCATAGCGGAGCCGCTGCACGTTATCACCGCGGTATTCAACCCGGATCGGTTCCGCACCAGGTACATGCACTACCGCACCTTCGAAGACCACATGCGCGCGTCCGGCGTGGTGCTGCACACCGTCGAGCTTGCCTTTGGCGACCGGGCTTTCGAAGTAACTGACGGCGCCAACCCGCTTCACATACAACTCCGCACGCGGCACGAGATGTGGTACAAGGAAAACCTGCAGAACATCGCCGTCCGCCGGCTGCCGCTCGACTGTCACTACTTCGCGTTCATCGACGCCGATTTCCACATGACCCGCCCGGACTGGGCGTATGAGGCGCTGCACCTGATGCAGCGCTATCCGGCGGTCCAACTCTTTTCATCCTATTCGACGCTACGGTCCGATTTCCGCCACGAAATCGCCATGCCCAGCTTCATGCGCGCCTGGCACGATGGCAAGCGGCCGCCTCCGGATGGCGCCGGCTGGCTCGGCGCTACGGGCGGGGCATGGGCGTTTACCCGCCAGGCGTATGATACGCTCGGCGGACTTCTGGACACCGAGATCGTAGGCAGTGCGGACTGGCACATGATATTCGCGCTGGTGGGCATCGAAGATCCATACGTTCGGAAGAACATGGTGTCCCCGGGTTACTGCGCAACGCTGCGGCAGTGGGCCGTCCGCGCCAAGCTGCTGAATGCCCGCATCGGTTGCCTGAACAATCACGCGGTCCACTACTATCATGGGCCAATTTGTCAGCGTGGCTACGATTCCCGCTGGCGGATCATCACCAGGCACAATTTCGACCCGCATACGGACCTGGTGCTCAACTCCCAGGGCCTGTGGCAGTTTGCCGGCAATAAACCGGAGATGGAGAACGAAATCATAGCTTACATGGAGGGGCGCGGCGACGACGTCGCGCCCGCCTCCCCCGTCCCGCCCAAGCCCGACGCGAAACCGGCATGTCCGCCGTATACGACCGCGTAGGACAGTCCTCCTGGTCTGTCCCCTGCGATAATAGATCTGTCGTTACGCATGCCCAAGGTCTTCCCCTGCTATGCCACCCCGGATCGCGAACTTGTCCACGAACTTGCGGCGTTCCTGGAGCGCGGCGCCGGCGTCGAGGTCCTGTTGGAAGAAGGTGAGATGGCCCCCGGCGGCGACCTCATCGCCAAGGTTGAGGAAGGCCTCGCGGCCGACGTCGTGCTGGTGCTCCTGTCGCCGGAAGCTGCACCGCCGCGCTGGGTCCTCGAACGCTGGAAATCGGTCCTTTGGGAGCAGGCCGCCGAAGTGGGTACCGCTCTGGCGACGCTCCTGTGCCGCGATGCGAAGTTTCCCGATTTGCTGCGGCGAAAGAATTTCTTCGACCTGCGCCAGAATCGTCTGGCGGGATTCCGCGCCATCAAGCGATGGTTGATGAGCCTGTCGCCCTTACCGCGGAAGGCGCCCTTCGCTCCCGCGCGTTCGCCATCCTTCCAGGGGCGCGACGCCGAGTTGGAAACGCTCTGTACGTTGCTGGCGGACACGCCCGGCATGGCGGCGCTGGCGGCGGCAGCGGGCGCTGGCAAGACCGCGCTGGGCCTGGAATTCGCCCGCCGCCATCAAGAGGATTTCGACGCGGTCTTCTGGCTCACTTGCGGCTCCCGTAGCGCCGCCGCGCTGGCCGGCGATCTGGCCGCGCAGTTGGGAGTGCGGCTCGACCGCGATCTAGAGTTCAACTTGCATGAACTCCGCCGTCTCTGCGCGCGGCATCGCTGCTTGCTCGTTCTGGACGACGCCGTGGTCTCCACGGCGGCCCTGCTTGCGCCGCGCGGGCGGACATCCGTCCTGCTGACCACGCGGCAAAACGATATGGCAGCCGCGCTCTCCGCCGCACCGGTTCCGCTAGGAGCCTGCAGACCGGACAGCTCCCAGTTAGCGGATACCATCCGCAGCCTGGATGGCCCCGCGCAGCGCCTGCTGTCGGCCATGTGCGCTTGTGCGCCATCCGGCTTCCCGCTCGATATGGCCGTGCGTACAGCCGACGCCGAGCCGGACCAAGCCCGCGAAATCGTAGCCGGTTTCGTCTCGCAAAATGTGCTTGCGCCCCTGGATGAAAACGGCCCCCGGTTTTTGGTTCCCGCGTTGGTCCGCGAGCGGGCCGCCCTGCGCCGCGATAGCCCACGCTGGGCGCGCTATCACGCCCTCGCTATAGCCGATTTATTCGGCACGCAGACTTCTGACACGCCGGATCTCACCGCGCACTGGCCGGACTTGCAACACGCCTTCGCCTGGGCCTTGGAAACGGATTGGCCGCTGGCCTCCACGCTGGCGCGCCGCGCGCTGACGTGGGCGAAAGCCGAGGACCGCCTGGCCGAGGCTTTTGAAATTTTGCGGGATTGGTCGCGCGCCGCGGAACGGTACGCCGACCGCCGCGCCCCGGAAGATTGCGCCTGGGAGCAGATCTGGATACTGGAGCACTGGGGACGCACCCGCGAAGCCCGCGAGTTGGACAACATCCGGCGCGAACAGTATGCCGATCAACTGTCTTTCAGCTTCGATCAGTCGTAGACGAAATGCAGCACCTTCTTCAGGTCTTCCCACGCTTCGCGCTTGGGCTGCACGTTATAAGCCCGCAGCAAGTAAGACGGATGGTAAGTGACCATCACCGGAATGTCGTGCCACTTATACCAATTGCCTCGCATGCGAGTGACTCCTTCCTTGCTCTGAGTCAGATATTTCGCCGCCGTGGATCCCAGCGCGCAGATGGCCTTGGGGTTAATAGCCAACAGTTGGCGCGAGAGGAACTGGCCGCAGATCTCCATCTCGTCCGGCTGCGGCGTGCGGTTTTCAGGTGGCCGGCACTTCACCACGTTGCAGATGTAGACATCCTTGCGCAGCAGCGGAATGCCTTCTTTCTTCGCCGTGCCTTCGATCATCTGCGTAAGCAGTTGGCCCGCGCGGCCCACGAACGGGATGCCTTGCGCGTCTTCATCCGCGCCCGGACCTTCGCCTACGAATACCAGCTTGGCTTGCTCGTTGCCCACGCCAAAAACGATTTTGGTGCGCTGTTCGTGCAGGCGGCAGCGCCGGCAGTCGCCAATGTCGTCGAGAATTCGGAACAAAGGTTCACCGCTCCCTGACGGTCGCGGCTCGGTAACTGAGCCGCGCGCGTCAGCAAGCGGTTGCGCGCGGCGGTAGAGCGACTTGATCCCCAGGTCCTGGTAATATTCCAGATATTGCCGCAGAGTTTCAGCGTCCATCGGTGGCGTAAATATGCAAACGAAGCTTCAGGATTTCATCGAAAATGCGGTCGGCCACTTCGCGTTTCGACGCCCGCGGCACAGCGATGAATTCGCCGCCGCGTAGCGCCAGCAGCACCTCGTTTTGGTCGGATTCGAAGGCCCCATCGTCGCCGCCCACCAGATTGCCGACCACCATGTCGCAATTCTTGGCTTCCAGCTTGCGCCGGGTTTCCTGTTGCAGATTTTCGGTCTCGGCCGCGAAGCCCACTAGCAGCCGGTCGCCCTTCTTCCGTCCCAATTCCGCCAGGATATCGGGCGTGGGGTCGAGTTCCAGCGAGAGCCGCGCGGCGGTCTTTTTCATCTTCTGCGACGGCACTTTCGACAAATGGAAATCCGCTACAGCCGCCGCTTTGATAATGACGCTGGCCGGCTGTAAGTTTTCGAACACTTGGTCGCGCATCTCGCGCGCGGTGTGTATTGCGATGAAAGTGCATCCGCGCGGCGGGGCCAAATGTACCGGCCCGGAAATCAGCACCACCTGGGCGCCGCGCGCCGCCGCCACCTCCGCCAGCGCGTACCCCATCTTGCCGCTGGAGCGATTGGAGATGTAGCGCACCGGATCGATCGGCTCCTGCGTGGGACCCGCCGTGATCAGCACGGTTTCGCCATCCAGGTCGTGGCGCCGCCCGATCTCGGCCTCTACCGCCATGGCAATCTGCTCGGGCTCCGCCAGACGCCCCGGACCTACCATGCCGCAGGCCAGTTCGCCATTTCCCGGGTCCACGATGCGGTGCCCGCGGCGGCGCAGCGTTTCCAGATTGCCTTGCGTGGCGGCGTGCAGCCACATGTTGGTGTTCATGGCCGGCGCCAGCACCACCGGTCCGGTGAACGCCAGATATGTGGTGGTCAGGAAATCGTCCGCCAAGCCATGCGCGAATTTCGCCAGCAGATCGGCGGTGGCCGGCGCCACCACCATCAAATCGTTCTCTTGTGCTACGCCGATATGCTCGATAGCGCTCGAAAGCGTGCCCTCGGGGTTGGAAGAGGAAAACAGGCCGGTAACGACCTTGCGCCCGGTAAGCGCCGCGAAAGTCAAAGGGCGAACGAATTCCTGCGCCCCAGCCGTCATCGCCACTTGCACGGCGTGCCCTTGCTGCATCAGCAAGCGGGCCAACTCGGCCGATTTGTAAGCCGCGATGCCTCCGCCCACGCCCAGGACGATGTTCATGACGCTTTGTTTAGAGGACTACTTCGGGGAGCGGCGCTTCTTCCACCACCGGAAGGGCAATCAGCTCGTACTTCACCAATCCGCGCCGTACTTCTTCCATGGCGATGATAGTGGGCTTCTTGGAGGAAGTGGGCAGCACCGGCCGTGCGCCTCCCTGCAACTGGCGGGCGCGCTTGGCGGCCACGATGATGAAACGGTACGTGCTCTGTTCCGGGTCGTCCGGGATGGTGCAATGCGCGTTGTTGCGCGGAACCTTGTCGCCCATATTTCGATACATCCTTTACGCGTTCGTCTCGAAAGTTTCCAGAATCGGCCGAACCTGCTCTTCCATGCGTCCCCGCCGCACGCGCTCGGCCTGCACAATCGATGCCAGCGTCTCGTCGGACCGCGCGAGTTCCTTGTTGATCAGCACGTAATCGTAAGCGCTGTAATTGCGGATCTCGTTGGCCGCGTCGCGAAGCCGCCTTTCGATTACCGCGTCGGCATCTTCGCTGCGCGCGCGCAACCGCTGCTCAAGGATCTCGCGGGACGGAGCCAGAACAAAAACACTTACCGATTCCGGAATCTTACCCTTCAATTGTCGCGCACCTTGCACGTCAATGTCGAGTACCAAGTCTAGGCCCTGCTCCCGAGCGCGATCCAGCACCCCGCGGTGGGTACCGTAGCAGTTTCCGAAAACCTCGGCATGTTCCAGGAATTCGCCGAGGGCGACGCGCTTGTCAAACTCGGCGCGCGAGAGGAAATGATAGTTCTCGCCCTCCACCTCATGCCCGCGCGGCGGACGGGTGGTATACGACACCGAAAACATCAGCCCCGGCACACTGGCCAGCAGCCGCCGCACCAGGGTGGACTTGCCCGACCCGGACGGAGCCGAGATTATGAAAACGGTCGTCATCCTATAATTAACCGCCGATACACGCAGATACACGCAGATAAAACCAGAGTTCTTATCGGCGTGCATCTGCGTGCATCGGCGGTTGCTTTCGTTTTCGTCATTCCAGGTTCAGCGATTGTTCCCGCAGCTTGTCGATCTCGGCTTTTGCCGCCAGCGCCAGATCCGTAATGGTCAGGCCCAAGTCCCCCAGTCCGCCGGTTTTCGACAAGATGGTATTGGCTTCCCGGTTCATCTCCTGCAGCAGAAAGTCCAGCCGTTTGCCGACCTCCCCACTGGCATCCAACAGCTTTTCCAACTGGGCGGCGTGCGTCTTCAGCCGGATCAATTCCTCGCTGATATCGCTGCGTTCGGCCAGCATGGCCGCCTCCTGCGCCAACCGCTGCGGCTCGATGCCCGCGCCGCGCAACAACTCGCGCAGGCGCTCGTTCAGCCTCTTTTGGAAAGCCGCTGTGGCGCGCGAGCGGATCGTCTCCATTTGCGCCACCAGGTCGCAGACCGACGCGCTACGCTCGCGCATTTCGGCCGCCATGGCCGCGCCCTCGCGCCCGCGAAAACGGTTCAGCAGATCCAGCGCTTCCCCGGTGGCCTCCAGCAGCGCCTGCTCCAGACCGGCATCGGGTTCCGCGGATGCGCCCGCCTGCAGCATGCCCGGCACGCGCAACGCCGCGTTCAGATCGGGCTTGCTCTCCGCGCCGAACTCGCCTGCAGCTTCCCGAAAGGCGTGCAGATACGCTTGCAGCAGCGGCCGATTCAGGCTGGAGGCATCCGCCGGCGCCGTCCGGTTGAACGCCACGTGGATTTGCAGGTGCCCGCGCGCCACCTGCGCCTTCACCGTGTTGCGGATGGCGCCTTCGAACGGATCCAGTTCCGGGGCCATGTGGAAATGCATGTCCAGCCCGCGATGATTCACGCTCTTGATGCCCACGGCAATCTCGCCATCCGCCGCCGCCTTGCGCACCCGCGCGAAGCCCGTCATACTGTGCGCGCTCATAGTTCCATCACGCTTCCCGCCTCCACGAATTGCAGCTCGTGCAGCCTTTGATAAATGCCGCCGCCGCTCACCAGCGCTTCATGCGTTCCCACTTCGCAAATACCGCCGCGCTCCAACACCACTATCTTATCGGCCCGACGAATGGTGGATAGCCGGTGCGCGATCACCACCACCGTGCGGCCCGCCATCAGGTTGGCCAGCGCGCGCTGCACCAGCAGCTCCGATTCGGTGTCCAGGTGCGAGGTGGCTTCGTCCAGAATCAAGATAGGAGCGTTCTTCAGCAGCGCGCGCGCAATGGCGATGCGCTGCCGCTGCCCGCCGCTCAACTTCACGCCGCGCTCGCCGATCAGCGTGCCGTAGCCATCCGGCAGCCGGCCGATGAATTCGTCCGCCAGTGCGGATTGCGCCGCGGCGCGGATCTCGCGCATGGGCGTGCCGGGCCGTCCGTAAGCGATATTGTTGGCGGCCGTATCGTTGAACAGAAACGTGTCCTGGGCCACGATCCCCACCATCGCGCGCAGTGAATGCAGATCGTAATCCCGCACATCCCGCCCGTCGATGCGCACCGTCCCGGACGTGACGTCGTAGAATCGCGGCACCAGGTTTACCAGCGTGGTCTTGCCCGCGCCGCTGGGTCCCACCACCGCCACCACCTCGCCCGCTTTGACTTCCAGATCGAGGGCGTTCAACTGGAATCCGTTGGGCGATAGCGGATACCGGAAACTGGCGTTCTCAAAGCGGATGGAGCCGGTGAACCGCTCCAGCGCGACGGCGCCCGGCTTCTCCTGAATCTCCTCGGCGTGCGCCAGGTATTCGAAAACCTTCTGCGATGCCCCGATGGCCTGCTCGAAAATGTTATGGATGCCCGTGAGCCGCTTCACCGGCTCGTACATCATCAATAGCGCGATCACGAAACTGGTAAACTCGCCGGCGGTCAGCGCGTGGGCCTTGATCTGCGTGCGCGCGTAGGTCAGCAGCCCCACGATGGTGAGCGCGGCGAAGAAGTCGATTAAGGGCGACGGCAGCGCTTGCTGCCGCACGTATCGCAGGTTACTTTTGAGCAATCGCTGCGCGGTCTGGCGGAATCGCCTGGATTCGTATGGCTCCGCGCCGAAAGCCTTCACCACCTGGTGGCCGCTGAGGGTTTCCTGCAGGATCTCGTTCAATTCGGCGGCGTGATCCTGGCTGCGGCGGCTGATACGGCGAATGCGGCGGCCAATCCGCGCCGTCGGGATCAGCACGAACGGCAGCACCGTGAGGCTCACCAGGGCCAGCTTCCAGTCCATATTGAGAATGACGAAAAGCAGACCCAGCACCACGAATGTCTGCCGCAACAGATCCGCCAGGATATGCGAGACGGCCACCTGGATTTTCTCGATATCGTTCATGATCGACGACATCAGCTTGCCGGTGGAGTGGGCTTCAAAAAATTGTGCGCCCTGCCTGACCACCTTGTCGAATACCGTGTTGCGCAGGTCCGTGACCGCCGAGCTGCCCACATAATTCACCAGGTAATTGGCCATGTAATCGCAGAGTCCCTTGGTGAGGAATACGGCCAGTATGGCGAAGGCCACCATGGTCCAGACGCTGCGGTTGTGTATGGCGCCGGGTACGATCTGGCTGAGGTAGATCGGGTGATGGAACACCGGATCTTTGAACAACAATACCGGCGCGTCTATGGACGCCGGGTTCAGCACGCGGTCGAAAATAGGCCGGATCAGCAGCGCGATCATGCCTTGGGCGGCGCCTACGCAGGCCATCAGGATTACTGAGAGAAGCAGGTATACCCAATACCGTTTGGCGAACGCCAGCAGCCGCAGCAGGTCCTTCATGCGTGCACCCGCATACGCTCGTGCTCGCCGTCTTCGCGAACTGGCCGGGGCGCAACCTCAACCAAGTTGGCATAAGGCCTATTGTTCATTTCGCGCGTTACCTCGATCTGCCTGCACCGGCCGGCTGCCTGGCTACCTCGTCGTACATCGCATCGGGCGCGAGGTCGATCTCGCCGGGCCAGGCGACCGCGCCTTGGTCCAGAAATGCTTGCTCGAAGAAACGTACATCCCGCAGCGGCGAAAGCGCGCCGGCGAAATCCTCTTCGCGCAATTGCACATGACCACTCAGCCCGTCTGCGAACCGGACAAATAGACGATAGTCCGGCAGAGGCTTCACTTCGACTACGTCCCAATACATCGTGAGGGCCCTCCTTCAAGCCAGCATCAAGCCAGCGGGTCGATTTTGTTCGGCGGCGCCTTCTCGCTACACAGTCGCCAGTTCTCTAGCAGCTCCCGCCTTATGTATCATCGCCCATTCCAGGACCAAGTCCAAAGCTCGCCGCGGAAGTTGGCCGTGCTTGACCGAGAGAGTGTGGATGTCGATCGTGGCTTCAAACTCCCCGTATCGGGCGTGAAAGTGAGGCGGCGCATGGTCGTTGAAGAACATGCGTATCAAGACTCCATAGAAGATGCCGATGGTCGGCAAACCGAGCGCGGCTAACACCTTAACTTTCTGTGAGATTCCGGGCATTCCCGGCTCCGTACCTCGCATCTCCGGCCAGCAGCCGCAGCAGGTCCTTCATACGCGCACCCGCATACGCTCCAATGCGTCGAACACCTGCCGTTCGGCGCCCGATCGGATGCCCACCGCGCTTTGGATCACCACCGACGGCGTGCGCCAGGGATGCCAGATGGCTGGATCGGACGAGCCGAAGATCGCGACCACTGGCAGGCCGAAAGCCGCGGCCATATGCGCCGGTCCGGAATCGTTACCCAGGAATAGCGTGGCGCCGCTTAGCAGGGATTTGATTTCGCCGAGTGGCGCGCCAATCACCGTGCGGTATTCGCGGAAGGCCGCCAGGTCCTCGCCCGGTCCGGCGATGAATACCGGATCGAGATCCAGCGATTCGCGCAGGAACCGCGCGGCGCGCAGGAAGCCGCTCGCAGGCCATGTCTTATCCGGCTGCGACGCGACCGGATGGATCACCGCGTAGGGTCCTTGTGGGACAGCCCTCCCGGCCGGTCGATCCGTCAACGGCGGTGCTGCAAACAATTTCGCGCGCGGAATCTCGACGCGCGGCGCGCCCAAATAAAACATAGCCGATGCCAGATGTTCAGCCGTATGCACCGTGCGCTCTTCGCCCAAAATCTGCTGTGCGCGTGGGATGCGCACGTTGTACAGCGCCTGCCACCGATAGTGCGCGAATCCCACCCGCCATCGGGCTCCCGAAAGGGCCGTCAGGCGCGCACTGGCGCTGCCTCCGTGCAGGTTCAGGCAAAACTCGGGAGACCAGGCCCGCAGTGCGCGCCAGCTTGAGCCGAGCAGCGTTTCGATATCCGGATTGCGCTCGAATACCGGGCGGAAGCGGTCTTCCACTACGACGGCGATGCGCAGATCGGGGCGGGCGCGCTTCAGGACATCGAGCGCGGGTGTAGTGAGCACGCAGTCGCCCAGCGAGCGCAGCCGGACGACAGCTACGCGGCAGCCGATGGGCAGCTCGGTCACTCTTCGATCTTAGCCTCGTCCACCAGCATCACCGGGATATCGTCCCGAATCGGGTAAACGCGGTGGCACTGGACGCACTTCAGGCCGCTATTGTCGGGCTTGAGATCGAGGTTCGCCTTGCACAGCGGGCAGACCAGAATCTCCAGTAAATCTTTGCTCAACGCCATAATTGATTCTATAGTCTAGCAGGCTGGACGATCGTGGCTGGCCAAGCCAAACAAACAGATCGATCGGAACCTGGAAGAACTCAGCCAGTCTCTTGGCTTGCGCCTTGCCGATCGAGCGTCGTCCATTCAGAATCTCGGTGGCCGCCCCTTTGTTCCCCAATACCGGCCAAATGTCCTTGTGCTTCAATCCGCGATCGTCCATCAGCGCCTTGAGGGACTCGTTAGGAGACACATGCGGCAGGGGGTAGCGCTTCTCCTCGTAATCTTGAATGAGCAGCGTCAGCACTTCGCTAGCGCCTCCTCCTCAGGGGTAAGGTCGTCGCGTTCATCCAGGCGGAGCAGCATCTGAGTGAGCCGCGCGTGCTCGCAGTCTTCGCGTATGGGCCGGGGCAACACTTCAACCAGCAACTGGGCATAGGCCGCATTGTTCATCCGGAGTGTGACGTTCATTACTTCCATTCTCCTCGGTCGTATGCCACGTGAGTGAGAATATGCAGAATGAAAACACGCTACGTCCGATAGTTCACGCGGGCGATCAGTCTGTAGTCGTTGCCATGGATGTTGAACACGGTTCTACGCCCCACTACATCGCCGTGCGCAAAGTCATTCCTCACAGCGGCGAGCGATCCCCATGCTGCCCTCATGGTGAAACGTAAACAATCGCCGTCAAGCCGCTTCCGGAACACCGGGATATCGTCCCGAATCGGGTAGACGCGGTGGCCCTGGACGCACTTCAGGCCGCTATTGCCGGGCTTCAGATCGAGGTTGTAGCCTTGGACAGGGGATATGCAGGCTCGATATCGATCTCCGAAAACGGCGATCGAGGGAGCTGACGGCGTCGGCCAGACCCGGAAGGCAACAAAGCGGTGCGCCTACCGCGAGCGCGCCGTGCACAGCGGAGCCGCAGGCCCAGCCGAACAAGAACGGAAGAACGACGAACACGACTGGCCGATCAGGTTTGTGGAGCATCGGATCGCAGACCGATGGATCGTGCGTCCGATCCTTATTATGGCTGACGGCGGGCGTGATGGAGGAGGGCCGGTGGTTCGAGAAGGAGGCAGTTGCTACGGTTGAAATCCTACATCCGCATCCGACGGAGCGCCTCGACGCCATACCTCCAGGGACGGTGGCTGGGGCTGCGTTAACCGGCATCTCTACCGCGACCAGCCCTCTTTCAGGGACCGTAAGGGAGCGTATCCAACCACGCGCTAGGAACTTGCCGTGGATGCCGCAGTTGCCAATTCGCTGTTCCCGTTTACCCAGATCGTGCTGACGCTGCTCATCGGCCCGGCCACCAGAGCAGCGGTTGTCAGGGCGACAAATGCCAGCAGTAACACGTATTCAGTGAGATCCTGGCCCTCTTCGCCGCGCCATAGTTTCTTCCATTCCAACATGCTGCCTCCAGTAGCCCAATCGCTATACGCAACACTACACTACGGGCGCTCCGAATGTGACCCCGAAATCGGTTAACGAAAATGCGATAACGAAAGGTAATCCGGGAAAACACGCATGCTCCGAAATGCGCCGATGGCGCGCAAGCGATGCGGGCGCCTTCACCCTTCTGCGCACCGCTCCCCGCTGTGCTATTCTCAAATCGCAGCCGCTTATGCGTCTCCGCACCGGCCTTAGCGTGGGTTTCCTGGGATTGGCCGCTTGGGGCTTCTTGCCGGCACAGGCGCCTTGGAAAGACTACCCCGCGCTCGAATACGAGAACTTTGCGGTCCCCACGGATTGGAACCAGAAAACCGAGTGGACCCGGGCACGGCTGCGGTATCCGGACATCTACGGCTATCCGTTCGTCGATCTCCGCATGCGGGACGGCAAGCCGTTTCCGGGCTACTGGACCATGGACTATCCGCGGTCGGACCGCCATCTGATGGCGGGCATACGGCGCTTGACCCGTATTGAAACACGCTCCGTCGAACAAGTGGTGACCCTGGATGGCACCGGCGAGGTCAACAACTGGCCCACGCTATATGCGGTGGAAGTGGGGCACTGGCGCCTGCCCGACGATCAGGCTGCCCAGCTTCGAGAGTTTCTTCTGCGCGGCGGCTTCCTGATGGTGGACGATTTCCACGGCACCAAGGAGTGGAATACTTTCGTGGACAGCATGCGCAAGGTATTTCCGGACCGGCCGATCGTGGAGATTCCCAATAGCGATGCGATCTTCCACACGGTCTACGATCTGGACGAACGGTTTCAGGTGCCGGGCGCGCAGTACTTTGACAGCGGAAAAACGTATGAGCAGGACGGGTACCAGCCCCGCTGGCGCGCGATATACGACGACAAGGGCCGGGTGATGGTGGCCATCTGCCACAACATGGACTTGGGCGACGCCTGGGAATGGTCCGACGATGCCCGCTACTACGAGAAGTGGGCGTCGCTGGCGTACCGCATCGCGGTGGACTATTTCGTCTACGATCTAACGCACTAGCTTGCGACTGATTGCATTAATTGTGGCGGCCGCGAGTCTGGTGGCCGGGCGTGCAGCGGAGGATGCCCGCGAAATCGTCCGCAAGTCGGTGGAACTGGACCAGACGAGCTGGCTGCGCATGCAGGACTATACCTGGGTGGCGCGTTCCACGGAGCGGCGCCTGGATGCCGGCGGCAAGGTGAAATCGACGGAACGGAGCGCCTGGGAAACCGTGATGCTGGATGGCGAGCCGTACCGGCGCATGCTGGAGCGCGACGGCCAGCCGCTCCCGCCCGCCGAACAGAAGAAGCAACAGGAGAAGCTGGATAAGAGCGTCGCCAAGCTGGCGCACGAAACACCGGAAGAGAAGGGCCGCCGCATGGCGGACTACGAAGCGCGGCGCCGGAAGGAGCGCGAGTTCCTGCGCCGGATACCGGACGCCTACGATCTCCGCATCGAGGGAGAGGCGCAAGTGGATGGCCACGGCGCGTGGGTGATCGCGGGGACGCCTAAAGCCGGGTATCGTGCACTGGACCGCGATGCCAAGGCGCTGCTGAAGATACGCGGAAAGCTCTGGATCGACAAGTCCAGCTACCAGTGGGTCCGGCTGGAAGCGGAAACGACCGAGACCATCTCGTTCGGGCTGTTTCTGGCCCGCCTGAATCCGGGCGCCAAGTTGGTCTTCGAACAGACCCGCGTCGCCGACGACTTGTGGTTGCCCAAGCGCATCTACATGAAGGGCGCCGGAAGGCTGGGGTTAATCAAAAGAATCGCCATGGAGCAGGAGATCGCTTGGAGTAATTACCGCAGGTTCCAGGTAGACTCGAAGATCGTGCCACTGCCATGACGGGCACGTCCCTACCGCGGCAGAGTGTCGGCACGAGTGCGTGCGCTACAGCCCGTAGAGTTTGCGGGCACAGACATACAGATGCAAGCAGCCTGTAGTAGAAACGATAGCAGGCCGAATGTCCGTACAAGGGCCGATTGGCAATCGGCCCGCAGGTTGCCAAACTGCCCCACAAATCATGCCGGCCCCGGTTGGCGCGCATCCCGTTTGATCCACCGATATGCCGCGACGGAATTCCTCCAGAAGTATTTTTCGGCAGCCGCGGTCCCCTTTGCATGAAAGTACTCCTCCACGATCTTCAAAACCTGCGGGTAAGTGCCCAGTGGATCGCTGTTCGGCCAGTCACTTCCATACAGCAGCCGGTCCGCGCCGAAGATGTCCCAGATCGCATCGAGTCTGTCCCGGTAGAATTCCATATCGAGGGGCACCCGCCCCGCTACACGGCGCAGCACTCCGGATACTTTGACGTATACCTGCGGCCGTCTGCGGAGTTCGCGCATGCCGGCGATATTGGCGGTGGAAGGATCGAGCTCCGCCAGATGATCCATGATGACGCGCAGATGGGGAACGCGATCGGTGAGCCGCGCCACATCCGCTAGGAGCGCGGGCGTAGGATTGGCGGTATCCAGCGCCAGGCCGGCATCCGCCAGCGCCTGGAGGCCTGCGATGAATTCCGGCTTTTGCAATTCCGCACCCAGATCCCGGCCCCACAGATTGCCATACCGGATGCCTCGAAACAGCGGGTTGCGCGCGAAACGGTCCAACTGGGCGCGAAACTTCGGATGCCCGGGTTCCAGGTCTCCAATAGTACCCACGATAATCGAGTCTTTGGCGGCCGCGTCCAAGACCCACTGATTGTCCTCCAGCCAAGGACTGCATTCGATCTCGATAGCGCCCACGATGCCGAAACCTTCGGTAACCTTGCGATATCTGCCGGGCAAAGCCGGCTTGAAGAGTACGGCGTCATTCTTGTCCGGCCACGGCACGCCTTGCGGACGAGCGGTATCGAAGAGATGGATATGCGTGTCGACGATCGGGATAGATATGGCCCCCGTCAGCTTGTCTCGAATGGCTACGGGAGCCACCATGCCCAGAAACCTTCTGCGGTCCACATTGGTATTGTATCGCCGCCCGTGCTACTCTAGGCTGTTCGTTTTGGAAGAAGTAACCCAAAAAGTCCGGCACAACGCCGGTAAGTGAGGATATAATCAAGCTGATGCCACGACCACCCAAGCAAGACACTGAACTACTCGAAGCTGCTTTAATCGGTTTCCAGCATAAGCGGGACCAGGTTGAACAGAAGATAGCGGAGCTACGCAGCCAGATTGGAGGGACTGCGGCTTCCCGGCCGGCTCCCGCCGCGGCTCACGGAGCGCCCGCACCTAAGAAACGCACTATGAGCGCGGCCGCGCGCCGGCGCATCGCTCTGGCCCAAAAGAAGAGATGGGCCGCTTACAAGGCCGAGCACAGCACCAAAGCGGCGGCTCCACCCAAGCCGAAAAAGCGCGTAATCAGCGCGGCCGGGCGGGCTCGTATTGTGGCGGCCACCAAGAAACGGTGGGCGGCGTACCGGAAAGCCCAAGAAGCTCGGGCGAGCTAGGCCCGGCCCCACTAGAGACTAAACCGGCTATCCGCCGCGGCGCGCTGTCTGTAAGGACCGGCACCATATCCATGGGTGTGTGCCGATGCAGAATGCGTTGCGTCCGATTACACCGCTATACTGGCTCTGTGCGCCCGGCTTGGAAGACATTTCCGTATCTCCTGCGGCGAAGCATTGTTGCGGCGGCGGACGACAACTGCTTCAGCATCGCCAAGGGCGCAGCCTACTCCGCGTTGCTGTCTTTTTTTCCAGTGCTGACGTCCGCGGCCACCCTACTGATTCAAACGCACGCCAGATTCGTCTTCGACACCATCGGGACGGTTCTTGCGCAAGTGGTCCCGCCCGGTACCGAAGACTTGGTCATCCGGCACTTTCAGGCCCACGGCGCACGCCCGTGGCTGGTGTTGGGGGTAGCCGCGCTGGTTTCATTATGGGCGGCTTCGAGCGTCTTCAAGAGCCTCATGGAAGGCTTTCAGGCCGCATACCGCGTGCCGCGCAGCCGCAATTTCTGGCAGAATACGGGCGTGGCGGTTTTGCTGGTGCTGTTGTCCGCAGCGCCCCTGGTGGCGGCTTCCGCGCTGCTGCTGTTCGGCACTCAGGTGGAGAACGCGGTCCTGGGTTGGATGAAGGTGGACCCCCTGTGGAATCCCTGGGCCTGGGCCTGGGAATTAGTCAGCCGCCTGGGGCGGTACGCCGTCGCGTTCGCCACCACCATCCTGGTGACCATGCTGCTGTATTACTTCGGACCAAATCGCCCGCAGCGCTTTGGCGCCTTGTTTCCAGGAGCGGCGCTGGCCACGGTGCTTTGGATGCTGGCCACCAACGGCTTTGGCTGGTATGTGCAGCACGTGGCGCACTACAACTTGATGTACGGCAGCATCGGCGCCAGCATCGCGTTGCTGGTATGGATGTATCTGATAGCCGCCATTGCGCTGCTGGGGTGTGAGTTCAACGCGGAGTATGAGCGGCTGGGCAAGGCGCCCGCGGGGTAGGGCAGGCCAAAAGGGGATGCAAAACTGTGCGCAGCTACGCCTTGACCGCGGATCCCGTCCGGCGCTCTCCATTCTTCCGGCTAGGGCCCTGAAGACTGGGCGGCGCGGCCTCGCGAGCGCCGCGCCGCGCCGACAGGATCTGAGCGGGCTTCTCCCAAACGCCTGCGCCGGCAGCTTGCGAGAGCAGTGAGGTGACCAACTGATTCAGGCTAACGTTCTCCTGCTTGGCCATTTGGGCCAGCCGCCGGTGCAGGCTGCGGGGAACTCGTTGCACCCACTTCCCGCCAGGCAGCACCGGTTCAGGCGCGGGCACCGGAACAACGTGGCCATTCTCAATACACTTTTCTAGCCAGAGCCTCTGCATCTCTCTCAGGCTCTTGATCGCCTCTGCTTCGTCGCTGCCGTGCCCGGTACACCCGGGCAGTTCCTCGATGTGCGCGACCACATCGTTATCCTCATCGCGACGCAGCACGGTTGTGTACGGCAGGGTCATATAGTAGGCGATATTTTTCACGGATTTATTCATCATAAAGACCTATGTCGATCATCGCATCGACGCAAACACCGAATTTCCCGTAACAGTTCAACCCGAGTTGGTTAAGCAGTTTAATCATGCCGCGCAGCAGGCGTCCCCACGAGTGGGGACGCGGCACGCAGAGTGCGTGCGCCACGCATCCACCGTTTCCGGCTGGCGTGCGCCGCGGCGAATAGCGCCAGGAACCCCACCATCAATCCCACCGATGCCCCCAAACCGATCCACTGCGGTTGCAACGAGTGCAACCAAAGCGTCAGCGTCACGTTGACCAGCACTGGGATGAACGATGCGCCCAACGCCAGCGCGGGACGGTCGAGCGCGAACAGCGCGCGTCCGGTCAGCTCCAGCAGGCTCCAACCGATCAGGCTAGGCGCCAGTCCCAGGAAAACCGTCGAGACCAAGCGGGTGGATTCCGCGGTGAAGTTGCCGCGCTGAAACAGGATCGCGATCGCGGGTTCGCGGAAAGCCAGCGCGACTCCGCATCCCGCAACAGCGGCCAGCGCCGCCACACCGAGCGTCTTGTCGATCAGATGGAAGGCTTCGCGCAGGCGCAGTTGGCTGCGCAGACGCGCGATCTCCGGCAGCAGCGAATTGGAAATTGGACTCACCAGGAAGGCCAGCGGCACGCTGACGCCGCGCATGCAATAATCCAGCGCGGCAGCCATGCCCGGCCCGATGTGGGTCGCCCAGGCGCGGGTGAAGACGATGTTCAGCGCCAGGCTGACGGCATACAGCGAAACCGCCACGGGCCTCCCCAGAATTTCGCGCCAATGCACTCTTGCCGGCGGCAAGTTGCGGGTTTCCAGACCCGCGCGCGCGCAGAAGTATACGGCGGCGTACTGCACCCACGCTCCCACCGTGTAACCGATGGCGAACCCGTAGACGCCCAGCACGCGCCACAAGCTCGCGGCGCCGGCGATGGTGAACACATTCAGGCAGGCTTGATAGAAAGCGAATGGCGCGAAGCGCCGGTCCGTATATAACAAGGCGCAATTAATGGCCGCCGCGCCGGCCGCCATAATGGAGAACGCCGAGATGCGTAGGATGTTGACGGACGTGTGATAATAGCGCGGGTCCAGGCCTGGCGCCAGAACGGCGATGAGCCACGGCGCGGAAACCACGATAGCCAGCGTCAACAGCGAAAACAGCCAGGCGAACCACTGATTCAGCTTCAGGAACAGCACCGTGCGATCGGCGCCTTGCCGCCCGGTAAGCATGGGCACGAAGGCGAAGACCATGGTGTTGATGAGCACCGAATTCAGCGCATCCAGCGGTCCCACGGCCACCGCCAGCGAATCCGCCTGCGAGTGCGTGCCCAGCAGGTAGGCGGTCAGAGCCACACGCACGAAGCCGATAATGTTGCCGGTGACGATGCCGGCCCCGATGGTCAAGCCGCTGCGCACCAGCGGACTTTCCACCGCCCGAGCCAGGACTCGTTCAGCAAGGGCCGGGGGTGGGGAATCCGTACTCAGGGTTGCCTCAATTGGAGGACGGCCCGAGCCGGCTGAAAGCCGTCCCCAGGGGGGACCCCAGGGCAGGATTGCCCGGCCCTCCTCCCGGCTAGGATGCTGCGCGCGCGGCGGCCAGCGCCGTTTCGTAATTCGGGAAGTCGGCGACTTCCTTCACATACTCCGCGTGTTTGATGGTGTTGTCCTTGCCCACCACGAAAATGGCGCGGCTTTCAATGCGCAATTCCTTGATCAGCGTGCCATAGTGGCTGCCGAACGAGCCATCCTTGTGGTCCGACAGCATCTTGACCTTGTCCACTCCGAAAGCGCCGCACCAGCGCTTCTGCGCGAAAGGCAGATCCATGCTCACGGTGAAGATATCCACGCTGGGCATCTTGCCGGCTTCTTCGTTGAAGCGTTTCGTCTGCGCATCGCACACCGGCGTGTCGAGTGAGGGCACCACGCTGAAGATGCGCACGTGGTCTCCGGTGCCGGCGAGCGAAACCGGCTTCAGGCTGCCATCCACAACTTCGAAATCGGGCGCAGGGTCGCCCGGCTTTAGCTCCGGCCCGATCAATGTCTTGGGATCTCCGCGCAGTGTTGTTGCTCCTGGTCTTTCCATTTCTCCTCCTGTTGTTTGGGTGATTCCGCTATTGTAACAACTGGGCGAACTCCGCCGCGTCCGCGATAGGCAGTTTGCACGCGTAATCTTCGCAGACGTAAGCGGTAGCCTGTCCGCCGATGGCCGTCATGTCCGCCACGGTTGGGAGGTAGCGGGCCAGCGACGGGCGCGATTCCGCGTTCACCAGCAGCACGATGCGATGCGGAACAAAGCGGGAGTGCAGCGCGGCAAGCATCCGGCGCGTATCCGGCGCATCGCGCTCGCCCACGAGGATGATCTGCTTGGGCTTCGAAACGCTGAATTCGTAAGCCACCAGCATCTGCGGCACGCCCACCGGTGCGGCCACCATGCGCGATCCAAAAGCCTCCAGAGCGCGCGCGGCGGACACGCGGAAATCCTGGCGGCCGGTGCTCTGCGCAAGCCGCAGCAGGTTCAGTACGGCGATGGAATTGGCCGAAGGCTCCGCGCCATCGTAATCGTCCTTGATGCGCATCACCAGCGTGGGATCGCCCGCGGCGGTGCTGAAGAATGCGCCGTTGCCGCTATCTTCGAACAGCTCCGCCTGTTTCTCCGTGAGCCGGATGGCCAGTTCCAGATCGCGCCACTCGAAGCTGGTTTCGTAGAGATCGAGCAACGCCTGGGTGAAGAACGCGTAGTCATCCAGGAAGCCGGGGATGGCGGCCGATCCCTGGCGATAGCGCCGCAGCAGGATGCCAGTGGTCGGGTCGTACATGCGGCCGACGACGAAATCCGCCGCGCGGCGGGCGGCATCCACATAGGTGGAATCGGCCAGTACCGCGCCGGCTTTGGCGAACGCGGAAATCATGAGCCCGTTCCAGGCAGTCAGGACTTTGTCGTCGAGGTGCGGGCGCACCCGCCGGCTGCGGGCTGCGAGCAATTTGTGCGAGGTCTCGAGAATGGCGGCAAGACGTGCGGGGTCCTCCTCCGCGTGCGCCTGGTAGAGGATGTTCTTTCCGGTAAATTCCTGGTGCGGGTCGTTGCGGACATTGCCGTCCGGCTCGACGCCAAAACGATGGCAGAACCACTCGGCCGCGGGCTGGCCCGCCACGGCTTCGATCTCGGATTGCGTCCAGACGTAGAACGCGCCTTCGCCCTTCTCCTCGGGATGCGCGGCGTCGATTACGCTATCGGCATCCTCGGCAGAGTAGAAACCGCCGTCCGCATCGCGCATGTCGCGCAGCACGTAATCCAGGATGCCGCGCGCGGTCTGGCTGAACGAAGCGTCGCCGGTGATTTGGAACGCCTCGAGGTACGAAATGGCCAGTTGCGCCTGATCGTACAGCATCTTTTCAAAGTGCGGGACGAACCAGCGGGCATCCACCGAATAGCGATGGAAGCCGCCGCCCAGTTGGTCGTACATGCCGCCCTTGGCCATTTCGCGCAAAGTGGCCGCCGCCATATCGAGGGCTTCCTGGGTCTTGGTACGGGCATAATATCGCAACAGGAAATTCAACGCGACCGGGCGGGGAAATTTGGGCGCTTCTCCGAAGCCGCCGTAACGCGCATCGAAGCTGCGCCGGAAGACGTAGAAGCAGGCGTCCAGGGTGTCTTTATCGGGGCGCAAGGCGGAACCCGGTCCGGCGGCAGCCACGGATGATCGTGCGGTCAACTGCTCGATAGCCGCGCGGCTGGATTCCTCAATGCGGCCGCGGTCCTGCAGCCAGGTTTCCGCGACGCGCTCCAGCACCATCGGGAATCCGGGATGCCCGTAGCGCGACTCGGGGGGGAAATAAGTGCCGCCGTAGAAAGGCTTCAACTCGGGCGTGAGCCACACGGACATGGGCCAGCCTCCGCCGCCCGTGCTGGCCTGCACGAACGCCATGTAGATGCGATCCACATCGGGGCGCTCCTCGCGGTCGACTTTGATGGCCACGAAATGCCGGTTCATTACGGCGGCGATGGCCTCGTTCTCGAAGGATTCGCGCTCCATCACGTGGCACCAGTGGCAGGTGGAATAGCCGATGGAAAGGAAGATCGGCTTGCCCTCCCGGCGCGCCTTTTCGAACGCCTCAGGCCCCCAGGGATACCAATCCACGGGGTTGTGTGCGTGCTGGAGCAGGTAGGGGCTCTTCTCGTCGATCAACCGGTTGGTATGCAGTACTTTTATCATAGCCCGCGATGAAACGATTTGCGAACACAGATCACTATATAACTTAGAGCGTGAACGGCGTGTCCTAATCGCTGCCTGTAGCCCACCCCATCGCCGCCAGCATGATTTTCCCGCCCGATCTTTCAAGAATCCCGTTCACGCTCTGAAAGGGAAGGCCGCCTTAAAAGGCGGCTGCCGCCAAGATTGGCCGCCCCACAATTTGTGCATTGGTACCATAAGCAAGGATGCTCACACAGCTTCAGGGCAAAGCGGGACTTCTCCGCCAACTCGGATTCGTCAGCGCCACTGCCCTGGTGGTCTCCAACATGGTGGGGATGGGCATCTTCGCCACTACGGGGTTCATGGCGCGGGACCTGGGCAGCGCCAAACTCATTCTGGCGGACTGGCTGGTGGGCGCGTTGTTCGCCTTGGCCGGCGCTCTCAGCTACTCCGAACTGGGCATCAATTTCCCGAGCTCCGGCGGCGAATATGTTTATCTGACACGCGCATTCGGTCCGGCCTGGGGTTTCATGACCGGATGGATCTCCTTTTTCGCGGGCTTCTCCGCGCCCATCGCAGCGGCGGCTTTGGCCTTCTCGAGCTATTTGGGATACTTCTATCCTTCGCTGAAGGCTGAAAACGCGCGCTATGTTTTCGGCTCGGGGGCCTTCACCATTCGCTTGGGCGGCGAGCAGGCCATGGCTTGCCTGCTGATTGCGGCCTTCAGCGTTCTGAATTGCCTGGGAGTACGGCGCACGGCCAGGGTGCAGAACGCGCTGACCGCTACAAAGATAGCGGTGATCGCCGGTTTCATCGCGCTGGGATTCATGAGCGGCTCGGGAAGCTGGCGCCATTTTTCCGAGCCGGCCGTACGCACCGCGCCGACCACTTTGCCGGAACAGTTTGTGATCAGCCTGCTGTGGGTGATGGTGGCCTACAGCGGTTGGAACGCAGCCACCTACGTGGCGGAAGAGCTGAAACACCCGGAGCGGACGCTGCCCGCCGCGCTGGCGGCCGGAACTGCGCTGGTAACCGCGCTGTTCATCGGACTCAACCTGATCTTCATTTACTCCACGCCGCTCGAATCCATGAAGGGCGTGTTGGCGGTCGGATCGCTGGCGGCCTCCAATTTGTTCGGACCGCAGGTGGCGGGAACTTTTTCCGCCTTGATGGCGCTCTCGCTGATGGCTACGGTGAACGCGGAGGTGACCATCGGACCGCGGGTTTACTACGCCATGGCCAAAAACAAGGCATTCTTCAAAGCCGCTGCCAAGGTGCATCCGGTTTGGCACACCCCGGTAACCGCGATCGTGAGCCAGGGCCTTTGCGCCATGGTGATGACGTTGACGCCCTTTCCGCAGCTTGTGTATTACATCGGCTTCAGCCTGACGTTTTTCACGGTGTTGTCGGTGGCCTCGCTGTTCATTTTCCGGCGGCGGCCGGGATGGCAGAAGCTGCGTCCGGTGAGTTTCTGTTTTCCGGCGATTCCGCTGGCGTATATTTTGGTGGGCGCTTGCATGATCGGTTATGGCGTTATCTGGCAGCCGGTGGCGTCGGTGAGTGCGCTGGCGACTATTGGTGCGGGGGCGGCGGTGTATCATCTGTGGCTGCGCCCGCGGCAGGCGTGAAGCGAGACGAGTGTGCTGGATTGGGCTGGATTGGGCCTTTCTGTGCATCGTCGGCGACGTTGGGTGCAACGGATTTTTGTCCGAACGAAACCAAGTCTCCATTTGAAATCAATGAATTGGTATTTTGGGATGTCGCTCCGGCCATGGGTGGAGGCTGTAGCGTGTGGGTGCTACAGGGGGCCGATTTTCCGATTTATGTAGCATAGTGTTGAACAGAGCCCGTGCTTGAGGATAAGCGACCCCAAGGTTCCAATGCTGTCGGCCTAGCGGAGCGCAGCTCGCCCTTCGACGGCCGCAATCCAGGCCTCGCCTTAGGTTAGTGCAGGTGTGGCCGTTTTCCTCTCATCTTGCCCTGCCGAGCTGAATGGCACATACGGGCGGCCCTCGGGTGCTCAGCGATTGAAGTCCACGTCAATCCGTTCGCAAGGGTCATCAAGTTATGCCACGCTCAATGGCGCGTAGTCGTCTACCTTGCTGTAGGATTTCGCTGCGTGGTCGCGCGGCTATCCAGTTGCCGACCGAGATCAGCGTATTCCGACCGATCCCCGGTGGCGTCGACGGCGGAATGCAGGCTCGCTCTGGCTTCGTCCTTTCGCCCTTCGTCGAGAAGGATGAGGACCAGGTTTCGCCTGGCCTGCACAAGGGTCGCGTCCAGTTGCAGGGCTTTGCGTACCAAGGGCTCGGCTTCGCGCGGCCGCCCACGGGAGGCGAGCGACGCTCCGTTATCGTTTAGTACGGCGGCGAGGCGTGCCGGCTCCGAGCCGTAATCGACGGCTTTGCCGATCATGGAGAGGGCTTCGCCATAGCGGCCGCGGCGCAGGGCAAGAAGTCCCCCGAATTCAATTAACGTCGCGTCGTGCGGTGCTAATAACGGCCGCGCTTGATTCCATGGCTGCTTCGTCGAGCCGTCCGGCATGGGACAAGATGAGCGCCAAATCCTGGTGATAGCCCGGTTCGGAAGGGTCCAGGCGGACGGCTGCCTGCATTTCCGGCTCGGCTTCGTCGTAATGCCCCTGCTCGATTAAGGTGGTGCCCAGATTCGCCCGCATATATGCGCTATCCGTTACCGCGATGGCATGCCGGAAGAGGGTTTCGCTATCACGCCAGAATCCTATCTGCCGTATCGTGAGGACTGCGAAAACCGCCAAGACCAGAATAGCGGCCCCGGATGCGGCTCTACGCCGCGCCACCCTCGGTCCAACCCAGTCGGATGCGGTACAAACCACGGCGATCATTATGCCGATCATCGGTATGTGGGTGAAGCGGTCCGCCATAGCCTGGCGCCCCGCCTGAATCAATCCGGCGTTTGGCAACAGGGTAATGACGAACCATGCCCAGCCTATCGCAATCCATGGCCGGTTTTTCCACTGCGTAATGGCAAGCACCGTGATGCCGATGAGAAGCGCGCCGGAAAGAAACAGCCAGATTGCCGGAAGCTCGCGGCGATACGGGTAATGGCAGGCGAGATTTAGCGGCCAAAGCATCTTGCCCAGGTAGAGTGAGCAGGCGATGGCGGCATTGCCGAGGCGGACGCCCCATCCCAAGTGGGAAACAAGTCTGGTTGCGCCATCGCGCTGCTGCCCGATAACGGTCAGTACCGAAACTACAGCGGTCATCGCGACCAGCGGAATCTTCTCGATAACGAGCCGCGAAAGCCGTGCCTTTCGGTGCGGCGACCATACATCCAGCAGCAGCAGGATTGCCGGAAGAGTCACCGCGGTTGGCTTGGACATCAGCGCTAGCGCACCACAGCAAAGCCACAGCGCGTACCGGGCCGGGGATGGACGCTTTCGATATCTGAGATATGCCGCGATGGTAGCAACGAAAAATAGCGCACAGAGCACGTCCTTGCGCTCTGCGACCCAGGCGAACGATTCCACGCGCAGCGGATGCAACGCCCACAGAAGGGCACCGGCAGCGGCTTGCCATGTCCTCGCTCCGAGCTGCATGAGCACGAGGCATAAGAGGCCCCCTGTAAGGCTGTGGAGGATCACGCTGGTCAGGTGATGGCCGCCGGGAGAGGCTCCGAAGATCCCGGCGTCCAGCTCGTGACTAAGCCACGTCAGCGGATGCCAATAAGGGCTAAGGGAGGTGAAGGCGAAGGCGATTCCGTCGGCCGTGAATCCGCCGGAAACGGGTGACCTCCCGACGTATGTTAGGTCATCCAGGTTGACGAAGGTGTTCTGGATCGCGCGAAGACACGCAACGACGGCAATGACCGCGCTGAGGCAAACAGAAGCGGCCCGCCCGTTCAGCGTGCCGGCAGCACTCGCCCGTGCCGGGTTTCCTGGGAGACACTTGTTCAACCCGCCAGGAGTCTGGGTCTCCTCGCGCTCTCCGGCGGATCGCGAGGCGGTTCGATGTGGTGGGTGCTTTCTTGAGGTCGTCGACGGGGCGGATACTTTACGTGCCATCGAGCTAAGAGGACGATCTATAAAGTAAAGTTTTGGCTGCGATGCCTGACCCGCCAGAGACGGCTGGTCAGCCTTAAGAGCAGGGCCTGTTCAAACTCGATGGTACTCACTCCTCGCAGAGCGGGCCTTTTGTTTTGAGTCGCTGGTGTTCCGACCGCGATAGGTGGAGCTTGGCTCGAACCTGCGCTTGGAGAGCTTCCAGCCTCTTGTTCTTTTCTTCGTAACAACCGATAGTGGCGCTAAAAACATCTGCGGTGTAGGGATCAACCGCATAGTTCCCTACGACCACGCTTCCGTGTGGCAACCCTTCCCAGGTCACCGTGAAGAACAAGAATTTTGAAGAGTCCGGTGCGTCGTAGGGCTCCGCTTCCACCTTAGGGAGCCGTCTCTGCTCCGCAGTGAGAGACGCCATAACGAGTGCCGTCGCCTGATGAATAGTAATCTTGTGCTCGGGAGGTTCCGCCGCCTTGGCGGTTGTAGCGAAGCGAGAGACAAGAAGCAGAATCATAGCAACGCTTTTCATGGATGCCCTCCCAGGCAGGCGCTAACCTGCGTGTACGGCCCGCGGATCTTACCCGTCGCAACCATGTAGGCTGGATAGCCGGAGTTCCCGGTTGCGTACCCGTGCTGGTTTAGGATCGTAAAGAATACTAGGGGGTTCGTGCCCATCCCAGGTGTCATGTACTGCCCCACGTTGTTCACGAATACCAGTCCAGAGAGCAGAAATCCATTTTGGACGGGAAACATCGCTACTGGCGTTTTGTTCTGGGTTGTGTAGTATGTGCCCGCGGGTCCGGGACCATGTAGGCCAAAGAAGTTCCCGAACCGGGCGAACCCTCCTCCGTAGCCTGTCTCGTTGCCAGCAGCAGCCAGAACCTCTGGCGCTGTGACTCCATTGCCCAGACTGTTAGCTAGCGTCTGCGCATCTGACAGGTGCGCATTTACGAAGTTCTTAACGTTCGCCAAACAGGGGCCGTTACTTTGGGCGTTGTTTGTGGCTGGGCCGGCTCCGGCGGCGCCTCCTCCGCCCGTGGGTCCGGCGCCCTGGAAAAATTGGGCCGGACCGAATACGGTCTGCAGCCCGAATCCTGGGCATGGGAACGATCCCTGCATATTCGTCATGTTGAACAGCTGGAGAAACCACTGCTGGCACGTCATTTGTGGCGCCGGGGCCAGGGCGAACAGTCCTAGGCGGGTCGACTTGCCCTGTTGGGTTCCCCATAACGTATGCGTACCGGTTCCAGCTCTGCGGATTGGTGGGATCAACGGCGTTGATCCCCGCCGGGTCGGGCGAGATCCAGCGGCCTTGGGTAGAGTGATGCTCGCGATAGGGGAAGTCATACAGCAGCCCGGATGACCCCGGCGTCAGGTCCTGGTTTTGTCCGGTAAAGTTGCGATCAGTCGTGCCGGTCTCGGCGTAGTTCTCACCGTAGGGAGCATAAGCGCCGTCGTAGTAGAGGGTGCGGCTGGGCGTGGATGCTATGCGCGAGCTGCCCAGCCAGTTGGGATGGCGGTAGTAAGCCAAGCCGCTGGACGTGTACACAGCCGTGGCGCCGGCGGAGAGCGGCGCGAATACTTTGGTCGCCGTCTGTCCGCTCATCAGCGCCAATTTGCCGCCATCCGGACCGTACACGATCTCAGTATACACACCGCCGCTGGACTGCTCTACGCGGCGATCCAGGGCATCGTAGGTTTCCGTGTTGCCGCCCAGGGTGGCCAGGTTTCCTTCCCCATCCCAGGCGTACGTATAGAAGCCGTCGCTGAGGACGTTGCCATTGTTGTCATACGACACCGAAGTGCTGCCGATCGTAATGAGACGATTGGTGGTGTCGGAGTAGGCTGCGGCGAAGCTCTGGCCGGTGTATCCTCCGGGAACCGATTTGCTGAGATTGCCGAAGGCGCCGATGCTGTTAGTGCCGTTGTCGACGTAGCTGAAATCCTGCGCCCAATTGCCGGGGCCACAGTTGACGGAATTCAGGCGGGCCAGATCGTCGTATGCGTAATTGCAGGTACCCTCCAGAGTGTAATAGTAGACGGTTACGGAAGAGGCTCCCTGCCAGATCAGATCCGGTTCGCCGCCTCCGTTCATGTCCGCCACAGCGCCCACACTCGAACTGGACATGGCGGTTTGGTTGAGCCAGTTCCAGCCTTCGTAGGTGGCTCCGCCTGGTCCGCCGTAGTAGTTCACCGTGACTGCGCCCGTCGCATAACTCGAGTCGCTGATATTCTGCCAGATCAGGTCGGGGACCCCGTCCTGGTTCATGTCCGCCACGCCCACTACCGCCCAGCCGGGGTCGCCCCAGTTATTCAGCCAGTTCCAACCTAGGTACGTAAGCCCGTTGGATTGGCTATAACTGTAATAGTTCACAGACACTTCGGTGGTAGGCGCATATTGCCAGACTAAGTCCGGGGTGCCGTTGCCATCGAAGTCGGCTGCCCCCACCACGTTCCAGCCGGAGGGTTCCCCCGCCTGGTTTATCCAGTTCCAGCCTTCATAGGTGGCGCCGCCCGCTCCGCCGTAGTAGTTCACGGTGACGGCGTTGGCGTTATACTGCGAATCGCCGATGTTCTGCCAGATCAGGTCGGGAGTGCCATTGCCGTTCACGTCCGCGACCGCGACCACCTTCCAGCCGGGTTGAGCTTTCAGGGAAGCGTAGCTGCCCGTATACGTTGTGCCGTCGTAATAATACACTGTAACCCCGCCGGTGCTGGAGTTCCAATAAACCAGGTCGGAGTCGCCATTGCCGCCGAAATCCCCGGCTCCCACTAGCTGCCAGCCTGCACCGGGGTCCCCGCTCAGAACCGTGCTGGATCCTTCCACCGGTACCGCCGAAGTGCTCGGATTGAATGGATCGAAGGTGGACAGGGATTGCAGGGTCCAGTTGGCGTTCCAAGTGAGAGTGCCATAAGCCGCGGAACCGTCGATGGTGGCTTGGTATTGGGTCATGCGTCCGGTGTTCGGGTCGTACTGAAAGGCATCGGAATCTCCCGAGCCAAGGGTGATGCCGGTCGGCTCACTGAAGCCATTATACGATGTGGCGGTGACGGGGTTCGTGCCGCTGTTGGCCGAGACGGTGTTGACGCGGCCTTCGCCATCGGGCGTGTAGGTCCAGGCGGGGATGTTGCTGCCCATGTTGGGAGTCAGCACGTCCAGCAGGCCCTGCGGCGCCCAGTAGGTGGCCCCGATGTTGTAGTAGCCGGCGGAATGCGGGCTGGATTGATAGACGCTGGCGACCTCGCCGCGAGTAGTGTAGCTGAAGCCCAGGTCGGTGGTTTTGGAGCTACCGGTGTAGGCTTCGGCGAGGCGGCTCTTGGCGTAGCTCATAGATGTACCATCCACGGTGGCGGAGTCGTAGACGTAAGTTTTGGCGGGGGTGACGCCGGCGTAGCCGCCGCTGGGGTAGGTGACGCTGGTGAGGCGGTGCAGGAGATCATACGCGTAGCAGGTGACGGTGCCCTGCGGGTCGATGCGCTTCACCAGGTCGCCATGGGACGTGCCGCAGGTGTTGTCGGTGTCGAAGGTGTAAGTGTAGGCGGTCTGATTGGTTTCGGGGTTCTGCTCGGAGGTCATGCGGCCAAGGCCGTCGTAGGCATAGGTACGCGTTTGGTAGGAGATGCTGGATTGTGCGTTCTGTTTGACGGCGACGATATTGTTCAGCACGTCGTAGGTATATTGCGTCCAGAAGCCCGTCGCCGAAGGGCTTTGGGCACAGGTACCTGCGCCGACGCCGGAAGCCGAAGTGATCTCGCAGACCGACTTCAGCCGGCCCAGACCGTCGTATTCCAGTCGACGCTGCTTGAGATTCTCTCCACTTGGCGCCGGTCCTATCTGTACGAGCACGTCAAAGCCCACCTGACTGGACCCCGGTGCTTGGGTATAGGTATAGGTAGTCGTACCGCCGCGACCGTCGGTTACTGTCAAGGGGCGGCGGTGTATCATCTTTGGCTGCGCCCGCGGGCGGGGTGAAGCGAGACGAGTTGTGCTGGATTGGGCTGGATTGGGCCTTTCTGTGCATCGTCGGCGACGTTGGGTGCAACGGATTTTTGTCCGAACGAAACCAATTTCCCATTTGAAATCAATGAGTTGGAATTTCGGAACTGTCGCTCCGACCGTGGGCGGCGGGCACTGCCGGGTGCGGGTGCTACAGCGGGCCGATTTTTCCGATTTATGTTGCATAGTGGCGCATCGGGGTTGCTTGGATTGCGCACACCGCCAAGCAATCATCGGCGGAATTTGGCTTCCGTATTGCTCCTTTGTTGAAAGAAAGGACCGAATTGGCTTCGCTTCGTAATTCAGTTTGGGTTCGACACGTTTTCACAGCGCCACGCTCCGGGGGCAGCGCCAAAGCTTCGCAGTAGGTCAGTTTGCCTTGTGGGGCGGCCAATATTGGCCGCAGGCCGCCTTTTAAAGGCGGCCAGAGCCGGCTGAAAGCCGGCTGCGGGCAGAATTGCCCGCCCCACAAAACCAAACTGACCCACTACCGTTGCTTGAGGATGCCGGATTTTGTACGCCGATGGGACGCACCTCTGGGCTGTCGCCGTTTGCTTGCCCGATGTCACACTAGCACGCGGCGACTCGATTCTAGGGAGGCAATCTGTGGTCTGCGCTTGTTTCCAGAGAGATGCGGGCGGTTCTGGGGGCGTGATCGACGATCAGGGCGATCTCTCCGTTCTTGCGGCGCGCAAAGAACGGGAGCCGCATCCTGCGCGCGCTCTCCCGGATTGGGACTGTTAATGGGCAATATCGGCCTCTATTTCAAATGGTTGGCGGCCTGATTTTCGGCAGCGTGTCGCAGGCACCGTGACGGGCGGGCTATCCGTTTCGAAACAGCACGCGCATTCTGGGCGGTGGGGTCATCCTGTCGGTGACGCTCTCAGCCCAAACTTTCACCAGTTTGACAACTTCGGGTCCCAGAGCTACGACGGGAATGGCCCGGGTCCCGGCATAATGCTCGGGCCACAGGGCGAGCTCTACGGCACTACCGTCAATGGCGGCCCGCGGAATGCCGGCACGGTGTACGAGCTATTGCCGCCGGCGTCTCCCGGAGGAGCCTGGCCCGAGTTGCTGCTGCACAGCTTCAACGGTACTGATGGAGACGGGCCAAGTGTGGGGCTGCCGATGGGGCCGAGCGGAGCGCTCTACGGCGTCGCACCAACGAGTCTGGGCGGGTAATGGCACAGCATTTGAATTAGATCCGCCCACCGGCGGGAGCACTCATTGGCATGAAACCGTGATATATCAGTTCACGAACGCCGATGTTAGCAGCCCCTCCAGCGCTGTGGTATTCGGCAGTGGCGGGTCCCTGTACGGCACCGCGGGGACGAAAAGCGGGTTCGGCGGCGCCGTGTACAGCCTGACACCGCCCTCGGAGGCTGGCGGTGCGTGGACCGAAACAACCTTGTATGGGTTCCCGAGCGGATCTGACGGCAGCGATCCACTGGGCCCGCTTGGGGACAGAAGCGACGGCACGCTCTTCGGTGTGACAACATATGGCGGGGGGAAAGAAAGCCCGTGCAACAATAAAGGCTGTGGTACCGTGTTTTCATTGACGCCGCCAGCCGTATCCGGCGAGCTTTGGACGGAGCACTTGCTCTACGAGTTCGACCCGCAGATCGGTGACGGGTACAACCCGGGTGCTGGAGTGGTCCTCGCGACCGGCGTGCTATACGGCACTACGGCTAGCGGCGGCGGGGGTATGGGCGCGGTGTTTTCACTAACCCCGACGGCAGGGATTGGCGCGCCAATGACCGAGACAATTCTGCAGGTGTTCAACGGGTACGACGGCACTACTCCGAACTCGCGTCTGGTACTGGGACCGAATGGAGTTCTCTACGGTACAACGGTATACGGTGGGGCAAGCGACCGGGGAACGGTGTTTGAGCTTGCGCCGCCTGCTTCACCGGGGGGAACGTGGACCGAGACTATACTGCACAGCTTCGACGGGGCTGATGGCTACAACCCGATGGGGATCGCTTTGGGCCCTGACGGAACCCTGTACGGTACAACCTTGTCTGGTGGCACGTTGAATCAGGGTACGGTGTTCGCACTGACGCCGTAAGCGCGCGGGCCATCCAGTGACGTGCAATTTACGGCGAGTTGCCCAGGTTCCCCCCGGGGAACTTTCCTCCGCTTTGATGGCGCTTTCGCTGATGCTACAGTGAAACGCGGAGGTGACCATCGGGCCGCGGGTTTACTACGCCATGGCCAAGAACAAGGCGTTCTTCAAGGCCGCCGCCAAGGTGCATCCGGTTTGGCACAACCCGGTGACCGCGATCGTGAGCCAGGGTCTTTGCGCCATGGTGATGACTCTGACGCCGTTTCCGCATTTTGTGTATTATATCGGCTTCAGCCTGACCTTTTCACGGTGTTGTCGGTGGCCTCGCTGTTCATCTTCCGTAAGCGGCCGGGATGGCCGAAGTTGCGTCCGGTAAGCTTCTGTTTTCCGGCGATTCCGCTGGCGTATATTTTGGTGGGCGCTTGCATGATTGGTTATGGCGTTATCTGGCAGCCGGTGGCTTCCGTGAGTGCGCTGGCAACTATTGGTGCGGGGGCGGCGGTGTATCATCTGTGGCTGCGCCCGCGGGCAGGGTGAAGCGAGGCGAGTTGTGCTCGGTTGGGCTGGATTGGGCCTTTCTGTGCATCGTCGGCGACGTTGGGTGTAACGGATTTTTGTCCGAACGAAACCAATTTTCCATTTGAAATCAATGAGTCGGCATTTCGGAAGTGTCGGTGCGACCGTGGGCGGAGGGCACTGCCGGGTGCGGGTGCTACAGCGGGCCGATTTTTCCGATTTATGTTGCATAGTGTCGCATCGGGGTTTCACAGCGGCACGCTCCGGTGGCAGCGCCAAAATTTCGCACGCAACGTTTTTCTCCGATTTCGGTTGCTTGAGGCCGCCGGATTTTGTACGCCGATGGGACGCACCGATACGCTACCGCCGTTTTGCCTGCCGATGTCACATTAGCACGGCGGCGACTCGATTCGAGGGAAGCAATTTGTGGTCTGCGCTTGTTTCCAGAGAGATGCGGGCGGTTCTGGGGGCGTGATCGACGATCAGGGCGAGCTCTCGTTCTTGCAGCGGGATAGGCTGGGTGGTCGCGCCGGCGCGCAAAGAACGGGAGCCGCATCCTGTAGGCGCGCGCCCGGATTGGGACCGTTAGGGTAATATCGGTAGCCACGACGACCTTACCTCGGGACGGCCCAGGTTCTTTGTCAGCTTGGCTCATGGTGGGTTCTCCGTGATGGGCTGCTAGCACTACTGGGTCACAAACTGCTGGCGGCCTCGTGGCGCAGGCACCCTTGCCCAATGCCACTTACTTATTCAATAACCGAACACCTGCATAAATTGTGGGGCGTTCCCCCTGGACCGCGGCCGACGCCCTCGTCGGCCCCTCGCGATTGACGAAAGCCTTAGTTTTTCGAATGAAAGAGCGGGTCCAAGGGGACCCGCGCAGACTAGGGGGTCTGCCCCACAAATTATGCAGGATTGCGAGATTGGGAAAACTAAGTGGCATTGGGCACCCTTGCCTGCCGGGTCGAGACTCTTCTCGACCCTCGTCTTGGCGTGACCGCCAAGCGCCGGCATGAGTGCCGGCGCGGCAGACTGAGAGTCTGCGCCACGACGTTTCGAAGAGTTTTGTGGCAGAAGCGCCAAACACCGCTTACTGACGTGCGCGGCTCGGTAGATTCAGTGGGTTACGGAGTTATGACCGTCAGGGAGTGACCTCTGCCACGGCGAACCCGCTGCCGTCGGCGATGCTGGCCGTGCGGACGGACGGCGACCCGCTCCGCTTCACCGGTGCGGTGCGCGAACAGGTGCGGGCGTTGGATAAGGATCAAGCTGTTTCCGCCGTCCGCAGCATGGGCGACCTGGTGGAAGAGCAGGTGGGCCAGCGCCATTTGCCGGTTATTCTGTTAGGATCTTTCGCCGGTGTGGCGCTGCTGCTCGCTTTGATCGGAATCTATGGCGTGATCGCGTACTCGGTGGCGCAGCGGACGCGGGAGATGGGCATCCGGCGCGCATTGGGCGCGCAGCACGGCGACATTTTGCGGCTGGTCGTGGTGCAAGGGTTTCGCCTGGCGGTGGCGGGCGTGGCCGTTGGCCTGGCTGGCGCTTATGGCTTGACGCGGTTGATGGAGTCGGTGTTATTTCACGTCAGCGCGACCGATCCGGCGACGTTCGTGGCGGTCGCATTGGTGTTCCTGTTGGTGGCGCTCGCGGCCAGCTACATTCCGGCACGGCGCGCCACGCATATCGATCCGATGGCGGCGCTGCGAATCTACTGAAGTGGAGGGCGGCCAATCTTGGCCGCAGCCGCCTTTTTAGGCGGCCAGAGCCGGCTGAAAGCCGGCTGCGGGCAGGATTGCCCGCCCTCCAATTAAGCCTGTCAGATGCCGGCATACCAGGCGTAGCCACCTTCCGGCGACGCGGAGCCCAAGCCCTGGCCGAAGCGTTTCAGATTATCGGTTACCGTCAGGCGCGCGATATATTTCACGCTCTTGTAGCCGAGGTGGCGGGGAACACGCAGACGCAGAGGCCCGCCGTGGCCCACGGGAAGCTCACTGCCATTCATCCCGTAAGTCAGCAGAGTCTGCGGATGCAACGCATCGGCCATATCGACGCTGTCCCACCAGCCGCGCTGTATCGAGAAGTAGACAACATATCTGGCTTGCGGGAGAATCCCCACGGCGTCCAACACTTGAGACAAAGGCACGCCGGTCCATTCGGCAATAAAAGACCAACCCTCTTCACAGGCCAGATGCGTGATCTGGCTGCGGGAGGGGTAGCTCTTGAGTTCGGCAAGCGAAAACGACGCGGGGCGAGCGACCATGCCGTCGACGGCGAGCCGCCAGTCGGCGAAAGCTCCTTCCTGAAGGCGCTTGAAGTCTGCGTCCTTGGGGGTCTCGCCGTTTGGGAACGGAGTTTTTGAGATCTGGCTGCGCGGGAATTCACGGGCCGACGAATGGCGCGTCAGCATGCGCTGCACAGCATAGGTCAGTGTTTCGCCCGCGCCGTAGAGGCCGCCATGATCGGGCGGGATCAGTCCATAGCGCCGCGCAAGACCGGCGGCCAGGGCCAAGCCGGATGCGCCCGCCGTTGCCGCGAGCCCGGTTTTGATCAGTTTGCGGCGTGAGAGATCGCTCATGTGCGCTCCATATGTGAACCGGCGCGACCCGTGATCATCGCGCGCATGCGGTTCCTGAATCCGGCAAGACAAATCATGGCGACGTGAACCAATAGGAAGAGTAAAAGGAACACGGAGACGAAGAAATGAATCGTGCGCGCGGATTGCTGGCCGCCGAGTACAGTGACGACGGCCGGAAACACGGAAGCGATGGCGGGGGACATCGCCAGGCCCGTCCAGATTACCAAGGGGAACAGAACGAAGATGACGAATAGGTAGGTGAGCCGCTGCAGCAGGTTATACGACCAGACTTCCGCCTCACTTGGCCGCTTGAAGCGCAAGTGGTTCGCGATTTCGATGGAGAAAGCCCGCCACGAGAGATGGGCCTCACCGGGGAGCAGATTTTTCCGCAAATGCCCGGTAAACAGGCTGGAGATGGTATAGAGCAAGCCGGTCAATACGGCAAGCCAGGCAGCTTGAAAGTGGAGAGACCGGCTCCAGCCGTTCTGGTCCGGCAGCACGAAGCCGTAGCCGGTCGGCACGGACGACCGGGAGGCCGGGATGGGGAGTTGGAACAGGGGAGGGGTTAATACGTTGCCGGCTTCACCCCAATAGAAGCGTGGGTGAGAGATGACGATTTCAACTCCGGTGACGAGCAGGGCAAGAAAGGACAGGGTGGTGATCCAGTGAGTGACGCGGACCAGGGCAGAGTGCCGCGCAATAACCGTAGCGGTTGGGATGGCCGAGACGGAACTGGGGACGCAAGCGGAATCGCCCACACGGGAATGGTATCATGTGGCGCACATTGCGCACGCTCTGGGCGGGAGGCGAGGACGATTGGTTGCGGGAACTTACCTTCCCGGCTGTTTGGCCGGCGATCCTCGAAGCTGAGGCGGGTATGGAATGGTAGCTCTTTTGGGGCATCCCTTTGCGAGAGGTGGCCGCCCAGTCCGAAGAGACACATTGGCGTTTCCGGCCCGAGCCGCCCGAGGCGCAAGTCCGAGATGCCGGCCATCCAGCCGAGTGGATAGCTTTCGGATGCCCGACCAATCCGGACGGAGTTCGATCCGCCGCTCGCTAGGGCCTGTTTCGGGGGAGTTGCATGAATACTGGGCGTGGGCCGGGGCGGCAGTTCTCCGAGACAAACGGCTCGGCCAAGACTTCGATCGCGATGCTCCCGCTGGCCGTTGTGATCGATGGTTCCAACTCAGTTAAGTATGGGGCGCGCGTCTCCCCGTCGGGGCGATGGGTTGCCCATACGTCGGATGAGTCCGGGGGATTCGAGGTCTACGTACGGTCCATGCCTGAGGGCGGGCGGGCGGCCGGTCCCAGGATCCGCATCTCCACGGGAGGCGCCGCGAATGCGGCGTGGAGCGCGGATGGCAATACGCTCTTCTGCAATGCGCCGGACGACCGGTTGTTTTCGGTCAAGCTCAAGATCGCGGGCGAGCGGCTTGAGGCCGGCGAGCCGCAGGCGATGTTCCCCCTCGGCGTCGGCGCCAGTAGCAGTTACAACGGCGCGATCTACTGGGAGCCCATCGGCAGCGGGGAGCGCTTCGTGGTGCTGCGTTCGACTCCGGTTACGGGCCGCGACAATTGCATCAACGTGCTGCTCAACTGGCAGGCGGGTTTGAACTGAGCGCGGCGCGGAGCCTGGCCCGCCACAGCGTTTTCTTGGGCGACGAACGATCGGCTTCTGAGGCATCGTTGGAAGATCCCGGTGGGGCTCACTCACGCCACGCCCTACGCCCTACGCCTTCCCCCGGACGGCAAACTCCGTCGTAAGCGAGTCATTGGAGATGTGTTGTCCGGATAGCGCCCGGATCGTCGGGCATCCTTCCCCTACTTTTGTGGATCGTCGGGTGCGGATAGTGGCAGGATCCGCCGTGATCCAGGCACAATCGCGAGCCGCGCCAAAAAACATAATCCGGAAGTTGGAATCCGGAGCCGGAAGGCAACTACTGCTTCTCGGCGACGGACGTGAATGTTCGGCCGGTCACCTTATTCGTATATACCGCCGTCATTTTCTTCCCATCGGGCGCGACGGTCATTTTCGATACTCCGATTACCTTGCCATCACGCTTACGAGTCTCCTCTATCGTGCGTTCATCGACGCCCTTCAAAGAGACGGAGTTGTAGGTATACGATGCCTTGACCGGGTAGTCTTTGCCGTCCACCTTCGCAGTGTAGCTCTCGCCTGTCGGTGCGGACATACTCAGCTCATCGCCGCTGCGCTTGTAAGTCGTCGTGAGGCCATTTTCACTCTCTTTAACCTTGCCCATTCGCCATGAGCCAGAAGTCGCATGCGCTCCAGCAGGCGCCTTTCCTACCCACGTGTACGTAACTTCCACGCTCACCGTTTGGTCGCTATTCGCCGGATGGCTGGCAAATCTTCACCGTCAGAGCGTTGCCGTCGTCCGACACGGTCCGAGTCTGCTCGGTCACCGTCTTGCCGTTCTTTTTGGTCGTGGTTGCAATCGACTTGGGATCAACTTCACGCACACTGACAGTGTCATAAGACTGGCCGGTAACGGACTGGTCCTGCCCATCGGCCTTCACGTCGACCTTGGGGCTGCAACTAGAACAGTTATAATGCCTTTGTTCAACGAAAAGACGTTAGGCTTCGGTGATGGCTTGTATTGGTCCATGTTGTTGCGCCATGTGCCGTCAAATGGACTTTGCGCAAGCGATGATGCAGGAGCCTACAATACCGGCATGAGAAACAGCGAGTAAGCAACGCGGCGTTCGATTTTGTTCGTCTGAATTCTCCTCGGCCAGGATTTCGATTTCGGCATCCCGGGCAGGCGTAGCATCCATGAAATTTTCGTTTTGCCATGCTGGCCAGCTTCGATTGTACAGCAAACGACATGCGAACGCGTTCGGAGATTATGCGGCTCGGACCGGTGCCAGGCAGGTGAGGCCAGGCAGGCTTCGTTCAAAGACGCCCCGCGT
>Ga0302325_10003138_pt1 | contig 39348 bp, 37 predicted proteins | sample Palsa_T0_2_FD_201948 | JGI IMG/M metagenome (GOLD analysis project Ga0302325, IMG submission 201948) | Peat permafrost microbial communities from Stordalen Mire near Abisko, Sweden - Palsa_T0_2 | ecosystem: Environmental > Terrestrial > Soil > Palsa > Peat permafrost | place: Sweden: Abisko...
GCCGACCCCCGCTCAACCCGGACATAACCCGACGTGGTCAGCCGCCCCCTAACCCGCGGTCAACCCCCAAAACCCATCCCATCCCCGCAGGTCAGACCCTTACGTGAAGACCTCACTCCCAGGCCTGGCCCGCCCTCCAGCCGAGCTTGACACTCCGGCCGAGCTTGACAGCCGGCCGAGCTTGACAGCCGGCCGAGCTTGACATCCGGCCGAGCTTGAGGACACCGGAGCGCTACTGGTACGTACGGTTTAGCCTCTCCCGACCCCTAAACCGTACGTACCATGAGCGCTCGCGGTCCGCCCGTCTCGCACGGAGGGGTCAGGCGGCGTGACTCCCGAGAAAGGCGAGCACCTCGTCCATGGCGGTGGTACCCGAGTCCGCCAAATAGTTGTGTCCAGCGCGGGGCAGGACGACGAGCTTTGCTCCCGGAATCCGCTCGGCGAGCTCCCGACCCCGGGCGACGGGCACGGCCTTGTCGACCTCGCCATGCAAGATCAGGGTCGGTACGCCGATCTTGCCGACGCGATCGAAGGAGCGATAACGCCCCACGGCGACGCGCTGGGCCAGGACGGCGGCCGGCGGGATGCGGGCATCGCGCTGGATGCGCAAGTCCTCGGCGAGGGCACCGGGGTCGGCGTCGGGTCCGTACAACAGCTTGGGCATCAGCCGCAGCGTCAGCCAGCGGGGCGTGTGGGCCACCATGGCGTCGCGGCGCGCCGAACCCTGCTTGTCGGCGGGACCGAACGCGGCGGTGCACCCGAGGATGAGCGAACGCACGCGGCCGGGCTCCGATAGCGCCATCTCCTGCACCGTGAGCCCGCCCATGGACATCCCGTAGAGATCAGCGGTCTCGACGCCGGCGTCGTCAAGTACGGCAAAGGCGTCAGCGGCGAGGTCCTCGATGTCGAAGCCCGTCCCGTCCCACTCCGTCCGACCGGCGCCTCGGTTGTCAAACCAGATCACGCGGTATGCCGCGGTGAGCGCCGGCAGCGCTCGCCACCACATCTGCGAATCCCACATGTGACCCATCGCCAGCAGCAGCGGCGGGCCTTCGCCCTGTTGGTCCCACCAGATCCGAGTCGTGCCGTTGACCGCGTAGCCCATCAGGACTTGAGAAATTTGCGCGTCGCCTCGACGACGAACGAATTGGAGAGCGGGCCCATGCACACCGTGAAGTGGTTGGCTCCGGGAGCCTCCTCCACGGTGAGCTGCGGCAGCGCGTCACGCAACTCGGCAACTGCGGCCGCCGGCATGATCGGCGGCGAAAAGGTCTGAGCGTCGATGGGCAGGCCAAAGGGCGCGGTGATGAGGTGCACGGGACAGGAGATCAGCGCGATATCCCGGCGGAGGTAGGGATCGGCCACCGGGTCGTTGTAGGACCGGGCATCGGCGATCGCCGCGAACTGCCGAAGACGGCCCCGGACGCCACCCTCGGTCGGCTCGAAGTTTTCGCGCACGGAAGCCTCGAAGTTGGCGTCCCAGATGTCGGACAGACCGGGCGTATTCCGCATCGTGGCGACCACCAGATCGACACTCGGCAGCACCGTGTCCATGCGATCCAAGCCACCGAGGAGGATGGTGTTGACGTGCTCCACCGGGTCGGTGCCGCTCGGTAGGAGCGACATGTATCCCCCGTCGACGAGGACCACCGCACGCGTCAGATCAGCATGGTGCGCAGCCACCTGCGTCGAGATCCAAGCGCCCATCGACGTGCCGACGAGGACCACATCACGACGGCCGAGCGACCGCAGCACCGCGGCGGCATCATCGGCATGACGTCGCATGCCGTAGCGCGAGGGATCGTCGGGCCCCGTGGAGCCACCCCGACCACGGCAGTCCACGGCGATGACCTCGACCTCGCCACCGAACGCCTCGGCCAGGTCGGCGAAGACGAGGCGCATGCTGGAGAAGCCATGCAGGGCGAGCACCGTTGGCGCGTCCGGCGATGCCGCCGGCCAGCGCTCGACGCAGATCTTCACGTCTGGTTCAACCTCGACATAGGTCGTCTCGCTCAACGAAGCCCCCTCATCCGCGGTCACGCCTCTCGGCGCAAGCATGGTTGTGGTTGTTGCAGATGTCCAGCTACCGTGGCCAGCCCAGCGACAATGTGTTCTGGTCCGGTCTCAGGGGGGAGCTCCGGTTATGACGCAACTTCGGGCGAGGCGAAAGCTGACGCCTACGGTCATCAGCCTGAGCTTGGCCTTTGCCTTCGTAGCCGGCTGCGGCACGACGACCCACGGGGCGTCGACGACCTCCAGCGGCTTGGGCCTCGAACCCTCAGGGACATCGGGCTTCACCGGCTCCGGCGCCAACGGCGGCGCCGGTCTCGGCGGTGCCGGCAGCCTCGGCGGTGCCGGCGGCCTGGCCGGCGACGCCGGGGAGGCTGGGGCTTCGGGCGGAGCGCAAGCGTCGGGAGGATCTGCGACGTCCTCGGGAAGCGGGCAGCTCGGCGGGGGTGGCCCGTCGGCCACGTCATCGCTCGCCGTCGGCGGGCAGTCGGGCAGTGGCCCGCTCGTACCGCCCGTGTTCAAGATCGGGGTCATGGACTCGAGCAATGCCAACGCAGCCTTGTCGTCGCTGGGATCGGGCACCGCCAACGCCCAGGCCGACGCCGAAGCCGGAACGGCGATGCTGGATTACGTCAACAAGCACGGTGGCATCGCCGGCCGACCCGTCGCCTACGACACCAACAACGTCGACGCGACTGCTAGTCCCGAGCTCGAGAGCCAGCAAGCCTGCGACCAGTGGACGCAGGACGACCACGTCACGTTCGCCGTCCCTGGCTCTGCGGTCGAGGACAACGATCTGCTGCGCACCTGCCTCGGACAGGCCGGCATACCGTCGTTGTACGGGTCGATCTACTCCAACACGTTGGACAGCTCTTTTGCCTCGAGCCCGCTGTGGTTTGAGTACACCACGGTGAGCAACAACGAGTACGCCCGGACCTACGTCAAGGGCCTGGCCTCACAGGGCTTCTTCAAGTCCGGCAAGGTCGGCATCGTCTACTACGACCAGCCGCCATTTTCGACCACGCTCAACAGCACCTTGCTGCCCGACCTCAAGGCAGCCGGTGTGGCCAACCCCGACATCTTCGGTGCCGACATCAACGGCGTGAGCGATCTGGAGTCCGGCTCAACGCAGATGTCCAGTGCGGTCCTTCGATTCCGCGCCGATGGCGTCACCAAGGTGCTCTTCTTCGAGCCGTGGGTCGGATACTTCGTCTTCATGGAGGTGGCGAGAGAGCAGGGTTACACGCCGACCTACGGCATCAGCAGCCAGGAGGCTCCTGAGGTCGTCATGAGTCTGGGTCTGCTCTCGCCCGACGAGCTGACGGGGGCGCACATCGTGTCGTGGATACCGTTGGGCGACGTCGGCAACCTGACGCCCTACCTTGGTCCGTTGACAGCGACGTGCACCGCCATCTTCAAGTCATACGACGTGTCGATCCAGCCGGCCTCCGACCGGCTCGACTTCTCCGTCCAGTACGGCGGCTGCGAAGACCTCCTTCTCATCCAGACGGCGTATGAGCACGCCGGTCGTGTACTCACCGCCGACGATTTCGTCCAAGGGATGCAAGCGATGGGGACATCGGTGAAGCTGGCCACCCGACCGGCCGGATCGTTCAGTGCCACCAAGCACTACGGCATCTCGGAGTTCTGGAACGGGCACTTCGACAGCGGCTGCGGTTGCTTTGTCTATGACGGTGGCCCGCAGCCGCTGCCCTAGGTCAGTCAGCCGCGCTCGACCAGCGCTCCGGCTGCCATCAACTGCTGGGCGAGGTATTCGACCGCCGCGGGGTCAGCCGCGTTGGTCGGAAGGTTTTGGGCCGCCCGCTCGGAAGCGTCGACGAAATCCTTTGCCTCCTTCAGACCCCACCCGGTCACCTCGCGCAGCGCCTTGATAACCGCGATCTTGCGCGGTCCGGGCCCGACGAGCCGAAATGACGAGGGTCCCACCGGGGTGCGGGTGGCGAGCTTGACGTTGCTCGCTGCGCCGCAGCTGATACACCGAAAGAAGCCGGGCTCGCTGAGCGCCTCAAACGTGTCCGCACCGCACCCATCACATCACAGGAGACCCATGGCGGGTTAAGTTACGCGGCAGTGCCGCGCCTCCATCAAGTCAGCCGCGCCGAGGTCGACGCCCCCATCGTGACCACGATGTATGACTTCGTGTTCGACGGCCGGGACCCGGTGACCGAGCCGGGCACGGCGAGCGGGACGCGAGGCGACTGGTGGCCCACCTTTGCCAATGTCCCCGACATCCTCGAACATGCCGTACAGGGCTTCGCTCTCTACCAGAGCCCGCGCCGGGTCCTCGATCCTGTGCTCCGTGAGCTCGGACAGGCGCGGGCGGGGTGGGCCGCGCAGAGCCAGTTTGTCTTCTCTCAACACTGCAAGGCGCTGCGGGCGTTCGGCGTCTCCGACGAAAAGATCGAGGCCGTCGCCTCCTGGTCCGCCGCGCCATTCTTCAGTGCCGTCGAGCGCCTGGTGCTCGCCTACACCGACTGCTTGGTCCTCGATCGGGGCCGCGTCCCGGATCGCCTCTTTGACGCCATACATGCCGAGTTGGGCGACAAGGCCACGTTGGAGCTGACCTACGTGACCGCCCTGTACCTGCAGCATGCGGTCATGTCGCGCGCCCTACGTACGGAGTGGGACGACATCGACGAACCGATCGTCGAAGTACCCGACGCCGGGGCCAGCTGACCCTCAGCTGAGCCTGTCTAGGACAAGGTTTGTCCCGGACGGATCGACGACCGCCGGCTGCGGTCCGAGCAGGACCGATCCGGCGCCAATGTTGAGGCCGTCGGTCAACGCTCCGCCCGGACCGAGGCGCAGTACGCAGGAGTCGCCGGCCGTCGGACATTGGGAAGCTTCGGCACCGGAGAGCCAAAGGGGGCCGTCGACGGTGTCGGCCATGGAAGCTCCGGTCGTGGCGCTGATCTGCGGTCCGGCCATGAGCGTGGCTGTCGAGTACCCCTGGTACAGGGCGTCGAGACCCTGGCCGGCGGCATCCTCGGTCCACACGTAGCCGCCCGACACTGCGTCGACGAACTGGAGGCCTCCGCCTTCGCTGTTGGACTGGGTGGATAGAGCCGGACCGGCCGTCGTCGTCCCTGAGGTGCTCAGGCTGGTGAGGGCGCCACTGGACGTCTCGTAAAAGAGCGTGCCGTCCGTGCCGACCGTGGCCCCGAGAGAAACCTGTACCTCCAGGAGGGCACCGGTGCCTGGGTCCAAGCGGTAGACATCGATGTCGTTACCCTGCGTGATGCGGACCCAGAGCGTCCCGCCGTCGTCGGTGATCTGGACGGGTAGGTCGTCTGAGATGTTGGCCTGACTGACAGGCGGCAGCGTGTACTGAGCAGTGAGCGCACCGGTGGCGCGGTTGTACTGATCCACCGTGGTGAAGTTGGCGATGTAGAGGTTGGAGGCATCCGCAGCCAACGAATTGATGGTCCCGGTGACATGTTCGGCGACGGCCGGCGGGCCGTCGCCGTCGACGACCCACACCTCACCGTCGGCTTGATCGACGACGAAGACCGCACCGTTGGGCGCCTCTGTCGCGACCGGTCTGCCCGCTGACGCGATGGGGAGTGAGATGCTGGCCTGCACGGCGAGAGGGCCGGCGAGAGGGCCGGCGAGAGGACCGGACGAGGCCGCGGTCGCAGAGCTCGAAGACGACACGGTCGTGGTGGTCGACAAGCTGGGTGAGGTGGTGGCGGTGCTCCCGGACGGCGTGGCCACCGTCGACGCCTCGGTGGTCGGACCGGACGACGCCTGGTGTGTGCCCGACCCGCAACCGGCCGCCATCACCGCGACGACCACCAGGACGACCACCAGCCCGGCCCGCCACGGGCGCCATCCGATCTGCACGGCTTGATCATGCCGCGGATGGGTCCCGAGTACCATCGCCGTTGCCCGGCGGCACCACAGAGGAGACTCCCATGTTTGACCGTGCATCGCGTGGCCGACTACTCGCGTCGAGCGCGACAGCGCTTACGGCAGTCCTGCTTTTCGCCGGATGCGGGTCCTCCCCCAAGTCCTCAGTGGCGACTGGAGCGGCGACGACCACCTCGGCCCCGCCCAACTCGGGGGCGTCAGGCTCAGGCACCCCGTCCTCCGGCGGCGGGGTGCCCTCCACGTGCCCATCGGCGGCGCAGGCGTCGACGGCGTTGGGGATCACAGCCCCGGCCCCCATCCAGTCCAATCCGGGTGGCATTCTGGCTTGCCGGTACGACAACCCCAATCCGCCCAACCTCACCCTGTCGATCAGCGTCGGACCGTCAGACGGCGCGACGCCGTCGATCTTCGAGCAGGTTGGGACAGCCGGAGCCAAGGCCACCAATTCGACGGTCTCGCCCGTCCCCGGTCTCGGCGTTGCGGCATACACCTGGAGCGCGACCCTGTACTCCGGCGCCCAGCCACAAGTGGCTCTCGTCGTCCTGACCAGCTCGACGGACATGACGTTGCAGGGCAACGTGAGTCTTGCCGGCCTCGAGGCGTTGGCGCGCGACCTCGGCGCCTGATCCGGCTCGCGGTAATGCTCGATCGCGGCGCGGTCATATTCTCCCTGTAGAGGTTCGAGGCGCGCCCATTCGATGGAGAGACGGTGGTGCGTCAAGCCGAGCTCGGCGTAGAGGGCGAAGTCTCCGGTGACCGTTGAGGTCGCCGGAGGGGGGGGACGTGACCCTGCCGCTCCCAGTCCCACCAGTTGGACGAGGACGACGCGCCGGTGCCCCACAAAACCCTTCCGGCCATGCACGTTGCGTCTCCTATCTTCCTGCGCCAACGGGACGGCGCCCGGGCTGTCGGCCGGATCGCCGCACCGCCTTCTCGTCCGTCCCGAGGTAGCTGGCGAGGACGGCATCGGACGCCAGCACCTCCGCGGGCGTGCCCTCGGCGATGACCCTCCCGAACTCCAACGCCACCAGGCGGTCGCACAGCGAGGAGATCATGGCCATGTCGTGTTCGATCACGACCATGGCGCATCCGGTGTCGGCTGCCACCCGGCGCAGCAACGGTCCGAGCGCCTCGGTCTCGGCCTGGGCGACGCCGGCCGTGGGCTCGTCCAACATGAGCAAGGAGGGCTTGTGGGCCAAGATGCAGGCCAGCTCGACGATGCGACGGGTACCCGTGGAGAGCTCGCCGGTCGGCCGCTCGCGATACGCCTCGAGTCCGAGAAGCTCGATGATGGCGTCGACGTGCTGCATCGCCCGCGCTTCGGAGTCCGTGCATGCCGGCAGGCGGAAGGCGGCGGCGAAGGGGTCGCGATTGGCGAGATGCCGTTCGAGCGAAACGAGGATGGTCTCGGCGACGGTGAGGCTCGGGTACAGACGGGCCTCTTGGAACGAACGGCCGAGTCCTCCGATCGAGCGCCAGTAGGGCGGCGTCTTGGTGACGTCGATCCCGTCGAGGACGATGCTGCCCTGCTCCGGTCGCAAGAAACCGGAGATGACATCAAACAGGGTCGTCTTGCCCGCGCCGTTGTGACCGATCAAACCCACAACCTCGTGGGGCCGCACCACCAGGTCGATCCCGTCCACGGCGGTGATCCCACCAAAGCGCTTGACCAGTCCGTGCGTCATCAAGGTCGGGCCGGCGTCATCGTCGGCGGAGGGCGCGGGCGGCGAGGGGGTGGGGGCAACGACAACCGGCGACGCACGTTTGCGCCTGCCCGCGGCGTTAGCAGCGACGGGTTGATCGGACGCCCCACCGATGAACACGGCCCGTAGGAGATCAGGCCGATCGAGCAGCTCGGCCGACGGCCCGCTGAAGCGGACCTGGCCCTTTTCGAGAAAGACGGCGCGCTCGGCCACGAGGAGGGCGACGTTGACGGATTGCTCGACGATGATGATGGTGGTGCCCTGACGGTGGATGTCGCGCACGGCCTCGATGAGGTGGGCCACGGCCGTCGGCGCCAAGCCGAGGGACAGCTCGTCGATGCAGAGCAGGCGCGGGCGGATGAGGAATGCCATGGCCAGCGAGAGCATTTGCTGTTCGCCGCCCGACAGGTTTCCGGCCGCCACTCCCGATCGCGTGGCGAGAGCGGGGAAGAGGTCGAAGGCGCTCTGGCGGGCCGCGGCGGCGGCCGCCCGATCACGACGCAGGGACCACGCGGCGACCCGGAGGTTGTCGGTCACCGAAAGGGATGAGAACGTGCCCCGGCCGCCCGGCATCATGGTCAGCCCGTGGCTGGCGATGCGTTCGGTCGAGTCCGCCTCGATGGCGCGACCGTCCAGCGTGATGGTGCCGCTCTGGGCCGGCAACAAGCCTGTGATCGATTTGAGCAGGCTGGACTTGCCGGCTCCATTGGTCCCGAGCAGCGCGAGGATCTCGCCTTCTTGAACGACGAGGTCGATGCCGAAGAGCACCTGCATCGAGCCATAGGACGCGTTGACGTCGGTGCACCGCAGCAGGACGGTCTCGTCGTCGGGAGTCGGCGCCGCGCTCCTGTCCGACGACGGACCGTCGGCGTCGTCCGCCGCGGGCGTCGCCGCACCCCAGACGCTCATGTCCATGCCCCGACGGCGACCCACCACGGCGAGCAAGCGGTCGCGCACGAGCGCAAAAACGCCGGCCAAACCGGACGGGAACAACATGAGCACGACCAAGAGCCCGGCCCCGGACAGCAGTACCTGGAGCTTCGGGAAGGCAATGCCGGCCACCTGTAGGACGGCGACGCCGGCCAGCGCGCCCCCGATCGAGGTGAGCCCGCCGATGACGGCCATGGAGAAGACCAGCAAACTCTCCGAGGACGGGAAGGACGAGCCGGTACCCGTGCCGGCCGCGCTGCTGTAAATGATGACGTAGAGCCCGCCCGCCACACCGGCGATCAACCCCGAGATGGCAAACACAGCCAGCCGGACCCGGGTGGTCGGCACGGCCGCCGCTTCGGCGCCGCGCAGGTTGTCCCGTGTCGCGAGCACCGCCCGACCGGTGCGGGAGCGTCGAAGTCCGCCGATGAGGACGATGGTGAGCACAAGGACACCGAGACACAAGAAGTAGAGGTCTCCTTCGCCGGCCAGGTTGAACCGCTTCCACAGCACGGGGCGCAGCACGTCCGACGGGAGCTGATTGGGGAAGTTGGCACCGTTGAAGAAGAAGGCGTCGGCGGCAACGGCAAACGACAAGGTGGTGACGGCCAGGAACAGACCCTTTACACGCAGGGCCGGCAGACCCAGGATCACGGCAGCGACCGCCGCGGCCGCGGCCCCTGCCGCCAGCGACGCGAACAAGTCCAGGTTGAGGTGTTGCATCAGGTCGCCGGCGGTGATGGCCCCCACGCCGACCAGAGCCATCTGACCAAGGCTGATTGTCCCGCCCCAGCCGCTCAGCATCACGAGCGAGAGGGCGGCGAGGCCGAGCACCATGGCGCCGCTGATCTGGTCGAGCCGATCCACGGGGAGGATGGTGGGAAGCGAGAGAGCCAGGGCGACGAGAGCGACGAAGCCGACAGAGCGGACGACCTGCACCTCGCGCAGGCTGCGCCGCGCATCCGGAATCGGCTTGATGGCGCCGATCACCGACCATGAGGACTCGTCGGCCGCGTCGACCCGGCTGCTCGAGCGGTGCTGGAAGAGAAGCGCCACCACGACGACGACCAACAGCACGACGGTCGAGACGCTCTGCTTGGACACGTTGAGCCCGGTGACGTACTGCACCACGCCCAAGCCGATCGCTGTCGCGAATGCGACCCACAGTCTTTCCATTCGTGCGACAACCGCCGCAGCGAGCGGAGCGAGGAGGATTGCCGGGCCCGCGGTGGCCGTGATCGTCACACCCTGATCGGGCGCGGCCAGCATGACGGCCAGACCGGCCACGATCCCACTCATGGCCCAGACCCCGACGAGCAGCCTCCGGGCGGGTATGCCGAGCAGGCGGGCGCGGTCGCCGTTGTCGGCGATCGCCCGCACGGCTCGACCGGCATCGGTGCGGAGGAGAAACCACGCCACGAGCGCCACGGCCAACGGCACGGTGATGAGGATCAGCAGCTCGTTGCCCGTGAAGAGGACCGGATTGATCAGGACGTTGGACGAGCTCAGACCGGTCTGAAACCCGGCGAGCGAAAACCGCGTCGGCGTGCTGAGCCAATGCGGGATGTAGACGGCGATGCCACCGAAGATCTGCGAGAGGCCAATGGTTACGACCGTCACCACGAGGCGCGGCGCGCGGGCAAACCGCCAATTGATGAGTGCGCCGACGGCTCCACCCATGACGGCACCGACGGCCATGGCGACAACGATGTCGACGGCCCACGGCCAGTGCAGGCCTCCGAAGAGGCCGACCCCGACAGCCGCGGCCGCCCCACCCATGGAGCCGTAGGCAAAGTTGATGGTGCGGCTGACTCGGTAGGTCAGTACGAGCCCGATGGCCAACAGGCCGTTGAGGCTCCCGTAGAGCACGCCGTAGAGCACCGTGCCGAGCGGCACCCGGTGAGGGAAGACCTGGGTCACGACGACCACGCCGGCCACCAGCGCGACCGCGAGGATCGCCTGGCGGCGCTGTGTGCCCGTCACTGGGGACCGTTGGGGAAGATGGGCAACGGGTCGGGCGGCGTGGCATACCAGGTCCCGTTGCTGACCCACGCCCCCTGCGCCCCGTCAGCCTGCGAGACGATGCTGGGGTTGTACCACTGGATCTTGTACTCGTGGGTCGGGCTGACGTAATGGGTGCCGTTGTAGGTGTAGATCTGCGGGCCATACCCGCCGTCGCCGCCCTGATAGCTCCACATGCCTTGCGCGTACGTCTGCGGAGTCAGGTCGGGGCCGGCGAGCTGGATGCCCACGGCCAGTTGGTAGAGACGCTGATACAAGACGTCGACTTCGTTGACGATGAGGGCGCCGTTGGGGTCCTCGGACTTGGCGGCGAAGTAGCCGATGGTCGAGCCGTACCGGCCGGCCAAGGACTCCTCGCTCGTCGCCATCGCCACGTGGGCCCAGATGGCCTGAGGCATCTCCTGGGCGATGTCGTCCGTCTCCTCGCCGACAACTCCGCCGATCAGCCACTCCGGTTGGTAGTGGTCGTTTTGCATGTCGTCGGCAAACAGCAATTCACCAATGGGGTCACAGAGGCAGATGACGGTGGTCACCTTGTCGTTGATGAGTTGTTGGACCGTGCTCTGAGCCGTCGCCGTCGCCACGTCGACGTTGGTGCTGTAGCCAATGGTGGTCGTCGGCGGCTGTCCCGCTGCCTTCAGCGCCGCGGTCGCGTCCTGCGCACACGAGGTGAGGTAGGGCAGGTCGTCGTAGACGACGGCGAACCTTCGGTGCTCGCCATTGGGGACGGCGGTCCCGCCGAAGCTCGTTGGTTGGCCGACCAGATCCTTGCCGGCAACGGCGCCGACGTCCTGGCCGATCTCGGTGCAATCCGGTCCGAGGCTCCACGAATACGGGGCGTTGGCCACATACGTCGGCTCGTCGGCGTAGAGGTCTGAGAAGTTGACGACGTGCTGTGAGGTGAGGGCGTTGGCATAGGCGAGGCTGGTGGTGTTGATCTCGCCGAAGGCACCGATTGTCTGCGCGACGTTGATGGCATCAGCCTGCACGTCACCCTCGTTGTCGGCCCCGCTGTCCTCCTCGCCGTTGAAGACCTTGAGGACGATCTGGCGCCCATAAAATTGGAAGTGCTTGTTGAAGTACGTGACCAGCTCTTGGAACGTGTTGAGCATCTGCGCGTACGTCTCGGGGAATATGACGCTGTTGTAGCTGCCCGTCACCGCCTCGATGCCTTGGTCGGTGCTCTCGCTCCCATCCGTCGGATTCATATAGGTGATGACGATCTGGTTTGCCGTGACACCACGCGACGTGGCGCCGCCATTGGCACCGCTGAAGCTGATGCACGGTGGCGAGTAGGGGTCGCCCGGCACCTGGGGGCCCGAGCAGTTGGCCACGCGGGCTGAGGGCGGGGCCGACGCGACCGCGACGGGAGTCACAGAGCCGCCGGCGGCATGCTGCGTTGCGGTGGCACTCGTTCCTGGCACGGTGACCGTCGGTCCGAGAGCCGTCGCCGCGCCCGCTCCGGGCGACGCCGCCGTCGTGTTCGTGATCACGTCACGTTCGGGAGCGACGGTAGGGACGAGGACCGCCATCACGAGGAATGCCGCGATGATCAAGACCGCCGGCCCATAGCCGGCCAGGAGACGGCGGTCGCCCGGAGCGAGTCGATAATCCAGCTTTGAGCTCAGAGGATTTCCTTTGGTCTGATCAGGCGCCGACGACTGCGCACGATGTCCGATGCGAAAAGGACTCCGCCGATGACGAGAAGAAGTGCGGCCCCGAGCGGCGCGGCTCCGGACCAGCATCCGGGGTGGCCGGAGGGGCTCGTCGTCACACAGCGGCGGAGGCTGGTGAAGAGGGCCGTTGAGCTCGGGGTCGCCGTCGCCACCTCATGGCCGGGGATCACCAACGGGGGCGTCCCACCCGTCGTGACGACCGATGACCCACTGGGTGTCACGCCCGGTTGCACGACGGCCGATGAGGATGGCTGACTTGGCGGGGCCTGCGCTCCCGAGGCCGCCAGCGGGTTGACGAACTGGGGGGCAGCCTCGGTATCGACGCTGGCACCACCGAGGTCGAGGTCGATGACCCCCCCGCCGGCCAAGATGCCCAGGACGATGCCGCCCACCAACTCGGCGTCGCCCACGTAGCTGGCGATCGTTTGAAACTCGGCGTTGCTGTCCGCCGCCAGCAGCTTGCCGATCTCGAGCACCAACGTGGTCTCCGTCGGGTTGAGCGCTCCGAGGACGGTGTTGGTCACCACCGTGCCCGTCATCGCCAGCCGCAGAGGGCCGATGGTGACGGTGTCGGTGACCGCATCCGTCGATTTGGCCGGCAGTGTCAGGGTGAGGCCGTTGCCGGTCAACACCTTGTTGGCGAGGGCGATGACTGAGGGCAACTGCGCGGGGTTGACGATGTCGATCGTTTGGCCGGCGACGGTCGCCGACGTCATCGAAAAGGTGGCGGTCGACGTGGCGCCGTCGCCCATCACCTGATGGGCCGCCCAGCTCAGACCGTTGAGCGTGACCAACCCCCCGACCAGGCTGACCGCCATGGTGGTGGCGGCGTCCGCCTCCTGGTCCTTGCCGCCGGCGTAGCTGACGTGGGCCGTCGAGTGGCCCGTGATGCTGAGCAAACTCGAGATCGACACGGGGGACAGTGACGTCGTCGCGCCGGCCGACTCCGGCGACGGATCGACGCTCACCGTTTCGATGCCGCCGTCGGCGGACCTGCTCGACGCGCCCGCCGCCGATGCCGCCTCCAATGCGTCGAGCGGGGCGGTATACGTCGCGCCCAGGAGCCCGCCGACGTAGCCGAGATTGACCGCTTGCGAGTCGGCGACCGTTTGCCCACCGGTGTATGAAGCGGTCGCCTGCCCGCCCCGGACCACCAGCGACAGTCCCCCGTATTGGGGGTTGGCGGCAAGCACGACCCCAGAGGCAAACGCCGACCCCGGCTGCGTCGGCGGACCGTCCGCGATTGCCGAGGGCGGCGCCGCTACTTGGGCTCCTACCAGGGCGATGACGACGGACCCGGCGATGAACAGCAATGCAGCTGACCGCAACGGCGTCATGGGCGTAATGCCGCAACCACCTGAACTGCCCCCCTACCCGACTGCACTGCCGGCACCGTAGCAGTCCTTCGGAGCGGGCCTGCTGCGGCATCCGAGTCGTCAGCCGGGCGGCATCCGTCTGTGGGTGATCAGCCGCACCGGAAGCAGAGCTATAAACGTGAGCGGACCCACCGACGGGGCGATGAGCGCCACCGGGATCGCAACGAGGAACACCGCCGTCGTCGTACCCGAACGCCACAAACCACTCCGGATCCACGCGTCGGTGGTCCCGGGCAGCAGCAAGTCGCGGTGCCGGGCCGTCAGGCTCATCAACATCAGCAGAACGCTGGCCACTGACATGGCCGACGCATACAGCACCACCGACGCTGACTCGCTGCCGTACTGACCCAGCAGCGCCGACGGGAACGGCAGGGCGGCCACGGTCATCAAGAAGAGAAGGTTGACACCCATCAACACCTCGTCCGCTTCAGCGATCCGACTGAACAGCCGGTGATGGCTCAACCAGAGCATCCCGAGCACGAGGAAGGTGAGGACGAACGCGAAGTACCGATCCCCTAGACCGCCGAGCGTGCGGGTCAGGTGATGGGCCGGATCGCCCTTCAGATCCGACGGCAAGGTCTGGAAGGCCAGCAGAGTCATGGCGATGGCGAAGATGCCGTCCGAGAGCGCGAGCGTGCGGCCAAGGCCTTGGCCGCCGGCGTCGGTCTCGGCCTCGTCGTCCTCACGCGTCATTGACGAAGCCTCCCACGCGTGAGATCTGAAACGATAAGGCGACGTGATTTCGGTCGACGGACTTTTGGCCCCGAGCTGGGACGACATCGTTGCGGCCCAGGCGCGCATCCGGGAGGTGCTGCCCCCCACGCCGATGCTCTCCTACCCGGCCGTCGATGCCGCCATCGGCACCGAGACCTGGATCAAGCACGAAAACCTCCAACGGGTCGGTGCCTTCAAAGTCCGCGGCGGCGTGAACCTTGTCGCCGCCCTTCCCGGTTCGGTGCGAGCGAGCGGCATCATCGCGGCGTCGACCGGCAACCATGGCCTGTCGTTGGCCTACGCCTGCTCGCTGTTCGCGACCCGATGCGTCATCTGCGTGCCGACCAACCCCAACCCGGCCAAGAAGTCGGCGATCGCCGCGCTCGGCGCCGAGGTCGTCGAGCACGGCCGCGACTTCGACGACGCCCGGCAACATTGCGAGCAGTTGGCCGTCCAGGAGGGCATGCGGTACGTCCACTCGGGAGATGAGCCCGACCTGATCGCTGGCGTGGCGACTATCACCGTCGAGATGCTGGAGCAGGTACCCGATCTCGACGTGCTCTTCGTGCCCATTGGCGGCGGGAGCGGTGTCGCCGGCGCCTGCCTGGCAGCAAAGGCGATCCGGCCCCAGCTGCGGGTCATCGGCGTGCAGAGCGAAGCGAGCCCGGCCGCCTACCGCTCCTGGCGGGACCACCGGCTCCAACAGGCCGACAGCCACACGTGGGCCGAAGGTCTGGCGACCCGCAGTGCCTTCGCCCTACCCCAAGCCATCATGGGCGAGCTGCTCGACGACTTCATCCTGGTGAGCGACGCTCAGATCCGCCAAGGTGTCGCCGACATCATCCGCTGGACGCGAACCGTGTCCGAAGGCGCCGGAGCCGCCGCCCTCGCGGGCGCCCTCCAGATGAAGAGCGGCTTGGCCGGAGCCAAAGTCGGCGTGATCTGCTCGGGCGGCAATCTCAGCACCGACCAGCTGCGCTGGGTGCTCTCGCCCTAGTTGACCATGCGGGCCTTGCCCTTCCAATAGGGGGCGCGCAACTCGGCCTTCAAGATCTTGCCGCTGGGGTTGCGGGGCAGGGCGTCGACCCACTCGACCGAGGTTGGGCACTTGTAATGAGCCAGGTTGTCGCGGGCGAACGTCAACAACTCGACGTCTTCGACCGTGCTCCCGGGGGACCTCACGACGAGCGCCTTGGGCGTCTCACCCCAGCGGTCGTCCGGGACCCCGATCACGGCCACGTCGGCGACAGCGGGATGGCCCATGAGGCAGTTTTCCACCTCGGCGGGATAGATGTTCTCCCCGCCCGAGACGATCATGTCGTTGACGCGATCGTGGATGTAGAGGTAGCCGTCCTCGTCGAGATAGCCGGCGTCGCCCGTGCGCAACCATCCACCGGGCAGGAGGGTCCGCGCCGTCGCCTCGGGGCGGTTCCAGTAGCCCTTCATATTTTGACGACTGCGGATCAGGACCTCGCCGACGCTGCCGACCGGGACGTCAGCCAGGGTGTCACTGTCGACGAGGCGCATCTCCGCGCTCGCCGTCGGCTTGCCGGCAGCCCGGAGCCGATGGGCAAAGGGGCCGTCGGGGTCGTGGTCCTCATCGGTCAGCACGACGACACCGCCGGCCGTCTCGGTCAACCCGTACGCCTGCACGAAGCGGCAACCGAAGGTGCGGATGGAGGCACGTAGCACATCCTCGGAGATGGGTGACGCTCCGTAGACGATGCATTCAAGACTGGAGAAGTCGGCGGTCTGCGCCTCGGGCAGGGCCAACATGAATTGCATGATGGCGGGAGCGAAGACGGTGTGCGTCACCCGGTGGCGCTCGATGAGGTCGATCAGCTCGGCCGGGATCACCTCGTGAGCCAACACGCCGGTCAGCCCGAAGCACATGCCGAGCATGGCCCAGAAACCGCCGCCCACATGGAAGATCGGCATGCACACGAGGCTCACCGATTGGTCGGTGATGCCCAGCAGCTCGCGGGTGGTATCGAGGAACGAAAAGCAGTTGTCGTTGGTCAGCATCACACCCTTCGGCGTCCCGGTGGTCCCCGAGCTGTAAAACTGGAAGGCGACATCGTCCGCCTCGGCCATCACCCCGGGATCGTCAACCTCCTGTCGGGCACGCCAGGCGCAGAAGTCCTCGTGCCGGGGGTGCCCGCCGACAACGAGGACGGTGACACCCGGGTCGAGCTGAGACTCCATCTGGTCGAGCAGCCCGACCATGTCCTGACCGACGACAAAGACATGCGCCCCCGCGTCATTGACGATGTACGCCGCCTCGGTGGCCGACAGCCGCCAGTTGACGGCCACGCTGACGGCGTTGAGCTTGGCCGCTCCGAAAACGATGTCGAAGTACTCGGGCGTGTTTTTGTCGAGGAAGGCGACGCGGTCCTGGGCCTTCACGCCTTCGGCCCGCAGGCCGTTGGCGACGCGATTTGATCGCTCGTCAAAGTCGCCATACGTGACCGTCTCGCCTCGGTGGACGATGGCCGGCCGGTCGGCATTGGTCGAGCCGTGGACGCGGATGATGTCGGCAACGCTGTGAATCGGCACTCTTGGCCCCCCTCGAGCGAATGTCTACTCTGCCTGTAAGGCAAGGATGATCATGTTTGTGAGCAGCGGCCGCAAGACGTCGTCGGCCAAGCCACTGTTGTAGGTGCACACCGACAGGCCCAGGCTGAGGACGGCATGGACCATGACGCGGGCCCGGCCGTCGGAGATATCGGGCCGAGCGCGGCTCAGGAGGTGCACCCATTCTTCGACGTGGAGTCGCTCCAGCCGCTCGATCGCCGCTCTGGTCTCATGCCGCAGTGTCCGGCGCTCATAGATGGCGACCGCGGAGATGGCCGGGTGCGTCAGCAGGGTGGCGACGTAGTGGTCGGCCAGCCTGGCCAGCGCGGCCCGCGGGTCCTCGACTTCCTGCGCCAGCTGGGTCGCTCGCTCGAGCACTGGCGCGCCGTATTCGGTGGCGATGGTCTCGAGGATCTCCTCCTTGCCCCGAAAGTGTCGATAGACGCCGGGTCCGGTGATCCCCGCCGCTTCTCCGATGTCGTCCATCCGGGTGGCGTGGTAGCCCCGCTCGTGGAAGAGCTTGGCGGCTACCGCGAGAAGCTGCTCGCGCCGCGGGAGCTGATCCTCCGGCGTCCGCTCGTCATCGACCAACTCGACGCCCTCGACGCCTTCGGCGCCCGACTGGACGGTGTTGGTCGTCACGATCGTCTCCCTCGGTGCCATCGCCGCTCGATGCAAGCCCAGGATAGCGACACGGCTCGACGCCGCCCCGCCTTGGCCCAGACAGACCGGCCCTTGCGCACTAGTGTCCCGTGAGTGGCGGTTAGCACGGTTGACCACGCGGAGACGCCCGAGGCCCTCGTCGAGGATCGGCTCGCGCAGCTGATCGAGGCCCACGAGCCTGCGACCTCCGACGAGCAGGCCTTCCTCGCCGCCCAATATGACCTGGGTCTGGCGTGGGTCAACTTTCCGCCCGGCCTGGGAGGTCTCGGGCTCAGCCCGCGCTACCAGAGCACGGTCAACCAGCGCCTCGCCGAGGTAGGCGCTCCCAACAACTTCGCCCGCAACGGCATAGGCGTCGGCATGGCAGCGCCGGTGATCGAGGCGTTTGGCACCGACGCGCACAAGCAGCGCTATTTGCGCCCGTTGTTTGCCTGCGAGGAGATCTGGTGCCAACTCTTCAGCGAGCCGGGCGCCGGCTCCGACGTGGCCACCCTGGCGACTCGCGCCCTCCGAGACGGCGACGAGTGGGTCGTCAACGGTCAGAAGGTGTGGACGACGCTCGCCCACATGGCTCGTTGGGGGTTGCTGTTGGCCCGCACCGACCCCAACGTGCCCAAGCACTCGGGCCTGACCTACTTCATCGTCGACATGCACAGTCCGGGCGTCGACGTCCGCCCCCTTCGCCAGCTCACGGGTGAAGCCGAGTTCAACGAGGTCTACTTCACCGATGCCCGGATCCCCGACACGCAGCGACTCGGCGCCGTCGGCGACGGTTGGCGGGTGGCCATTGCCACCCTGATGAACGAGCGGACCACGCTCGGCACCGAAGCGGCCCGGGGATCCGGCGGGCCGATCGGCGAGGCCATCAAGCTCTGGCGTGAGTCGGGCTCAACCGACCCCGTCGCCCGTGACCGCCTGGCCCAGCTGTGGGTCGAGTCTGAGGTCGTCAGGCTGACGGCGACGCGAGCCCAACAGATGCGCGCCATCGGTACTCCGGGTCCCGAAGGGTCGACCAGCAAGTTGGCGGCGACCGAGTTGGCCCAGCGCATCCAGGAGTTCAGCCTGAGCATCCTGGGAGCCAAGGGGATGCTGTACTCGAGCTACGAGATGGTCCGACCGGATCGCATCTACGGCACGCCCGGCGGCGACGCGCCCCGCGCCTTCCTCCGATCGGTCGCCAACACCATCGAGGGCGGGACCTCCGAGATCATGCGCAACATCCTCGCCGAGCGGGTGCTCGGTCTTCCCGGCGAGCCACGGACCGACAAGCTCGTGCCGTGGACGGAGATCCCCCGCTAAAAGAGTCACCGTGGCAGCTGCGACCACGGGACGGCGCGATCGACGCGGACATCGCCCGGCAGGCCGAGCACGCGCTCACCGATCAAGTTGCGCATGATGTCCGTCGTGCCTCCACCGATGGTCGCGCATTGGATGGTGAGGAAGGCTTTGACCAGGTCGGCGTCGGGGTCGGACAGGCTGGTCGAAACGCTCGTCGGCTGCACCAGGTCGTAGTCGGAGATCAGCATTCCGTCGGCGCCGAGCAGCGAGACGCACAGGTCGTAGATCCGCTGCTCGGTCAGGCCGGTAGCCAACTTCAGGATTGACCCCTCTGGTCCTGGTGTGCCGCGCTCGCGCGCCTCCTCGGCCCGGATGGCGGTGAGGCGCAGGACTTCGGCGGCCACCCAGCAGCGCATGAGGTGATCGCGCTCCGCGGCGGACCGGACCGCGCCGTCCTGCCACAGGTCGACGGCGCGCCCGATCGGGCCCATGCCCCGCTCGCGCCGGCTGGTCCCGCCGATGGTCACCCGCTCATTGGCGAGCGTCGCCAACGCGACACGCCACCCGGCGCCGACATCACCGATGCGATTGGCGTCGGGGATGCGGACGTCGGTGAGGAAGACCTCGTTGTACTCGGCCTCGCCCGTGAGCTGCCGCAGAGGACGCACGTCGACGCCCGCAGTGTGCATGTCGACGATGAAGAAGGTCAAGCCGTCGTGCTTGGGCACCTCGGGATCGGTCCTCGCCAGCAGCAGACCCCAGTCAGCGATGTGGGCGAGCGTGGTCCACACCTTCTGACCGTTGATGACCCACTCGTCGCCGTCTCGCACCGCACGGGTGGCCAACCCGGCCACGTCGGAGCCGGCGCCCGGCTCGCTGAAGAGCTGACACCAGATCTGCTCACAGGTGAAGGCCGGCCGCAACAGCGAGTGGTGAGCGGGCGACCCGAAGGCGAGGAGGGTCGGCGCCGCCATCCCCACGCCCATCAGGTTGCGGTAGAGATTGGACGCGACGCCGTGCTCCATGAGGGTCTCGTCGACGACGCGCTGATAGCGGCGGTCGACATCCAGCCCGCCCAGTCCCTCGGGGAAGTTGACCCACGCGAGACCGAGGTCGAATTGGGCCGCCCAGATGGCCTCTGGCGCATCGACCGTGGGCCGGCAGCGACCGAGGAGCTCGCCTAGGCGCGCGTCGACAAGCGCGCCCTGGTCGGCAAGGACCATCGTGAGCGGAAGTGCTCGGTCAGGCCTGCGCTTGGGTGTCCGCGGCCAGGGCGAGGATCTTCATCAGATCGGGGGAGTCGCCGTTGTACTCCCAGGGGAGGTCGGCGCCGAGGAGCCTCACCAGTCTGGGGTCCTTGGCCGTCAGCCGGTCCACGAGCTCGGGCTCGTAGGCCTCGAAGACGCGGACGTGCGGGCGGGCGAACCCGGTATGCAACGCCACCCGACTGCCGGCCGCGGACCGCCCGCCGCTGCGATGCCACGTGTGGCCGGTCCAAATGACGATCGACCCTTTGGGAGCGACGACCGGCACGGCCTCTTCGACGCCCTCGCCGGGGCGGGGATGACGAAACCGGCGATGCGAGCCGGGCACAACGTGGGTCGAGCCGTGCTCACCATCGAAGTCGTCGCAGCACCAGATCGCCGTCGCCACGTGGAACTGCGGAGGGAACGGATCCGGGAAGAATTGATTGTCGGCGTGCAGCGGGCCCGGCATCGAGCCCTCCGACAACATGCTGCCGGTGGCTACGGTAAGCGCGTAGCCCTCGCCGAGCAGATAGGTCATGAGCGCCGTCAACTTGGGCGTGACGATGGCCTCGGCGAAGACATCGTCAGCAGCCAGGAGGCGATACATCATCGAGGTGTTGGGCCCGAAGTCGAAGGGCTTGACCCCTCGATCAAGCGTTTCCTGGGTCACCCGCACGATGGCATCACGGATGCGATCGAACAGCTCGAGCGGGGCGGCGTCAGGCACGATGCAATAGCCGTTGAGCTCCAGCTCGGCGACCTGCTGCTCGACCCCGCACTCGGCGATCTGCTCCCGGACTCGCTGGCGGGCCTCGGTACCGGCGGCGGCTTGGGAGAATGTGCGTGTCTTCTGCGTCGTGCTCACGATCTGCTCCTTTGCTCCACGGGCGAGGTTATCCAATGTTCACAGGTTCGTCTACCAAAACTCCCAGTCTTGCGAAGCTTGACATCCCCCAGGTGGTGAGCGACAGTTTACTGGCATGCTGACCGGGGAGGGGGCAATGTCCGGGCTACAACAGACGGCGCTCGAGGACTTAGCGCAACGCTTCGCCAAGGCTGCCGAGGCGCGCGACACCGACGCGCTCATCCCGCTCTACCACCCCGATGCCAAATTCTGGAACAACGTATTGCGACACGTTTCCGACACGTCCCGCATCATCGAGATCACCCGACTCGAAGCCCAGGTGATCACCCGGTACGACTTCGACAACCTCCGCTGCACGCTGACCGACGAGGGCTTCGTGCTCCAGATGACGGTGGCCGGCGAGACGCGCAGTGGCAAGACGTTCGCCGTCGAAACCTGCCTGGTCGCCCAGGCCTCCGACGGTCTGATCACGCGCATCGACGAGTACGTCGACGCCGCCCAAGCCGGGCCGATCTTCGAGGAGCTGCTTGCTCCGCCGGGGCCGGCGTCGTGACCCTGCCCTCCCCCGGGACCACCCAGGTCCCGATCGGCGCGGACCTCTTCACGTGGCCGGCCGAGCACCCCTGCCTGCTTGGCGGGAAGTGTCCCGACTGCGGCATCGTCACATTCCCCGCCAGCAAGGCGTGCCCGCGTTGTGGCCACTTCGGCATGGACACCAAAGAGCTGGCGCGGGTGGGCACGGTGTGGACGTGGACGACGCAGGCCTTCCGGCCCAAGCATCCCTATCGGGCGCCCGGCACCGATGAGGACTTCGAGCCGTTCGTCCTCGGCTACGTCGAGTTGGACGGCGAGGTGAGGGTCGAAGCGCAGTTGCTCGTCGACCCGAGCGACGCCCATATCGGCATGGAAGTTGAGCTCGTCATCATCCCGTTTTGTGCCGGTGACGGCGGCGACGAAGTCGTCACCTTCGCCTTTGCCCCTCGACTCTGATCGGAGACTCATGGAGGTTGCGATTGTCGGTGTCGGTATCCACCCCTTCGGTCGCCACGACGGCATCAGCGGGAGTGACATGGGTGCGTTCGCCACCCGGCAGGCCCTGCGCGACGCGGGCGTGACGTGGGGGGACGTCCAGTTCGCCTTCGGGGGAAGCCTCGCTCCGATCCTGCCCGGCCACGACGACGCGCCGATGGCGGACACGCTGGTCAATGATCTCGGCCTGACCGGCATTCCCTTTATGAATGTGGCCAACGGGTGCGCGACCGCGGGGAGTGCCGTCGCGCTGGGCGCCAGTGCCATCGAGTCCGGCGCCTTCGATGTCGGTGTGGCCGTCGGCTTCGACAAGCACCCTCGGGGACACTTCAGCGCCGGGGCGGGCATGGCCGGCATCGGCACGTGGTTCGGCGAGCAGGGCTTCATGGTGACCACCCAGTTTTTTGCCATGAAGATCCAGCGCTACATGCATGACTTCGGGGTGAGCCGAGACACGCTGGCCAAGGTCGCGGCCAAGGCGTATCGCAACGGCGCCCTCAACCCCAACGCGTGGCGCCGCAAGCCTCTCTCCGAGGAGGAGATCCTCGGCTCGCGGATGATCAACGATCCGCTGACGCAGTACATGTTCTGCTCGCCGGACGAAGGCGCCGCGGCCATCGTGATGTGCCGCGCTGACATCGCCCACCGCTTCACCGATCGTCCGGTCTACCTGCGGGCGGCGACGTTGCGGACCCGCCGCTTCGGCTCGTTTGAGGTGTACAGCCCCTGGCTGCCGGTGGAGCGCGCACCCAGCCCTGTCGTCGATGCCGCGGCGGCCGCGTTTGAGATGGCCGGCGTGAGCCCGAGCGACGTCGACGTGGCCCAGCTGCAAGACAGCGAGTCGGGCGCCGAGTTGATGCACATGGCCGAGACCGGCCTGTGCGCCGACGGCGATCAGGAAGCCATGATCCAGGCGGGTGAGACCGAGATCGGTGGCCGCCTTCCCATCAACACCGATGGCGGGCTGATCGCCAACGGGGAGCCGATCGGGGCCTCCGGGATGCGCCAGTTCCACGAGATCGTCCTGCAACTCCGAGGTGACGCGGGCGAGCGCCAAGTACCAGGCAACCCCCGCGTCGGGTTCACGCAGGTGTACGGCGCCCCCGGCATCGGAGCATGCGCGGTGCTCACCACGTGACCCAGCAGTGCCGCGGCGCACAGCTTCGGCGCTTCCGCCTGGGACCGGCGTGGGCGCCGGCGTGCCTCGCTGCTCTGGTCATCTGCTGCGGTCTGGCGGCCTGCGGGACGCGAGTCCCCGACGCCGCCGGTCGATTTGCGGCGTCGCTGCGATCCGGGTCTGTAGGGCCGGGCGGCCAGACGGCGTTGGCCTCGGGTGGGCAAGGCTCGAGCCTCGGCGCCGGCGTGGCCGGCACCGGCCCGGGCGGGAGTGGGGCGCTCAACGCGTCCGGTGCGGGGTCGGGGTCGGGCTCGGGGTCGGGGTCGGGGTCGGGGTCGGGGTCGCCCGGAGCCGGCGGCGGCTACGGATCGTCGGCGGCGTCGGCGCTCGCGGCGGGATCCGGCGCGGCGGCGAGCGGCACCAACTCGCCACTCGTGATCGGGGCCGTCGGGACGCTCTCGGGGATCGTCGGCGATGAGCTCACCGACTCATGGTCAGGGCTGACGACGTGGCGGGACGCCGTCAACGCCGCCGGTGGCATCGATGGTCATCCGGTCAAGCTGATCGAGGTCGACGACGGGAGCGATCCGGGCCACTATGCGGCGGCCATCCGTCAGCTGATCGAAGAAGATCATGTCGTGGCGTTCGTCGGCAACCTGGCGCCGCTCACCTTCTCGGCCGGCACGTCGATCCTGGAGCAGTACGACATCCCGGCGCTGGGCGGCGATTCGTCCAATGTCGGTTGGTTCGACTCGCCGATGGCCTTCCCGATCAACAGCGTCAACATTCCACTCGGGCGGGCCGTTGGCCTCTGGGCCATCCAACATCTCAAGCAGCGCAAGGCGGCTGTGTTCTATGTCGACGAGGCGGCGGCTGCCGTGGTCACGGCCCAGGCCTTCGAGGCGCCGTGGAAGGCCGGCGGCGGTCAGATCGTCGTCTCCCAGGCTGTGTCGCTGGCCAATCCTGACTACACCACCCAGATCCTGTCGGCCGAGGATGCCGGCGCCGACGCGGTCATGATCGTCCTCGACGGCGCCAGCTGCGAGCGCTTCTTCCAGGCGGCCCGACGACAGGAATATCGTCCCCTCATCTTCTCGGCCGGGTGCAGCTCGGCTTCGATCAACGACAACAGCGACATCACCTACGGCAACACCTACATCGGCGATGCTCACACCCTGATAGTGCCGAGCATTCCCGCGGCCAACGCGCTGATCCAGGCCGAGGCGACCTTCAACCCGGGCTACGACGTCAACGCGGCCGCGCTCACCTGGCTGTCCGGGACGCTCTTCCAGGCCGCCGTCGCCGCCGGAGGCGGGGTCACATCCGCGGACATCATCCGGGGCCTCCACAGCCTCCGGGGAGAGACGCTCGGAGGCCTCGCGCCCGCTGAAAGCTGGGGGGACGGTGACCACAATCCGGGCGAGTGCGGGACGGTCGCCGCCGTCAACGCTGCCGGTGCTCTCGTCCCAGTCACCTCGGGCTTTGTGTGCTGATCCGCTACGCACTGCCGTCGATCGGCGGGTGCCTGCTCCTCACCAGCCTGCTCATCGTTCCGGCCCGCGGGGCCGTCGTCGCTCCGATCACCGGCTACGACTACGCGAGCGCCAACGCGCTGGCGAATGGCATCACGACGATCGTGACGGTCAACAACGTGCTCCCGATCAATCAGATCGTCGGGCTCTCATCGACGACGAGCCAGGCCGAGTTCGGCGGCATGATCAGCGCCGAAGCCCTCCTCCCCAATCCGGGCCAGCTCATCCTGTCGGCGCCGGGGACGGCCGCCGGTCTCGCCGACATCCCTGATCTCCCCGAGTATCCGGCCGAGGCGACGGCGTCCTACCCGTCCCAGCCGTCGGATGAGGTCAAGCTCACCCCGACGTCGTCGTTTGGGGGCGGTGGACTGGCGGCCGCGGTGACGCAGGACAGCGCCGGAGCGAGCGCCAACCTCGGCAACTACTCGAGCGCGACGGGCGGGGTACCGGGCTTCAGCGTCGGCAGCATCTCGACCACCGCGGAGGGCCAACAGCTCACCGCCACCTCCTATCGGGCGACGGCCACCAACACGACGGACAACGTGTCGCTCCTCGGAGGTCTGGTGAAGATCGGCACCATCAACTCCTCCGTCACCGCCACCATCAAAGACGGCAAGGCCACGACCGCCGCCAGTGCGGTCACGGTGTCCGATGTCCAGGTGGCGACGGTGCCCGTCGAGATCACCAACACCGGGATCGAGGCGCTCGGAGACTCCATGGCCTTGGCCCCCATCGTCAGCCAACTCACCGAGCCGCTCGCCTCCCAGGGCGTGACCATCCAAACGACGCCCGTCACGCAGACCGTCAACGGCACGACGGCGACGGTGACGAGCGGGGCACTGGCGATCGATTATCAGACGGTCGTCAATGGTGACCCCGCCCAGATCCAGGTGTTGCTGGGACAGTCCCAAGCCGCGGTCGCGGCGTCAGGACCGCAGACGGGGGCCCTGGCGGGTCCGGCCGGTCCGGGCAGTCCGGTCGGCATCCCGCCCGCTGCCGCGATCACCGCACCGCTCATCGCCCTCGCTCAGACCAGAGGTGGCGCCGCCACGAGTCCGCCGGCGGTCGGTACCGCCCCGGCGGTCGTCGCCAGCCCGCCGGTCGCCGCCGAGCCCGGTGCGGCCGTCGCCTTCGAGCTCAAACCGATTGACTTCCGGTCCGTCTGCCTATGGCTACTGCTCGCCGGGTTCGCGCTCATACTGGGCAGCCAGCTGATCGATCCTCTCGGTCGCGAGAGCCACCCACCGCCCGCTGATGTCCGCGAACTCTGGAGATGGTGAATGGTTGAGCAAAGCCAACCCGATGCTGACAGCGCCCCCACGCCGGGGCGAGTCATCATCTCCATCAGCCCGGAGGCGTGGTCCCGGCTTCGGGACCCGAAGGTGATCCTGGCGCTCGTGCTCGGCCTGGCCGGCGCCATCGCCGAGATCGCCGGCTATTGGGGCGCCAGCGGAACGATCGACCCTGGCGAGCAGTTGCCCTACATCATCAGTGGCGGCATCGGAGGCATCTTCCTGCTCGGAGCCGCGGCCATGCTCCTCTTCTCCGCCGACATGGGCCTCCTCAAACGGCAGGTCTCCGAGTCGACCGTACTCGTTCGCGAGCTGGGGGAGCAGATCAGCGACCTTCAGGCGCAGTTGGCCGCCTCCGAAGCACCCCGTCCGAAACGCTCGCGCGCCACGTGACGCCGTATCTGCCCTTCGTCATCAGCGGCGTCGTTGTCGGCAGCATCTACGCCATCGCCGCACTCGGCCTCGTCGTCACCTACCGCACGACGGGGCTGTTCAACTTCGCTCACGGCGCCATTGGCATGACCGTCGGATTCGCCTGGTACGAGCTGCGCGCCGACCTCCACATCCCGACGTTCCCGGCCATCGCCATCGCCCTGCTCGTCGTCGCCCCCCTCATGGGCCTGGTCGTCGATCGACTCCTGTTCCGCAGCCTGAGCGAGGCGTCCCAAGCCAGCAAGATCGTCGTCTCGCTCGGCCTGCTCACCCTGCTCCAAGGTGGTGTGGCGGCTACCGTCGGCGGCGCCACCAAAAACGTCCGACCGTTCCTGCCGCAGCATGCCTTCAAGGTCGTCGGCGTCTTCGTCGGCTACGACCAGGTCATCACCGTGCTGCTGTCGGCGGCCATCCTCGTCGGCCTCCTCGCCTTCTTCAACGCCAGCCGGATGGGCCTGGCCATGCGAGCGGTGGTCGACAACCGGACCTTGGCGGAGTCGGCCGGCTTCGAGTCGTCACGCATCACGGGCCTCACGTGGATGTTGGGTGTGATGCTCGCGGGAGCGGCCGGCATCCTGTTCGCGCCCCTCTTGGGCCTCGACACGGTGACGCTGACCTTGCTCGTCGTGCAGGCGTACGCGGCCGCGATCTTCGGGCGACTCACCAGCCTCCCGCGGACCTACGTGGCCGCCCTCGTCCTTGGCATTGTCGGCAGCCTGCTCCCCAAGTTTCTGTCGCACTCCCCGACCCTGCTCAACGGGTTACAGCCCAGCCTGCCTTTCATCTTCCTCTTCATCGTCCTCGTGGCCTTCCGCCGAGGCTCGCTCCGTGAGCTCGGCGTGTCCGCTCCGTGGTCGGGCACTGTCCGGACCGGCACCCGCGGCTGGTTGGTCATCCCCATCGGGCTGCTGTTCGCCACCATGGTCCTGCCCGCCTCGCGTGTCTTCAGCCTCGGCGTCGCCATCGTGCTGGCCTGCGGACTGCTCAGCATCACCGTCCTCACCGGAAGCTCCGGCCTCATCTCCCTCACGCAGGCCGGTCTCGCCGGGGTCGGTGCCTTCACTTACCTCCACCTGATCAACGCTGGCACGCCCTTCCTGCTGGCGACCGCTCTGGCTGGGCTGGCCGCCGTGCCCCTCGGCATCGCCATCGCCATCCCGGCGCTGCGGCTGCCGGGCCTCTTCTTGGCCCTCGCCACCTTCGGCTTCGGTGAGCTGATCGACGGTCTGGTCTTCACCGGTTGGCATTGGTTTTCCGGAGGCGGGGACGGGCTACAGGCAAACCGTCCGAGCCTGCTCCACAGCGACCGGCTCTACGTCCTCTTTTTGGTCGGAGTCATCTTCTTGTATCTCCTCGGCATCCGAGGGCTCAGACGATCGGCCCTCGGTCGGACGCTCACCGCCCTGCGCGACAGTCCCTCCGCGGCGGAAAGCCTCGGGGTCAATCCGCTCTGGCCCCGACTCGCCGTGTTTTCGATCTCGGCCATGATGGCCGGCGTCTCCGGCGCCCTGTACGCCGGTCTCCTCGGCGTGGCCAGCTCGGCGTACTTCTCGGTGTTCACCTCGTTGCTCTGGGTCACCATCGTCGTCGTCTGCGGTGTCGAGAGCGTTTTCGGCGCCCTCCTCGGCGCGCTCCTCTTCGGCTTCTTGCCGTCGTTCTTCGCGGCGGGTACCAGCGCGACGTTTACCACCTGGCTGGCTCCCACCTTCGGTCTCGCCGCCATCTATTTCGCCCGTCGCAACGGGGGGCTCGTCGCCGTCCTCGCCAAGTTGGGCCCGCAGCGGTGGATCCACGTCGAGCGCCGCGCCCCCGCGGAAGTCTGAGGCCACCCGTGCCTGAGCCCTACCTCTGCGCCGACGACATCGTCGTGCGATTCGGAGGCCTGACGGCAGTGGATCAGGTGTCGGTCAGCGTGGACCGCGGTGAGACCGTCGGCATCATCGGCCCCAACGGGGCCGGGAAGTCCACGCTCTTTGGCGCCATCTTGGGCACGGTGGGGACCGCCGCTGGGAGCGTCACGCTCGCCGGCACCAAGATCTCGACCTGGCCGGCCCATCGCCGCGCGCAGGCCGGTCTGGGCAGGACCTTCCAAAAGCTCGAGCTGTTTGGCTCCATGACCGTCCGCGAGAATCTCGAATTCGGGACCGAGGCCCCGACGCTCGGCGCCCGACCCTGGCGACTTCTCTCTCGCAATCGCCATGTGGCAACGGACGACGCCGCGCTCCTCGCCGCCGAGCTGGGCCTGGAGCCGTACCTGGATCAGGTGACGGCCTCCCTGCCCATCGGAGTCCGCCGCCTGGTCGAGTTTGGGCGAGCCCTCTGCGCGCGCCCGTCGATACTCCTGCTCGACGAGCCATCGTCCGGCCTCGACGAAACCGAGACGCGCCAGTTTGCCGACCACATCGCCCACGCCACCCGGAGCACGAGCATCGGCGTCCTCCTCGTCGAGCACGACATGAGCCTCGTGCTGTCCATCTGCGAGAGGATCTACGTCCTCGACTTCGGCAAGCTGATCGCCTCCGGCACCCCGGCGGAGATCCAGCGGAGCCCAGTCGTCAGGGAGGCCTATCTGGGCGGGGCCGCGCTCGGAGCCACCGATGATTCTTGAGGCCACCGATCTTCATGTCGGCTACGGGCAGGGAGACATCTTGCGGGGCGTCTCGGTGGCGGTGGATGAGGGATCCATCCTCGCCCTGCTCGGACCCAACGGCGCCGGCAAATCGACCCTGCTCAAGACCGTCGCCGGCATGCTGCGACCGACGAGCGGTGATATCTGGATGAAGGGCCTCGCGCTCACGGGGCACAGCCCGTCGGAGGTCGCCCGTTGCGGCGTCTATCTCGTGCCCGAAGGGCGGGCCATCTTCCCGTCGCTCACGGTGGCCGAAAATCTGCGGATGGCATCGGGCCGGCCCGAGCGCCAATCGGCAGAGCTTCTGGCCAGGAGCCTGGAGGTGTTCCCTCGTCTCGCCGAGCGGCTGGGACAGACGGCGGGGACGTTGAGCGGCGGCGAGCAACAGATGCTCGCTCTTGCCCGGGCATTCATCGCCGAACCGGTCGTGCTCCTCCTCGACGAACCCTCTCTCGGCCTGGCACCCAAGGTCATCGACGAAGTGTTCGCAGTCGTCGAGGGTTTCCGAGCGAGCGGCACCGCGGTCATCCTCGTGGAGCAATACGTCAGTCGGGCCCTCGCCATCGCCGATCGCGTCGCCCTCCTGGCACAGGGCCACATTCGCTTCAGCGGACGCAGTAGCGACGTGACAGCGGACGATCTCGCCCGCTACTACCTGGGAGCAACGGGCCTCGGAGGTCCTGGCCGCTAGCCCTTCGCCTGGTGCTAGCCCCTCGCCTGGCGCTAGCCCTTCGCCTGGTAGAGGACCTGGAGCTCGGTGAATGCGTAGTAGCCCCACGGCCCATTTTCGACGCCGACGCCGCTCCACTTGGCCCCGCCGAAGGGCTGGTGCGGGGCGAGGGCGAGGTGGGCGTTGACCCACGCCGTGCCGCACTCCAGCCGGGCGGCGACCTCGGCGCCCCGCTCGGGGTCGCTGCTCCACACCGAGCCGGACAGGCCGAAGTGGGTGGCGTTGGCCCGCTCTACGGCGTCGTCGAGGTCCCGGTAGGAGATGACGGGAAGGGCGGGGCCGAACTGCTCCTCGTCCACGATCCGGGTGCCGTCGCTGATGTCGGCCAGGATCGTCGGCTCGTAGAAATAGCCAGGTCCGTCGACCGGGCGACCGCCGGTGACAGCCTTGGCGCCGGTCGCCACCGCGTCGGCGACGAGCTCGCTGACCCGCTCGAACTGGGGACGGTTGTTGATGGGACCAAGCTGCGTCCCCTCAACCGTGCCTTCCCCGACCTTCACCGATCGGGCGCGCTCGGCGAGGGCGTCAACGACGTCGCCGTAGATGGCCTCGGGCACGTACACGCGCTTGATGGCCGAGCACACCTGACCGTTGTTTTGGAACGCACCCCAGAACAACTTCTCGGCCACGGCGGCAGGATCGACGTCATCCAGCACGATCGCCGGGTCGTTGCCACCGAGCTCGAGCGTGACCCGCTTCAGGTCGGGTGCGGCCGCAGCAGCAACATGCTTGCCCGTCGCGACGGAGCCCGTGAAGCTGATCTTGCGCGGGACCGGGTGTGAGGTCATCCACCGACCCAGCTCGTCGTCCCCGCTCACCACATTGAGCACGCCAGGCGGCAGGATGCCGGCGAGAAGCTCGCCCATCTTCAGCGTGGCCAGCGGGGTGTAGGGCGACGGCTTGAGCACCATCGTGTTGCCGGCCAACAACGCCGGGGCGATCTTCCACGAAGCCAAGATGAGGGGGAAGTTCCACGGCGTGATGGCGGCAACCACGCCGAGCGGGCGGCGCAAGACCTCGGCAAAGGCGTTGGCGTCATCCTGGATGACCTCGCGCTTGATCTCGAGATCGGCGTAGTACTTAAACCAGATGCCGGCGCCGAAGACCTCCATGCTGGCGTCGCCGAGGGGCTTGCCCTGCTCGGCGGTGAGCACGGCGCCGAGCTCGCCGGCCGCGGCGAAGAGGGCGTCGCCCACCTTGTGCAGCGCGGCTCGACGAGCGGCCTCGTCGGAGCGCCAATCCCGGTAGGCCTTCTGGGCCGAGTCGAACGCCGCGTCAAGCTGCTCGCGGCTGCACCGGGGCGCCTGCTCGAACACCTCGCCCGTCGCCGGGTTGACCACCCCGAACGTCTCCGCAGTCGGTACCGCTGCGCCGTCGACGGTCATCGCGAACACGGTCATCTGGATCCCCCTCAGAGCTGGCTGCGGTTGTCTTTTGGGAAGCGTAGCTCGACGCCGCGGTGGGCTCCTCCTCACCCCCGCGCGACTACCGTCCGGTCCGTGAGCGCCGACCGAGTCGTGCCGGCCCACACCCTGTTCAAACGCCTGCTTCTCGGCCGGCCCCTCGCCACCGATGCGGCCGGGACCCAGCGGCTACGCAAGTTGGTGGCGCTGCCGGTGTTCAGCTCCGACGCCATCTCGTCGACCGGCTACGGCACCGAGGTGATCCTCGGCGTGCTCGTACCGGTCGCCGGCATGGCCGCCCTCAACTACGTCGTGCCCATCTCGCTGATCGTCATGGTCGTACTCGCCATCCTCGTCATCAGCTACCGCCAGACCATCTTCGCCTACCCCTCCGGCGGCGGCTCCTACATCGTGAGCCGCGAAAACCTCGGGCAGACGCCGTCGCTCGTCGCCGGCGCATCTCTGCTCGTCGACTACACGCTCAACGTCGCCGTCTCCATCGCGGCCGGCACCGCCGCCATCACCAGCGCCATCGTCGCGCTGCGGGGCCACGAAGTCCCGCTCGCCATCGGGCTGCTCGTCCTCGTCACGGTCGCCAATCTCCGCGGTCTGCGCGAGTCGGCCACCCTCTTCTCCGTCCCCGTCTACCTCTACGTGACCATGATGATGGTGCTGATCGCCGTCGGGCTGATCCGCCTCGCCCTCGGCGGGCTGCACCCCCTGCCGGTCGACCACGCCCAGCTGCTCCACTTCACCGACGGCCAAGCCGTGCTCGGCGGCGTGACCGTCTTCGCCTTCCTCAAGGCCTTCTCGTCGGGAGCCGTCGCCCTCTCCGGCGTCGAGGCCATCTCCAATGGTGTGCCCAACTTCCGCCCACCCGAGACCCGCAACGCGGCCACCACCCTGATGTGGACCGGGCTGCTCCTCGGCGGAATCTTCTTCGGCGTGGCCATCCTGGCCGTCCAACTCAAGCCCACCCTGTCGACCGAGCAGACGATCCTGTCGACCATGGGCGCCGCCGTCTTCGGCAGTCGCAGCAACCCGCTCTACGGCATCCTCCAAGCGAGCACCGCGGCCATCTTGTGCCTGTCGGCCAACACCAGCTTCGCCGACTTCCCCCGCCTCTCGTCGATCATCGCCCGCGACGGCTTCATGCCCCACCAGCTCGCCCGCCGCGGCGACCGGCTGGTGTTTTCCAACGGGATCATCGCCCTGTCCGTCGCCGCCGGCGTGCTCCTCGTCGCCTTCTCCGCCAACGTCAACGATCTCGTCCCGCTCTTCGCCGTCGGACTCTTCACCGCCTTCACGCTCTCGCAGACCGGCATGGTCGTGCACCACCGCCGCATCCGCGAACCGCACTGGCGTCGCAACGCGGTGATCAACGGCGCGGGCGCCACCGCCACCGGCCTCGTCCTCGTGGTGATCCTGTTCTCAAAGTTCACCTCCGGCGCGTGGGTCCCGACGATCGTGATCCCGCTCCTCGTGCTGACCTTCGTCCGGGTGAAGCATCACTACGCCGATGTCGCCCGGGCTGAAGCTGTCGCGCCAGGCCAAAAGACGAGCCCGCTGCCCTCGACGATCCTCGTGATGGTCGGCGCCGTCAACGTCGGGACGATGCGAGCGCTCAGCTTCGCGAAGTCCCTCCGCCCGGACCGCGTGCTCGCGGTCAACGTGGCCCTCGAGGACGGCGACGCCGATCGAGTCCGGGCGGCGTGGGCGGAGCAGAAGCTCGATGTGCCCCTGGAGGTCCTCGAATCCCCCTATCGCGATCTGACGGCTCCGATCCTGACCTACATCGACGGACTTGTGGCCGGCCACCCCGGCATGGTGATCACCGTGGTCATTCCCGAACTGGTTGTCGGCCGCTGGTGGGAGCAGATCCTTCACAGCCACTCCGCCTTCGCCTTGAAGACCCGCCTTCACTATCGACCGGACACCATCGTCGTGTCCGTGCCCATCCACGTCGAGTGAGGCGTCAGGCGCGTTCCGCGTCGGTGCCTTCCGCGTAGGCGCCTACCGCGTAGGCGCCTTCTGCCTAGTGTCTTCTGCGCAGGCGTCGGCGACCTCGAGAACGTCGTCCAGGATCGATAGGCCCCTGCGCAGCTCCTCGTCGCTGGCGATGAGCGGCGGCACCACATGGATTCGGCCCGGCTGCATGAACGGCCACAAGCCTCGCTTCTTGCAATCCTCCGTGACCCGACCCATCGCCTCCGCCCCGAGCGGCTCCCTCGTGTCGCGGTTGGCGACCAGCTCGATGGCCCACATCAGCCCCCGCCCTCGGACCTCGCCGACCGCCCGGTGCCGCGCCGCCAGGTCGGCCAGGGCGGGGCCGACGACATCACGACCGACCTGGCGCACCCGGCCCATGATGTCGTCGTCTCGGTAGACGTCGAGCGTGGCCAAGGCGGCTGCGCACGCCAGCGGGTGCCCCGAGTAGGTGAGCCCGCCGGGGTACACGCGATCGTCGAATGTGGCCGCGACGCGGCGCGAGATGATCACACCACCGAGCGGGATGTAACCCGAGTTGACCCCCTTGGCGAAGGTGATCAGGTCCGGCGTCACGCCCCATGCGTCGACGGCAAACCACTCGCCGATCCGGCCGAAGCCGGCCATCACCTCATCGCAGATCATCAGCACGCCGTAGCGGTCGCAGATCTCGCGGACGCCGGCCAGGTAGCCGTCGGGGGGCACGAGCACACCATTGGTCCCGACGACACTTTCGAGGATCACGGCGGCGATCGTCGGCGGACCCTCCAAGGCGATGACCTGATCGAGATGCTGGAGCGCTCGCTCGCACTCCTCGGCCTCGGTCGTCGCGTGGAAGGCGGACCGATAGAGGTACGGACCGAAGAACCGCGCCACCCCGGGGATGCCCGGCTCATTGGCCCACCGGCGACTATCCCCTGTCAGGGTGATCGCCCCCGCCGTCGAGCCATGGTAGGAGCGGTAGGCGCTCAGGATCTTGAGTCTGCCGGTGTGCAGCCGCGCCAGTCGGACGGCGTTTTCGACCGCCTCCGCCCCGCCGTTGGTGAAGAAGACGAGATCAAGGTCGCCTGGCGCGACATCGGCAATGCGTCTGGCCAACTCGCCCCGACGGTCGTTGGCGAACGACGGGGCGATCGTGCACAGGCGGTCGGCCTGGTCCTTGATGGCGGCCACAACGCGGGGATGCTGATGCCCCAGGTTGGTGTTGACCAACTGCGAGCTGAAGTCCAGATACCGGCGCCCGTCGTAGTCCCAAAACCAGCAGCCCTCGGCGCCGGCGACGGGCAGAGGATCGATGGCGCCCTGCGCCGACCACGAGTGGAACACGTGCTCACGGTCGTCGCTCATGACCTGCTCGCGAGCGACGGCGGCATCGGGATTTGTAACCACGTCGTTGGTCGGCACTAGACAAAGCTACCCATGATCGATGACGGGTTTGCCACCTTCTCACTCGACCTGTCCCCGGACGAAGAGGCACGCGCCAGCCGGCTTCAAACCGAGAGCACCATCGTCGACATGATCTGGTGGGGCCCGGTGACCCATCGGTCCTATACGACGGAGATGGATGCGGTCTTGCGCTGCGGCTTCGACGCCCACGGCGACATCGGCCAGCTGATGGACGCGGCGATGCGGCTGCCCGGCCGCATGGCCGTCGCCGGCACGCTGCCGGAGTACCGGTCCAATTGGGACCAGTCGGGGATCACGGCCGGCCATTACGAGGTGCAGGTCGGGGACGCTCGAGCGCTCCTCGATGGCATCACCCACGTCGACTACCTCGTCGACCACCTGCCATGGCTGCGCAAAGCGTTGAGCGTCGACGACATCCGTTCCGCGAAGCGCGACGGTGGACACGCCCTCTACGTCGAATGCCAACCCACGACCTCGATCAGCCGCGACATCGGTCTGATCGACGCCGCCTACGACGGTGGGCTGCGCTCGCTGCAACTCACCTACAACGTCCAAGACGTCGTCGGGTGCGGATGCACCGACCGCACCGGCGGGGGTATCAGCGACTTCGGTGCCACGCTCATCGAGCGACTCAACCAGCTCGGCGTCATCGTCGACGCGGCCCATTGCAGTAAGCAAACGATCCTTGACGCCTGCGCCCTGTCCAGCGCCCCGGTGCTGATGTCGCACACGGGCGCCTCCGCCCTCCATCGGCACGATCGCACCATCGACGACGAGTCGGCCGAGGCCATCGCCGGCACCGGAGGGCTGGTCGGTGTGGTCACCGTCCCTTTTTTCCTCGGGTCCGGCGATGCCGATCTCGGGATCATGCTCGATCACATCGACCACTTCGTCAGGCTTCTCGGCGCCGAGCATGTGGGCATCGGGACCGACTGGCCGATGGCGGCACCAAAGTGGGTCATGGTCGAGTTCGACCGGCTGATTCGCTCGCAAGGGTTCAAGCCCGAGCATGGCATCGTCACGACGCAAAACCTCGTCGGCTTCGACGACTACCGCGACTTCCCCAACATCACGCGCGGCCTCGTCGCCCGGGGATACACCGACGACCAGATCCGGGGCATGCTCGGCGAAAACTTCATTCGCCTCTTTTCGGCTGTGTGCGGCTGAGCCTCCGTCGTGGAGCCCGGGCCTACTCCGCCTCGGGCCCTATTCCGCCGGGGCCTCTTCGACCTCGGCCTTTATGCGGTCCAGGGTGGCCTGCATTCCGTCGAGATTGGTCTTGCCTCGCGCCCAGCCCAGGAGCGTCCAATACAGCTTCAGCGCGGTGGTCGGCGCCAGGGCGAACGACTCCGTCACATCAGTCCCTTCGTCGGCGGGGGTGAGCTGATACGACCACACGTTGATGGGCTTGTTGTCAGGCCCGACGCCGAAGGAAAACTCCCTGCCCGGCACGCACGACGTCACCGTGCAGGTCGTCCAATAGACAGGACCCTTGCCGTTGCGCTTGACGTGGCCCCGGAAGCGGGCGCCCACGGCAGGGCCTGTCGCTCCGTCGAGCCACTCGGCCTCGAACGTCTCCGGGCTGTACCGCCCGATCTTGGTGACATCGCTCACCAGGTCCCAGATCTTGTCGGCGGGCGCTGCCATGTGGACGGTCACGGAGCCATGCATGTCGCGACCCTACGCGCCGGCCCTCTAAAAGACCTTGAGTCGCCGGGCGATCGCCAGGGCTGCCTCATCACCTGCCGCCTCGACCCCCACCTCTTCCCAGCTGGCCCGCTGCGTCGCCCAGCGGACCAACGCGTCGGCGCGACAGCTGATGGCGGCACCGACCTCGCCGGAGCCGAAGGTGACCGTGCGAGCCGCCGGACCCTCGACGGCGATCCGCACGGCGCCCGTCAATGCCGCTCGCAAGGCCGAGTTGTGCTGCGGGAGCGCGGCGTCGATCCAGTCGAGCGCCGGTACCAGTCGCAGCTCGTCGGAGGGCGGGGGCGTGGTCGTCAACGGGCCGCGGGGCGCAAACAGGTCCGCTGCTGGTCCTCGGGTTTGACTCGTTCCTCGACGCCGTGCTGGAGCCCGAGGTGCAGCGGATCATCATCATCGATGCGCCGGCCGTCCTTGGTCTGGCCCGCTTCACCGAGCTGGACGAGCGCTACGCCTTCGCCGCCATCTCGGCCGCCCTCCAAATGGCCGACGCCGAGGGCACCCTCCGGGTCGGCGACCCCGACACGCTCGCCCGACTCCTGCTCGGGGCGCTAACGCGGGGCGGCATGCTGATCGCCAACTCGGCCGAGCCGGCTGCAACCCGCGACGCCGTCAGCGACGTGACGCGGGCCATGTTGGCCGGCTTGGCGCCTGGGCCGGGGACCTAAGGTGGGTTGTCAGGGGCGTCAGGGGCCCGCCCCTGGAGTCACACCGCCAAAGCTGGCGGCCTCGGCGTCGTGATGGCCGCGGACCCGCCGGCCCGGCCCCGCGGGCGGCCGGCCCGCCGGCCGCCGCCCGGCGGCAGGGCACCCGCCCGCGCAACTCGCCCCCGGTGCGCGGGCGGGGCCCACCGGCCCCGACCTCCTTGCGAGATGATCTCGCAACGGGGGCGAGTTGCGAGATCATCTCGCAAGGGAAAGACCACCCGGACCTCATCAACCGTCGAGGTCTGCGCTGACGGCGAGCGCCTCCGGCCATAGCATTGCGATGTGCTTCGGCGATGGCTGTCACCACGAGCCCTGCTGGTGCACTTGGCCCTGATCGTCAGCGTGCCGCTCTTCCTGGCCGCGGGCTGGTGGCAGGTCCATCGGGCTGAGGGCGGCAACACCTTGAGCTACGCCTACGCCGTCGAGTGGCCGCTGTTTGCCGTCATCGCCGTCTACCTGTGGTGGCAGCTCCTCCACATGGAGCCCGGCTCACGTCGCGACATCGAGCGCGACAGCGACCCAGATGGCGGCGGCGTGCTCCTCGGCCGGCGTCGCGAGCAGGAGACGCCCGAGCTCGCCGCTTACAACGACGATCTCGAGCTCCTCGCCGCCGTCGGCCGCCCCAAGACGTGGCGCAACCCGAGGGGCATGCCCTGACGCCAGATCAGGTGTCGGCCCTCCGGCGCTACCGCGTGATGGCCAACGTCGTCGGTGTCGGCCTGTTGCTGCTGGTCGTCGTGGGGATGCCGCTTCAGTTTGGTGCCGGCCAACCCATCGTCGTCGCCGTGATCGGCCCCATCCACGGCGCCGCCTACATCATCTATCTCGTCGCCGCCCTCGACCTGAGCCGCCAAGCCCACCTGTCCGTCGGCCGTATCGCCCTGATGATCTGCGCCGGCCTGGTCCCTGGGCTCGCCTTCCACGTCGAGCGGCGGGTGAGTCGAGATCTGCTTATGCCTCCGGTGGCGAATACACGCGCAGCAACGTGACCGCCGCCGCCGCACCGAGGGCGGCGGCCGGAAGGGCGCGGATCGGCTTGTCACCAGCGCGCAAATGGAATCCGATGGCGCACGCGAAGTAGCCGACGAGGGCGCCGGACGTCAGGACGCCCAGGCGTCGGGCCTTGAGTCCGACGAGCAGACCGACCGCCGCTGACCCCTTGACCACAGGAAGCACCCGCTGCAGGGGCGGCGGGCAGCTGAGGCGATCCAGGTCGGACTTTATGAAGCCGACTGGGACACCACAGGCGACGGCGTCAGCCGCTTGCAGCACAGCGAGGGCGAGCGCCAGTTTTTGGGTCTTGGTTGCCACTGGGCTGAGCCTAGCGAGGCGCCGCGACGCCTGCGTCCACGGGCCGCCAAACATGCCGCCCCCAAATCGCAACAGAGGCACGAGCCACCCGGATCTCAGCCGGCAGCGCGGGCTACGCCCAACATGGCGATGAGCGTTTGGCGCACCCCGTCGCCGGTCACTTGAGGGGCAGGAAACCCGAGACGCAGCGCCTCCCGCCGGTCGCCCCCCAGATCGGCGATGACCTCGAATCCGTAGCGGTCGACGGCCGTCATCGACGCCGCCACGACATCGGTACGGCCCAACTCGTGATGGCAGAGGGTCACGAGCGAGTCGGCGTGGTCGGCGTTCATGTGGCTGATGATCCCGCTCGCCACCGGGACGAGCGGGTCGGGTGTGGCCGACGCGTAGGCGGGGACGTCGATCCAGCTCATGCGCCCGAAGCCTCCGACATAACGGATGCTCGTCACACTCAGGCGCACGCACCGAAAGTCCCCGTAGTCCACATAGAAGGCGTTGGGGTTGGCAAGCAGGTAGCCGCCCCGGGCAGCGGCGCGCTCGTCGGGATCTACAACGTCATCGACCACTCCGAGCAGGGTGACCCGACCCGACGCGAGCGGATCGGCGCCGGCTGGCGTGTCCTCGACGACAAGCAGGCTGGCGCGCGGGTCGGCGTCGATGTTGCGGGTGTGCTCAGCCAGCGTGCTGACAAAGAACGACGGGTTGCCATCGTCGCCGAGCCCGTATGTCACGACCGAGCCAAACGGTGTGCCCGGCGGATCCAGCGCAAGCGTGGACAGCGCGCCTCGGGCCTGGCCGGCGACGAGGGTGCGAGCCCGCTCGGCGTGACTGGGCTCGGGCGGGGCCGGCCGAGGTGGATCATCCGACGTTGGCCGGTCGGCGGCGGGCTCCCACCCGGGGATGACGTGACCCGTGCCCACGCTCAGGAGTTCTAGCCGATCACGCCAGAGCCGACTACAGCAGGGCCGACGAAGGCAGGGCCGACGAAGGCAGAGCCGACGAGGACCGGGCGAATCACGCCCGGCGCGATGAAGCCGGGGCCGGCCCGCAGGCGGCCGGGGCGGCGGGGGCGGCGGGGGCGGCCGGGGCGGCCGGGGCGGCCGGGGCGGCCGGGGCGGCC
>Ga0302325_10003140_pt1 | contig 39340 bp, 37 predicted proteins | sample Palsa_T0_2_FD_201948 | JGI IMG/M metagenome (GOLD analysis project Ga0302325, IMG submission 201948) | Peat permafrost microbial communities from Stordalen Mire near Abisko, Sweden - Palsa_T0_2 | ecosystem: Environmental > Terrestrial > Soil > Palsa > Peat permafrost | place: Sweden: Abisko...
GGTCGCCCCGCGAGTATCCGAACTTCGCGTTGATGAGCGCCAGCCGTTTCACCACGAACAACGCCACAAGGCGTTCACCGGACTCCGCCTGCGCGCTGCTCAATTCGCCTTCCGCATGGGCCCGCGCAGGCAGGCCCGTCAGCTGATCCGGCATGAAGACCGGTGGAGGCAAGCTTGGCCGGTCTGGAGAGCTGTCCGGTTGGCCGGCCGCCTGGAGAGCTTCCTCGCGCGCCAAGGCGATCTGCGCGCAGAGCCGCGCCTTAACCGTATCCAGATCGTCCGCCGAAGAAAGAGCATTGATTTGCTCCTCCAATATGCTCAGGTGGTCCGGCAATCGCTTTTCCGCTTACTTGTCTAATCGGATGGGAACGGCGGAGTATGAGCCGAACGCGGCGCCACGTTATCGCCCAAATCTAACGGAATCATCCGTTTCTGCCGATTGAAGGGCGTCAGGTGATTGGCCCATGCCCGCTCCACAAACAAATAGTGCCGGCTCGCTCGATCCCGAGGATTGGCCGGCGTTTCGCGACCAGGGACACCGCATGTTGGACGACATGTTCGACTATCTGGAGACCATCCGCGAGCGTCCCGTGTGGCAGCCCCTTCCAGACGCTGTGCGTGCACGCTTTCGCGATCGCCTTCCCAGGGAGGGCGCCGAATTAAGCGCGGTTCACCAGGAGTTCCTCGAAAACGTGCTGCCGTATTCGAACGGCAACGTGCATCCGGGGTTCATGGGTTGGGTTCACGGCGGCGGCAACCCGGCAGGAATGCTGGCGGAGATGCTCGCGGCCGGCCTCAACGCGAACCTGGGCGGCCGGGATCATGCGCCCATCGAGGTGGAACGCCAGATCGTTCAGTGGATGCGCGAGCTGTTCGGATTTCCCGCCACGGCATCGGGTCTGTTTGTCACCGGCACCTCGATGGCGAACCTGATCGCGATACTGGTTGCCCGGGATGCGGCGTTAGGCTTCGAGGTCCGGCGTTCCGGCGTGGCTTCGAATCCGAAGCGGCTGACCGCCTATGCATCGCTCGAGGCGCACGGCTCTTTGCGCCGCGCTCTCGATTTCTGCGGTCTCGGCGGCGATGCTTTGCGGCTGGTTCCGGTGGATTCCGACCATCGGATCAATCTTCGGGCATTGCACGGCATGCTCCAGTCTGACCGTGTCGCCGGATACGCGCCGTTCTTGCTAGTTGGCACGGCAGGTACGGTGGACACCGGCGCCATCGACGATCTGGACGGTCTCGCGGTGGCGGCGAGCGAGCAGAAGATGTGGCTGCATGTCGACGGCGCCTACGCAGCGCTCGGAATTCTGACGCCCGAAATTGCTCCGCGTCTGGCCGGCATTCAAGCCGCCGATTCTGTGGCCTTCGATTTTCACAAGTGGGGACAAGTGCCGTACGATGCCGGATTCGTGCTGGTGCGCGATGGCGAGCTGCATCGCAAAGCATTCCAATCCCAGGCCGCGTACCTGGAACGCGAGAACCGCGGGCTGGCCGCCGGGTCGCCTTGGCCCTGCGATTTGGGTCCGGATCTCTCGCGCGGATTCCGGGCGCTTAAAACCTGGTTCACGCTCAAGGTTTATGGCCTTCAGGCGCTGGGCGAAATGATCGCGCGCACCTGCCGGCTGGCTCGCTATCTCGAACAGAAGGTAGCGGAATCGGACGAGCTGGAGCTTCTGGCGCCGGTGTCGCTCAATATAGTGTGCTTCCGCTACCGTTCTCCGGATGCCGATCGCGTAAACGCGCGCATCGTCGTCGATCTGCAGGAGTCCGGCATTGCCGCGCCATCCACCACCCGCATCGATGGGCGGCTCGCGATTCGCGCCGCGATCGCCAATCATCGAACGGGCCGCGCCGATATCGACGCGCTGGTGGAGGCGACCCTCGCCATTGGCCGCGCTCTAACGGTCGCCGTCGAAGATTCCGAACTGGAGGCCGCGTACCGTGAATAACAACCGCTTTCTGACGGTCACGGCTCAGAATCAGTCGGGATACTGCCGAATAACGACGAACCTATGCAAGTAGCTACTAGCTGGCGGCCGGCATTGGCCCGCAAGGAAGCTTTGTGCGAGGTGGAGGCGCGCATCAAGCTGGATAAAGAATCCATCGATCTGCGTTTTGAGCGCGCCTGTCTGTTAAACGAGCTGGGCCGGATCGAAGACGCCAAGCAGGCCTATCTCGACGTACTTACTCGCTGCCCGGAACATGTAGGCGCGCTCAACAATCTAGGCACGCTGCTCTATTTCACCGGATACCGCACGGCCGCGCGCAGCGCGTACACCGAAGCCATCCGCCTGCATCCCAACCAGCCCATGGCGCACGTGAATCTGGGCAATCTTTTTCTCGAGGCCGGAGAACTGGCGGCGGCGCGCGAACATTATGAAGCTGCGTTATCCATCGACGCTCAATTTGCCGAGGCGCACCAAGGGTTCGGCAATCTGCTGGCCGAGCTGGGGCAGGAGGAAGCCGCGGCCGAGCACCAACGCCTGGGTCAGCGGGACCGCCGTGCCACAGAGCTGCCGTATCGCGGAGAGGCGGAACCGGTGTCGTTGCTGTTGCTGACTTCCGGACGGCGGGGCGACGTGCCGATCCGCCATTTGCTGGACGACAAAATCTTCCGGACCTTCGTGGTGCTGCCGAACGTCTACGATCCCGACGCGCCGCTTCCCGAGCACCAGGTGGTGTTCAATGCCATCGGCGACGCCGACCTATGCAAGCAGGCCTTGGACCGCGCCGTCACGCTGATGGATCGCACATTTGCCCGGGTGATCAACGCGCCTGAGGCTGTGCTCCAGACCGGCCGGGCCGCCAATGCCCGCCGGCTCGCCGGAGTGCCCGGCGTGGTAGCGCCCCGCATTGCAAATTTCTCGCGGGATGCTCTGGCCGGCGCGGAGGCCGGCGAGGTTCTGGCGCGCAGAGGCTTTGAATTCCCGCTGTTGCTGCGCGCGTCCGGGTTTCACAATGGCCGGCATTTTCTGTTGCTGGAAAACGCCCCTCAGCTCCCAGCCGCGCTGGCCGGTCTTCCCGGCGAGGAATTCACCGTTATCCAATATCTGGACGCACGCGGGGCCGATGGCCTGTATCGCAAGTATCGAGTGATGATGATCGGCGGCCGGCTGTATCCGCTGCACCTGGCGATTTCTGCGGGCTGGAAGATTCACTACGTCACGGCGGACATGACGGAGAACGCGAGTCATCGCGAGGAGGAATCCAGGTTCCTGGAGGATATGCCGGGCGTGCTGGGTTCGCGCGCCATGGCGGCGCTGGCCGAGATCCAGAACGTGCTGGGGCTGGATTATGCCGGCATCGATTTTGGTTTAAGCGCCGGCGGCCACGTTCTGCTGTTTGAAGCCAACGCCACTATGACCGTGCTCCCGCCCGAGCGCGACCGCCGTTGGGATTACCGGCGCGCCGCGGTCCAGCGGATTGAAGAGGCGGTGCGCAACATGCTGGTGCAGAGAGCCTGTCCGCCGGTTCAAGAAACTCAGGAGTCGGTCCCGCGCGAGGCGCTAGCGGAGGCTACGCGCTAACGGCCTGCCGGACGCTAACGCCAGTCGTGCAGGCGAGCGGCAACGTCGGTTTTCCATTACTCAGAGTCGTTTCCCAGGCGGGCGCGCGCAGCTTGCGGTAAATGTTGGAGGGCCTCTTCGACGGTAGGGCCCTGCGCCTCGGCCAGTACTCCGAAGCCCAGGGCGTCGGCCAACCGGTCCGCGCATTGCACCAGGTGCAACATGCGAAAGGTATCGGGATCGAGCGTCTGATGATGATAGGAGATGATGTCGATGAGTTCGGGCGGGAAGGGCAGTTGCTGCACCAGCCAGGCCCCGGCCTGGCAATGATCGATGTCGAACAGCTCGCGCTCCATCGTCATAAGATCGAACTTCTCTTCGCCTGAGACGGCGAGCAGGTTGGAATAGGCCTCGGGATATTTCACCAGCAAGGCCAGACGTCCGATATCGCGCAGCAGGCCGGCCAGGTATGCGAAGTCGGCGTCCATGCGCGCCGCCCGCGCCAGCTTTTCGGCCAGCAGCGCCGTGGCCAGGCAGTTCTGCCAGCACGCCCTGAGAGCCTTGATTTTCAGCGCGGGCGCGACGAAATCCTCCAGGGCGCGCGTGAAAGTGATGGCCTTCACACGGTCCAACCCCAGAAGAATGATGGCGTGCGAGATGGTCCGCACCTGGCGCTGTAACGCAAACAGCGGCGAATTGGCGAGCTGCAGCACGCGCGTTGCAAACACCGGCTCGGCGGCGATCAGCTTGCCCACTTCGTGAATGTCGACGTCTTCTTTGGACACCGTCGCCATCAATCGTTTGGCCACCCAGGGAAATGGCGGCAACTCATCCAGCGCCCAAGGCGTCTGCTTGACGGGAGTTTCCTGAACGGGCTCAGTTTGCGGTTCGGTCATGCCTCTCCTTACCGGCGGGGGCCCAGCGCTTCCAGTCTGGCCGGCCCCGCAGATTTGCTTATCGTCGGCGCGACGTTAATCTTGAGAAACGCGCCGATAAGTGAATTAAATGCTAAACGAAGCGCTGCTGAACGAAACGCTGCTGAACGGAGCAATGGACACACCCGCCGAGGCGGATGTGCGATTCCTGGGCTACCGGCTGGAGGTGGTCAGACAGTGGCCTCCCTCGCCGCGCAAAGTGGCGGCCGCCGAAGCGATCTCGCAACGGCTTACCAGCATTGCCCGCTCTGCGCTGGTGCGCCCCGACATCGCCGACCTGCTCCACCTGAGCTGCCAACTGCTGGATGACTTTTTCGCCGCCGACACCCATGCACCGCATCGGGTGGCCGTTCGCGGAAATCGCGATTAAGACAGGGGAGGAGCAGACACATCATCTTCAGGAGATATCGCGCCCGTGAAGAGCGCCAGCGCCGCCGAGGTGCCAGGCCATCGTGCGGCTGGCCTGAGATAAAATCTTAAGATGCTAAAATCAGCCGCCGGATTATTTCTGGCAGCAGCGGCCGCGGCCCTCGGCCAGCAGCACGATCACGGCGCGCCTACCGGGGACAGAGAGCCTGCGCCGCTGCTCATTGGCCTGGGCCATCTCGATCATCCCATCACCACTTCCAATCCCTTGGCGCAGCGTTATTTCAACCAGGGCCTCACGCTGGTGTACGCGTTCAACCATGACGAAGCCGCTCGCTCGTTTGAATACGCCGCGCAGCTGGATCCGAAATGCGCCATGGCGTATTGGGGCATCGCGCTGGCACGCGGGCCGAATTACAACGAGTGGGTGATCGACGCGAATCGCGAGAAGGCCGCTTCGGATGCGGTGAAGAAAGCGCAGGAACTGGCAGCCCATGCCGGCCCCGGCGAACAAGCCTATATTCGCGCGCTAGCCGAGCGTGTTTCCGCCGACCCCAAGGCCGATCAGAAAACACTCGGCGCAAATTATCGTGACGCCATGCGCGAATTGATGCGGAGTTATCCCGACGACCTGGATGCCGCCGTGCTGTTCGCCGACGCCTGCATGGATCTGCACGCCTGGAACCTTTGGAAACGAGACGGCCAGCCCGAAGAGGGAACCATGGAGGCGGTACAGGCGCTGGAATCGGTACTGAAGCGCGACCCGGACAACATCGGCGCGAACCATTTTTATATTCACGCGGTGGAAGGATCGCCGCATCCGGAACAGGCCATGGCTAGCGCGCGAAGGCTGGCGGACCTGGCGCCCGGCGCGGGACACTTGGTTCACATGCCAGCTCACATCTACATCCGCACCGGCGATTATCACGCGGCGTCGATCTCTAATAAACAGGCCATGGGCGCGGACCAGGGCTACATCAACAAGTACAATGTGCAAACCATGTACACCATGATGTATTACACGCACAACATGCATTTCCTGGCGGTGAGCAGCAGCATGGAAGGCGATTTCGCCGGGGCGAATCGCGTAGCCGCCGAGATCACGCGGGGAATCACGCCGATGTTGAAGGATCATCCGGAAGCGCAGTCGTTTCTTCCGACCGAGACGCTGGTCCTGGTGCGTTTCCGCCGTTGGGCTGAGATCGAACAGCTTGCCGAGCCGGACAAAGACCTGGATCAAATGCACGCATTATGGCGTTTCGCGCGCGGCATGGCGTACAGCGGCGAGGGGAAAGTGGATCAAGCGGCGTCTGAGCGCCAGGCGTTCGCGGCCGAGGTGAAAGCCATCCCAGCGAATGAAGGGTTTGGATATAACATGGCGAGCCAGGTCTTTGAGATTGCTACTTTAACGCTGGACGCGAGCATTGCGCGTGCCCATCGCGACTACCAACAGGCGGCCGCGCTGCTGAACAAAGCCGCGCTGGCCGAGGATGCGCTGAACTACGATGAGCCGCCCGATTGGTATCTGCCGCCGCGCGAGTCGTTGGGCGCGGTGCTGTATCTGGATGGTAAGCCGAGCGAAGCCGAAGCTGTGTTTCGCGAAGAACTGAAACAGCACGCCAGAAATCCGCGCGCGCTCTTCGGGCTGGCGGAATGTCTTCATACGCTAGGCAAGGCGAGCGAGGAGGACGCTGTCCGGAAGCAATTTGAAGCGGGCTGGAAGCACGCCGATGTTCGGCTTCGGATGGAAGACTTGTAGTGAATAAGGAGAAAGCATGGCTGCACCGGCCGAACCTGAAAAGACGGCATGGCCCTGGCCGGATTCGCTCGACGCGATGATCGCCGCGCCGCAATATCACCGGCTGGTGCTTGAAAACGATCGCGTGCGCGTGCTCGATACGCGCATTCCCGTGGGCGACATCGTTCCGCTGCATACGCACCGCTGGCCGGCGCTTTACTACACCATCGTGGCCGGCGATTTCGTTCGCCGCGACGGCCAAGGCAAGGTCCTGTTCGATAGCCGCACCGTTCCCGGGATGTTGACCGCGTCGGAAGCGACTTTTGTCGAATGTCTAACGCCGCATTCGGTGGAAAACGTCTCGGCGGTTGAAATTCATCTCATTAGCGTCGAGCTCAAAACATCCTTTTGAGCGGTGTGATTTTTAGCCACCCTCCCGCGAATAATAAGGTGAAGCATGTCTACGCCGGAACAGGAGCGGTTTCAAAACCTGATGGAGGAGCACAAGAAGATCCTCTACAAGGTCTGCCGCTTCTATTGCAGGAATCCAGGCGACCGGGACGACCTGGCGCAGGAGATCCTAGTCCAGCTCTGGCGGTCGTTTTGCAAGTTTGACGAGCGGGTGCGTTTTTCCACCTGGATGTACCGCATCGCTCTGAATGTCGCAATCTCGTTTTACCGGCGCGAGAGCGTTCGGACGCGTTACGTCGTCTCCGGGGACCGGCATTTGCTGGAGGCGATCGACGAGACCGGAAACCGGCCGGAAGAGATCCAGGTTTTGTACGAGTGGATCGCAGCACTCGATCCGCTCAACAAGGCGCTGGTGATCCTTTATCTGGACGGGAACAATTACCAGGAGATCGCGGATGTGCTGGGGATCAGCCAGACCAACGTCGCCACTAAAATCAGCCGCCTGAAGGAGAACCTGCGGCAGGAACGAGGAGTTAAACATGGAACTCGATGAAATCAGAATTAAGTGGGCCGAGCACGACCGAAATCTCGACGAGAGCATTCGTCTGAACCGGCAGTTGCTGCGGGGCTCATACACGCGGCGGGCCAAATTTGCGCTCTGGAGATTAGCTGCGATGCTGGCCGTGGGATCGATCGCACTGCTCGCGGTCATCGTTGGGCTGGGCCGCTTTATCGTCCTCAACTGGTGGACGCCGCGCTTCGTGTGGCCCGCCCTGGTCTTGAATCTGGCGGCCATCGCGGCGCTGGTGGCGTTGAATGCGCAAATCGGGATGGCGCTGAAGACGGACTACAATCAGCCGGTGGCCGCGATTCAGAAACGGCTGGAGAGGCTTCGAAAGTTCCGCATCCGCTATACCCAGGCGATCCTTCTCACCGCGGCGCTGGCTTGGACGCCCATTTTTATCGTCGGAATGAAGGGGCTCCTGGGACTGGATGCGTATCGCCTGTTCGGGATCGCCTATATTTTGGTGAACGTGGCGTTCGGGCTGCTGGTGTTGGGGATTGGGGTTTGGGCAGCCCGGCACTACGGAGACCGCATGAGTAATTCGGCGTTTGGCCAGCGCTTCTTGCGCGACGTTGCAGGCTACAACCTGAACGCGGCGTCCGGGTTTCTAGCGACTCTGGCGGAGTTCGAAAACGATCACTCGTCTCCTTACTCAGCCCAGGAGCGTTCCAGCATCCGCGAGTATTCGCCCGACGAAAAGAGCTCGAAATGAAACTCGCGCGAAGTGAGCGGCGTGAAATCGCATTCGCTCTGCTTGCTCTGGAAGATCTGGTCGGCGAAGCGGAAGTAGGAGCGCACGAACTCGTCGGAGAGAACTTCCCGGGGCGGCGCGGCCGCGAACATGGTATGCAGTCCAAGCGCCCGGCTGAAGATCGATTTATAATCGGCGACGCCCCACTTGCGAAGCTTGGCTTGGACGCCCGTGGGCGGCTCCTGGATCAACAATCCGGCGAAACTTTGAAAACAGATGCCGGGAGGAAGAGCGTTCTGATTGCGCCCGGCGAATTCAAGGCATTGCTCCGCCCAGCGCGCCAAATCCTTGCCGACGTAATAGAGCATGCGAAGCTCGGAGTAGCGCCCGTCCAACAGTGCGCGGTCCAGTTCGTCGCGGGACGCTTCGCCTTGGGGCAACAGGCCTTGCAGCTTTAAATTCGCGCGCGAGCTTTCCACCAGCTTGCCCGGTCCGGCGGCATCGGCGAAGGGATGAAGGATCAGGGGCGGCAGAGTCCGCACAGTGGTGGGCGCCAGGGCCGGCGCGGTTCCGAAGGATGATTCAGGTGCCATGACCAAAGTATGCGGAGTTACTTCCGCTCGGTCAGTAGTACCTTGGCTTCAATTGTTTGGTTCCCTCGGAGGACCTTAACAAGTACTTCTTGGCCAGCATGACTAGCCCGCAGCGCGTAAGTGAAATCGTATAGGTTTTGGATGGGCTTACCGTCAAACTGGGTCAAAATATCGCCAGCCTGGAGCCCGGCTTTGGCGGCGGGCGAACCGGGCCGGACGTCGGCGAACCTTACTCCATTCGGTAACTCGGTGAAATCCGGGATGCTTCCGAAATCGGGGCCATAGCCGCCGCCGGACGCTTTGCCGGAGTGGGGATTGGCGACCTCGCCATGAGGCTCCGTCTCGGCGACCCGAACGAATTGCGGGCGCGACGAGCTGTCCACCAGGCGGCCGGCGACATCGGCGACCAGATCCAGCAACCGGACGGCCTCGGGCGCGTCGATCTTGTCCCAGGTGTCGCTCGGCTTGTGATAGTCGGCATGCAGGCCCGAGAAAAAGAAGAGCACGGGGACCTGCTTACTGGTGAACGAAGTGTGGTCGCTCGATCCGTAGCCGGCCTTCTCGGTGAGATCGGCGTCGAAGTCATGTTTGGGCGCCAGTTGCGTGAGCAGCGCGGCGAACGTGGTTCCGGTGCCGACGCCGCCCACGTAAATTTTGCGGTCGCGAACGCGGCCGATCATGTCCATGTTGATCATGGCCACGTCGTCTGTGAGCGGCAGCAGGGGATGGTTGACGTAGTAACTGGAGCCGAGCAGGCCCAATTCCTCGCCGGCGAAGGTCAGAAACAAGATGCCGCGTTGGTGTTTGGGCTGGCGCGAGAACCAGCGGGCCAGTTCGATGACGCCCGCGGTGCCGGAAGCATTGTCGTCGGCGCCGGGGTGCACGGTTCCGGCAAGTGAGGGCGCCATGGAGAACTGCTCGCCCAGGCCGAGATGATCGTAGTGCGCGCCGATAACGACGTACTCGCTGGTTTCTCCGGGCAGGTAAGCGCCGACGTTGTGGACCGTTTTCACTTCTCGCGCAATGTCGACATCGATGTCGAGGCGCAATTTTTCGGGCAGGGCAAAAGATTCCGGATGCAGATCCTTGTCGATATCGCTCTCGATGGCTTCCAGGCGTTTACCGCTGAGCGCCAGCCACCGGTTCACGACGCTGGCCTTCACCTGGATGAACTCGAGGCCCGCGTTGTCCGGGCCTTCCGCGGCTCCGAATTTCTCCAGGTCGTCGGCATCGCCGGTATGCGTGCCGACGTCGTTGACAAGCAGCACAGCCTTGGCTCCGTGAAACTTGGCATTGGCGGCCTTGCTGAAAATCTGGGAATGGGCGGTATAGACCTTGCCCTCGAAGACGCTTTTTTCATCGAATTCCTGCGGCTCATGGCGCAGCAGAACAACGATCTTGCCCTTGGCGTCGATGCCCGCGTAATCGTCGTAATTATATTCGGGAGCGGTGATGCCGAAGCCGGCGAACACCACGTTCCCGGATACCTCGCCCGCGGCGGAAAGATTCAACGGGATGAAATCCTGCTGGAAGCGCAACGGTTCCGTGCCGGCGCCGGCAGTATAGCTAAGGCCGTTCTTTTTGCCGAGGCGGGCGCTGGTAGTGACGGGGAAATCCTGATAGTAGCTGTCGCCCGAGATGGGCTGCAGCTTCATGCCGCGAAATTGATCGCGAATATAGGCCGCGGCTTTTTCGAGCTCCGGCGATCCCGTGGCCCGGCCGCGCATCTCCGGCGAAGCCAGATACTTGACGATGCCAAGATATTCGTCGCTGCCGACGTTGGCGGCAAACAGTCCGGCTGTAAGCGCGATCGAAAGCGCGATCGGGAAACCGGTTAGCTTGCGCATGTTACTTGTCGAGCAGGGATGGGATCTTCACTTCGCAGCACTTCTCGTCTGCCTTTGCAGCGGCGTTCTGCGGGGTCTTTTGGTAACTCAGCTCGCCGTTGATGATCTGGTTGATGTTCTGCCAAGGATAGTTGCCGACTAAGCGGCGGCCATTCAGAAACAGAGTGGGCGTGGCGTCCACGTGGAGCGCGCGGCCCTCGGCGAGCGAAGCATCCACCTCAGCCTCGGTGGCCTTGGTATCGATGCAGCGCCCGAGTTGCACTCCATCGACATCCGGAGCGTTCTTGGCGAAATCAGTCACCTGGGTCTTCAGAGTGTCCGCGGTGATCTCGGTTTGATGTTCGTAAATCCAGTCGTGATACTTCCAGAAAGCTGGGAGGCTCTGGTGAAAGATACAGCGTCCAGCGATGGCCGCGGCCTTGGCCCAGGGATGAATTTGCTCCAGCGGGAAATCCTTGAAAACCACGCGCACCTGCGTGGCGAATTGGGCCGGCACGTTGTCGCGCAACATTTTCGCTTCTTCTTTGCAATTGGGGCATTCAAAATCGCCGAACTCAATGGCCGTCACCGGGGCGCCGGCGGGTCCGAAGCTGGGAGCGCCGCCGGGCTTCAACTTGTCGAGATCGTCCTGAAAGGGATTCTGCGTGAGGTTGTAAACCACGCCGCGAATGATATGCTGCCCGTCTTTTGTGATATAAAACTTCTCGTCCTGCGAGCGGTCCTGGTAGGTGAAGTGAACGTCCACCTGTTGCAGGTCGGGCGCGCCGGAAGGCTTGGGATCGTCGATCTTGACCTGCACCTCCGGAATCACGGCCAGCAGATGGCGGACATAAGCCTCCATATGGGGTTTGTCAAAGGCGGGCGCGGGCGCGGATTTGGGCTTTTCCTGCGCGGATAGAACGGTCAGCAGGGACAAAAGTAGGGATGCGAGGACGGCAAGGCGCATAAATTGATTGTAGCGCGGGAGTTGTGTCGTTGGCAGCGAAACAGACCGGCATGCTTGGCGGTGAGCCTTGTCGAACTGTCCCTGGGGGCGGTGCGGACTCCGGAAGCATTCCCGTTGACGCGGGTCTCCTGCCCTGCGGCTCAAGCTTTTTCCCGGTTCCTTGTGCCACAGCACCCTCTCGATTCCCGAGTGACGCTGCAATTCGGGTTTGGTGAGGCGGCCGTGCTTGTACTCCTCGGCCGCGACAAAAACAATCTGGCCGCAGATAAACGCCGATGGACACCGATAATGCCAACTCAAGTTCATTGTTTTCAATCTGCGTTGATCAGTGTTCATCCGTGGCCACCTACGTTCAGGACTCTTTTGTCGGCGGAGGTTAGCCTTTTTCCAAGGTGCTCAAATAATCCGCCAACGTGGCGTCCAATCGCTCGTAAAGCAAGTTATCAAAGCTCTCGCGCCCTTGCCCTGCCTGCGATTGCTGCAAGGAGCTAATGTAGGCGGCCCGATCCTCCGGCCGCACCGCGATTGGCGGGTAGCCGCTGCGAATGAGAATGAGGTTCATCAACAGCCGCGCGACGCGTCCGTTGCCATCGTTGAATGGATGGATGTCCACCAGACGGCGGTGCGCGGTGAACGCGACCCCTGGCGTATCCGGAGCCGAGTTCAGCCACTTGGCGAAATCCCCCATAAGAGCGGCGATTTCCGCGGGCGACGGGAAGTCGCGGCGGCCCGTTTCGGTGCGAACGTAGCGAGCCAGGTCGGCATAGCGCCCGGCGATATCGGGCCTTGAGCGCTGCACGACAAGCTGGTGAAGATTGCGCACGTCAGTTTCTATCAGCGGGGTCTTGTTGTCGCGAGCCAGGGTGCGCACATATCGGATCGCATCGTAGTGGTCGAGGGCTTCCAGATGGTCCTTCAGAGGTTTCCCGCTGATGGTGACGCCCTGCTCGATGACTAGCGTAGTTTCCACCGGGCCGAGCGTGTTGCCTTCGATGGCATTTGACGTGTAGGTGATCTCCAGATCGTAGTAATGCTCAAGATTGTTCAACGCTTCAGGAGACAAGGGGCGCAGGCGGTCAAGCCGGGCTTTTTTCTCCGCGATGGCGTCAAGCAGGGTCATTCGCTCGCCACGTGCCTATTCGCCACGCACCAGGTCGTCGTAAGTTTCGCGCTTGCGAATTACGCGATAGCGATCGCCTTCGACCAGAATCTCCGGTGGACGCGGGCGTGAATTGTAATTTGACGAGGCGACGAATCCGTAGGCGCCGGCGGTGCAGACCGCCAGCAGATCGCCGGGCAGGGCGTTGGGCATTTCGCGCGCGCGGGCCAGGAAATCGCCCGATTCGCACACCGGGCCCACCACGTCGGCCGTGATGGAGCCGCCCGGGCCTTTGCGCAAAGGAACAATCTCATGGTGGGACTGATAGAGCGCGGGGCGGATGAGATCGTTCATAGCGGCGTCGACGATCACGAATTGGCGATCGCCGTTGCTCTTGCGATACAACACGCGAGTGAGCAGCACGCCGGCTTCGGCCACGATGGAGCGGCCCGGTTCAACCAGGATTTCAAGACCGTGCCCCGCGGTGCGCCGGCACATGGCCTGAATGAACTCGCAAATGGAGGGTGCGCGATCGCCCGGTTTGTAAGCCACACCGAGACCGCCGCCCAGATCGAGCGAGCGGATGGGCAAACCGCGGGCGCGCAAACGTTCCACCAGGGCGATCATTTTGTCGAACACTTCCAGCATCGGCGCAATCTCGGTGATTTGCGAGCCGATGTGGCAACTGACGCCTTCGAGCAGCAGGTTTGGAAGCGCTCGTGCGCGCTGGTAGATGGCCTCGGAGTCTGCGATGTCGATGCCGAATTTGTGATCGCGCAGTCCGGTGGAAGTGTAGGGATGCGTGGCGGCGTCCACGTCGGGGTTCACGCGCAAAGCAACGCGGGCCTGGATGCCGCGGCGGGCGGCGAGGGAATCGACGAGCGTCAGCTCGGGTTCGGACTCGCAGTTGAAACTATGGATGTGGTGTTCGAGCGCGTAGTCGATTTCCGCGGAAGTCTTCCCGACGCCGGAGAAAATGATGGTCCCAGGATCCGCTCCCGCTTTCAACGCGCGGAACAACTCGCCGCCCGAAACGATATCAAAGCCGGCCCCGGCTTCGGCAAGCAATTTGAGAATCGAAAGATTGCTGTTCGCTTTGACCGCGTAACAAACTTTGTGCGGAACATCGGCGAAGGCGCGCTCATAAGCCTGGAATCGATCGAAGATCGAAGCTCGCGAGTACACGTAGCAGGGGGTGCCTTCGCGGCGCGCGATGTCGGCCAGAGGAATTTCTTCGACGTATAAAGTCTGGTCGCGATATTGCATTACCTGACTTTGAGCACGACCAGGGTTTGGTCATCGTGCGTGGGAGCATCGGCCTTGTGATGATCCAAATCGGCCAGAATCTGAGTGGCGATTATCTCTGGAGACTTATTGCAGAGTTTTTGGAGTTTGCGCCCCAAACGGGCAGTGCCGTATTCAACGCCTTTGGGGTTCGGTTGATCGCTAATCCCGTCGGAGTGCAGAACGATGACGTCGCCGGGTTGGGTGTCGAAGATTACTTCGTCGTACTCGCGGTCGTCCAGCAGGCCGGCGGGAACGCCCTCCACTTTGGGTTTGATGATGACGCCGTCGCGGCAGATGAGCGGCGGTTCCGCGCCCGCGTTGGCCATCACGAAGCGATGACGCGCGCTCTCCCAAACCAACACTAGCAGCGCCACATATTGAGTGCCCACGATGCGCTCGCGCAGCACACGGTTGAGCAGCTTCAGCAATTCGGCCGGATCGCGCCGGCGGTGCGCCAGCGTGCGCAGCAGACCGCTTACCATAGCGCCGTAGAGGGCCGCGGCAGCGCCTTTGCCGCTGACGTCGCCGAAGAGAAACACGGTTTCGCCCGAGCTGTGCTCGAAAATGTCGTAGACATCGCCCGTGATTTCGCGAGCGGGGCGCAGACGAATGGCCACTTCCAGTCCTTCGATTTCCGGCGCCTCGCGCGGCAGCATGACCAGCTGCACGTTGCGGGCGGCCTTGAGATCGCGGTCCATCCACTGCTCACGCTGCGCGATCTCTTCATACAGGCGCGCATTTTCGACCGAGCTGGCGATCTGGGGCGCGAGCAACGCCAGTAATCGCGAGTGCTCCTCGGTGAAGTAGCCCATGCGCTCGCTCTCCAGATTCATGACGCCCACCACGCGATCCTGCACCATGAGCGGCACGGCGATTTCCGATCGAATGTCGGGGTGCGAAGCGATGTAGCGCTGGTCGGCCATGGTATCGGCGACGCGCACGATCTCGCGCGATTCGGCGGCTGCGCCGGTGAGCCCTTTGCCTAGCGGGATGTTGTCGAGCACCACGCGCTCGTCATAGCGCTCGCTGAAGCGATGGCGCAACACCTTTTGATCGGCGTCCAGGAGCAGAATGCTGAAGGCGTCGAAGGCGACGAGCGAATGCGTGGTAGTGGCGATCTTGCGGAGCAGTTCGTCCAAGTCGAGGATCGAGCTGAACTCCTGCGACAAGTGGGCCAGCGTTTTCAGCGTGCGATTCTGGCGGTCGACGCGGCGATAGAGCCGTGCGTTGTCGATAGACACCGCGACGCGCGACGCGATCAACTGCAGCAGGGCGCGATCCTGCTCGCGATAAGCGCCCAGGCGCGTGGATTCCAGATCGAGCACGCCCACCAGCTTGCCCCGCGCGAGCATGGGAACGGCGAGCTCGGACTGGACGGCATCGAGAGCGGTGAGGTAGCGAGCATCGTTATGAACGTCGGACGACAAAACCGGCTGGCGGTTCGCGGCGGCGATGCCGGTGAGACCTTCGCCGAGCGGGATCACCAGGTTTCGCACCACCTCCTCGCGATGGCCGATGGAATAGCGGATGCTCAGGCCGCGCTGGCGCTCGCTGTAAAGCAGGATGGCGAAGAGATCGTAGGGAACGACGTCTTTCACGAAGGCGGCGACGTTCGCCAGAATGCGATCCAGGTCGAGCGTCTCCGAGGTCGCGGCCGAAACGTCGAGGAGAAAATCGAGCAGCTCGGCGCGTTCCTGAAAACGAATCTTCGTTTTCACAGTGGGCGGTTTGCCGATGGGCGCAGCCATGGTCAATATCCGGACTCCGCGGCTTGCCCGGAGGATTTCGACGCGGATCGGGCGGCTTCGACGATCTTGACGCCGGCGCTGGCGCCGATGCGATTGGCTCCGGCGGCCAGCATCTTGAGCAGGTCGTCGAGCGTGCGGATTCCCCCCGAAGCTTTCACGCCCATGGCAGGACCCACCGCGCGGCGCATCAGTTCGACATCGTGAACCGTCGCGCCAGAAGAGCTGAAGCCGGTGGAGGTTTTCACGAAATCCGCGCCGGCCATCTGCGCGAGCTTGCAAGCGGCGATTTTCTGATCGTCATTGAGCAGCGCGGTTTCGAGAATCACTTTCACTATGGCGCCCGAGCGATGGCACGCCGCTGCCACCAGCGCAATCTCCTCTTCCACCGCACGGTCGTCGTCCCCGCGCAGAGCGCCGATGTTCTGCACCATATCGATCTCTTGGGCGCCCGCCCGTAATGCCGCTTCGGTCTCAAAAACCTTCGTTTCAGTGGACGTTGCGCCGAGCGGAAATCCGACCACGGTGCACACCTTCACCTCAGATCCGGCCAGCTGGGAAGCGGCAATCGGCACCCAATAGGCATTCAAACAAACACTGGCGAAATTGTACTGGCGGGCTTCGGCGCAGAGCCGTAAAATGTCAGCGCGCGTGGCAGCGGGACCGAGCAGCGTGTGATCGATCAGTCTAGCGATATTCGGCGCAGAGTACGACATAAGTGTAATAAAATGAGTGGCTTCCAAAAATTATGGCCGGAAAGCTTATGGTAACACGGCGCGCGTTCCGCAGGCGCTATTGAAGTTTGTTGTACTCTTTCAAAACGTCGCGCAACCGCTGGTGAGGAAGCGCAATCACGCGATGATCGTCGACCCCGGTCATGGTTTCAGCGCCCACCATGGCGTTGACGATCGCCTCCTCAGTGGCCTGCACGGTGGCCTCAAACATCGGGTTCATGTCGTCGTTGGGCACCATCTTGAGATCGCGAAGCCCGGCTGGCTTCACCGCGCCGGCGTTGGCGGTGGAGAAGGCGACGAAAATATCGCCCGAGCCATTTCCCGAAGTCGAGCCGGTGCGCGCCAGACCCATGGTGGCCCGGCGTGCAAGACGCTTCAACTGGTGAGGCAGCAGCGGCGCGTCGGTCGCGATCACGATGATGATGGAGCCCACGTCCTGCTGGATCCAGCTTGCTCCCTTGGCATAGGGAGCGTCTTCCGGGATCTTCAGCCCCACCGGCACGCCGGCGATCTGAAGCTGCGGACGGCGTCCAGAATTGCACTGAACAAAAACGCCCACCGTATAACCTTTCAACAGTCCATCCGGCAACACTCGCGAGGAAGTGCCCGACCCGCCTTTGAATCCGTAACAGACCATGCCTGTGCCTCCGCCGACATTGCCTTCGGCGATGGGACCGGAAGCCGCGGTATCCAGAGCATGAAAGACGTGATCGGGTTTTACGTGAAAGCCGTTAATGTCGTTGAGAAAACCGTCGTATGTTTCGGCCACCACGGGGAGCGAAAAGAACTGGTCGCCTAAATTGTCGGTGCTGGAGGGGTGTTTGTTCCGCACCTGCCATTCGATATATGCATCGCGCGCGATGCCGACCGAATGGGTATTGGTGATTAACACCGGGCCGTCCAGGAAGCCCGACTCCTCGATCCATGTGGTGCCGGTCATTTCGCCATTGCCGTTCTGCGAGTACCAACCGGCGAAGGTGGAATCGACCGATTGCTTGCCGCGCGGCCAGATGGCGGTGACACCGGTCCGAACCGGACCTTGTCCCACAATAAGCTTGCCCTGTCCGGAGATGAGCGTGCTGTAGCCCACTTCGACGCCAGGCACATCGGTGATCGCATTCCACTTGGCGGGAGTGCCGGAGAAGGGAACGCCAAGGCCGCGCGCGCGGGGCGTCTGCGCAGCGAGCGATGACATGGATACCAGAGCCGAAAGAACGGCGGTCAAAAAAACTACGGCGAGGTTCAAGCGAATTCGCATACTGCCTTATATCATGCTTATATCATGCATGGCTTAACGGCCGGCCTTGTGGCTTAATGGTTGGAATGAAACTGCACGCGATCCGGATCGAGATTCCCGAGGACGGCAACGTCATTGTTGGGCAAAGCCATTTCATCAAGACAGTGGAGGACATTTACGAAGCGATCGTCAACGCCGTTCCGCAGATGAAGTTCGGTATTGCGTTCAACGAAGCGTCGGGGGCCTGTCTCACGCGGGTGGATGGCAACGATGAGGAACTGAAGGCGATTGCGGCCAGGAACGCGAGCGCGGCGGGGGCGGGGCATTTGTTTGTAGTGGCGCTGCGCGGCGGTTTTCCGATCAACGTGAAGAATCGGATTCTCGAGACGCCGGAAGTCTGCACGATTTTTTGCGCGACGGCAAATCCAGTGCAGGTGATTGTGGCCGAGACGGAGCAGGGCAGGGGAGTGCTGGGCGTGATCGACGGATCGTCACCCAAGGGCGTGGAGACGGCGGCGGACGCCGAGTGGCGGCACGGGTTCCTGCGGAAAATTGGATACAAGAAGTGAGCTGGCGGCTTGCAGCCGCGCTGCTGTTCCTGATCTGGCCGGCGGCAGCGCAGAATCGGTTTGAGCCGTTCGAGCGCGACCTGAAACGCGCCGTGAGCGGGCTACGGATGGCGACCTGGCGGGCCGAGGTAAGTGAATCGGGTCACGAGGTCTGGAAGAGCGGCGCCGTCCATGTACCCTTTCGTGCAATTTCCGTCGGGACGCAAGAAGTTGCGGGCGAGAACGTCGAATGGCGGTTTCAGCCGACCTCGCTAACGATTGAGATCCCGGCGAAGCGCCTCGGGCTGATCGTGTCCGCCGATTCGAAGTCGCTGACCGAAGCCGCGCGCCTCGCCGAAGACGGGAACATCCTGCGCTCCTCCATTGCGTTGGCGTTCTTCAGGGACATCGCCATGCTGGGCAATTTCGATCGTGATGAATCCATCGATCACGCGGTCAACGCGCTTTATTTTGGGGACCGCGATGCCAGCCTGGCGATGGTGCGACAGGCGTTGGATCATTACCCCGAGCTGGAATCCACGCCGGACGTGACGCTGCTCTATCTGTTCGCGCAACTCGGTCTGAGGGAAACTGAAGCCTCGGCCACGGCAGTGATAAAAGCCCATCCTTCACTTCCGACCGCCTGGTTTTACTATGGACAATATCTGGAAAACAGCAAGCGCTATCGCGAAGCCGCGGCATGTTTTGAAAAGATCACGATGCATCAGCCGCCCTGGCATAACTGGACGGTTGCGGCGGCGAAGAAAGAATTGACCTACCTGAAGACCTACTGAACACCTTACCGAACGGCGGACAACGAGCGTTCCGCCTGGGCAGCGGGACGCACCATGTTGCCGCTGGCCTGCGTCAGCCCACTTCGAGAGCGCTTTGGAAGCGCAGGACTCAGAGCAAATGTGCTCGTAGCCTTCTAGATCGGCCAGCTGTTGATCCCAGCGGAACAAGCGGAATTGCTCGGCGTCCAAAGGCCGCAGCCACCAGTGATTCGTTTCGCCCTTCAGGTTCAGGCAGTAGTCGCAGCGATATGGGCACTGAATTTTCATACTTTCTATTTACATCCTCCGGTAGCAGCCTAGGGCCTTTGCTTCCGCCGTCCAATAGTTAGATTTGCGAAAGGCACTTCTGGTTACCGCCGATTAACCCGTTAGTACGTCTTTGTTTACGCGGGTTTTACGCAAGAACGTACTGAGGGACTAACAAGCACTAGGGGTGGCTTCTGTGAATTGTGACTGAAGAATCGAGTCGCAGCCGGAATTGTCGCGAATTACAAGGTGCACCAGGATGTAGCCGGCGATGGGCAGCCAGGCGAAGGTGGCGCAAACCAGTCCGAATCCGTAGCGCTCGATGATCGCCGCCAGCGGCCGGGAGATGAGGGATTGCATCACTCCATAGGCGAACACGAGCGATGCGCCGCCAAATGCCGCACGGCCCGCACCGTAGATATCGATGGGCAACGTGTAGTGATTGGTGCTCCAGGCGCACACCCAGAAAAAGCTGAACGACATTCCGGCAGTGGCGAGCGCAGGGTTCGGCAGTAACGGTACGGCCATGGTGGCGAGCAGAAAGACCGCGGAAATCAGGCAGGCGAGCTTGCGCGCGGCGACGGGCGTGTGGCCGGAGCGAACCAGCCGCCAGGAGATGGCGCCGCCGAGCAACGCGCCCAGGTATCCGCTCAAAGGCACGATCCAGGTGTAGTGCGCGGCTTGGGGCGGCGTCAGATGGTGGACGCGCACCAGATACGTGGGCGCCCAATTCGCCCACAGGCTGTAAACGCTCATGCCGAGCATATTGGCGATCATGAGCGCCCACAATTTCCGATCGCGCAGCAGGCCGAACGAGTGCGTGGGTTTCGTGGTTGGAGCCGGCGCGACGGGTGGGATGGAACGCGCGGTGGCGAACCACATCGGAATCCAAGCCAGGCTGAGAAGTCCGGCGGCGTAGAACGCCCAGTGCCAGGAGTAGCGATAGGAGAAGTACACTGCAAATGCCGGAGCAATCCCCGCGCCCAGGCTCAAGCCGAGCTGGCTCATGGCTTGTCCCACGGCGCGCTCGCGCGGAAGCAGATACATGGCCACGGCCTTGGTTACCGCCGCGATGGCGCTGGCTTCGGAAATTCCGAGCAGGGCGCGCCACACCAGCAGCTCATGCACGCTGTGCGACGCGCCGGTTCCGAAGCTGGCGATGGCCCATACCGCGACGGACAAGCCCGCCCCGCGATTCAACCCCACGCGATCGATGAACCAGCCGACGAACAGCGCGCTCGCCGCGTAAGCGATGGAAAAAACCGCGAGCAGCAGGCCGTAATCGTCATAGGTAAACGGAAACTCGGGCCGCGTGCGCCAGATGTCGACCATGGTGGCCAGAATTTGCCGGTCGAGATAATTCAGGACCGAGGCGCAAATGAAAACTGTGATCGCAACCCAGCGGGCCGGGATGGGCATTCGCACCAGGTGATTGTAGCAGTGGTTAGGCCTGCAGCTGCTTTAGTTGTCCTTCCAGCAGATCCAAAACTTTTGCGGCGCTGGAAGCGCCGTCAAGAGGCAGACGCAGCACACCGGCCGGCGTGAACTGCGCGCCCTCGGTCGCGGTCACCAGGTTCATCAAACGCGTAGGATCGAGGTGCGCTTCTTTGTGGAACTTGACATTGAGCGCGCCCGCGCGCCGGTCGATGGCTTCGATTCCAAGCTTCTGCGCCGAACCCTTGAGAGCCGAAAATTTCAGCAGGCTACGCACAGCGTCGGGTGCCGGACCGTAACGGTCTTCGAGTTCGGCCAGCGCTTCGGCCGAGGATTCCGGCGTGCCGGCGTCTGCGATCCGCTTGTACGCACGCAGGCGTTGGTGCTCGTCTGAAATGTATTCGGAAGGAATGCGGATGTCGAGACCGAGATTAAGAGTGGAATGCACTTGCAGCGGCGCTTCTTCGCCCTTCAGCTCATGCACGGTTTCTTCGAGCAGCTTGATGTACATGTCAAAGCCGACTGCTCCGATGTGGCCGTGCTGTTCGCCGCCCAGGATGTTGCCCGCGCCGCGCAATTCCAGATCGAGCGCCGCGATCTTGAACCCGGCGCCCAGATCGCTGAATTCCCGGAGCGCTGCCAGGCGCTTGCGCGCGATCTCGCTGAGCTCGGTGTCTGGGGGAATCAGCAGATACGCATATGCCCTTCGATTCGACCGTCCCACTCGCCCGCGCAACTGATATAGCTCGGACAATCCATAGCGCTCGGCATTTTCGATAATCATCGTATTTGCCAGCGGAATATCCAGGCCATTTTCTGCAATTGTTGTACAAACAAATACGTCGTACTCGTGCTGCATGAAGCCCAGGATGGCGCGCTCGAGAGCCGCTTCGCCCATTTGCCCGTGGCCAACGTTCACGCGAACGCCGGGCACTAAATCCTGAATAGCCGAGGCGCGCATGTAGATGCTGTCCACGCGATTGTGGATGAAATAAACCTGGCCGCCGCGGGCGATCTCCTGCTCGATGGCGGTGCGGATCAGATCATTGCCATAGTGCGCCACCACGGTGTGGATCGCGAGCCGATCTTTGGGCGGCGTCTCAATTACCGACATGTCGCGCAGGCCCGCCAGCGACATGTGCAGCGTGCGCGGAATGGGCGTGGCGCTCATGGTGAGCACGTCCACATTGTGCTTCAGTTGCTTGATGCGCTCTTTGTGGCGGACGCCGAAGCGCTGCTCTTCATCCACCACCAGCAGGCCCAGATCTTTGAACGTCACGTCCTGCGAAAGGATGCGATGCGTTCCGATGACGATGTCCACCTTGCCGTCGGCCAGGCCCTCCAGCACTTCGGCGATCTCCTTCTTATCGCGAAAACGGCTGAGCATTTCGATGCGAACCGGAAAAGCCGCAAATCGCCGCTTGAATGTTTCGAAGTGCTGGTAAGCGAGCACCGTAGTAGGCGCCAGCACCGCGGTCTGCTTGCCGTCGCCCAGTCCTTTGAACGCAGCGCGCATGGCCACCTCGGTCTTGCCGTAACCCACGTCGCCGCACAGCAGCCGATCCATGGGATGGCCGCTCTCCATGTCTTTCTTGATCTGCTTGATGGCTGAAAGCTGGTCTTTGGTCTCGGTGAAATCAAAGGCGTCTTCGAACTCGCGCTGCCAGTTGCTGTCGGGAGAATAGCGGAAGCCTTCGGCCATGCGGCGCTGCGCGTAGAGCTTCAACAACTCGTCGGCCATGTCGCGCATCTTCGCTTTGACGCGCGATTTGGTGCGTTCCCAAGTCACGCCGCCCAAACGGTCCAGCCCCGGCGCAGCGCCTTCGCCCGCGCCGCGATATTTCTGGATCAGATCCAGGCGTGCCAGCGGCACATAGAGCTTGGCGTCACCCGCGTATTCGAGCAGCATGAAGTCGCCCTTGTTGTCGCCTTGCGCGATCTCGCGCGTGCCCAAAAATCGGCCGATGCCGTGCGCTTCGTGCACCACGTAGTCGCCTGGTTTTAAGTCCGCCATGTCGGCGGTGAAGGCGGCAAGCTGGGATTTCGAGGGCCCGGGCTTGGCCACCAGGTCGGACGAATCGAAGAGATCCTCGGAACCGAAAACGGCGATCTGCGCTTCGGGAAAAACGACGCCGCGCCGGACCAGTCCTTTGACCAGGAAGGTACTGGCGGCCGTGCCTGCGACGTAAGAACGCTCGGCGAGATAAGGGCGCGTTGCGTCGGCGGGATCAAGGCCAAGCTGGAAGGGAACCGCGTACTCCTGGAAAATATCGGCCAGGCGTTCCAGCTCGCCGGAGGATCGAGCGAAAAAAACCACGCGATTGCCGCGCTCCACCAGATTGCGCGCTTCGGCGATGGCGGCCTGAATGTTGCCGTGGAAAGCCATCGACGGCCGGGAGGTTGTTCCGGCGGAAGACGCCAGAACGCCGGGATTGGGGATCAGGGATTGGGGATCGGCAAAGACCTCTAGTTCGCGAAGGGCGAGTTCGGCGTCGCCTTCGAGAGACGCGCGCAACTCGGGCCAGGTATAAAAATTGGCGGCGGGTGGGCAGGGAAACGGCCGATCGGGTTTGTCTTCCAGCCGCTTCCAGAGGCGATCGGAAGCGCCCGCGGTTTGCTCGGGTTCATCGACGATCACCACCGGATTTTCGATGAGCGAAAACAGGGAGTGTTTTCTCGGGCGGACCAGAGGCACGGCGAATTCCCAGCCAGGAAACGGATCGCCGGGGCTGGCGACATCCATTTGCTCGGCAAGCTCCAGAAACAATTCGCGCGACTTGTGATATTCGGCCAGCGGCAGGAGCGTGGTCTCCGAGATCTTCATCACCGAGCGCTGCGTCTCGACGTCGAATCTTCGGATGGACTCGAGCAGATCGCCGAACAGCTCAATTCGGATGGGCTTCGACGCCTCGGCCGGGAAAATATCCAGGATGCCGCCGCGCAGCGAATATTCGCCGACCATTTCCACCGGGTCCCGCGGCTCATAACCTATGCTCTGCAAGTGGGCCAGCAAATCTTCGAGCGGGATCTCTTCGCCCACCCGCAACGTGAGCGCCAGCTGGCGATAGAACTCGGCGGCTTCGGTGCGCAGCAGTGCCGAGGCGACAGGCGTGATGGTGATGCTGGTCTTGCGCGACGCGAGTCGCCAGAGTCCGATGGCACGCTGCTCGCTGATCTCGCTGTGCGGCGACATGCGCTGCGCGGGAAGCACGTCCAGGGCCGGGATGGTTTGCGGGCCTGGAAGATCCGACGTCACAAGGAGCCCGAAGAAGGTGTCGACAAGTTCGCCGAGAGCCTCGGCCTGCTTGTTGCCATCCACCACCACGACAATGTTGCGCTCGGTGGCCTGCCACAGCAGCACGATGTAGAGCGCCTTGGCGGTGGTGGTGAGTCCGGAGAGCGACTGGCGCGCGTGAGGGTCGCGAAGCAGGCGGCTAACGGCGTCTTGAAACGCCGGGTCGCGACTGAGCGACTGGAACAGATCGCGGATTGCAGGATGAGTCACAGACGACTGGTTAGCGGACTCGCTCGCGCGAGCACCTCTTCCAGAATACCTGTCGTCGAATAGCCTGGCTCCAGCGGCAAGGCGAGCACCTGGCCGCCGGCGGCTTCCACCTCTTCGCGCCCGGCGATGAAATGCGCCCAATCGGCGCCTTTGATCAAGATATCCGGAAGGATGGACGCGATCAAATCGCGCGGCGTGTCTTCATCGAAGAACGTGACGGCGTCGACGGCCGACAGGGCCGCGGCGAGTTCGGCGCGCTGGTCCTGCGGGATGAGCGGACGCCCTGGACCCTTCAGGCGCTGCACGCTCGCGTCGGTATTCAACGCCAGGATCAGGACGTCGCCGAGCGATCGCGCGGCTTCGAGCAATCGGATGTGGCCGGGATGCAGAATATCGTAGCAGCCGTTGGTGAAGACCACCTTTTTGCCGGTGCGCTTCCAATCGGCACGCGCCGCGATCAGCTGTTGTCGAGTGTATATTTGGCCCAACGGCCTATTCTATGAGGGTTCAAGCCGAATTGGCTGGCTGGTTCGCTTCCGATAACAGGTATTATGTAAAGTATCCAGGTAGTGGGCCAGTTTGAATTTCCTCCAGGGCTCTTCCCACGCTGAGTTAGTCATGTCGCCGAATATAGGACCATGCTGAAGAGGCTCAAGAAGCGAACGGACTTCGGGCGCGTCTTCCACGGCCACCAAAATTCGGCAGGGTGGAATCCAATAGTCAGGACTTGCGGGTTTCAAAACGACTGGGACATCCGTAATATTGACAACGTCATAGATAATCCCAGCTTCATCCAAGGATGTTAATGCCATGCCCAAGGCCCATTTATCATTCGTATCCAAAACTCCAACAAGCTCAGGAAAAGACTCAGGCTGATCCATTGGGTTATCTTAACAGCTCATTACGCTGCTCTTTCCACTTCCGACTCCGAGGCTTCAAGCATGGCAACCAGGTCGGACACTTCCCACGGTCGATTCGTGACTCCAGCAGCCATGGCTGGCGTGGTCCGCAACGTACCGTGGATCTTAACGAAGTTGTAGGAGAAGTAATACAGCGCGACAGCGGCGGCGTGGTTCTCCATCTTACTTGACCACTACTGGTATCCACTTTTTAAGCTGACGCCAATTGTTACCATGAGAGCTGACACCTTGGAGGAATGTTGACCCCAGCCACACCCGCGCCCGGAGTTCACGTTCCCGATCCCGCGAAACGAAAGCTGGCCATCTTCATCGTGCTGGCCTGCACGCTGCTGGTGGCCGTTGGCCAATATCTGATCAAGCTGGGCGCCAATCGTTTGTCTCATGCGGGCCTGGTGGCCACCATGATTGGAATTTTCACCATTCCGCAACTGTTTGCCGGCTACTGCCTCTATGGCGTCTTCACCGTGCTGTTCGTCTATGCTCTCAGGCACGGCGAGCTTTCCATTCTGTATCCGCTCATCGCGCTGGGCTACGTTTGGGTAACCATCACGGCGGTGGTGGCGTTCCATGAGACCATGAATCCGTTCAAAATCGTCGGACTGCTGGTAATCATCTCCGGCGTGGCGGTGCTGGGTATTGGTGGAGGCGCCGGCGCGGAATGACAACTCCGGTCTCTTCCATGGTCCTGGTGCTGGTGGGATCGGTAATCGGTTCGGTGGGCGCGATATTTCTGAAGTCGGGCGCTCACCAGGTGAACCGCCATTGGACCAGCATCGCATTCAACTGGCGGCTGGCGTTGGGCGTTGGCACCTACCTGGCGTCGTCGGTGCTGTTTGTAAAAGGCATGTCGAATGGCGAACTGTCGGTGCTGTTTCCGTTGGTTTCGCTCAGCTATGTTTGCACGCTGGTTTGGTCGCGGCTGTTCTTCCACGAAGCCATCACGAAAGTGAAGCTGACGGGCGTGGGCCTGATTCTGGCCGGAATTATTTTCCTCAGTCTCGGCAGCCGCTAGGACCACTATGTTCAAGAAAAACCGCTATATTCTCCCGTGCTGCATGCTCTCCGCGGCGCTGCTCCAGGCACAGCCGCCGGAAGCCGTCTCAGCTAAACCGGACTCCGAAGCAGTGCATGCTCTGATCGAAAAAGCCAAGCAGACCGGGGGCCCTGAATGGTCGGCGGAGGCCCACTTCTTCTGCGAAGCGCCCCGCGCCAACAGCCCAGCCGATCCTCCCATCCAGCCGGCCAGGATTTTCGACAACGTGTACGCTATCGGCAACCTGGGAACCGTTGCGTATGTGATTCGCACCTCCGCCGGTTTGATGATGATCGATTCGTTGGGCGCCAATCAGGTGGATACGTTGCTTCTGCCAGGATTCCAGAAGCTGGGACTCGATCCCGGCCTGATCAAGACCGTGATCATTTCCCATGGACACGCCGACCATTTTGGCGGATCGTTCTATTTGCAGGAGCACTACAACGCGCACATCTATGTGTCGGCGCCGGATTGGGATCTCATGTTGAATCCGCCGGCGTCGCCCCCCGCAGGCCAGAACAAAGTCCCCGCCGGCGCGCCCGTCACGCCGCCTCGCAAAGATATGGTCATCGCCGAAGGCCGGCCCATTGTGCTCGGTGATGAGACCGTAATTCCCTTCTCCATTCCTGGACATACGCCGGGTTCCATGGGATTCATTTTCCAGGTGCAAGACCAGGGCCAGACGCACATGGCCGCGCTTTACGGAGGGACCATCCTTTTGGCCGGCCGAATTCCGGATGAAGGCCTGCAGCAATATCTGAAATCGATCGGCCATTTCAAGGAAGAGGCGAAGCGGGCTAAAGTGGATGTCGAACTTCAGAATCACCCGCTGATGGATGGCTTCCCCGAGAAACTGGCTAAACTCGGGACGCGGAGCCAGGGAGAACCGAATCCGTTCGTCGTCGGGCAGGCCGGTTATGGGAAGTTCCTGGACGTGATGTCTCAGTGCATGAACGTGCAGATTGCACGCCGCAAGGAACAGTAGCGCGCGGATTTGATTGAGGCTTCAGCTGGACCCCGTACTATCGCCGGTTCCGCTTTCCAACAACAATTCTTTGATAATCCAACCTATTTTCAGAAATTCTTGCAGCTCGACTGGCTTTACAATTTGCCGCCTGATGCCGAATTTCTCTATTTTTGCGCGCTCATGCGAAGACGTTGAAGAGCTCAGAACGACCAGCGGTACTTGGGCGAATGTTCGATTCGCGCGCATCTGTTCCAGGATCTCCAGGCCACCGTGTTTCGGCAAATTCAAGTCGACGATCGCCAGATCCGGAACCGGGCGTCCGGCAGGAGCTTCCTCTCGCCGGAATAGCGCCAATGCGTCTCCTCCATCGTCGATTATCGTCAGTTGGCAATCGAGCCCGGCGCCGGCCAGTGCGTACCGCAGGAGAGCGACGTCCGATGGATTGTCCTCAATGACAAGGATATGCGGCTTCTTGTCGACGGGTTGCATTAATCCTCTCCCGCGAAACGAGCGGCGATGTTGGGCAGCGTGAACAGAAAGGTCGCACCCTGGCCGGCCTGCGATTCAACCCACATTCGGCCTCCATATCGTTCCACAACGCGCTGGCAAATCGCCAAACCCACGCCGGTGCCCGGAATGTTCCGGCCGTGCAAGCGCTTAAAAACTTCGAAGATTTGCTTGTGGTACTCAGGCTCGATGCCTATGCCGTTGTCGGAAACAGCGAACCGGAACTCGCCATCCACCCGTTGCGCCGATACGTGGACGCGCGGTGGACGCTCGCTCCGGTACTTTATCGCGTTCCCGATCAGGTTTTGAAACAATGGCTGAAAGTGTCCTCGATATGCGCTTAGAATCGGTAAGCGCTCGCTGGTCACCACGGCGCCGCTTTCATCGATGGATGCCCTCAGATTCTGCCGTACGTCCTCCATAACGATGTTGAGATCGACGGCTTCAAGAGGTTCTTCGTCGCGCGTCTTGATTTCGGTGTAAGCGAGCAGGTCCGCCAATAAATCGCGCATGCGCGCCGTGCCCTCTACGATGTTGTCGACAAATGAGCTGGCAGTGCTGTCAAATTTGTCGGGGTAAGACTTTATTAGAAGCTGGGAGTACGCGGTGATCATTCGCAAGGGTTCCTGAAGATCGTGGCTCGCGATAAAGGCGAAGTGTTCCAAGTCCTGATTGGTGAGCGCCAAAATCTCGTTTGATCTCCGCAGATCGGCATTGAGCTGCGCCAGACGGTCTGCCGAGCGAACCTGGGCGGTGATATCCCGGGAAATGGTGGAGGCTCCGCTGATTCGTCCTAAGGGGTCCTGCATCGGCGAGATTGTCAGCGAGACGTTCAGGAGCTCGCCGGGTTTTGTCCGCCGTATAGCTTGATAGTGCTCGATGCGTTCCCCCCGTCTGACGTGGTTCAATATGGTTGCTAGTTCGTCAGACTGGCCGGGCGGGAAGATGGCCAAAATCGATTGCCCTATCATCTCCCGGGCCGAGAAGCCAAAGATTCGCTCGGCGCCCCGGTTCCAGCTGGTAACAATGCCGTTGAGATCCTTGCTGTAGATGGCGTCGTCTGAAGATTCGACAACTGAGGAAAGCAGGCGGCTGGTTTCATCGGCCCGGCGGCGCGCTGTGACGTCTCTGAAAACCAGCACGGTCCCTTGAATGGCTCCACTCTCGTCCCGAATCGGGGCGCCACTGTCATCGATCGGGATCTCCGTTCCATCTTTGGCGATGAGAATCGTATGGTTCGCCAAGCCAACGATTCTGCTTTCACGCAATACCCTGGTTACCGGACTCTCCACTTTCGCGCGATCGAATTCGTTAACGACTTGAAAAACCTGATCGAGATGCCTGCCAACGATATCCCCTTCCGGCAGCCCCAATAACGATTGGGCGATGGGGTTCACGAAAACAACGTGTCCGCGCGCATCGGTGGATATTACAGCGTCGCCAATGCTTTCGAGCGTCGTCCGAAGAGAATCCCGAACATCCTGGGTTTGCCGCAGGGCTGCGTCTTGGGCCAGAAGGGCCTTTCTCAGCTCACTGTCTTGGGCCTGGATGCGCGCCAGCATCTCATTAAAACCATCCGCAAGGTCGCCCAGTTCGTCTCCTGAAAATTTCCGTGCGCGGATGCTATAGTCGCTGGTCTCCGATACCAGGCGGGTGGCCTGCGCAAGTTGTGAAATCGGCTCCGCGATAATGGTCCGCAGCTTCGATGAGAGCATGAAGGCGACCAGAGTCGATAGGAGCAGGATAAGAAGCACCACCTGGCCATAGAGTCTGATGTGGTCCGAGATTTCGCCGAGATCGTAAAGCAGCACGAGCGTTCCAATCCGCCGTGAGTTAAGCGCGATCGGCCGCCGGACCAGGAGGCCCGTATTAGTGAATTGCATTTCATCCGGCGCGCTGCCTGGCGGGCATCTCTGTTCCGCGCCCGGGCGTAAATATGTGGCGAATACCGCTCCATCCGTCCTGTAGATACAAGCCGCGGCCAGGTGGGGCCGGGCCTTCAACGTCGCCAGGGTTTGAATCGCGGTTTGTGGATCGTCGAAAGCCAGTGCGGCGGTGGTGTTATCGGCCACGATTTGGCCGAGCGTAGAAATGTCTCTTTGCATGTATCCACGAAAGAGGATGAAGTCTGAGACCACGATGCCGAGCCCCGATAGCAGTAGCGCCGCCGTGGTGACCAACATGATGATCACCATCAGCTTCTGCTTGATGGGAGTGTCGCGCAACGTCAGCATATATCAGATAACGGCGAGCCGCATTTTACCTCTGGACGCTCCGGGCTACAGTCATGAGTCTGGAGCTGATGGTCAGCATCGCGTTTGCCGCCGCGCTTTGATGGATGTCGAACCGCACCCGGCGATTCTCGATGACGAAAGCGAGGATGCCACCGTCCTGGAGGAAATTCTCTGTTTCCCCGACGGTCAAAACGCCGGGGCCGACGCCGGCCAGAATCTTGGGAACATCCTTTTCGGACTTAGGGACAAATAAAACCTGGCACATTTTCCGAGGCGCCGCGCGCAGGATCCTCTGAATGACGATCTCCCGGCCGTTTACAGCTTCTCCTTTCACCATTTCGTCCAGGGTGCTTCCGAACGGATCTTCTCCCAGGATGCAAATAGCGAGCGGCGAATGCTCGTCCGCGAACGCCGCCGGCGGCCATTCCACGAATTTCGTGAAGTTGAGCAGAAACGCTGCCTTCACTTGGTATTCCAAGGTTTGTTCGTCCGCGGCGCGGACCGGGTAAGTTGCGCTAACGCACGCGCATGCCAGTTGCAGCAGGATCGCTGTGGCGCTCCTTCGTGCGCGCCCGGATCGCGCCTTGTTTAGCGAGCCTGTGAAGGGCGCCATAGTGGTGCCGCCGGAACGAGCGCTACTTGCTCCATGTCAGCCTTGCGTAAGCGCCTCTCTTGATAAGGACCAGTGGTCCCGGATCGCCCCCGTCTTCCGGATGTGACGGTTGAAGAAGGTTCTGACCGACGAACGAGATCTCGAACTGCCGGCTTATGCGCCAGCCGAAGCGGGCGTCTCCGGTCGAATAGGCCGGGACTAGGTGGGCGGGAAGCGGGCTGACATACCGATAATCGAGATCCAACTGAAGGCGCTTTGAGAAATCGACGCCCAATCGAACCGATGCCTCGTGCCCGGGACTGGATCCGACAATCCCAGGCGCCGTGCCCACGTCCTCGGAATTCGGCGCTTTCCCCAGATTCATGTGGAGGAAGGAATACGAGCCTCTGAGCCGCAAGAAACTTTTCGGCCTCCACTCCGGAGCAATCTCCACGCCCTTGGTGTAGCCTAGCAGTCCATTTCCGAATTGGGCTGGAAGCAGAAAATGCACGGGCTCAGGCGTAGTCTCCAGGTAAGGCGGTCCCGTTATGTCTTCGCTGAATAGATCGTGATAGTGGTTGTAAAAGGCCGCAACATCGACATAGAAGTTCTTTCCCCAAAGATCGCGGTATCCAACTTCGTAGCCGTTGAGCTGTTCCGGCGCGAAGTTGTGATTCGCATTGAAACGCGCGAAATACGGCGTGCCGTTTGAGGTTATGGAGACCAGCCCTAACAGATAGAAATTCTCTTCAGAGTCCGACGGTGTTCGCAAGGCATGCGTAACAGCCGCCCAGACCGTCTGCTTTTGACTAGGCGTCCACAAGAGCCTGGCGCTCGGTTCCACTCCGAAATCGGTGAAATTGGTACGCAGCAATTTTGTTCCGAGAGTCAGCGACAAGCGATGGTCCACCAGCCCGACCTCATCCTGAAAGAACGCCGTGAAGAGTTCGTCCGTTCTCTTAAAAGGGAGAAAGGTCAGGCCCGAAACCACCTCGATGTCATCGACGGGGCTGACACGCGCTCCCAGGCCCCAAGTTACCTGGTTCCACCTCAGCACGCGAAGGCGCTGCAGAAAATCGATATCGAAGGTATTGCGAAGTTCTCCGAAATTCGGTTCGTGACGATTCGTCCGGTCGTAATAGACCTGCACCTGGATGTCGTTGTCTTCGCTCAAAGCTCGTTTCCAATGTGCCATGACGTTCCCACCGGAAAGATAAGCGTTGGCGTCCACAATTTGCGAGTACGGCTGCGTATAGCTGGTGGCCTGCACGCTCTCGCCGGCGACCTCATCGTAGGCATCGCCTTGCACCGTGAAAGTATCGCGATCGTTTTCTTTCCAGTCTATGCGAAAACCGGTTTGCATGGCTCGCCAATCGTCAAAATTACTTCCATCCGGGTGGTCCTCGGGGCCACGAGTAAAACCCTTGCCGTAGATGCGATAGTTAAAATCGTCTCCGTTGCCGCCGCCGTAGCGGAAGTCGGCAAAGCCCTGCTCGAGGTTTCCACCGCCCGCCGACGCCAACAGTCCCCGCGTGTCCTTCGTGTCCTTGGTGATCACATTGATAACACCGTTTACGGCGTTAGGTCCCCAGATGGTAGCCCCCGGACCTCGGATAACCTCGATCCGGTCTATGTCTTCCATCTCGGTGTCCTGAACTTCCCAGTACGTCCCATCGAAAAGCGGGGTGAAGACGGTGCGGCCGTCGATGAGTACCAGGACAGAACGCGTCAGCCGGCTCCCAAAGCCACGAATTCCAATCGACCACTTGTTGCTGTCGATACGCGCGACTTCCACGCCCGGCGCCAGGCGTAATGCTTCGGGAATGCAGGTTGCACCAGAACGCCTGATGTCCTCTCCCGTAATGACGTAAATCGCCGCCGCTGTTTGTAGGACCTTGGTGGGCTCCTTGGAAGGCGTCGTCACTTCTATCTGAGAGAGCTCTTCGAGACTCAGCTTCTTCAGCGCAGCTGGTCCTGTTTGGCCGGAAGCGGGTTGCGGTTCATCGCCCTGAGCGGTGCCGAGAACGGAGGCGAGAAGTAGACACAAAAGGAGGCTAGGCTTCCGCGCCATTCGCAGATCTTGCGCCTTTCCTGAACTTGGCTCCCATCTTTGGATAGACTCCACAGCGCCATCGATGTTTCATCAACGTCCCCGCAATTCCCCCCCTGTTAAAGGCAAGCGAAGTCGGTCCGTTTGGTATGATGTTGATTTCACGCCTTCGGGCGCGTAGCTCATGTTTCTGGTGCTGGCCATGAGCGGCGGCGAATACTGCACTTCAAACGTCACGGCTCATCCGAGCGCAACTGGGTGGCCCCTATCACCCTTGCGAGCGGCGCGCAGCCTGAAAACGTGGGAGCAGTGAGGGGCCGTGATGGATTCGAACCGCGCGAATGGCAGGCAAGTCCTGACCCGTTGCTATCCTTGTCTTTTCTAGAACAATGGATCTGACATCAGAATTACCTTTTTGGACTGTGCGGAATGGTTTGCTGCGGATCTATCCGCCCCTAGAGAGCGATATCCGCTGCGACGCTCTGATCATTGGCGGTGGTGTCAGCGGCGCACTTCTGGCCCACCGGCTGGTGAAACACGGCGTCGACTCTGTGCTAATCGACCGGCGCGACATCGGTCACGGAAGCACCAGCGCGAGCACTGCGCTACTGCAATACGAGATTGACACGCCACTATATAAACTACGGCAACAGGTGGGCAGCCAAGCCGCCGAGCGCGCGTATTTCCTCGGGATTGAAGTCATCCAGGCCCTCCAAAACCTGGCCGGGAAAGACTGTGGTTTCGCTTTGCGACCCAGTCTGCAGATTGCAACGCGCCTTAGCGACGTGGCCGGGCTCAAAAAAGAATATGAGGCACGTCATAAGCTCAAGTTTCCCGTTACGATGCTGGATCGGAGGGAATTGCGGAGTTGCGGGATCGAGGGCGCAGCCGCTCTCCGCTCCAGTATTGCCGGCGAAGTGGATCCTTACCGGTTTACTCATCGTTTGCTGCGCCTGGCCTGTTCGCGGGGCTTGCGGATCTTCGATCGAACCACTGCTCTGCGATATGCGCACTCACGAAATCAGGTCTCCGTGATTACCGACCGCGGGCCAAAGATCGCATGTCGTGCCGTCTTTTTCGCCACTGGCTACGAAACAAAAGATATCCTGCCGAAGAAGATCGTCAAGCTAAGGAGCACGTATGCGCTGGTTTCGGAGCCGAAGGCTCATCTTGACTGGTGGAAGGATCGATCGCTGATCTGGGGAACCGGGGACCCTTACATTTATATGCGCACTACCAGCGACAATCGCATCATGGTGGGGGGAGAAGATGATGGAGTGCTCAACCCCACGCGGCGCGATAATCAGATCGCGCGAAAGACAGTCCGCCTGGTTCGCAGCTTCCATGCTCTTTTCCCGGACACTCGAATCGAAACGGCGTTCGCTTGGGCTGGCGTCTTTGGAAGCACGAAGGACGGCTTAGCGTTCATCGGCCGCCATCCCTCGTTTCCGAGGGCTTATTTCGCTTTGGGGTTTGGTGGAAACGGAATCACCTTTAGTGAGATTGCCGCCCGGATACTCACGGATCTGTTCCTGGGCCGCGAAAATCGGGATGAGAAAATATTCCGCTTCGATCGATAGCCGATCGAGCTTTAACCGTGAGACCTTTTCCATTCCGCCCGATCGCTCATCGTAGTCTTGAGCATGCTTTTGACAGCCGAGCGCAACCATTTGGCGGGGCGGCGTTTGAGGTCGGCCCTAACCCGCTTGGCCGCCCGCGTTGAGCCCAAGTGAACATTCGCGGTCTCGAAAGCCATGGCATTCAGTAACCGATCTTGATCCTCACGTCCATTCATAGTTTCGATGTCGATGGGCGAAGAATCGGGCGCCAGTTGACGAACCAGCCAGGTGCTGCACAGGCGCACAAAAGGATCTGGACAGCGGACCGCGCGGTCCAGCACGGTCTGATAATAAATTCGACCACCGGTTCCCTGTTTGGCCCAAAAGCAGGCGGATGGCGCAGCTGCTTTCGCCTCCAAAGCGATTTGGCCTCCGAGCCAATCGGCCACCGCGACATAACGCGGGTGGCCAAGGCTGCCGATGCCTGCTATCCGCTGAACGAGCCTGTACGACAATCGTGTCGCCGGCAGCAAACGCGCGAGCGCATTCCGAGCGCCGGAAGGGATCCCACTTCGCACGGCAGGCAGCGCGTCCATTTTCTTCCAAAAGCCCGCTGGCACATCCAGGCAATCGAGCGCAATCTTTCGCAGCCACGTGCGCCGCTCCTCAAGAACAAACGGCTTTCCGCCCTCGGTCAGACCCGAAACGTAACCTTCCAGGATTACGTCGCACACGTTTCGCAAACCAACCGCGATTTCCCCCTCGCTGGCGTCAAGCAGCGCACTAACGGCCAATCGCACCAGATCGCTCGCGTATGGCAAAGGATACGCTTCGTCGAAATCGTCGACACCCCAAATCAGACGGCCGAAGCCATCCCGCCAAGTGCCGAAGCTCGCGATATGAAGATCTCCAACCGCTAATACTTTGACTGCTTTGTCCAGGTCAGGACAAATCGTTGGAAACAGCTGAGCCCAGCGATAGAACGTTCCCCGCAGGAACTGAACCGAGCTGACTCCGTACGACTGAAATGTGCCCACTCACCCACTTCTCGTATTCTTTTGTGGCCTGCGCAATGTCCATCAGTTTGTCGGTTCACTACGCATATCGCCCGCTGCCAATGAGCGCGCCGGCAGGAACGCTCTCCTCGACCTCATCTGTCCAGACCTTGAAGCCCACCAGTGAGCTCGGGCCGAACGTGGTCGCGATGGCCACATCGGTCGCGTCACGACCTCGGCCAATCAGTACTCGTCCAATCCGAGGAACATTGTTGCGAGGGTCGAAAGTGTGCCACCTGCCCCCGAGGTAGACTTCAAACCAAGCGGCGAAGTCCATGACGTCGTAAGGCGGCGGCATTCCAATATCGCCTAAATAGCCGGTGCAATATCGGGCAGGAATATTCATGCACCGGCAGAACGTGACGGCAAGGTGGGCGTAGTCCCGGCAGACACCGGTCCGCTCGTTGAACGCCTCCCAGGCGGTCCTGGTGCAGCGTGCCGCCTGATAGTTGAACTTTATGTGGTTATGGACGTAATTGCAAATCGATCGCACGCGGTTCCATCCGGGCCGCGTTTGAGAGAAGAGGTCCCAGGCCGCTTGAGAGAGTAAATCTGTCTCGCAGTAGCGGCTGCCCAAGAGGAAGGCCAGAGTTTCTTCGGGCAGATCTGCCACCTCATGCTGCTCAGCATTACCATCCATCAGGTCCGGTTTGCCCGTGTCTCTGATTACGGCGCTGGCGGTCAATCGAATCTCTCCAGCCGGCGCCATGATTCGGCTGCACCGGTTTCCGAACCTATCGCAATAGGTATGGATCGGAGTCGGGGGATCGGTGGTCAGATCATCAAAAGCCAGGATGTCCGGCGCGCGTGAAGAATGAACTTGAACCATCAATATCATGGGCGTCTGCTGGCAACACTGGTAGATGATTTCGGAGCCGACCTGGATCTGCATACGTTATAAGTTTCATTTCTTAGGATTTATGTTCCGCTTCCGCCTGAGGCTTCAGCGTGAACTGCTAACGGTTGGACTCCCGGGCAGCGAAAACCATTTCCATTCGGGAGTGGATCATGAAGAGAGAAAGCCCGTTGCGGACGGTATTGTCGGGCGATTAGCGACGGCCATTCCGACTCTTGGTCCGGCCAAGAAAATCGGCAAGTCGCGATCGATTGCCGGGCAGATTCTGATCCCGCTTCCTGGTCCCCGGATGAATCCTTGAGGATGTTGCCTATGGACCCTTGTTGGCTAGAGGCGACGGATTGACTATCGTTACAAAAGCGTGGAAGCGACTGCCTTTATGGGACCGTGTCCCTTCGTTGGCCGCGGACTTAGCAGTAACGTCGGATGCGTGCTCTGGTGTTTCGCCTCTCATGGAGCGAATGCAATGGCCAGGAAAGCCGACTCACGGCGGCCGAGCGCGAGGAAGCCGACCGGATCCGGTTTGACTGCTCCTTCAGTTGGTGTCCCAACAATTTCCCCCGCAGCTAACGGGCAAGCGAAGTCGGTCCGTTTGGTATGATGTTGATTTCACGCCGTCGGGCGCGTAGCTCAGTTGGTTAGAGCGCCTGCTTCACACGCAGGAGGTCGCAGGTTCGAGTCCTGCCGCGCCCACCATAACACGTACTGATTTCAAACGAGATGTTTGAAGTGGGTCTCATCGGTTCCGCCTATCCTTTGCCTCAACTGTGCCAAAACTGTGTCAAAACCCTCTCAGTTTGGCTGCACTGTGCCAAAACCTGATCCGCCTTCGTTCGCTTGGCGATTCAATTTGGTCAGCGCCTCTCGCTTCATCTGCAACTTCATCTGCGAGTACTTCTTGAACACTTTCGCATCTCCTTGTCGGAGCAACTGCGTGACCCACTCGTCCGCAACACCGCCAGCACTGAGCCGCGTCGCGTACGTTGAGCGAAGGTCGTAAATGCGAAAGTAGCGAACACCTGCCCTTCCCAACACGAGACGCCAGACTGTCTTGATCGATTTCTGATGGGTGTCTGGCTTCTTCTCGCTCGGGAACATATGCTCGCCTGGACCTGCTAAGGCAACTTGCCGCCGAAAAGCGTCAGCCGCGATTTCTGTTAACGGAACCTCGGCAACGCCATTGGGCGTTTCAGCGTGGTCCTCTTGGACAAAGTGGTACCCCGGTCCAAGCGGTACGCCGTGCCCTTAACCAATCGGCCCGCCCGGTTGAGATGATCGACCCAGGTTCTGCCCAGAAGAAAAGCTTGGGTATCTCCGTGCCCAGCAGCCACGCGTGATAGGCCTCAGCCATGGCCCAGACATCGACGGGAGCGCCGGCGATCGGAAGCTCGTTGGGGAAACGATAGACCGGTTCGCGAAAGACCGGATCGAGAAATGGTTCGCGATACGCAGCCATCTCCTCCTACCTGGGAGCACCTGTTCGATAAAACGGTTCTCGTCTATGAGGAGCTTGCGCCCCTGGTCAGATCTGAAACCTCGAAAAGCTTCGGCACCCTTGGGATCGACTGTCAAGCCAGGTTGGTATCGGCCAGATGAACTCCATCAACGCCAGACCCGCGGACCCGGCTTTCATGCCGCCGCGCCCAGTCGAGGCCGAGAGCAGAGCCCCAGTCGTGTAAAACGAGCACGACGTCTCCCAGATTGAGCTTTTCGACAAAAGCTTCGAAGTAGCGGGCATGATCCTCTACCCGGTATGCGATGTCGGGCTTCTCAGAGTGCCCCATGCCGATGAGATCGGCGGCGATACAGCGCGAATGCGGAGCCACATGCGGGATGACATTCCGCCACAGGTATGAGGATGTCGGATTACCATGTTGGAAAAGCACCACTTGGCCCTCCCCAGCCTCGACATAACTCATCTGTGAGCCAAGCACTTCGGTACGACGTGTCACCTGATTCTTGATCATGCCGAACCCCTATGTTTGAGATAACAAGTGGGCGAGCTTAGAGCCTGCAACTTGTCAATCTGACGAATGCGGCCCACGCAGAAAATCCAGCAGCAGTGTACTGGTAGCATCGGGTGCCTCGCGATGCGCCCAGTGACCGACGTCGAGTGACATTCACATCCATTAAAAATTTCTCCTGTCTCGTTCGGACAACTGATCGGTTTCATCACTTCACAGCTCCTGACAAGGCAGTGATCCGCAGCACCTGGTCGACCACCGCGTCGGGGCGCTCTTCGGGAATGAAGTGGCCGCAACCCGGAAGCACCAGACTACTGACTTCACCCGCGACCATCGAGAGGAACTGACCCACGCTCGCCCCGAGCCCCCTCTCGCCGCCCATTGCCACAACCGGAACCTTGACTTTGCTGTCCTGCAATGGGGCTGTTTGAGCAATGGTTGTAAAGGCGGCACGATACACGCCCTCCGCTCCTAATACGCCCTCCTTACCGGAAAAGCTGCGCAAGTACTCATTCACGGACTCAGGTGAAATGGCTTCACGCGTGGCACCTGACGGGCCTTGATAAAACCAGTTGAGAAACTCGCGCTCTCTCCCCACGATCAAAATCTCCGATACGCCCGGCGCGAGGGGAAGAACCCACCACCAAAAGCTTCCCTTCGCCATGGCATCAGGCGTGTAGGCGATGATATTCCCCAGCATTGCCTGCAGCATCACGGGCCCTTCCACGTAAATGAGCCCGGCAACCTCATCCGGATGATCTGCCGCCCAGAGCAACGCCGGCGGCGCGCCCATGTCGTGTGCGACGAGAGTCAGCGGCCGGCCGGCCCCGAAACCGATCTGCTGCCTCAAGGCGCGGAACTCTTCGGCCAGCGCACGCCCGTCATATCCCTCGGCGCCTGCGGGCTTGTCGGAGTCCCCAAAGCCGCGCATGTCGGGAACAAGGACGGCGTAACCAGCCTCCGCTAGAAATGGCATCACCTTGTGCCACGAATAGCTGGTTCCCAGGAAACCATGCCAAAGGAGCACCGGAGGACCATCCGGATTCCCGCCGACCCAGTAATGAAGACGGACCGCGTTGACCGTTGCCGTTGCGCTTCGAAACGCCGCCATCTCTTTAGGCATGGATATTTTTTGATTGCTCATCTTAAATGGCCCGTTACACCTTCGGTACCGTCGCCAATCACCAATTGAATAAGCTCTGAGCCCTGAGAAGTGCTCCAATCCTGCACAAGCTCAGCGATCGCGGTGTTCGTTGTAGTTAAGACCACGCCTGCATCCTCCATCCGACGGCGTGCGAGCGTCTCCTGCACTTCGTACGACGACCCCGAGGCGTCCAGCACGGCTAACACGTCAAAACCCTCTTGCACCGCGC
>Ga0302325_10003143_pt1 | contig 39314 bp, 27 predicted proteins | sample Palsa_T0_2_FD_201948 | JGI IMG/M metagenome (GOLD analysis project Ga0302325, IMG submission 201948) | Peat permafrost microbial communities from Stordalen Mire near Abisko, Sweden - Palsa_T0_2 | ecosystem: Environmental > Terrestrial > Soil > Palsa > Peat permafrost | place: Sweden: Abisko...
TGGCAGATTCAGTCGCCGCCGCTGACGGAGAATTTTGCCGTGACGCCGATCATGGACCACGAAGCCTACGACTACGAGTGGCTGGAAAATCAGAAAGAAAAAGAGGTGGCCAGTGTCGGATAGCACAGCCATTGCCCACGCGACACCCAATGACCCTCACGCGGGAGGGCACGAAGCACACCCGGCCTATCTGCGCCACCACTTTGAAAACACGGAACAGCAGGCCGACGCTGCTGGGTTCGCCATGTGGATCTTCCTGCTCACGGAAGTGATGTTCTTCGGCGGCCTGTTCACGGCCTACCTGATCTACCGCAACTGGTACTACCCGGCGTTTGTGGCTGCGTCGCACCAGTTGGATATCTTCTGGGGCACGCTCAATACGGCCGTGCTGATTACATCCAGCTTCACCATGGCAATGGGCGTATGGTTTGCGGAGATACGCAAGCAGTCTGGTCTTGTGCTTTGCCTGGTTCTCACATTCATTCTTGGCCTGGGCTTTCTGGGAATCAAAACCGTGGAGTACAAGGAAAAGATTGAGAAGCATCACGTTCCCGGCTTTCACTACAGCTTGCAGTCGTTTCTCGATCCTGATTCCGATGCCGAAGCGAAGGCCGCGGGCGACAAACCGCTGCCGCTGGACATGGCGCGCCACACTGAAGTTTATTTCTCGCTCTACTTCGCGATGACCGGTATGCACGCCCTGCACATGATCATCGGCATTGCCATTCTTGGATACATGATCTTCAGAGCGCGGGCCGGGGCTTACACAACGGGGCACGTCACTTTCGTCGAGAATTTTGGCCTGTACTGGCACTTCGTCGATATCATCTGGATATTCCTGTTTCCGCTGTTGTACCTGATCAGCAGGCACCCGAACATATAAAGGATCAATCTCATGACCGATCAAAAAGAGATGGAAGAAGCGCAGCATCATATTGTCAGCCCCGTGGTTTACGTGATCATTGGCGGCACGCTGCTGGTGCTTACCGGGGTGACCGTGGGGGCCTCGTACCTTGAATTGGGAATTTTCAATCCCATCGTGGCCATTGCGATTGCCTGCATCAAGGCGGTGCTGGTGGTGCTGTTCTTCATGCATGTGAAGTACAGCTCGAAGCTGACCAAGCTCACTGTATTCTGCGGCCTATTCACGTTCCTTGCCCTCATCGGCATGACGCTGTCGGATTACTTCACCCGCGCCTGGGGGCGGTGGTAGGAGGTCAGGGATCAGGGATCAGGGATCAGGGATCAGGGATCAGGGATCAGGGATCAGGGATCAGGGATCAGGGATCAGGGATCAGGGATCAGGGATCAGGGATCAGGGATCAGGGATCAGGGATCAGGGATCAGGGGTGGATGCGGATATGTACCAATGGGCTGCCCGATGGGGCGGCCCTTTCTGCTCTTTGGCCCAGGTGATGCGGGGATTCGAGCCTTGGAAGGATGGGACGAATGGGGCGTGAGGCGGTTTGTACATGCGACTGGGCGGGGACGGTTGCGGAGGTCAAGGCGCTGCTTGAGGCCAGTGAGCTGATTCTGCGCGGGGATATTCGCAGGCGTGTGCCGTTTGCCGAGATGAGGAATGTCAAAGTGCGGGCTGATTGTCTTTGTTTCACGGTTGGGCGCGAAGCGGTCGAGCTTGTTCTCGGAGCTACCACGGCGGCGAAGTGGGCGGCGATCATCAGCAGTCCTCCTCCGTCGCTGGCGCGGAAGCTCGGCATCACGGATACGACGATGGTGCGGACGATCGGCTTGGTTGAGGCCGGCGAATTGAAGACGGCCCTCGCAGAGGCTGCGCGGATTGCAGACAAAGGCGCCGATCTGATAGTGGCTTGCGTGGATTCGCCGGAGGCTCTGCAGGCAGCGTTCAAGCAGGCCCGGGCCGCGCTCAAGAAGGGTGCGCCCATCTGGTTCATCTACGCGAAGGGGCCGGGACATGCGCTGAACGAAACCGCAATTCGATCGTTGCTGCGCGACAACGGGATGATGGATACGAAAGTGGCTTCGGTGTCAGCGAAATTTACTGCGCTTCGTTTTAATTTGCGCAAATCGGATTGAAACACGCCGATCCGGCCCATTGGGGCAGAAGGTAGAGTGGTTTTTCGAGGAGCTCAAAGCTCCGGTGCGATTTCCAATAATTCATCCTCTGAGTAGTTGACGAGGATTTTTCCGCAAACACGAAGTCCACGCTCAATCGCCAATACACTCAGAATTGCCCGAATCGTGTCCGGATCCTTGGCGTGCAGAACCTGCTCCGTTCCTGTCTCGGCCAGTCGGCGAATCGCACCGAAGTAATCGTCTTTCATCCACTCAGGCACGTCAGGGTTCCCGCCTGCATTCCGTGCAAGCTCGATGATGGCCACCATCGCATAGGCGCTCCATTCGATTTTGCCGCTGTTCCGGTATATTCGGACGATATGAGGTACGGCTGCAAAGGAAGCTTCGCCAACGTCTCCCTGGTGATGGAGTTCATCCCATAGGCTGTCCCAGGTTGCGGCGGAGTTCTCTCCTGCCTCAAGCTTCGTGAGCAAGGGGCGCGGGTCAAAGCGCATCCGGTAGCCGCCGTCGAGATTCGCCCAACGAGAATCGTCCCAATCCAGCATTTGCGCGAAGTCTAACATAGTCATTAGATGAAGCCCACTCCCTCCCCACCGCAAACTCCCGATGACCTCTCCCGCCTGGCCGCGCAGCCACGCGTGCATGTGCGGCGCGACGGGGCGCCGCGCAAGGACGGACGCTGCGTCGTCTACTGGATGCAGCGGGCGGTGCGGATTATAGACAATCCGGCGCTCGATGTGGCGATTGAGGCGGGGAACCTGCTGGCGCTGCCGGTGGTGGTTTGCTTCCACGTGATTCCCAACTATCCCAATGCGAATCTGCGGCATTATTCCTTCTTGCAGCAAGGACTGCGCGACGTGGAGGCGGATGCGGCCGAGCGCGGTGTGGGGTTTGTGCTGCGGCGCTCGCCAGACAGTTCGCTGGAGGCGTTTCTTGAGGAGGTCGGAGCGGCGCTGTTGATTGGCGACGAGAATCCCTGCCGTGAGCCAGAGCGGTGGCGGCGCCTGCTTGCGAAGCGGCTCAGACTGCCGTATTGGACCGTGGATGCGGATGTGGTGGTTCCTTCGCGCGTGTTCGATCGAAGCTTTGTCCTGATGCATCACTTCCGTCCGCATTTGCAGGCTGAGTTGCCGAAATACCTGGTTGCAGCGAAGAAAATTGCGCCGCTTCATCCTTGGAAGCCGGAGAAAAAGCTGCAGAGCTATCCATTGGACCAGGACATAACGGCGGGATTTGCGAAGCTCGACCGGAGCGTTGGGCCGGTGGACAGTTTTACCGGAGGCACGCATGCGGCGCTGAAGCGGCTGAGAGACTTCGTGAATCTGGAACTGAAGGATTACGAAACCACGCGCAATCATCCTGAAGTGAAGGGAACGAGCCGGCTGTCGCCGTATCTGCACTTCGGAAACATTGGGCCGATCACGATTGCGCTGGCGGTGCAAAAGGCAGTAAGCGCAGGCAAAGCCACGCAGGCCACGGCCGACAGATATCTCGATCAGCTGATTGGCTGGCGGGAACTTTCGGTGTTGTTCGTTCGCCATGAGCCCAACTATGACAACTGGGAGTGCGCCGCGCCGTGGGCCCGGAAGACGCTGGTTGAGCACACGGCCGACGCGCGTCCGCACCGCTATACGCTGGCGCAACTGGAGCGCGCGGAGACAGGCGACGAGCTTTGGAATGCGGCTCAACGGGAGATGGTGGAGACGGGCTGGATGCACAACTACATGCGCATGTACTGGGCCAAGAAGATTCTGGAATGGGCTCCGGACCCGGCACGGGCGTTTGAGTGGGCGGTCGAGCTGAACGACCGCTACGAGCTGGATGGACGCGATCCGAATGGGTATGCGGGGATTGCGTGGGCCATTGTGGGCAGGCACGACCGTCCGTGGTTCAATCGGCCCGTATTCGGGCTGGTGCGGCCGATGACTGGCGCTTCGACGGCGAAGAAGTTCGACGCGGCGGGATATATCCGGCTGCATAACGGCGGGGATTCTTAGACCGCATGCGGCGGGTTAGCGCCCGCTTCGCGCACATGGCGAGTTAGCAGGTTAGCGGCGGCATGGGCGATGCTGGCTTCATTCATCTTTACCGCCAAACCCTTCATTTTCTTTTTCGGACTATAATCGCTGCAATTCCAATCCCGGAAGCTGCGTGTCTCGCGTGACCTATTCGATTGGATTCCGATCAAGCCCCCTCAGAGTTTGAGAGAGGGGAGGCCGGAATCAGAATCCGGGTGTGTGCGGCTATGCGGTTTTCAGAGCGGGTCTGGGGTGAGCCTGTCTGTAATTGCAACGACGGGCTGGGCAAGGCTGGGCGCCAATTTTACGCAATCAATACGGCGAAGCGAGAGCGCGCAGGCCTGGCTTTCGTGGCGTGGTGCCTGCTTTCCAACTTGCCGCTCGCAGCACATGCGCAAACGCCGCCGGTCCAGACGAATGCAACACAGCCGCAAAAGCCGAATCTACCGCCGCGCGTGCTAGAGGCGCAGCGCTTTCTTGCGCAGCGGGGATGGACGCCGGGGCGTACAATCCACCGCTCCGCAGGGTCGGCAGGCGCGCATGCACAGCCGGGAACCGGGACCTGGCAATCGCTGGGGCCGGATGCGGTGCTTACGCCGACATATGGACTGGTTACCGGCAGAGTCTCCGCGCTGGCGCTCGACCCGGCTGATGCAACCGGAAATCACCTTTATCTGGGAACCACCGGCGGCGGCGTGTGGGTGACTAACAACGCGGCTGTTTCCGATGCGGCCCAGGTGGTGTTCACGCCGCTTACAGACGCAGAGGAGGCTCTGAGCGGGGCGCAGGACTCGTCGATCAGCATCGGCGCGTTGACGGTGCAGCCGGGCGGCACGGGCGTGATTCTGGCCGGCACCGGCGACCCCAACGATGCGCTCGACTCCTACTATGGAGCGGGAATTCTGCGCTCGGCGGACGGCGGCAATTCCTGGACGCTGATTCGCGAGACCGCGGATTTGAAGTGGAAGTTTACCGGGGAGGGGTTTGCGGGATTTGCTTGGAGTTCGGTGAATCCGCAACTGGTGGTGGCCGCGGTTTCACAGGCGTATGAAGGCACGCTTGTGAATGCGCTGGCCGTGAACAACAGCTATGAGGGCCTCTACTATTCCAGCGACGGCGGGGTTACGTGGAACCTGGCCACCATTGCGGACGCAGCGGGCGCGGTGGTGCAAGGGCCGGGCGGGGCGTTTGCGGCTCCGGACGGGAATGCGGCGACGTCGGTGGTTTGGAACCCGGTGAGGCAGCTTTTTGTGGCGGCGGTCCGGTTTCATGGCTACTACCAGTCCAGCGACGGCATCAACTGGATGCGCGTTGCGGCGCAACCGGGCGCCAATCTTACGGCTGCGAATTGTCCTACGAACGCGGGGCAGACTGGATCGATTGGCTGCCCTATCTTTCGCGGCACGCTGGCGGTGAATCCGCAGACGGGCGATACGTTTGCGTGGACCGTGGACGAGTTCAACCAGGACCAGGGGCTGTGGCAGGATCAGTGCGCGATCAGTGGTGGCGCGTGCAACTCGCCGAATATCACCTTTGCCCGGCAATGGAACACGCAGGCTTTAGAGACCAGCACTGCGGAAGGCGCGGCCACCATTGTCAACGGCGACTACAACCTGGCGCTGGCGGCGGTGCCGGCAGGCCTGGGACAGGGCGAGGACACATGGCTGCTGGCCGGGGTGAACGACCTGTGGCGTTGCAGCCTGGCGCAAGGCTGCGTGTGGCGCAACACCACCAACGCCACCACCTGCATGAGCGCGCAGGTGGCCGAATATCAGCATGCGCTGGCCTGGAACGCGGGCAATCCGCTGGAGATCTTTGTGGGCAACGACAGCGGCCTGTGGCGCTCGCTGGACGCGATCGGCGAGACCGGTCCGCCGTGTTCAGCCACCGACGCAACGCACTTCCAGAACCTGAACGGCGGGCTAGGATCACTGTCCGAAGTCGTGAGCATGGCCGTGACCTCGCCGTTCGGCATGATGACCGGCCTGGGGGTCAACGGGACTGCCGGCCTGAAGAGCAGCACGGCGGTAACGGCGGAGTGGCCGCAGATTCTGGGCGGCTACGGCGGCCCGGTGGCGATCGATCCCAAGAACAAAGAGAACTGGTACGCGAACAACCAAGACGGGGTCGCCATTTACTTCTGTTCCGATCCCACAACATGCAGCCCGGCGGCTTTTGGAAGCGGCCCGGTGGTCAACGATGCGGACGTAGGCGGAGATGGGGACACCATGGCGTCGCCGGCCCCGTTTCTGGTGGATCCGGTGGACTCGACGCAGTTGCTGATTGCCACCTGCCGGGTGTGGCGCGGGCCGGCCAGCGGCGTGGGCTGGACCGGGAGCAACTCGATCAGCCCCATTCTGGACAGTGGTGCGCTGGACGCTTCGTGCAGCGGGGATGCGCTGATTCGCTCCATTGCAGCATTGCCACTGTCTGCCGGGGAAGAAGCCATCTACGTGGGCACGTACGGGTTGCTGGACGGCGGGCAGAATCTGCCCGGTCACGTGTTGCGCGCCATCGTCAACACGCAGGGCGCAGCCATGCCCGCCTGGCAGGATCTGACGTTCAGTCCTGTGAGCAACTCGGCGTACGCGCTGAACCAGTTCGGCTTCGACATATCGAGCATTTACATCGACAGCCACGACCCCACCGGGAATACTGTCTACGTCACGGTCGAAGGAATGCCGACCGCTTTGGAAAACGTGGAGACGGTTTACGGTTCTATGGACGGCGGCGCGGATTGGGTCAATCTCACCGCCAATCTTCCGTCGGCTCCAGTGAGCAGCCTGGTGGTGGATCCGCAAAGCGCCGGAACGGTTTACGTGGCAACCGATGTGGGGGTTTATTTCACGACGCAGATTTCTTCCTGCGCGGGTGAGGCCTCCATCTGCTGGGCGGCGTTTGGGAGCGGATTGCCGGAGGCGCCGATTGTGCAGTTGAGCGTCCCATTGGCTTCCGCACCGGCGCAGGTGCTTACGGCGGGCACATACGGTCGGGGCGTGTGGCAAACTCCGTTTTGGACAGGAGGCATCGGCACCGGGCCGCCAACCGACAATCTCAACAACGGCTCGATCGCGTTCCCGGCAACGGCAATGGGGCAGCTCTCTGCGCCGCTGCCGGTCGTGCTGACCAATAGCGGAGACATGCCGCTGACCTCAATCGCGGTGTCGGTGAGCGGGCCTTTTCAGACTTCGAATACTTGTGGAACGCAACTCGCGGGCGGCGCGGCATGCACCATAGAGGTGATCTTCGCGCCCACTCAGATTGGCAGTCAGGCCGGAGTGCTCACCGTCTCCGATGCGCTGCGCACGCAGACGGTGGCTCTCGCCGGGACGGGCGCGCAGCCGGCTGCTTTGAGCGTCAACCCTGCGAGCCTGACTTTTGGCTCCCAGAGCGTGGGCGCGTCCAGCGCGCCGATGATTTTGACCATCGGAAACACCGGTGGAGTGGCGGCGGCCAATGTGGGCTTCCAGATTAGCGGCGCTTCTGCCGGCAGCTTTTCCACGGGAACCACGACTTGCGCGGCGACGCTGATCGCGGGATCCAATTGCACAGTGCAGGTGATCTTTACGCCAATTGCGGCGGGCGAAAACTCGGCCACGTTGACTGTCTCCTCCGCCACTTCAGGCGTAATGCCAGCAACTGTGCCCCTGAGCGGGGCGGGGAATGCGGTTTCTGGTCTAAACGTAAGCCCGGCAGAGTTGACTTTTGCGGCCACATTGGTTGGATCGTCAAGCGCGGCGCAAATGGTGACCGTGAGCAACACCAGCAGCGCTCAGGCCAGCCAGCTTTCGTTGACCGTCACCAATGGATTCGCGCTGACGCAAAATGCCTGCGCGGGGAGCCTGGCGGCGGGGGCGAGCTGCACAGTCGAAGTCTTGTTTGACCCCACCGCTACGGGGACTGCAACGGGGACGCTCACCGTTTCCTCTCCCTCAGTCGGGAACGTCGCTGTTGTGGAGCTCGGCGGCACCGGGGCTGTTGCCGCGGCTATCCAAGTGACGCCGGCGACGATTCTTCCGTTCGCAACCACCGGCGTGGGGCAGACTAGCAGCCCTGTTACAGTCACCGTGACCAATACCGGAATCGCGACTGCGCTGAGCAATCTTGCGGTGGCGGTTCCGGCCGGATTTCAGCTGGTGAACGACACTTGCGCCGCCACATTGGGGCCGGGAATGAGTTGCACAGTTGGAGTGGAGTTTGCTCCCACGGCGGCTGGTTCGCTGATGGGCAACCTGACAGTGACCAGCTCTTCAGCGGCTGACGCGGTGTCAATACCGCTGCAGGGCATGGGGTTCGATTTCACGGTGACCGTCTCCGGTTCGAACGTGCAATCCGTGGCTGAAGGCCTGACTGCAGACTATTCGCTGATTTTGACGCCGGCGAACGGGTCGTCGGGCACGTTCACCTTCGCATGCGGTGTGCTCCCGGCGAATGCCGCTTGCAGCTTTAGCGGGGCCAGCCAAGTCGTGTCTTCAGGCGCTACGGGCAACTTGACGGTTGCGGTGTCGACGGGGAGTTCGACGGCGGGGTCCCAAGCGCAGCGTCCGGGTGCTTGGGGATTTCTTCCCGTCGTCTGCGGCCTGCTATTGCTGCCGTTGGGACGGAAAAGGCGCCGCAAAGTTTGGTTGACCGCGCTGCTGCTGGCGATGATGGCTGGGGGAGCTTCAAGCTGCATTGTTTCGGGAGGCGGAACGGGTGGTGGAGGAGGCAACATTCCCGGCACTACACCAACGGGGACTTATTCGATCCAGGTGACTGTGACGTCAAACGGTTTGTCGCACAGCATTCCGGTCACGCTCACAGTGGACTGAAAGCGTGGTTGGCCAGAAGACTTCTATGAACGAGGTTGATGATCGTGCCAGGTTTCACATCGCCCCTCCAGGACGAGGCACTTTGGCTTGTACGATTTCCCAGGGTTGCGATGCGCTTTACCCTGGGCTATTTTCGTCCCCTCCCTCCGGGAGGAAATGACGGTGCGATGCTTGCGTGTATAGCGGGTAGGCTCGCAGGAGAACGCCGTATACTCTATCTTCGGGGTTAGCTTGCCGTGTGCAGCCGAGGTTGAGAGGCCTGGATTTACGAGCCCGAAGATGGGGACGAAAAGGGAATGAGTGACAAGGTAACTGTGGAAGACGTGGAGCGGGTGGCTGAATTGGCGCACCTGCAATTGACGCCCGACGAGACCGGCGCAATGCTTCACGATTTGAACGCGATTCTCGAGTACGTGGCCGAGCTGAACGAACTGGATACTGCTGGCGTGCTTCCTCTGGCGCAGGTGACGGAGCTGATGGACGCGACGGGAGGCGGCTTGCGCAGCGATGTGGTCGAGCCGTCGCTCAATCGCGCCATAGTGCTGGCCGAGGCGCCGGAGACCGACGGGGTTTTCTTCAAGGTTCCCAAGGTGATTGAGCGGTGAGAGGCAGCGAGTCAGCGAGTCGGCGCGGTCTTGGCGGACTGATCAAGGACGGATGGATTGCTGAGCGAAACGAAATCGACGGAGAGGTTTGTGGAGAAGCCGAAGACGCTGGCGAAGCTGCGCGCGGAAATCTCCTCCGGCGCAACGAAAGCTGTGGACTTGGCTGCGGGCTATTATGACCGCATCGCCGAAATCAATCCACGGCTGAATATCTACCTGAGCCTGAGCAAAGAGCGGGCGCTGACGCAGGCGGAACGGATTGATGCGCTCGCAGGCAAGGGCGATCCGCTGCCGCCGCTGGCGGGCATTCCGGTCGGCATCAAAGATGTGTTGGTGATGCAGGGCGCTCCGGCTACGGCTGGGTCGAAGATTCTTGAGGGCTACCGGCCTCCATACGATTGCACGGCGGTGGCTCGGCTTGAGGCAGCGGGTGCGATGCTGCTGGGCAAGCTGAATTGCGACGAGTTCGCGATGGGCTCCTCGAACGAGAACTCGGCGTATGGGCCGGTGCGCAATCCGGTGGATACGGAGCGGGTTCCGGGTGGGTCGAGCGGCGGCTCGGCGGCGGCTGTGGCGGCCAACCTGGCCGTGGCTACGCTGGGAACCGATACCGGCGGGTCGATTCGCCAGCCGGCAAGCTTTTGCGGCGTGGTGGGCGTGCTGCCCACATGGAGCCGCGTTTCGCGCTATGGGCTAATCGCGTTTGCTTCGTCTCTTGACCGCATTGGGCCCTTCGCCGCGAATGTGCGCGACGCTGCTACGCTGCTGGGCGTGATTGCCGGCTACGACCCCAAGGACGCAACCAGCTCGACGGCGCAGGTTCCCGACTACGCGGCGGAGAGCGACAAAGGGGTGGAAGGGATGCGAATCGGCGTTCCCGCTGAATATTTTGCCGAGGGGCTGGATGTAGAGGTGTGCGCGGAGGTTGAATCGGGCATCGATGCGCTGAGAGCCGCTGGCTGCTCAATCAAACCGATCTCGCTGCCGCATACAAAGTATGCGATCCCGACTTACTACCTGGTGGCCACGGCTGAGGCCAGTGCCAACCTGGCGCGCTTTGACGGGGTGCGCTATGGGTATCGCTCGGCGGCTTCGGATACTCTCAGCGACATGTATAGTCATTCCCGCGATGAGGGCTTTGGCGCCGAGGTCAAGCGGCGGATTCTGCTGGGCACCTACGCGCTTTCGGCGGGGTACTACGACGCTTACTATGGCAAGGCGCAGCAGGTGCGGCGATTGCTGGCGGAGGAGTTCCTGCGGGCGTTTGCCGAGGTGGATGCGATCGTGACTCCTACGGCTCCGACTGCGGCGTTCAAGCTCGGAGAAAAGACGGGCGATCCGCTGGCCATGTACCTGGCGGACATTTATACGGTTACAGCCAGCCTGGCGGGCATCTGCGGGGTTAGCGTGCCTTGCGGGACGACGTCTGCCGGCTTGCCGGTGGGGATGCAGGTGCTTGCGCAGCATTTGAACGAGGGGACAGCGCTTCGGGTTGCACGGGCGGTGGAGGCTGCGCAGAGTTAGGACTTCGACGGTGTAGAGTTGCGGTCTCCCAGGTCTCAAGATCGAGACCTGGGGCACCCATCAGTAGGCGCAGGGGATGGTTAAATCCCGCGCCAACAAGATTTGGATCGTCTTGCGCGGACAATGCTTGCACATTGCTTTTTCCTTTCGATCTGCGCCGACTCTTGAGGAGCTGGCGGGATGAAAATCTTTGGGTGGGTTGAAGTTTTTCTCGTGGCGGCGGTGTTGGCTTTCGCGCCACAACTATCGGCGGCTCCGCACAAGGGGCATATTGTAGTTCTGGGCGCTGCACGAAAGGTGCCTTACACCAAGGCCGGTGATCCGGCGGGGGCGGGCGTGGGCGAAGACTCGCTCAGGATTCGCGCGCTGCTGGTGGACGGCGTGCTGAAGGAATGGACTACCGGCGATTCCCACGATGTGACCGACCGCAGCTTCGTGGTGCGGCGTGCGATCCGGCTGAACGATGCGCTTCCTAGTGACCAGGCGGAAGCTGCCGGAAGGCCGGGCCATTGGGTGTGGCAGCGCGGGCCTTGGCTGCTGGTGGATCGTGTGACCGGCCATGTGGTGGCGCTCAAGCTGCCTGAATACGATCCTGCGGTGAGCCAGGTGAGCTGGTTTCGCGATTATGCGGCTTATTGCGGCGTGACGGCCAGCGGCAAGAGCCTCTATGCGGTTGTGGCGCAGGTGGCGGCGCGCAAGGCAGTCTTGGCCAAAAAGCTGGAATCATTCGATACGGGCCATCCGGATGGATGCGCCGCGGCGGAGTGGCAGCGCGAACCGTTGCGGATTACTTTTCATCCGGCGGGAAAAGATGCGGTGAGCTTCGACATCGTTCCGGGTTCGGCGGTGCTTGTGGAAGATGCGGATGAAGAGGCAGAGACACCGGCGGACGCAAAGCCGAAGTAGCGAGTCGGCGAGTCAGCAAGTCAGCGGGTCGGCAAGTCAGCGAGAGACAAAAGCAGATTCTTCGACTCCGCTGAAGTACGCTGCGCTCAGAATGACAGAGGTCTGGAGATAATTTGATTCGATAGGTATGGAATCCGGCCAATTTCGGCCGAAGTGGGTGGTCTGGAACTGGGCTGACCACTGAAAACTGGCAGCCGACAACGGGCTGCCGCCTTGACACGCAACAGGCCGCGCGTTTCTTATCTAAAGCAGGCATTCTTCTGGAATCCTGGCATGGGACGCGCTTGCTCGATGGTGCGGCTCCAAAGATTGATTTGCCGGATTGGGATTCCTGCGGGAGGCCGTGTCGAACAGGAAGCAGACGGCAGTTGGGTCACGGGCCGCAGGCGGGCGCAGGGGTTCAATCCCTGTCCTGGCGAGGCGGCAAGCGGGTTGCCCATCAGAATGTCTGGCCAGAGACTGGGCCGGGCTTACTCAACGGCCGGGGTCAAGCCAAGCCCTTTCCCGGAGACAAATTTTTGAGGCGCCGGCTCAAAGCCGGGTCTGCCTGTGCCCTGAACGGTCGCGGCGGTTTGCGGGCCGGGGCGTGCAAAGGATGATGAGTGGGAACGATTGATTCGATGAGTTTCGCATTATTTGCCGCGCCGGTTGGTGGAGCGGGCGGAAGCCTTCCCATGCTGCTGCCGCTGCTGCTGATTCCGGTGCTTTACCTGGTCATGATCCGGCCGCAGCAAAAGCGGCAAAAGCAGTGGGCTGAGATGCTGGCCAGCATCAAGACCGGCGACCGGGTGACCACGTCCGGCGGCATCCGCGGCATTATCCTTTCGATCAAGGACGATGCCATCATCGTTCGCGTGGCGCCGGATAATATCAAGCTGGAAGTGGCCAAGAGCGCGATTGCCTCGGTGACCACGCAGGAGACCGGAGTCTCTTAAGTTTTGGATTGGATTTCTTACTTCTTTCAACTAGAGAAACGGGACGATGAACAAGAACCTGAATAAAAAGATTGCCCTGATCATAGCTATCCTGCTGATTTTCATCTTCGGGATCTTCAGGGTTCCGTCGGGGCTGAGCGGCAAGGCGCTGCTGGCAGCAATTGGCCAGAACATTCACCTGGGATTGGATTTGCGCGGCGGCGCCCACTTGATCCTGCAGGTGGTGGTGTCAGAGGCGGTGAGCGCGGAGACGGACAACACGGCGGGAGACATCCAGCAGCAACTGAAGACAGCGAGCTTGACGTTTTCGCAGGTGGCCAAGCCCGATCCAGTCAACAAACCGACGGTGATTGCGGTGCAGGGCACCACGCCGGCGCAGTCGGGCGCGGTGCAGTCGTTGCTGGATTCCAAGTATTCCAATGAATACGATTTGACTGGCGGCGGAGCTGACGGGACTTTCACGCTAACCATGAAGTCTTCGGCCGAGGCGGCTCTGGAAGAAAAGACCGTTCAGCAGGCCATCGAAACCATTCGCGACCGCGTGGATACCCTGGGCACGTTCGAGCCTGTGATTCAGGAGTATGGCCTTGGCAAGGATCAGATTCTTGTCGAGTTGCCGGGCATCTCCGACATGGATCAGGTGAAGAAGCTCCTCAAGGAAACGGCGCGGCTGGAGATTCACGCCGTGGTCGGCGGTCCGTTCAAAGACGAGCAGGACGCTCTGGCCAGCGTCAACGGCAATCTGCCGCCTGACGAAATGATGCTGCATGGATCTTCCACCGTGACAGGGGGCGGGGACGAAGTGTACATCCTGCGCCGCCAATATGAAGTCGGCGGCAGTGACTTCCGCTCCGCCGATCCGAGCCAGGATGAAAATGGACGCCGCGCCGTTCACTTCACCTTGACCAACGACGCTGGCGACAAGTTCTACGACTACACCAGCAAGCACGTCAACACCAGCATGGCGGTGGTGATGAACAACGCCGTCAAGGAAGTGGCCAACATTCAGAACGGGATTCGCGATTCGGGGCAGATTGTGGGCAGCTTCTCTCCGGATGAAGTGACTGCGTTGTCGAAGCTGCTGCGCACGGGCGCGCTGCCGGCCTCGCTGAACGAGATCGAGACCCGCACGGTGGGGGCGTCGCTGGGCGCGGACTCCGTTCGCGACGGCGTGAGAGCGGCCGTTGCTGGCGTGCTGGTCGTGATGGCATTCATGCTCATCTACTATCGCGGCTCGGGCATCAATGCCGACCTGGCGCTGTTTTTGAATCTGGTGATCCTGCTGGGGTTCATGGGATTTTCGGGGGCTACGCTGACGCTGCCGGGCATCGCCGGAGTGATTCTGACCATCGGCATGGGCGTGGACTCTAACGTGCTGATCTTCGAGCGCATTCGTGAAGAGGTGCGGGCGGGCAAGGCGCCGGCGGCGGCAGTGGACCAGGGCTTCGCTCACGCCTGGGTGACCATTGTCGATACGCACGTGACGACCATCGTTTCTGCAGCCATCCTGTTCCTGCTCGGGACGGGTCCGGTGAAGGGCTTTGCGACTACGCTCACCTTCGGCCTGTTGGCCAACCTGTTTACGGCGGTTTTTGTTTCCCGGGTCATCTTCGATTGGCACCTGGGCCGGTTGAAGCCGGGAGAAGCGGTTTCGATCTAAAGACAGGGAATAGGGAATAGGGACCAGGGAATAAAGGGCCAGGGCGGGAACGCTCCGGTCTGCAAGAAGGGACAAGAACAAGTGGAATTGTTTGGTCGAGTGAGTGTGGATTGGCTGAGGCTGAAGTGGTATTTCCTCGGCTTCTCTTTGATCTTCAGTGTCTCCGGCATCGTTGCCATGAGCCTGCACTGGGCGCACGGAACGCCTGGACACCGCAGTCCGGTTCCACTGGGTGTAGATTTCCGCGGCGGCACCGAAGTCCAGGTGCAGTTCGATCAGACGCCGGACATCAATGCGATTCGCCAGGCGGTTGCGGCGGCGGGCATCAAGGATGCGCACGTGGTGAACTACAACGATGCCTACCTCAACGAAGTGCTCATCAGTCTCCCGGAACAACAGGATGAATCCAACCTGGACGCGGGCCGGGCGCAAATCGTAGACGCTCTTCACCAGCACTATGCCAACACTTTTAAGGAATCCGGCATCAAAGTGGATGTGGTGGGACCGACGGTGGGCCGGCAGTTGGAATCGAAGGCCGCATGGGCCACTGTTTATTCGCTGCTGGGGATGCTGGTGTATCTGTGGTTCCGCTTCCAATTGATTTATGGCGTGGCGGCGGTGGTTGCCGTCTTCCACGACACGCTGATCACCGTGGGCGCGTTTGCGCTGTTGAACAAGGAGATCAGTCTAACGGTCATCGCGGCCATTCTGACGCTGATCGGCTATTCGATGAACGATACCATCGTGGTGTTTGACCGTATCCGCGAGAATTTGCGTCTAAGCCGTCGTGAGTCGCTGCCGGACGTGGTCAACCGCAGCATCAATCAGACACTGAGCCGGACGGTGCTGACTTCCGGGTTGACCTTTCTCACCGTGCTGTCACTGTATATTTTTGGCGGCGCGGTCTTAAATGGCTTTTCATTTGCGCTGGTGGTGGGTATTCTAATCGGCACATACTCTTCGATTGCGGTGGCCGCACCCATGCTGGTGGCGTGGCAGCAGTGGCGGGCAAGCAAGGGCAAGGCCGTGGTATTGCCGGCCGCGAAACGCAGCAGGAGCTAGGGTTCTAAACGAGCGGATTGCACCATTTCTGGAGCAGGTTTGGCAGGCGGGGCATTGTTCTGGTACAAGGAAAGCATACTTCTGTGATACCGTTTTGACTCTGGGAACATTCGCTGTTCCAGCGGTGTCTAAATAGAGGTAACAAACACCCAATACGAGGTTGGCCATGTTTGAAGACTCCACATTTGAATCCGGAGGCAAGATCAAGAGCAAGGCCGGTTACTACATGCCCATTACGCTGATATTTTGCGGCAGCATTCTGGCTGTGATGATCCTGCTCCCTCTGGTTTATCCTGAGGCGCTGCCCAAAGCAATGATGCTTACGGTTTTGACCGCGCCGCCGCCACCTCCTCCCCCGCCACCGCCTCCCCCTCCTCCTGAAGTGATCAAAGTCGTCAAAGTGACTTCGGAGATGATGAACAATCAGCTCGTGGCTCCCACCAAAATTCCCAAAGACATCAAAGTTATCCAGGAGAAGGAAGCACCGCCTCAGCAAAGCTTCGGCGGTGTCGCCGGAGGCTTGGGTGGCGCGGACGGCGGCATTGCCGGCGGCATCTTCAGCAGCATCCCCGCTCCCAAGGTGAAGGCTGAAGCTCCCAAGAAAGTGAACATCTCCGGCGGCGTGGCCGCGGGCATGTTGCTGCAGAAGACGGTTCCGTTGTATCCACCCATCGCCAAGGCAGCGCGCGTATCCGGCACGGTGGTTCTGCAGGCCAACATCTCCAAGACCGGGACGATTGAGAATCTTCGCGTCATCAGTGGTCCTCCCATGCTGCAACAGGCGGCCATGGACGCCGTGAAGTCATGGCGCTACAAACCATACCTGCTTAACGGCGACCCCGTGGAAGTGGAAACCACGGTCAACGTCGTTTTCACGCTGGGTTCGTGATGCAAACTCTGGCCTCTTTTCCGCTTTTCGGAAAGAGGCCACGCTTTTTGACCGAATGCGAAACCGGAAAGAACCGCATTCTTCAGCAACCATCCGCCGCGGCGGATCGCAATTCACAAGAAACTCCTTAGGAGGAACGATTCAGTGATTCACGCTCAGCTTGCACATTTCGCTTCGCACACGGTCAACAGCCTGGCCTTCTTCCAGGAAGAGCCGGCAGTCGGCTTCGGCCCCATGGAACTTTGGGCACAAATGAATTGGTTGGTACGGAGCATCGCCATCGTCCTGTTCATCGAGTCGATCTGGTCGCTGGCCGTGATGATCGACCGTTACCTGTACTTCTCGGCGGCCCGCAAGCAATCGCGCGAGTTTGCACCCAAAGTTGCCGGCGCCCTGAAGGACAGCAAGCTCGAGGAAGCGATCAAGATCGCCGACCGGAACAAGAAGTCGCATCTGGCCGAGGTTGTGACGGCCGGCTTGCAGGAGTTCCGCTCCTCGGGCGGCTCGCCTACCGAAGAGACGATCGAGAGCTCAGGCCGCGCATTGGAGCGGGCCGAGGCAATCGTTCACGCCAAGCTGAAGCGCGGACTTGCGGTTCTGGCCACCATCGGCTCCACGGCGCCGTTCGTCGGACTGCTGGGCACCGTCATCGGCATTCTGCATGCCTTCCAGAAGATTGCCACGGAGAAGACCTCGGGCATCGCTTCGGTTGCCGGCGGTATTTCTGAAGCGCTGGTTACCACCGCCTTCGGGCTGCTGGTCGCAATCCCCGCGGTCATGGCGTTCAACTACTTTACCGGGCGCGTGGAAGCCTTCGACGTGGAGATGGATAACTCTTCGAGCGAGCTGGTGGACTACTTCATCAAGCAGAGCCACAAGCGCTAAGCGAAGCGTCTGCCGGAGCAAGCGGGAATTAATTGGGGGTTGGAGGGGGGAACTCTTCTCCAGCCACCGGTTTGAAACTCGCGGCGGCTACCGGTTCATCAACGAAGCCGGAAGCCACCGGAGAAACATCATAGGACGGAGCCCCAAGAAATGGCAATCGCGGTTCGCAACGAAGGCAGCAACGTCAGCTCGGCCATCAACGTCACTCCCATGGTGGACGTGATGCTGGTTCTGCTGATTATCTTCATGGTTATCACCCCGATGCTGCAGAACAAGGTGCAGATCGATATGGCCAAGGTGGATAACCCCACAGCCATGCCGGACGCCGACAAGGAGGACGCGATCGTGGTTGCCATCACGCGTAGCGGCGACGTATTCCTGGGGCAGAACAAGATCGCACTCAGCGAACTCGGGCCAGCGGTGCAGCAAAGGCTTTCCGACACTCCGGGCAAGACGATCTATATTCGTGCGGATGCGCGGGCGCAGTTTCGCGGGGTCGAAGACGCGATCGATGCTGTGCGTACAGCCGGCGTGGACGACGTGGGACTGCTGACGCAGAAGAAGGAAGGCGCCGGGGGGGCAGGCGGCGAGTAGTTTTACCTGCGCTGTTCTTAACGATTCTGTTCATAACTACCTGCGAGAAACAAGGAGTTTGAAGCCATGTCAATGTCAACAGGCGGCGGCGGCGGGTACTCGTCCGAGATCAACGTCACGCCTATGATCGACGTTCTTCTGGTGCTGCTGATCATCTTCATGGTCATTGTGCCGGTTACGCCCAAAGGCCTGGATGCGCTGGTGCCTCAGCCGCCCAAGGACCCGACCAAGACGCCTCCGCCAACGGATCGCACCATTGTTGTGCAAGTGCTGAACCGGCCCGGCACGACCCCGGCGTACAAGATCAACGAAACCGACTACAACAAGGGCGATTTGCTGCCCAAGCTGACTGAGATCTACGCCAACCGCGCCGAGCGCGTGATGTTCGTCCGGGGCGATGACAATGTCAACTTCCTGTACATTGCCGAAGTGATCGATATCGGCAAGGAGGCCAACGTAGATCACATTGGCATCATGACGCCGAAGATCATGGCCGGACAGTAAGTGGCTGAGTCTCTTCCAGAACGGGGCGTTAAGGAGAAGGATACGAACATGAATGGACCCGCACGAACTTCGGCGCTGGCGATTGCCTTGGCCGGCATGGTGCTTTCCATAAGCGGGTGCAACCAACTGGAAGCCCGCAACGAGTTGAACCACGGAGTGGAAGCATACAAGACCCAACGGTACGAAGAAGCGATTGGGCATTTCCAAAAGGCCACACAGCTTGATCCCAAGCTACCCATGGCCAAGACGTATCTGGCCACCGCGCTTGCACAGAGCGTGGTTCCCGGGCTGGATACGCCGGAAAACCTGAAGACCGCGAACCAGGCGATCTCGATCTTCGAGGAGGTTCTGGCCAAGGATCCCAGCGATGTCAACAGTCTGAAGCAGATCGGCGGCATCTATTACAGCATCAAGAAGCTGGACGATGCCAAGGCGTGGCAGAAGAAGGTTCTGGCCGTCGATCCGAAGGATCCCGAAGCTGCATATTGGATCGGCATGATCGACTTTACCGAGGCGCACGAGAACATTCTGAAGGCGTTGGGGCCTGCCGGCATTACGGATGATGGCGCGGGCAACGCCAAGGCGCCCAAGAAAGTCATGGATCCGATCAAAACGGAGAACGGTCCGTTGGTCGAAGAGGGTCTTCAGTATCTGAACCAGGCGGTGGCCAATCGCGCCAATTACGACGACGCCATGGCGTACTTGAACCTGCTCTACCGGCGCAAGGCGGATGTGGACTACGGCGATGAAACTGCTCGCAAGGAAGATGTCGCTATGGCAGACCAGTGGCGCACAAAAGCGATGGGCACCCGCAAGGCAAATGAAGAAAAGAAGAACGCCGAACCTGGCGGCATTACCATGGATTCGAACGGAAATATGAAGTAAGGCAGGCGCTCCACCCGGATGAACGAACGGCCTCCGCATGATGCGGGGGCCGTTGTCGTCTGCGCTCAATGGAACAGGAGTCTCTTCGATCAAGATCTGGGTTTGTCGCATCTCACCCTTTGTGCCTAGAACGCACAAAGGATGGGGCACCCAGCCGTTTTTTGTTTGTAATAGAGAGCGGCCCGCGCAATGAGGAACCGCGCTACTTCACGCCCTCGTTGAGGATCTGGTCGGCGAGGTAGTTGTGCACCTTGGCGTCGTCGCGCAGCTTTTCGAGGTATGCGGCTTTTAGAAGCGCGGCATGCGTATCACGCAGGCTCTGGCGGATGAATGCCTGAATGCGCGGGTTATCCAGGGTGCGCTGGCCTGCGGCCTCTTTGCCGTTCAGTTTATAGATTGCGTAGCCGATCGGATTGCGGTTTGCAACCGGGCCGCCATAAACGGGAAGAACCTCAGAGAACTGGCCCGGCTTGAGCTTGGTAATGGCGTCATAGATATCGGGGCTGGCAAATTCATGCAACTGGGATTCGGTTACCATGCCCATCTCCCCGCCGCTGGATGCAGTGTTTGCGTCTTCTGAGTAGGTAGAGGCCAGCGCTCCGAAGTCGTCACCTCCCTCTAGCTTCTGGTGCAGGAACTGGATTCTTTTCTTGGGGTCCGGGTCGCCCACGGGCTTGTTGTTCGGCTGGTTCGGCGCCGGCTTGAGGGGAACGGCAGAGACCATGATCCGGGCAAGATAGTAGCGCGGTTCAACGTAGTTGAAGTCGGACTTGTGCGCCGCATAAAAATCCTTGATCTCAGCATCCGTGATGTTGATCTTGGATTCGATCTCCTTGTTGGTCAGCTTGTTCTCAGTCAGGCTGCGACGTACCTCGCGCTTCAGGTCGTCCAGGGACTGATTGCTCTGCTTGAGTTGCTGATCGAATTCCTCCTGCGTGTAGGGGGACTTCATCTCCGTGATCTTGGCCTGCACGTCTTCATCGGAGGCCACAACATTGAGATGGGCGGCTCTTTGCTGCATGATCTCTTCGTCGATCATTTCGCCGAGCACCCTGAGGCGCGCCAGGTCGACCTGCTCAGGCGATGGATCCTGGGGAGGTTGTCCTTGTCTCATCTTTACGATCTGGTACTGGCGGTCGAGCTCGGATCGCTGAATATCCTTACCGTTCACGGTAGCTACGACGTCCGGCTGCGGCGCCTGGTGGCAGCCTGCCATGCAGCCAGTCAAGGGGACTAAAATGGCGGAGCCGAGCAGAAGGAAGCCGGCCAATCGCGCGTGGGCTGATGAGAGAGGTTCGACTTGCAAACTTTTGTCTCCTATGGGGCTCATCAAGGTCCCAGCATTCCTGGTCCCGGCGATCTCAGTCCCAGCATTCAAGGATAAATCCCCCGGCTGACGGAACGATAGCGGCGGGTTGAACGGTCGCTGCGCATGGGCCTATTTTCCGGTTCCGGCGGCCTGATGCGCTGCGGCCGGAGCCGGGGGCGGCTCGACGCCGGCCGCGCGCAAGGCGCGGTCGATCACCATCCAAAGCTGTTCCTCGGGGATGGCCCCATCAAAGCGTTCGCCATCCACAAAGACGGCGGGAGCGCCCTCGATCTTCAGGGCATCGGCCTCGCGCAGGGACGCTCGCACCTGGGTCTCGTCCTGCTTGGAGATGCATGCGTTCAGCCTCGCGGTATCGAGCTTGCCCAGCGTAGCTTCCTGGAGTGCGATGCGATCGAGCGCAGCAAAGCTCTTGGGCAGGTTGCGGTCGGGGCCGGTGACTTCGTCGCCGTGACCGTGGAGATAGTCCACATATTGCCAGTAGACATCCCCGCTTTGCGTGGCCAGGCAGTCGGCGTTGACGGCCGCGTGCATGGCCCAGGGGTGCATCTCGGCGGGCAGCGGGTTGTCTTTGTAGATGAAGCGGACCTTGTCCTTGTACCGTGCCAGGGCATCGGGAAAGAGTGACTGATGCAGGCGGGCGCAGTAAGGGCACTCGAGGTCGTCGAAGTTGATGACCGTTACCTTGGCAGCGGGGTTGCCGCGGATGGGGCGGCCGGCAATGTCGATGGTGAAGACAGGGTCCTTGGCCAGGTCGTATGTGGTGAGGCGCGCCAGCGTTTTGCCGTCGGTGGAGATGAGGAAGTCTACGGTAGTGCTCTTGTCGGCGCGCGAAAGCACGACGGGCAGAGTGTCGTAGCCGGCAATCTTGCTGGGCTGGCGTGTGCCGATGGACACGTTGTAATCCTGCGGCACGTTGAACTCGGAGCGGACCATGACCTCGATGCGGCGGTTCATCAGCGCAGGGTCGATCGCAGCCTGCTGGGCAGGCTGGGAAGCGCCGGTTTGGGCCTTGCAGCCGGCGGTGAGGCATAGCACAAGCAGTCCGGCGATCAGTTTCATGCGTGGCAAGTTAATAGACCCTCTCAAACTAAGGATACTCCAGCGCAGCACAGGCATGGCGGGCGGCTCAGGCGCTTTCCCGTCATTGAGTGGACGCGCGCTGGGGTAAAAGGCAAGCGGCGAACCATCATCGGCGAGTGTTGCTGAGAGCGCAGGCAGTCTCGTTGCCGCCTTCGCACGCCTTGGCATAGAAGAATGCTGCCTGCCGGGGATCCTTGGCGACGAGCTTCCCATCCACATACATGGAGCCGAGGTAGGTACAGGCCGCCAAATCTCCCCCATCACAGGATTTGCGATACAAACTCACCCCCAGGCCCACGTCTTTGGGGAGATCCTGGCCGCTCAAGTAGATCGCGCCGAGATAGGTGCAGCCTCCGAGATAGCCGCTGTCACAGGCCTTGCGGTAAAAGCCGGCTCCCAGATCGGCGTCTTTGCGGACATCCGTGCCGTCGAAGTACATCCCTCCCAGGGAGGAGCATGCCATCGCGTAGCCGCCGTCGCAGGACTTTTGCAGCAGCGGGACAGCCTGAGCGATGTCTTTCTTGACGTCCTCCCCGTCAGCGTAGGCCGAGCCAAGGTTGTAGCAGCCCCACATGTCGTTTCCGTCGCAGGCCTTGCGTAAGAGCGCCATCGCCCCGGCGGCGTCTTTGGGGACATCGGCGCCGCTGAGGTACATGGATCCAAGATAGCTGCAGGCCGCCATGTATCCGCCGTCGCAGGACTGGTGCAGAAAGATCAATCCCCTGGCTACATCTTTCTTAGCGTCCAGGCCGACCACGTAGATTTCGCCCAGTGTGTAGCAGCCGCCCAGCTCATGTCCGTCACACGACTTGGCGAGGAGGCTCATGGCCTGAGGAACGTCTTTCGCGACCGAGTTGCCGGTGAGGTACATACCGGCCAGACCGGAACAGCTTTGCAAATCCAGGAAACTGCAACCTTTGCGGAAGAAGCCCAATGCCTGCTCGGGATCGGCCGCGGTGCCCTGCCCGCCCAAGTACATTGCGCCAAGGTAGGAGCAGGAACTCAACGCATTCACGTCGTCGCTGTCGCAAGCTTTGCGGAAGAGGCTGAGCGCCACGGCCAGGTCTCTGTCGACGCCTTGCGCATTCAAATACATGGAGCCGAGGTAGGTGCAGGCCGGCATATCTGCCCCATCGCAGGCTTTGCGGATCAAGGGAACGGCCTGCGCGGGATCCTTTTCTGCCTCGGGGCTCTGCAGATAAACCACGCCGAGGCCATAGCAGCCGTTCACCACGCCGGCATCGCACGCCTTGCGATAAAAGCTCTCTGCCTGGCCAATATCTTTGCCCACACCCTCCCCGAGAAAAAACAGGGTTCCGAGCTTTTCGCAGCCGTCAAATTCGCCGCTGTCGCATGCCCTGCGGAACAGATCAGCTGCCTTTGCGGCATCTTTCTCCACCCCCTCGCCATGGTAAAAAATGGTGCCGAGGCTGACGCACCCCTCCATTTCGCCGTTGTCGCACGCCTTTCGGAACAGCTTGGCGGCCTGGACTGAGTCCTCGTCAACGCCATCGCCTGCCAGATACATCTGGCCCAGGTCGTTGCAGGCAAAGTTGTAGCCGCCGTCGCATGCTTTGCGGTAGAGGCGCACCGCCTCGTGCGCGTCCTCTTCGACGCCCAGGCCGCGCTCGTAATTCTCTCCCAGGTTGTCGCAGCCCAGCATTTCTCCGCCGTCGCAAACCTTGCGATAGAGGGTGATGGCCTGGGCGTAGTCCTGGGGAACGCCATGGCCCTGGCTGTAGAGATCACCCAGATACGCGCAGCCATGCAGATTTCCCTCGGAGCATGACTTTTCATACAGATGCTTTGCACTTTGCATATCGGGCTGGATGGTCTCGCCATACTCGTAGAGGGAGCCGAGAATGACGCAGGCGTCAGTCACGTTGGTCCCGCAGCCCTGGCGCGCGAACTCAACGGCGCGCGAGTAGTCCATGCCTCCGCCCAGGCCAGTGCTGAAGCTGTTGGCGGCCTGCGCACAGGCCCAACCGTCTCCCCCTTCACAGAGCCGGACAGTGGCGCTGCGGGCGGCGGGGAAGTTCTTCAGCGGGTCGTCCGGGCGCCAGTAGTTGTGGAGGCCGGCGGCGCGCACTCGCGCCAGCTCGCTGGTCTCGAGCGGCGTCAGCTGGCTCGGCGAGCTGCCGGGCGTGGAGGGTGAGGCGGCCACGGCGCCTGCGCCCAGGGGAATGATGAGTTCGCCGCCGGCATCCAGGTCAAACGCGCCGAAGCCTGGGGTCTGGTTCGAGCCCTGATTCACGCCGACTTCGTGTTGCGTGTACGCGCCCAACTGGGATGAGGTGATGAAGCCCTGGGCAAAAGTGTCGGCTTTGCCGCTGGTGAGGCCCTGGATCATGAGTCCGGTGAAGAGAGAGTGGCCGGAGAGCGGGCCGGTGTCGGCGGCAAGCTGGTCGCCCTGCGCGCTGTACATGACTTTGCGGCTGATCTTGCGCAGCATGTCCATCTGGAAGCGAGTGTCGCCGCGCGAGGTGACAACCTTGGCCAGCGCCATGCCGCTGTGGCAACTGTCCAGAATGACGAGGATGTGCGACGAGGGTAGCGTGGAGATTTTGTGCAGCAGCTCGTCAATGTTGATGTAGTTGGACCAGTGTTCGTTCACGCCGGGAGCGCGCGCCTCCCAGGGGACGAGGAAGCCGACGGACTCGGTCTGATCGCCCACTTTGTCGTTGCGGGTGGTGCCGTGGCCGGCGAAGAAGATGATCAGGTCGTCTTCCGCATGGAGTTTGTTGCGCAGGTCGTCGTCAATGAGCGAGTCGATAGCGTCGCGGGTGGCGTTCTTCTCGGTGAGCGGCTCGGTAGCGTATTCAAAGCCGAATTGCGAGGTGAGCAACTGGGCGAATCCAGTGGCGTCACTCACTGCGGTGGTGAGCACAGGCCAGTTCTGATAGTGGTCGATGCCGATGGCGACCACATAATGATGGCCGGTGCGGAAGGGCTTGTCTTCAGCGTGCGTGGGGAAGCCGCGCTCGGCGGGGGCAGGAGGCTTGGGCGCGGGGCCGAGTTGCGCGAGGGCGGCAGCGGCGCCGAAAAGCAACGGAACCAGCGGGATTTTCAGCCAGGGCGATTTCATTTGGATTCCCGGAGCGGCGTGTGGCTGCGATGGCCTCACGGTAACATATCTCCGGAAAATCTGGCGATGCGGAAATGCGTGGGGATGAGAAGGACGGCGTCGGAGGGCTTGGCTGGGGAGGGCCTGGGCGCAAAACCGGAAATAAATATCGGAAAACCTGTTCAAAATTTCTTCGGATGACGCGTACAATTCGGTGGGCTATCCCAATCAACAGGGTCCGCGCCAGACAACCGCGCTGAGCTCATAGGAGATGTTTATGTTCAAGGGTATTGAGTTCCGCGCACTCCGGATGCTGCTTGCGTCCGGACTCATCGCAACTTCGGCTGGCGTGGCTGCAAATGCACGCCAGGCTTTTCAGCCAGCGGACAACGCTGCGGCGGCAAGAGTGCAGGTCGCGCAGAATTACGGGAAGATCCCGCTCAGCTTCGAGGCCAACCAGGGGCAAGCCGCAAAGACCGTGCGGTTCACCTCCAGGGGCAGCGGTTACTCGCTGTTTCTTACGGACTCGTCCGCGGTGCTGGCGCTGACCAAGGCGGACGCCTCGGACGCGAACAGCGCCCAAGCTATGAGAAATGGGCTCAAGCCCGCATCCGTGCATCAGGCCGCAAAGGCCGACACCAGGAAGACGGATGTGGTGCGGATGGAGCTGGCCGGAGCCAACCGAGTAATGCATGTCACTGGCGTGGACCAACTCCCCGGCACGACCAACTACTTCATCGGCAGCGATCCGGCGCAATGGCACACAGGCGTGCCAACCTATGCCAGGGTCAAGTACGCCGGCGTCTACCCGGGCATCGACCTGGTGTATTACGGCAACCAGCGGCAGTTGGAATACGACTTCGTGGTTGCGCCGGGGGCCGACCCGAGGCCGATCCGGCTTCAATTCGCGGGAGCAAAAAGGCTCCGGCTGGATACTGATGGCGATCTGATTGTTTCCGCCGCAAACGGCGCGATTGCGTTTCACAAGCCTGTCATCTATCAAGTGAAGGACGGCCAACGCCAGCCGGTTGACGGGCAATTCGCGTTGCTCGCGAAGGGCGCGATCGGCTTCAGGCTGGGTCAGTACGACCACTCGAAGCCGCTGGTGATCGACCCGGTGCTCTCCTACTCGACTTACCTGGGCGGCAGCCTGGGCGAAAGTGGCGCCGCAATCACCGCCGACAGCTCCGGCAACGCCTATGTGGTTGGATCGACCTATTCCCCCAATTTTCCAGTGAGCACAAGCGCGTTTCAATCCAAAAGCAACGGAACGGCGACGCCTTCGACCAATGTATTTATCGCCAAAGTCAATCCGACCGGCACAGCTCTGGTGTATTCCACTTATCTCGGCGGCAGCGGTATACCTGGATACTTTACCGGCGATATAGGAACTGGCGTCGCTATCGATGGAACGGGCAACGCATACGTGACGGGCTACACGTATTCCACGGATTTTCCAACGACCAAGGGCGCGTATCTGACCAGCAACCCCAGTACCAAGACCTACCATCAATCAGGCTTTGTGACTAAGTTCAACTCCACCGGCACGGCGCTAGAATATTCAACTTATCTTGGCGGCACCGCCATTGACAGCGGCGCCGGCATTGCGGTGGACAGCGCCGGTGACGCCTATGTGGTTGGCAGCGCGAGCTCCACGGATTTCCCCACCACGGCTGGCGCGTTCCAGACCACCAACAAAGCGCTCACCACCAACGGTTGGTATGACGCTTTTGTTGCCAAGTTCAATCCGGAAGGATCGGCTCTGCTCTATTCCACCTATCTCGGCGGCAGCTCTTTTGGAGCCACGGGGTTCGGCATTGCCATCGATGGCGACGGCGACGCCTATGTTTCCGGGAATTCGTATTCGACTGATTTTCCCGTCACCGCGAGCGCGTTTCAAAAAGTCAATCCCGCCGCCGAGAACGCAGGGATCACGACGGTTGCTTCCAACGCCTATGTTGCGGAGCTCAATCCGGCTGCCTCGGGCTTGATGTACGCCAGCTATCTCGGCGGATCAACGGACGAATACGGGGGCCCCATTGCCATCGACAGCGCAGGCAACGCCTATGTGACCGGCCAGTCGTGGTCGAACGATTTTCCGGTGACTGGGATCGCCTACCAATCCATCAACAATGCGTATGCCAACGATGGATTCAACGCATTCGTGGCCAAAATCAACGCTTCGGGCTCGGCCCTGGTATACGCAACCTATCTCGGGGGCAGCGGACTGCCTCCCGGCTCCAGCAACGAAAGCGGCGCCGGGGATGCCGGCGAATTTATCGCTGTGGACAATCTGGGCCAGGCATACGTGACAGGTCAAGCCACTTCCGCAGACTTTCCAGTCACGTCGGGTGCATATCAAACCGTGAATAAAGGCGCCGCCAACAAGAATCAAACCGTCATCGGCGCGAATGCCTTTGTGACCAAGTTCAGCACTTCTGGCGATTCCGTTCTCTATTCCACATTCCTCGGCGGCAGTACTCAAGATTTCGGCTATGGCATTGCCTTGGACGGATTGGGGGGCGTCTACGTCTCCGGCGGAGCATATTCCACAAATTTTCCGGTCACAACGGGCGCATTTCAGACCACGATCGGAGGCGATGAAGATGCTTTTATCGCCAAGCTGGCGATTGGCGGTTCAAGCACCACCGTCACCACGACGCTGGCCTCACCCACGCCGGGCACCACGCTCACCGGGCCCAGCGCGACGTTTAAATGGACAGCCGGCACCGGGGCGACATCGTTCGCTCTTTGGCTGGGAAGCAAGGGGGTGGGATCGAACAATATATGGGGTTCCGGCGAAACCACGGCTACTTCGGTCACGTTTGGCGGCCTGCCCACCAACGGCGAGACGATTTACGCGCGCCTGTTTGCCACGGTTGACGGAGTGCTCGAGCATTATGACTACACCTTTACCGCGGTCATGGGAGCGGTGATGACCTATCCCACGCCGGGCAGCACACTGAGCGGCCCGTACCAGACATTCGAATGGTCCACGCCTGTCGGGGCCACCGCGTACGACCTCTGGTTCGGCACCACCGGCGTGGGATCGAACAACCTGTGGGGTTCCGGTTCGATGACGGGCTCCTATTTGGCGTTTGGAGGCCTGCCGACCAACGGCGGAACGATCTACGTGCGCCTCTTTACCACCTTGAATGGATCGCTGGTGTATACCGACACCACCTACACAGCAGTCATGGGATCGACGCTGACGTCTCCATCGCCGGGCAGCGTGCTTCCCAGCATCAGCGCCACGTTCCAATGGACCTTCACCGCCGGGGCCACCTACGATTTGTGGCTGGGCACCACCGGCGTGGGATCGAACAACCTGTGGGGTTCAGGACAAACGACGAACACATCGGTCACTTTCAACGCCTTGCCGACCAACGGCCAGCCGGTTTACGCGCGGCTGTTTACCTACGTGAATCAAGCGTTGATGTACACCGATGCCGTGTACACCGCTACAACGGAGGCCGAGCTTACCGCTCCGACAAACACCACGTTCACCGGCGCGAGCGAGACGTTTATGTGGTCGACCGCCAACACCGCTACGCATTATTCAATCTGGGTGGGCAGCACCGGACCCGGCTCGAACAATCTGGGATACACCCAGGGTGGGACCACCAACACTTCGTTCACGTTGAACTCGTTGCCGACAAACGGAGAGATGATTTATGTGCGCCTCTGGACCAATTACAGCGGCGGAGGGCTGGCGCACATCGACTACATCTTCAAGGCGTTTACGGCCCCTTAAGACTAACGGCCGCGTCAGTAGGCCGGTGGCAGGGCGGGATCGCGGAAGACGGAGCTGGAGCGGTGGATGTCGCCCACGGAGCCGCGATCGTCCGCCAGTGCGGATTGATTCGGGTTTCTGAGGAAAACCTACGCTGAAGGGTTGGTCTATCCTGCAGTTCTCCACAGAGTAATCGAATTCAAGCGCTTTTGTATCCCCCCGTGAATCGACGCGGCGACTTCGCCAGGGAAGTCCCTAGGGAGGCTTGCTAATGTCTCTTCGAATTTCGCGAGTGCGGTGTCGCCGAGTTCATCGAGAATTGCGTCAACGACTCTTTCACCTATGCCGGCGTTCCGTGCCGACTGAACGAAGTGCCTTGGAACGATCTGATCCATGATCCAGTGGCGACTGTCTCCAACCGCCATGGCAAGCTTGAATCGGTTGTGGCGAATCTGCCCGGCATCCACGTTTGGTTGCGTCGAGACTACATCGTAGAGCGGAGTCATCCGGTATCGTCCACCGGGTGAGAGGAAGACGCTGAAGTTCTTGGCATGTCCGTCTGTCGCACCCAAGAGCCAGAAGGCGATAACCGCCTTGAGGAACTGCTTCTGATCTTCTTGAGGGCTATCGCTACCTCTGAGGAATTTGACAAGGTCTTCGATTCCAGGGCCACCGTCGGATTCGTACTTGCGAACGGGAGGTACAGAAAGAGCCTGGCAGCAGTCTTCCTGGGGCAAGCGAAGCAGCCGGTGGTCCTTTGTCCAACGACGGTCAAAGCGCTCGACGACCAGGACGCGTCTGCCGCCGAAAGTTGACATGCTTGCCGTTGCGGCGGGCAGACCAAAGGCCTCAAGCAGTTTCAGGCACAGATATTCGTTTTCGACGCTGAGGGTCAGATCCAATCCGTGCGGTATCTGTCCGATGGAGGGTTTGAAGATGTGTGTCGTGGCTGTGGCGTTTTCAGGCTTGTACCAACGATTCTGCCAAAAGAGGAGGGCTGTCTTTTCCTGTGCACCCGCAATTGAGATTCGAAAGCCTGCGTCTTCACTGATACCGAGTGGTGCGGTTCCGAGATTTGTTATGAGGTCTGCGATCTCATCGTCATCGATGGGTGTGCCCTTTACCTCCCCCGCAGGTCCGGGGTCGGATTCGGGCGGCAAGAATTGGAGTGCGCCAACACAGTCATGCCCAATAGCGCCTAAGAGGCTGTAGGCGTCGGTTCCTTCCGCGTGAACACGTGCGGCGACTCTCCGGCGAACCTCCTCATTGTCGGGTAGCAGGCCCTCGAATACAGCCGAAACCGGAGCGCCAGTATACGCATCTTCCCTCAGGGGCAAGGAGATGGAAACTGGCAGAGCATTTTCCCAGGCCAACCAGACAGGGTCGTATTGGAACTCAATCGCTCCCGTCTGCTTTCGTCTGAGTTGGCCGACGAGACGGCTATTGAGGAAGACATTGAGCGGCCGATAGCGGTGCTGTCTCGGCATCAGAAAACATCCTCGATCTCGCTTGCCGAACCTTTGGTCCTGGGACGCACCACCAGCTCAAGATCGAGCGCAGCGATCAGATCGAGCAGGGTTCCCAAGCGAAGGTCGGTCCTGAAGTTCTCCAGCGCCGATATTGTCGACTGGCGGATGTGATTTGTGGCACCAAGGGTTACTTGCGAAAGGTTGAGCTGCTTCCGGCGGCTGCGGATGATTTCCGCAAGCTGTTTTGGGGTACGGGCAATTTGCTCCATAGTCAGCACATCGCTCCTTGCATTTTTGCGCACAGTTCAGGCACAATATACGTTATACCGTATAATATAGAATTATGCGGTACTGCGAATAAATCAAGAATATACGCTATATGGAATAATGTCAAGATATACGTTATAGCGCATAAATAGGCTGTTCAGCGTCAGTAGGCCGGTGGCAGGGTCGGGTCGCGGAAGACGGAGTTGGAGCGGCGGACGTCGCCTACGGAGCCGAAGTTGGCTAACGTGAAGCTATACAAATATTGGGTTTCGTCGCGGATGCTGCCTAGCTCAAAACGGCGATAACCGAAGGTGAGGCCGCAGCAGTTCCAGTTGTAGACGGCTTGCACGCCGGCGTATTGCAGCGAGTTCTGGACGAAGTCGTAGCCGGCGTTGGCGGCCATGTTGAAGCCTACGCGGCTCTGCTTGCCGATGGAAAAAAATGGCTGCAACTGCTGGCTCTGGATGGTGGAGGCTGCGCCGTTGTTCTCGTCGACGGCGTTGAGCATGGCGTGGCCCAGGCCGATGGTGGTGTCTCCCCAACTGTAGCCGGCGAAGATGTTGTCGCCATCGAGGCGGCCGGTTTTGGGATCGAAGTCGAGGTCCCACTCGATGCGCAGGTTGTCGACGGCTTCAAACCTCATGCGGGAGATGAGCGGCGAGAGATTGCGCGGGCCGGTGAGGAAGGCTACGCCGGTGAGATCGAGCGTGGAGTCGAATACGTTGCGGCGGTTGGGGATGATTGCGCCGCCGAAGTTGGGGTCGAAGAAAAACTTTTCCGCAACTTGCCAACTGGCCCATTCGCGGGGATGTGCGGGGCAACCGGCGGCGGAAGACTGATTCTCCGCTGGCTGGGCATCGCTGGGACGATCGGGCTGCTTGACCAGATTCGTGTCCGGCTTGTCCTCTGACTTGCCGGGGGCGCTGGGGCACGGCTTGTTGCCGATGGGCTTGAGATAGAAGCGCTGCGTGAGCGACAGGCCGGCTTCGTTGGTGTTGGTGGCGATGTCTGTGGTGTCGACGAGCAGGACGTTCTGGGCTTGGACGCCGATGCCGCCGACATAGCGGTAGGTCAGTTCGGGTTCGATGACGTGGCGGAGTTCACGGTTAGCAGCGGTGAGAGTGTAGTCGCGCTCCAGGGCGGGCGGGCGGATGTCGAGGTCGGCTTCGACATCGCTGCGGTTGAGCGCGGAGTGGCTGATGGTGGGCGTGCCGCCATTTGTTTCGGCAAGGTCGGGGTTCTGGCTGCCGGTGTAGAAGGTGTCGCGCAGGGCGACTTCGGGAACGATGCTCCAGCCGGCGGCGTTGAGCGGCAAAGAGAGATGCGGGTAGAAATCGACGCGGCCGACGTTGCGGGCGTGGAACTGGGGCTCGGAGCGGCTGAGATAGTCGAGCGACGAGCCCAGGCTCCAGTAAAGCGGCGAGGGGCCGAGGGGACGGTCGACGACATCGTAACGCAGGTTGGGGAGATGGAGGATGCGCGCTTCGTCGCCGTTGGTGGAGCTGGCGAAGGTCTGAAAGCGGTCGAGCGAGATGGAGGGGGTGAAGCCGTTGTGGGAGTGGGTGAGGGAGAGATCGCTGGAGACTTCAGAGCTGATGGCCTGCGAGTAGTTGTCGTTGAAGACCAGGCGGTAAACGTAGCTGGAGAGGAATTCGACGACGCCGGCAACGCGAGTTTCGGGAGATAGATCTTTGCGGCCCAGGGCGACTACGTCCACGCCGCCCTGGTTTACGAGTTCCTCGCCGATGGGGCCGGGGATCAGGTCGGAGGGTTTCGGAGTTGTAGCGCTTTGGGCGATGGCCGCGGGATTCGTGGGAATTGTATTGCCAATCTCCTGTTCCACGCCGCGGTCGAGCAGCGCATTCCAGCGGACGGTCAGGTGGTCAAGGCCCGCGCCTTTGTAGCGGAAGTCGCCGTTGGGCGCCCAGCCGCGCTTGGAGTAGTACTCCGAGCCTACGATCATGTCCATGCTGCGGTTGATGACCCAGTAGAACTGCTCGCCTACGATGAATCCCTTGATGGTTGAGTTGCTGAGAACGGGGATCAGGAAGCCGGTTTCGCGGCCGGTGTCGTCGATGGGATGGCGCAGGTAAGGCAGGTAAAAGAGCGGGATGCCCACGAACTTGAAGACTGTGTTGCGGGTGGAGGCTTCACCGTTGTTGAGCTCGATGAGGCGGGAGATCAATCGCCAGTCAGGCTTGGGCAGACGGCAGTTGGTCATAGAGCCGTCGACGAGGCGGTAGCTGCCTTCGCCGGTCTGAATGAGGACGCGGCCGGAAAAGAGAAATGGATTGGCGTTGGAATAGACCACGGTGCGGCCAGCGCTGCGAATTCCCTGCGAGCCGCTGACCTGAAAAAAACGCCCGGTATGCATATTGAGGCGCATGTCTCCGTGATCGGCGTTGATGAGCACATCGTTCGGGCCGCCCTGGACCTGCATGTGTCCCTCGGCCTGCACCTCGGTTGTGACCTGGTTGTAGATCACCTTGTCGGCGTGCAGAACGTAGTCGCGGTAGTGAAACTCGACGCGGCCGGTGCCGGTCCAGACATTGCCTTTCCAGCCTTGGTCGTCGGCGTCGGCTCGGACCGGAACGCCGGCTAGCGGCTGCGGCTCGGGCTGGGCGACGGGCAGCATCTGCAGCGCTGGATCGTCCGGTAACGAGGACGACGGCACCTGGGAATCGGACGCGGAAGCAGCGGGGCTGGCCGATTGCTGGGGCTGGGGTACTGCATTAATCAACGCCTGCCCCCTAACTTGCAGGTGACAGAGGGCCAGCAGCGTGATACATACTAAATAACGAGGACGCATCCCAGCTTCGGTTCCAAGGCTCAGGATAGCAAAAGCAAGCCACTGAGATTGGGACGTGCGACTTCGAGCTCTGGCAGCAGGTGAAAATCGGATTGATTTTGCCGGTCACGGATGTTACAGTCCGTGAAACACCTCAATTCCCCCGCGACATCTTTTTCCCTCCTGTGTGCAGCGTGCGCGTTGCACAGGACCGCGGGTTTCGCAGTTCAGCAGGGCGGCGCCGGGTTTGCATTCATGAACCTTGCGCGCGGGAAGGGAACAGGTCGCTTTGAGACAATCGGCACAGAAGACTGAGGAGACGCTCTCCTGGAAGCAGGAAGTGAACCGCAGGATTGCGGAGCACAAGGAACGCAAGAACGCAGTGGCGAACGAACCGAAGGCGAATCCGGATGTCCAGCACGGCGCGGGCACGCGTGCCGCACAGCAGGCCGCGGCACGCGTAGCCGCGCGCTATGCCAAGGCGCCCAGCTACAACGAGCTGATGGCTGAAGAGGCTCGCGCCGCTGTGCGCGCTGCCGAGGCTGCCTCAAAAGCTGCCCTGGAAGCACAGGCTGCCGCGGAGAATGTGCTGGCCGGCATTGAAGCCGCTTCAAGCGCGCAGCAGACTACCTGGGATGAGGCGTTCTACACGGCAGCCGAGCCGAAGCCTTCGGCGGAACAAGTGCGGGCAGCTCTGGCGGAGACAGCACACGCTGCCGCACCGGCTGCGCAGGCTTCGCATGCATCGGCGGCACGGCAAGGGTTTGAAATCCGATGGGACGAGGATCTGCCGGTGCGCGAAGTCAGCCCTGCGGCGGCGCGCGCCTCGCATGGCAACACTATTTTTGAAAGCGTTCCTGCCGGGAACGCGTGGCAACCGGGGCTCGATGCTCACGGCCCACTGGAGACCCAGGGGTTTGAAGTTGTGGAGCCTGCCCAGCCCATCCACGCCAATCTGATTGAGTTTCCTCGCGAGCTTGTGGCTACGCGCAAGGTTCGTCCGCGCCGCGCGGAGGGTCCACACGCCGCGGCTGCGGAACAGATGCAGTTGAGCATCTTCGAAGTGGATCCGTGGAGCATCTCTACCGAACCCGCGGCGGCCGGCGCCCAGGCTGGAGCAGGAGCGTCGACCTGGACCGGCCCGGACTGGTCGGGCATTACGCTGGACGAGGAGCCGCGGGAAGAAGTGGCGAGCTATGCCGCCGCGACGACGACGGCGGATTACGCTGAGCCGGTTCGCGTTGTGGCGGCCCTCAAACCCGCGCCCATGAATCAGCGCGTTATGGCCGCGCTGGTGGATTTCTCGCTGATCACGTCTGCCTTCCTGGGCTCTGCGCTAACCGTCTTGTCCAAGGCAAGCGCCCTGCCCGCGATGAAGACGCTCGAAGTTGGATCGGTGGCGGGAATGGCAATCCTTTCGGTTCTCTACCTGGGCCTCTTCTTCGCCCTTGGCGGAGTGACGCCGGGTATGAAGTACGCCAACCTGGAACTGCGCACCTTCGGCGGAGACAAGCCCAGCCTCAGGCAGCGCTGGGGGCGCATGGCGGCGTTGATTGTCTCGCTGCTGCCGATGGGGCTGGGCGCGGCGCTGGCGCTGTTCGACGACCAGCAGCTCTGCTGGCATGACCGGCTGTCGGGGACTTATCTGCGCAAGGCGTAGGTATTGGGCTTGTTGCATTTGCAAAAGAGATCGGCTTCAAGACGGACAGTCTTGAAGCCGATGTTTTTTGGGACTGCAAAATCGTCTACTTCGGAAAGCGCAGGAAGCCGTGGACCATTCCGTTCGAGTCGTGCCAGGTTCCGACCACCACTTGCTCTTCGTTGATAGCGTGGCCGGATGCGCCCAGGTCATAGTACGGAGTCAACCATTGGCCCGGGATTTGAAACGTGGTGGCCTTGCTGTCCCCTTCGCGCAAAAAGGGATAGGCGATGTAGTTCTCGTCGATGACGCCGCCCGTCGTCGCGCCCCCAAAGACGGTTGCGCGGCTAACGTCATATGTGCCGGTGTACGCGTAGGGCCCGGCATTCGGAGCGGAAAACGTCGTGAACTTGCCTTCCGGGCTGCGCGTGTAGCCTACGTAGACATTGCTGGTGGCATCGTTGTAGGCCCCTGTAATGATTCCAGCGTCGTTGATCAGAGCTGAAATAGTGCCGATGGCGCCGCCAAGGGCGGCCGGAGCATCGAATGTTGTGATCTCGCCACCGGGAGTGCGGACAAAGCCGTGACCAACGTTGTTTGAGTCCTGTACGGTTCCAACAATCACACCGAAGTCGTTGATGCTGGCTGCAGTTGTGCCTCCAACCGGATCGTCAATGGTGGTGAATTTGCCGTCGGGTGCGCGCAGGAAGCCGTGTGTCACCCAGTTGGCGTCGAAGTACCATCCCACGACGGCGCCAAGGTTATTGATGGCCAGAGGGAGCGTGCCCTGGTAGGCGGATGTTCCGGCTTCAGGATCGTCAAAGCTGGTGAATTTGCCGTCAGGCGTGCGCAGAAAGCCGTGATTGATTTGGTTGTTGTCGACGTAGACACCGGCGATCACGCCAAAATCGTTGATGGCGTTGGGGCATGTGCAGCCAATAACGGGATTGGCGGCGGGAACGTCGAAGTCGCTGATTTTGCCAAAGGGGTCGCGCACGAAACCATGTTGGCCGTTGCCGTTATCGATAACTGATCCGGTGACGGCACCCCAGATATTGATGTCGACTGGGTAGGTGCCATAATTGAAGGCCGTGCCAGCGTTTGGAGCGTCAAAGGTGATGATCTTCTGAGCATGGGACGGAACGGAAATCGCCACAGCCGCGGACAACGTAAGCAGGGCTAACCGTGCCCGAGTTGCCGATTCTTGACCTAGCTTCGCATGGATGCGCATAGTATTCTCTTATCCTCCGGGGACAAACAGATTTTGGGTAACCTCTATTGCTGAATGGTTGAGGTGACTCTGAACCGGGCCACGTACTCCTGTCTTGATGGATTTATGACGAAATTCTGACCATGGACGATCGATCCAATGACGGCCGGCAAGTCTTTCTATTTCAGCTTCGAAGATGTGGAAGTCCGTGAACGCGAGTTCTCCGTAATCAAGGCCGGCAAGGCGCTGACCGTGGAGCCGAAGGCGTTTCGCGTCTTGCTTTATCTGGTTCGCAATCCGCAAAAGCTTGTCACAAAAGAGCAGCTGCTGGACGCAGTCTGGGATGATGCGGCGGTTGCTGAGAACTCCCTTACGCGCGCCATTGCCAAGCTCCGGCGGTTGCTCGACGACGACTTCCGCGAGCCGCGTTACATTGCCACCGTGGCCACCGTTGGCTACCGATTCGTCTGCAACGTCGAGGTGGTTGAAGAAATTTCGGAGAACGGAGAGGCGATTGCCGAGACGAACGGATTCCCCCCGAATGGATTCCACGGCGCGAACGGCAGAGTTGCGGACCCGATTGCAGAGGCAGCGGCAGCAGTCGAAGGGTTGAGCAATGAGCAAACGAGCGCCGACCTGGCAAGGGGTGCGAGGAGACGGGCGGTCCGCCTTGTCTTGATTTTCGCGTCGGCGTTCGTCGTTGCTGGGCTTGCCGCCGTGGTCTGGTACCTGTATCGCCCGCTGCCGCCGACGCGTATAGCGGACTTTATGCAGATCACGCACGACGGGCACGAGAAGGCCATTGTTGGAACGGACGGGAACAGGATTTATCTCAATCAGCGGTCACCGCGCGCCATTGAGCAAGTGAGCGCCCGGGGCGGGGAGATCGACCGGATTCCAGTCTCAATTCCTGCTCTGGTCGGCATGTGGAGCGTCTCGCCGGATGGGTCGAGCTTTCTGCTCGGCGCCAATGAAGAGCGGAACGCGGAGCAGATCCTTTGGGACGTCCGCGCCCTTGGGGGCCCTGCACGGCGTCTCGGCGAGGTCAGTGGCTCCGCAACCTATTCCCCTGACGGAGAATCCATCGCCTATTCCACGCCGGACGGCAACATAATACTTGCCCAGACGAGCGGGACGGGACAGCGAAAGCTGGTATCGCTGGGCCGGATTCCCACCGCCCTCGTCTGGTCGCCAGACGGAAAGTCGATCGCCTACTTAACGGACGGCAAAGACATTTTCGTTCTTCAGGTCGAAGGTTCTGAAGCTCGGAAACTGCCGTCGCCTGGCGGATCGCTCTCCGATATTGTCTGGTCTCCCGATGGAAAGAGGCTGCGTTTCACGCGGGACAGCGTCTTCTGGGAGATATCGTCCGACGGGACGGGGCTTCATCCTTTGTTTCCGGATTGGAAAGCCTCCTGGTCGCAATGCTGCGGAAGCTGGACCGCAGACGGGAATTTTTTTATTTTTCTATCCGGAGAACCGTGGACGCAGAAGGGCTCAGAGCTTTTCGCTCGCGACGAGCGGCACAACTGGCTGCGGCAAGTTCCGACGATGCCTGTGCAGTTGACCTCGGGCCCGGTTCGCTGGGATCCGCCAATCGCCGGCAAGGATGCGAAGAAGTTCTTTGCGCCGGCTGAGACTGACCGCGGGGAACTGGCTCGATGGGATGCGCAGTCGCATGTGTTCGAGCCATTCCTGGGAGGGATTTCGGGTGAGGGCGTGACGTTTTCACGAGACGGTCGAGAGATTGCTTACGTCTCTTATCCGGAAGGCGATCTTTGGAAGGCCAATGCAGATGGCAGCAATCGGCAGCAACTCACCGGTCAAAATTTGAATGTTTACCTGCCGCGGTGGTCGTCGGACGGCACGCAGATTCTGTATGTGGCCAGCCCAGGAGACCACACGGAGCTTTTTGTTATCTCCTCTCAAGGCGGCGCCCCGCAGCGGCTTTTTCCTGCAGACAATATCCCGAGAGACGACGCGGACTGGTCGAGCGATGGAAAACAAATTGTCTTCGACTCGCCGGGCGGGTGGAACCCGAAGAGTGCGGTATACCTGCTCGACATCCCCAGCAAGAAGGTAACGACTGTCCCGGGGTCGGTGGGCCTTTTCTCGCCACGCTGGTCACCGGATGGGCGTTTCATCGCAGCAAATTCGTCGCTCGACTCGCGCAGCCTTAGTATTTTCGACGTCCAGAAAAAGCAATGGTCGAAGGTGTTCGACAAGTTTGAGATTTCATTTCCCGAGTGGTCAAGGGACAACCAGTTCATCTATTTTTGGCACGGCAACGACGATGAACATGGGTTGTATCGCGTGCGTGTCGCAGGCGGAAAGCCGGAGCGCATTGCGAACCTGAAGGATGTGCATCTGACAGGCTGGATGAATATGTGGATCGGGCTTGATCCGTCCAATAATCCGCTGATTCTTCGAGATGCGGGAACTCTCGACGTATGGGCGCTCACGCTGGACGAGAAGTGAGCGAGCGCCGCGGCAGGTTGCTGCGGTAATTCAATCCGGGCGGCCTACTGCGCCAGCGCGCGAATTGCGGACACGCCTGCGCCAAGCAGCGCGGTCTCGTCGTCGGGGTGCAGAATCTCAAATGAGAAACTTTGCAGCGTGCTCATCTTGACCATGGACTCCATCATGGGACGCAGCACGGTGAGATCCAAAAAGCCGACGTTGTGGCCGGTAAAGTAGAAGCGGCCCGGTCCGGCAAGGTGGATGAATGAAGCTGTCGCGGCAGCCAGGGCGCGGTGCCATAGCTCGACGAACTCGCGGCAGCGCTGATCGCCTTGCTTGGCGTGGGCGAAGACTTCTTCCGGCTCGAGGTCGAGGAAGCGCATGCGCATGGCGCGATAGCCCATGATGCCTTCCAGATGGCCAACGCCGCCGCAGCCGCAGTATTTTTCTTTGGGGTCGAGCGAGACGGTGACGTGGCCACCCTCCCACACGCCTTCCACATAGGGCCAGCGGCCGTAGCCGATGCCGTTGCCGAGAGTCCAGACGCGGGTTAGCTTGTTGAGCTGGCCGCGGGTGGCGGCTACGCCGGCGGCAATGGCGTCAGCATCGTTGGCGATGTGCACTGGGGCGGCGATGCCGCGGGCGGCGAGGGCGCGGGTCAGTTCGTCGGCCAGGCGCATACCTTTCAGCTGGGTCAGGTTGGGCGAGTCTTCGATGACTCCCTGGCGAATGATGCCGGGAACAGCGACGCCGATGGCGTCTACCGGGATGGGTTCACGCTTGGTCAGGGTTTCGATCTCGCCGGCGAGAATCTCCACCAGTTCGCTGCCGGGTAGGGCGCTTAGGGCGTCGGGCTCGTCGGTTTCGGAAGGGTAGCGAATCGGGGTGCCGGAGAGACGCTGGTCCTGTAGGCGGCCGGCTACGATGTGTTCGGTGATTAC
>Ga0302325_10003144_pt1 | contig 39299 bp, 40 predicted proteins | sample Palsa_T0_2_FD_201948 | JGI IMG/M metagenome (GOLD analysis project Ga0302325, IMG submission 201948) | Peat permafrost microbial communities from Stordalen Mire near Abisko, Sweden - Palsa_T0_2 | ecosystem: Environmental > Terrestrial > Soil > Palsa > Peat permafrost | place: Sweden: Abisko...
ACGGGCGGCGCCGGCAAATGGGATGTGCAGAGGGTCGACTTCAGCGAACTGCTCGCCGTGTCCTGCCCGGCCGCGGCGCCCGCGCCCGTGTGCGTGGCCGCCGGCGGCGCGGGAGAGGTGCTCTCCAGCGCCGACCCCGGCCCCGGCGGGACGTGGAGTCTCACGCCGATCGCCGACGAAAGCCTCACCGGCGTCTCCTGCGGGTCCTCGAGCCTGTGCGTCGCGGTGGACGCCCGCGGCGAGGCGTGGGCTAGCGACGACCCGCAGGCAGCCGCGCCCGCGTGGGCTCCGTACGGCGTCGACCCGCGCGCGCTCACCGGCGTCTCGTGCCTGCCGGGCGGCTTCTGCATGGCCGTCGACGGCGGCGGCTACTGGCTGTCGGCACGGGTTCCGGCGCTGGAAGCGGTGACCCTGCCCTCGCCGGAAGCGAGCGCCTCGAGCGCGACGCTCGCCGGCAAAGTCGATCCCTACGACGCGGTGCTCCAGGCGTGCTCGTTCGAATACGGCACCGGCGGCGCGGGCGGGCTCTACGGCCACACGGCCCCCTGCGCAACGGCGCCCCCGGCCGGCGGCGGCGAAGTCTCGGCGGCGGTCTCGGGGCTGGCCCCCAACACCACCTACCACTACCGCGTGATCGCCACGACCGCGGCGGAAACGAGCACGGGCGCCAACGAGACGTTCACGACGGGCACCTCCTCGCAGGTCGCGCTCGTGCACCCGCACCCCTCGATCGCGGGCACGCCCGCGCCGGGCCAGCGCCTGACGTGCAGCCCCGGAACGCCCACGGGCACAGCCGCGAAGCTGGCCTACGCGTGGCTGCGCGACCAGATCCCGATCCCGGAAGCGATCTCCTCGACGTACACCGTCAAGAACCAGGACAGCGGCCACCACCTGCAATGCCAGGTCACCGCGACCGACGGCGGCGGCAGCGCGAGCGCCAACAGCGCCTTCGTGACGGTGCCGATGGGGGGCGCGCCGACGGCGGCGGGCGAGACGACGGTCGGCAGGGCGACGGCCGCGGGCACCCGCGTCAGCGTGCCGATCGCCTGCTCGCCGCACGCAAGCGGCGACTGCCAGATAGCGCTGCGTGTGACGGTCCTCGAGACGCTCGCGGGACGGCGGCGGACGATCACGATCGCGATCGCTCGTACCCGCATCGCCGCCGGCGCCCACGCGACGCTGACGGCGGCGCTGGGCGCGGCGGGCAAGCGCCTGCTTGTCTCGCTGCGACACCTCTCCGCCCACGTGTACGTGACAGGGACGGTGATCGGGGTGATCCAAGCGCAGCTGTCCCAGCAGTCGCTCACGCTCACGGCACCCGCCCACAGGAAGGCCACCCACGGCGCGCGCGCGACCAGAAGCAAGGCACACGGCGCGACGGTCGACGCCACGGCGGCAAGCGGCGTGCTGGCGGCAACCCCGTACATGGGCTGGGACACGTACTTCGCGCTCGGCGGGAACTACAGCGAGTCGACGATCCTCGCGCAGGCCAGCCAGCTGATCTCGCTCGGACTGGAGAAGCGCGGATACCGCTACGTGTGGCTCGACGTCGGCTGGTGGCACGGCACGCGCGCGGCCGACGGCGAAATCACGGTCAGCCCCAAGCAGTGGCCACACGGGTTGGCGTGGCTCACGCGCACGCTGCACGCAGCGGGATTCCTGGTCGGCCTGTACACCGACGCCGGTCCCGACGGCTGCGGCGGCGCGGGGCAGGGCAGCTACGGCCACTACCAGCAGGACGTGAACACGTTCGCCGCATGGGGCTTTGACGCGGTCAAGGTCGACTTCTGCGGGGGCGCCGAACACGGCCTGCGCCCCGCGGCCGCGTACTCCGCGTTTCACCAGGCGATCGAGGACAACTCCAGCCACCGTCCGATGCTGCTGTCGATCTGCGACTTCCTGCAGCCCGAACAGTACGGCGAAGGCAGGCCACTGCTGGACGAATCGGCGTTCGACTCCTACACGTTCGGCCCGAGCGTGGGCAACAGCTGGCGCACCGACACCGACGTGGGCCTTCCCGGGAACGTGCCGTTCACGGACGTGCTGCGCAACATGGACGCCGACGCCGCGGCGCCGCAGGCGGCCGGTCCGGGGCACTGGAACGACCCCGACTACCTCGCGCCGGGCCAGGGGATGTCGGCCACGCAGTTCCGCAGCCAGCTGAGCATGTGGGCGATGCTCGCGGCGCCGCTGATGGTCAGCGCCAACCTGGAAAAGCTCGGCTCGGCGAGCCTTACGGCGCTGGAGAACAGCGAAGTGATCGCCGTCGACCAGGACCCCGGCGGCGTCCAGGGCACGCTGCTGTCCTCCGCGGGCGCCGGCCAGGTGTGGGTCAAGCCGCTGATCGACGGCTCGCGCGCGGTCGCGCTGCTCAACCGTGGCGCGAGCGCGACCAGGATCGAAACAAGCGCGAGCGCGGTCGGGCTGGCGCCCGCGGCGAGCTACGGCGTGCGCGATCTGTGGACACATACGAGCAGCTCGACCGCCGGCGCGATCGCCGCCGAGGTGCCGGCTGACGGAACCGTGCTGCTGCGCGTGTCCGCGCGCTGACGCGCCGCTCCGAGCAGCGTCCTACTCTCTACGGATGGCGATTGACTCCGCCTACCGCGGTTCGGCGTTTTCTGAGCACGGTCTCAGGCGCGTGCTGATCGGCGTGGCGGCCAGCGCGCTGGTCGTGCTCGTGGCGCTGGTGGCCGCGGTGCTGCTGCTGTCGGGCGCTACGCTCGCCGGCGACGCGACCGCGCTGGCGCGGGTGAGCGTCGGTCCGCTGGGTGGGAAGATCGAGCGCGTCCAGGCGTTCGGACCGGGTGGCAGGCCGCTGGCGCTGGCGATCGAGCGCGGGCGTCTGACGCCGCTGCGGCGACTGACCCCCGGCGAGCAGGTGTCGGTTGACGTGCAGATCCGCCGGCCGGGGTGGATCGGCTGGGCACTCGGCAGCGAGCACAACGAGCGGCTGACCGTGCGTGCCCCGGTCGCGCGGGTGACGCAGCAGTGGATGACCGTCTCCGCCGGCTCCGACGTGCGGGTCAGCTTCGATCAACCGGTCAGCGCGATCGCCTACGGCAGCAACGGGAGCCTCACCCATCACGCACGCGGCGACGGCGCCAAGTCGGTCTCGCTCGGCCGCCAACCGGCGACGGGAGCGACGGAGATCGCCGCGGCGGCGCGTCCGTGGGAGAAGGTCGGTGCGCCGATGCAGGTGAGCTGGTTCCCGCCGTCACGCTCGCCGGTGATGGCGAGCATCCCCGCAGCCGGCTCGCAGATCGCCCCGGCCACCTCGATCTACCTGACGTTCTCCAAGCCGGTCGGCGAAGTGCTCGGCTCCTCTCACCCGAGCGTCTCGCCGCACACACCCGGGCACTGGCGCGAACTGGACAGCCACACGCTCGAGTTCACGCCGTCGGGGTTCGGGGCGCCGCTTGACTCGCGGCTGCGCATCCAGCTCCCGAGCCCGGTCGCGGTCACCGCGGGTGCCGGCGGCCTGCGCACGACCAGTCAGGTCGAATGGACGGTGCCGCCGGGCTCGACCATGCGCCTGCAGCAGCTGCTCGCGGAGACGGGCTACCTCCCCGTCGACTGGCATCCGTCGGGGGGCACCGTCGCGCACACGCCGAGCGCGCAGGCGCAGGCGGCGGTCGATCCCCCGAGTGGCAGCTTCACGTGGCGCTACGCGAACACGCCGCACCAGCTGCAGGCGCTGTGGAGCCCCGGCCAATGGAACCTGGTCACCAAGGGGGCGGTGATGAAGTTCGAGAACAGCAACGAAATGACCGTCGACGGCGTCGCCGGTCCGGCGGTGTGGCAGGCGCTGCTCAACTACGTGCTCGCCGGCAAGCGCCTACACGAAGCGTACAGCTACGTGTACGTACACCGCGAAATCCCGGAGACGATGACGCTGTGGAGCGCCGGGCGCACGGTCGAGACCTCCCCAGCGAACACCGGCATCTCCGGAGCGGAAACCGAACTCGGGACGTTCCCGGTGTTCGAGCACATCCCGGAAGGCACGATGAGCGGCACCAACCCCGACGGCTCGCACTACGAAGACCCGGGGATCAAATGGATCAGCTACTTCAACGGCGGCGACGCGCTGCACAACTTCGATCGCTCCTCGTTCGGCACCCCGCAGAGTCTCGGCTGCGTCGAGCTCCCGCTGGAAGCCGCCGCGGAGGAGTGGCCGTATACGACGATCGGCACGCTGGTCACGATCGAAACGTGAGCGCGGCGGCGATCACTGCGGCTCGCGAACCACCAGCAGCGCTCCGGCGCCGGTGGGAGCCAGCGCCTCGCTGACGCGCTCGTCGGCTCGGATCAGCTCGCGCATGTCGCTCACCTCCTCGGCGTGCGAGAGCACATTGTCGATGACCAGCAGGCCGCCGGGCCTGAGCACGCGCACCAGGTCCGGCCAGTAGCCGGGGTAGGCCGGACGTTCCGCATCCAGGAAGATCAGGTCCCATTCCGCCTCAGATGACTCACGCAGGGTCGCGGCGGCGTCCTCGACGCGCAGCTCCACCAGCGCCCGCAGGCCGGCGCGATCGAGGTTCTGCGCGGCCTCGGCGCTTCGCCGCGAATCGACATCGACGCTGAGGACACGCCCGCCGAGGGAGCGCGCGGCATCGGCGAGCCACAGCGTCGAGTAGCCGTTGGAGGTGCCCAGCTCCAGCACCGCCCGGGCGCCGCTCGTGCGCACGAGCACGGCCAACAGCCGGGCGGTGTCGGGCTCGACGTTGCGCAGCCGCTCCAGGCGGTCAGCCCTGCCGGCGTCGTGCTCGACGCCGTGGCGGTGCAGCTCGTCGAGCAAAGCGCTCAGGCCGTCGTGCATGGCATCCTCCTCGAGATCCGGCCACCATAGCCTGCGCCGCGTTGCGCTGGTCGCCGCGCAGCGGCTGAGGCTGTGTCCTAGACGCGACTCGAGCGGCTTGCGCCGCCGTCGCTGACGACGGTGCGATCGCGACCGAGGCGCTTGGCGCGGTAGAGAGCCCCGTCGGCCAGTTCGAGCAGGTGAGCGGGCGACTCGTCCGCGGGCGAGACCGTGGCGACGCCGGCCGAGCATGACAGCGTGGCGTGCGTGACCGGGACGTGCGCGATCGCGTCGCGGATACGCTCGGCGATGTCGTAGGCCGCCTCGGTGTCGGCATCCGGCAGCAGGACCGCGAACTCCTCGCCGCCCACGCGCGCGACGGTGTCGTGCTCGCGAATCGTCGCGCGCAGCGCGTCGGCCACGCCGAGCAGGACCTGATCGCCGTAGGGGTGCCCGTGCGCATCGTTGATCGCCTTGAAGTGGTCGACGTCGAGCATGATGATCGACACGTCGGTGCCGGCGCGCTGCGCGCGGCTGAACTCCGCCGCACAGCCGCGATAGAAGGCGCGCTGGTTGGCCAGCCCGGTGAGGGGGTCCTCGGCGGCCTGGCGTTCCAGCCGCTCGACCAGGCGGGCATTGGACAGCGCAATCGCCGCGTGCCCGGCGTACGCGGACAGCGAGGCGGTGTCGCCGGGCAGGAACACGGTGGAGCCATGCGAAAGCGCGGCGAGCACGCCGAGCAGGCTGTCGCGAAATACGAGCGGCGCCGCGCACATCGAGCCGAGCGGCACGCCCTCCTCGCGCGGCAGTTCCGCCAGGAGTGCGTCAGTGGCCAGATCGTCGATCACGATGGTGCCGCGCTCGAGCAGCGTGTTGCTGTGCTCGGCGGCCCATGACTCGAGCGCCGCCAGCGAGGGGGTCGGGATCCCCGAGTGGCGGTCTGCACGCATCGTGGCGCCGTCGGCGAGCAGCAGCGCGAACTCCTTGCCGCCGACCGCGCTCTGCGCCTTGCCGGTGATCTGGTCGAGCACCTCGTCCAGGCGCAGATCCGAAGACAGGTCCTCGAGCGAGGATTGCAGGCGCTCGGCCGCGTCGTCCTGCTCGCGCACGCGTAGCTCGAGCACGCGCAGCCGGCGATGCATGAACGTCATCGCGCGCACCGCGATCCCGAGCTCTCCAGCGACGAGGATGCCGGCTGCCGCGGGAACGAGCGCCGGCTCAACGAGCGCGCCTGCGCCCGCGAGCACCGCGGCGCCTGCGGCGAGCGTGGAGGCGGCGCGCGTGAGGCCGTGCGTGCCGGTGATCCAACGGACGTCGAATTCGCAACACGGACCACCGCGAGCGCCGCAGACAGGGTGCGCGACGTGCGCCGGCGGCAACCCGAACAGCTGGGGGACCGTCGTCAGCAATCCTTTCGTGTACGCGCAGTCGTAGCGGTGATAACCGACGCCGGCGAGATCCGTGTAGCGAATGCGGACGCTGCGCGCGCCGCGCTCGGTCACGACGAGCTGGTGCGCCCAGTTGAACTTGGCGTTGGCGCGCACGACGTTGCCGTAGACGAACCCGGGCGTGCCGAGTGCTCGCAGGGCTCGCTTGAGACCCATTGCGACCGACAGGTCGAGCACCGACTTGCCAACGTGCTCGGCGACCTCGGGGTCGTCCAGGACCTCTTCGGCCGCGCGCCACAACGCGAGCTTGGTGTCGTAGGAGAACCAGTGGTTCTCGTCGCGCAGACTCTTCTCAGCACCCGTCAGGCCGGCGCGGGCGAGCAGGTCTTTGGCGGCCTGCCCGCCGGCTTCGCGTTCGACGTAGGCGAGGATCAGGCGCGATGTCAGCCCGGAACAGGCATGCTCACGCCGCCACGCCGATGTGACCTCGCCCGCGGGCGTGTCCGCGGCCTCGATTCCGTCCCGTCGGGACATTCTCCTTCCTTATCGACCGTAAGGCGGATCGAGTCAAATGCGCCACGCACGGTCAAACTCCTAGACAACCCTGACGGCGTTGTGGCTGCGGGCAAGCAGGCTGAGCGTACGGGCAGTCGTCATCGCGAGCGCCATCAGTATGAGCCCGTTGGTGAGCGCGTCGGCGGTGATCTGGTGGGCGAGCATCCAGCTGTCGAGGCTGGACGAGAACCAGTGTCCCGAGCCGTAGATGAACGCCAGGCGAGTGGCTACCACCGCGATCCAGATGAGCGCGTAGCCGATGCCGGCGCGCGTGAACACCCCGCCGCTGCCCGGATCGTGCTCGACGCGCATGAGGCTGGCGGCGAGAAGGCCGAGCAGGGCGCCTGCCCCCGCGCCTGCGAGCTCGAGTGCAAGACCATCGCCGCTGGTGGCGAAAGCGGTCAAGTAGGTCGCGCCGGCGGCGCCGGCGACGAGCAGAGGCCGCCTCAGCCGGCGCGTGGTGACAGCACGGCGGCCGAGGTCTGAGATGAGCACGCCGATCAGAATCGCGGCGCTGAGGATGATGGCACTGGTCGGCATTTGGACTCCTTGTTTTGTGGTTCGTCTTGTGCAGCACACGCTCGCAGCGGCGGGGTGCCGTGTCATCGGCGCGTGGGACGATCCGTGGGTGGATCTTCGCTCCCGTCTCCACCCCGCTCTCCACCCGCGCGCGATGCCCGTCTCGGCCCGGGTGCTCGTGCTCGCCCGGCTGGTTGGGCTGGGCCTCGTCGACGTCGAGGTCGCGCTTGGCGGATCCCACGCCGGCCCCGATGCGCTGCTGGCTGTCCTCGCGGTGATCGCGAACGTGGCGACGCTCGTGTGGGTGTTCGAGCGTCCGCGCGGCGTCTGGTCGCGGGCGGGCGCCCTCGGCGCAATGGGGTTCGCTGGTGGCCTACTGGGGGCGCTCCAGCACGGCAGCCCGGCGCTCGCTTTCCCGGGGGTCGCCGCTGCCGCCGCGGTCGCCGATTGCTCAGCGCTCGACGCGCTGGCGATTCTCGCGCTCGCGCTGGTGGCGCTCGAGGCAGGGGTCCTGTGGGCGAGCCTAGGCGCGAGCGCAGCGGTCGGCTACCCGACGATCCTGATCGGAGCGGCGCTCGTCGGGCTGACCCGGCGTCAATACGTCGCACAGGGCCGCGCCGCCGAGGCGCTGGTCGAGCAGACGGGGCGCACCGAGTCCGCGACTCGACGTGCCGCGGCACTCGATGAGCGCACGCGCATCGCCCGCGAGATACACGACGTACTCGCTCACGCTCTCGGCGGCCTGGCGGTGCAGCTCGAAGCGACTGAGCTGCTGCTCGCCGAGCGGGGCGACGTCGAGGGCGCGCTCGATCGGATCCGCGGCTGCCAGCGGACAGCGCGCGAGGGACTCGAGGAGGCGCGCCGCGCGGTCGCAGCGCTTCGCAGCGACACGCCACCGCTGATCGAGAGCCTGACCAAACTCCTCGACGCGCACCACCGGCAGGGCGCTCAGGGCGAGCTCCTCGTCGAGGGCACCCAGCGGGAGCTCTCGCCGGAGGTCACACTCGCGCTGATGCGCACCGCCCAGGAGGCGCTGACGAACGCCCGCCGCCACGCACCCGGCTCGGCGGTGCAGGTGCGCCTGGTCTACGAAGCGGCAAGTACGAGCGTGACCGTCACGAACGACGCGGTGCTGCGTTCGCCGGCGGCGGTGAGCGCGGAGCCCACCGGAGGCTACGGTCTTACGGGCATGCGCGAGCGCCTCGAGCTCGCCGGCGGGCGCCTGGCGGCAGGGCCGGGTCCGGACGGCTGGACGGTGCACGCGGAGGTCCCCACGTGAACCCGGCGCTGCGGGTGCTCGTCGTCGACGATCAGAAGATCGTACGTGAGGGGCTCGCGACCATCCTCGACCTGCTCGACGAGGTGAGCGTCGTCGGCGCGGCGGGCAACGGTGCGCAGGCGCTCGAGCTCGTCGCGCGCCACCGGCCGGACGTCGTGCTGATGGACCTGCACATGCCGGTGCTCGACGGGGTGGCGGCGACGCGACGGATCGTCGCGGAGCACCCATCGACCGCGGTGTTGATCCTGACCACCTACGGCGAGGACGAGGACGCGCTGGAGGCGCTGCGTGCCGGGGCCCGCGGCGTCCTGACGAAGGACGCCGGACGCGAGGAGATCTCGCGCGCTCTGCACCAGGCCGCGGCGGGTCACATGACGCTCGCCGCCCCGCTCCAGGCCCGTCTGATCGCCGCGGCGTCGCCACCAACCGCGCCCGCGAGGACCGAGCTCCCCGATGGTCTGACCGCACGCGAGGCGGAGGTGCTCGGCCTGATCGGTGCTGGGTTCACCAATCGCGAGATCGCGGAGCGACTGGTCGTCTCGGAGGCAACCGTGAAGACGCACATCAACCACCTGTTCTCGAAGATCGATGCCCGTGATCGCGCGGCGGCTATCAACTACGCCGCCCGTCACGGCCTGGTGGCGTCCTAGGACCAGCCACCGCAAGCTCGCGACGGTCGTGCTCAGGAGGCGAGCGCGGCGGCCATCTCCTCGAACGCCCGCACGTATGCGTCGACGGCCTCGTCGGTGTGGGTCACCGACAGCGTCCACTCCTCCTCGCGTCCGGGGGTCATGTAGATGCCGCGGTTCATGTTCCACAGCCAGGCGAGCTCCGTGACGGCGATGTCCTGATTGGCCTTGAAGCTTTCGTAGTCGACGACCGGCGTGGTTGAGAAGGTCACGCAGCCCTTGGAGGCGATGCCGACCGCGTAACCGGGGAGGCGGTGGCGCTCGATCACTGCTTCGCAGCCGGCGAGGATGCGCTCGTTGAGCGCATCCAGATGCTCGTAGGCCGCGGGTGTCAGCACCTCCTGCAGGCTCGCGCGCGCGGCGGCCATCGTCAGCGGATTGCCGTTGTAGGTGCCGACCTGGTAGACGCTGCCGTCCTCGACGACGCTCATCGCGCGCTCGGTGCCACCGATCGCGCCAGCCGGGAGGCCGCCGCCGAGCGTCTTGGCCAGCGTCACCATGTCGGGCTGCACACCGAATCGCTCGGTCGCGCCCCCCGCGGCGATCGCCAGGCCGGTCTTGACCTCGTCGAAGATCAGCACGATGTCGTGGCGCTCGGTGATCTCGCGGACCTGCTGCAGGTAGCCGTCCTGCGCCAGCACCACGCCGAGGTTCATCATCGCGGCCTCCATGATCACGCAGGCGGGCTTGCGGTCTTCGCGCTCCAGGCGCTCGATGCGCCGCTCCATCGCCTCGGCGTCGTTGAAGGGCACGGCGACGGTCAGCTCGCTGACCGCGTGCGGAATGCCCGCGCCGTAGGGAAGCGAGGCGAGGTTGTCGCGATCGCCGATGTCCTCGTAGGGGACGCCGATCGAGACCATCACCGCGTCGTGGTGGCCGTGGTAGGAGCCGAAGATCTTCACGATCGTCTCGCGACCGGTGAGGGCACGGGCGATGCGGATCGCGTCCATCGTCGCCTCGGAGCCCGAGTTGACGAAGCGCCAGCGCTCGAGGCCGAAGCGCTGGGCGAGCTCCTCGGCGACGATCACGGTGTCCTCGGTGACGGCGGCGAAGTGCGTGCCGAGCGCAACGCGCTCGCGTACGGCTTTGACGATCGCTGGGTGCGCGTGGCCCTGCACCATCGAGCCGAAGCCGTTGTGGAAGTCCCAGTAGCTGTTGCCGTCGATGTCGGTTACGCGCGCGCCCTCGCCCGAGGACAGGTAGATCGGCCACGGGTCCCGCAGTTGGTAGGAGGAGGCGACGCCCCCGCTCAGCGACTCACAAGCACGCTCATACATCTTCGCCGAGGCGACGGTGCGCGCGTTGAGCGCCTCCAGCTCGCGGCTCGTGAGCTCCTCCACGCGAGCGGCGTCGATCTCGATCGGTGTCGTGGTGGGCATCGGCGTAGAGACTAGCCGCGGCTCGAACCGAGCGCGTACGCTGGGATGTCGTGTAGGAGCGTTGCCTCCACGTCGGCGAGGTAGGCGCGCGTGCGCGCGGCTGTTGCGAGCGCGTCTGGCACCTGCGTGCGCAGCTCGGCGAGACCCAGGTAGGAGGTGTATGCGAGCAGCGCGCGGTGGCGCGCGGTGGCGGGGGTGTGCCCGAGCTCGCGGAAGATGGCGCGCAGCAGATCGAGTCTTCCCTCCGCGGCGCGTGCGAGCGCGCGTGCGACGTCTGGGTCGCCGTCGGCGGCCATCAGCTTGACGACGATCGTGGGCTCCATCTCCACTGCGGCGTGGTGCAGCAGCGCATGCAGGCGCGCGCGGGGGTCGCCGATGGCGTCAAAGCGCGCCGCGAGATCCGTTACCGACTGCTGCTCCCACAGCGCGAGCGCGGCGCGCAGGAGCGCTCGACGGTCGGCGAAGTGGTGATAGAAGCCGCCCTTGCTGACGCCCAGGCGACGCGCGACGGACTCCACCGCGAGGTCGCTGACGCCGGCGCTCTCGATCTCGTCGAGCGCCGCCTGTGTCCACTGCTGGGGCGTGGTTTCCGTTGGGCGGCCGGCTCGTCTCACACGGCCAGGGTGACAGGTGCTCCAGGCTCCAGCCACCTGACGCGCGCCGCGAAATCGCCTGGTGCGGCGGCGAACGCGCGTTCGGCGGCGGGGCGTTGCTGGCGGAAGTGCTTCCAGCCCTCGTAGTGGATCGGGATCACCGTCTGCGCTCCCAGCAGACCGCAGAGCTCGGCGGCGTCCCGTGCGCTCATGGTGTAGCGCACCGGACCGGATACGGGAAAGCGCACCGCGCCGATGTGCACGACCGCGGTGCCGACCCGCAGCCTGTGCGCGACCTCACGCACTCCGTCATACAGGACGGTGTCCCCGGAGATCCACAGGACGCCATGCTGCTGGCCCTCCCATCGAAGCGCGAACCCGGTCACCTCGCCGACGATCGGACGGCTCAACGGCGGCCCGTGCCGGCACGGGGTGGCGGTGATCTCGATCGGCGTGCGCCCGTCATGCTCGAGTGTGGTGCTCGCCCACGCGCCAAGCCCGCGTGCGTTGGCGCCCAGGCGGCGTGCCCCTGCCTCGGTCGTGATCACCGCGCCGGCCGACGGCAGCAGTGCGCGCCCGGCGGCGTCGAGGTTGTCGTCGTGATGGTCGTGGCTCAGCAGCACCGCGTCCACGGGCCCGATCGCATCTGCCGCGATCGCGGGACCGGTCAGCTTCCGCGACATGGTTCCCCAGCCGAAGAAGTAGCGCCCGCCGGGCGGGTCGAACGTCGGGTCGGTGAGCAGCCGCCACCCGCCGACCTCGATCAGAACGGTCGGACCGCCGATGTGGGTGATGTTGACATCCGTCATGACAGAGCCCCCTCGCTCGGGTGATCGACGCACCGGCTGACCGATTGTATACTGATACGTATGAAATCCGTCGATGAGCACCAGACGCCCGACGTGCAGCGTCTGGGAGGACTCGAGTGGGCGCGGCGGACCAACGGCAGTCTCACCTCCGCCGAGCGGCGACGGCTGGTCGCGGCGACGGCCCTCGGACAGTGGGAGAACATCCTCGGGCGGGCAAAGCTCGCACTCGGACGAATCCCCGCGGCGGCCTCTCGCATCGACGTGAAGACGTTCAAGGTCCCCGACACCAGCTTTGCCCGTGAGGCCGAGCAGGCCTGCCAGGAGCTGCCGGCCGGGCTCGCCGGGCACTCCCACAGGACGTGGCTGTTCGGGCGTGCGCTCGCGGCTCTCGACGGCTGCGAGCTGGACGACGAGCTGTTCTACTGCGGCTCGCTCGTGCACGACCACGGCATCGCGCAACCCACCCCCGGCCGGGACTTCACGCTCGCGAGCGCCGACCGACTGCTGGCGTGCGCGAGCGCCGCAGATGTCGCCGGCGAGCGTGCGGAAGTCCTCGCGGACGCGATCTGCGTGCACACCACAGCGGGAGTGAAGATCGAGCGTGACGGCGCGCTCGGCTGCTACCTGCAATGGGGCGCGATGGTCGACGGCGCCGGGTTGCGCCTGTGGGATATCGCGCCCGCAAACCGCGAAGAGGTCCTGCGGCGCCACCCCCGCGTCGACTTCAAGCGCGAGCTGATCGAGATGATCCGAGCCGAGGCCAATGCCGTACCCGACGGACGGTTCGGCCTGCTGATCCGCTGCGGCCTGCCCCTGGCGGTGCGGATGACGCCGCTGGAGGGGTGACGTCCTCGAAGACCACCTCGACGAAAGGAGCCGATCGATGCAGGTGTCCGCAGATGCCGTGCTGGAAGACGACGAAGGCCGCCCCGTCCTGCGGTTCGAGCGTGTCTTGCGCCATCCCACCGAGCGGGTATGGGCCGCGCTGACCGACCTGGACGAGCTGCGGCGCTGGCATCCCTCGCCGTTCGAGCTGGATGGTCGCGTCGGCGGGACGGTCAACTTCCTTGCGCCCGAGGGCAAGGCGTTCGGCAGCGGTCGGGTGACGGCCTACGAGCCCCCGCGCCTGCTCGCCTACAGCTGGGGCGAGGACCACCTCCGCTGGGAGATCGAGCCCGAGAGCGACGACACACGCATCGTACTGACACACACGTTCGACGACCGCCAGAAGGCGGCGCGCGACGCGGCCGGGTGGGACCTGTGTCTCACCGCGCTGGCGAGCTCGCTGTCAGGCGAGGACGTGCCGCCGCCGACCGGGGAGTTCGCGATCCCGGCAGGGTGGAACGAGCTCAACCGAGCTTATGAGGAGCGCTTCGGGATCGCTCCCGAGGAAGCCACTCCGCCGCCCAAGGCGGCACGGTCCTGAGTCACAAACGACAGCGCCGGTCACAAGCAGGTCGGCCAGCCCGTATACCCATGTGAATGTCAATCGAGCCGAGTGACGAGGAGCTGCTGGCGGGTGGGCATGCCGAGGATTTCGGGGCGCTGTACGAACGGACTTATCCGCTGATTCGCGCCTATCTGCGCCGGCGTGCGGGAGCACGACCGGATCTGGTGCTCGATCTCCTCGCGGAGACGTTCGCGCGGGCGCTCGAGCGTCGCGAGCAGTTCGATCCTCAGAGAGGGTCTGCTGTCGCGTGGCTGCTGGGCATCGCGAAGCATCTGTTGTTGGACTCGATGCGTCGTGGTCGGGTGGCCGATGAGTCGCGTCGGCGTCTTGGCATGGAGCGGATCCAGGTGGAGGACGATCAGCTCGAGCTGATCGAGCGCGAAAGTGACTCGGAGTTGCAGCGAGCGCTCAACAGGCTTCCCGGCGAGCAGCGAGAGGCGGTCGAACGGCGCGTGCTTCAAGAGGATGCCTATGCCGCCATAGCCGAGCAGGTGGGCTGCTCAGAGCAGGTCGTGCGCAAGCGTGTGTCGCGTGGACTGTCCGCGCTACGGCGAACCAGCGAGGAGACACCATGACGAGGGACCCGTACAGCATCCTCGGCGCACAGCTCACGGCTGCGGCGGAACGGCAGGAGGCGCGCGGGGGGTTGACGAGCCGGGCCCGAGCCTGGCGCCCACGGCGCGTAAACGCGCCCCTGGTCGCAGCGGTCGTCGTGCTCGCGGGCGGGGCGATCGCAGCCGCGGCGACAGGGGTCTTGACAGGCAGCCCGGTTTCGAACCCCGCGGGACCGCCCGTTCCGCAAGCCGGCTACGGCGTGCCCGAGGCCGGCGGCTCGGACCTGTTGGCGCTACGCGTTGCCGACCCGGAAGGCGGACTGCCCTGGGGAATGCGGATCGTGCACACGACCCGGGGATTGGTCTGTGTGCAGGTGGGCCGCGTCTATCGCGAACAGCTCGGCCAACTCGGCGTCGACGGCGTGTTCCACGATGATGGCCGCTTCCACCGCCTCGGATCGAACGTGCTCTACGGGACTTCAGAAGCGATCATTCAGTGCGTGCTGCCGTCGCAGTCGTTCTCATACGAAGACGCGAGCGCGGACCGCAGCGGCGATCCGGTCCCGACCGAGGGCGTCAGGCCACCGGCGCGCGAGCTGCGCTCGATCTCCTTCGGGCTTCTCGGCTCCCACGCAGCCAGCGTCACCTACAGGACGAGGTCCGGACTCAGGACCGAGCCGGTGAGCCGGGGAACTGGCGCCTACCTGATCGTCGAGCCGGTCGCGCAGGCCGGCCGCCAGTTCGAGCCCGGAGGCGCCGTCCTCGTACCCGTGTCCCAGCACGCCGCCATCCCGCCGGCGCTCGATCTGAGGCTCGGTGTTGAGGGGAACCCCGTCAGTGCGATCACCTACCGACTCGGATCGCTCACGTGCACGACGGGCTTCGGCGCGCCCGTCAGCACTCCCTGTCCTACCTCGCGCCGTACCGTCCCCTTCTCGCGGAAGGCCGCCCACTACCTGAATGAGCCACTTCACCTCACGCTCGTCAAGGACACACCCGCCGTTTGCCGCGCAGCCTTCCTCAACGACCCCTGCTACCGAGTCCTGCTGCAGTTCAAGGCGCCGTACGCCGTCACGAATGCAGCGAGCGAATACACCGTCGAAGCACGGGCAAACTGCCCAAATGCGCCCGTGTCGGGCTGGTCGATCGAACGCGACATCAAACGCGGACAAACCGTGAAGGAGCTGTCCACCTCGTCGTTCAGCCCAAGCGCCTGCGCAGCCACCGAGACTCTGCAGGTGCATTACCAGCCCGCCTGGCTCGCCGAACCCCAGTCGACCCTGCGACCAAGCATCGTCGGCACCGCGCGCCTTGGCGGGGCGTCCCGCTGAGGTGAGTGCTGGGAACGAAACCTGCACCGGCATTCGCACCCGCTCTCGGCACCGCAGCACACGGGAGCAACGCAGTTGGTTCATGCGATGCGTTCGGACACCCACGCGATGATTGCCTCGTGCTCGGATGGCGGACGGGCGCAGCTCACGCGATGTAGACCAGGTACGATGCCCGGGCCTCATCAGTCGATAAGTCCGGAGGGCAGGGATGGGAAGCAGGCGCAAGCGGATGGCGGTGCGGTATGCCCGGCGAGCGAAGATTTCGGGCGAGGAGGCCGTGACGATCTCGTTTGGGTTCAGTTCGATCGCGATCGCGATCATCGCTGGGGTACTGGAGGAGCTGCCGTATGTAGGACTCCTGTTCGCGCTGCTGTTCTTCCACTTTCACAGGACCGTGCTCGTGACCGATCAGCACGTGTATGTGTATCGCGACCTTCCATTCCATCAGCCGGGTGCGCAACTCGGGCAGTATCCGCTCGGTTTGGACACGGTCACGCGCATCCGCGGGAAGCTCACGTTCTCCGACGGTCAAGTCGTGTGGCACAGTCCACTGTTCGCCTGGCGGGTAAGGCAAGTAGCGGAGGCCGTGCAGGGCGGCGGCGGCGGGGCCTCGGCGTAGTCAACGCCCCCACGAACCCCGATTAAGCTGAGTGAAAGCCAGACGCATCGACACGGCCGATCGCCTGAGGGCTCTGGAACCATACTGAGCCGTCCGGTCCCAAAAGCACCGATTCCGAGGGGCCGTCATTTGCGGGAGCGGTAAACCAGGAAAACGTCGCTGGCGCCGCTTGTGCGGTAGCTGTCCACAACGACAGACGCACCACGGCACCGACCACCATAGTCCACATAAGAAAAGGGATCGGAGAAGTCCGAAGGCGGGCGCGTATCCAACGCACGACTTGACGATGGACCATCGTTCCCTCCCTTGCTATGGAGACGTCGACGTTCGTGACATCAGCATTAGGACATGCGTCTGCGGCCAAAGTTGCGGTTGATCGGTAAGTTCGTTCAATCAGGCGATGTGACGTCCAAGCAGTGGGGGACCTGCTCGCCGGCCAGGGCGTGCACGGTGCAGCGTTGCTCCAGCGCGTTCGGCCAGAGCTCACGACTGGCCTTCCAGATTCCTGCACCGGCTCGCCAGCCCCGCCACCACACCGAGGACAGCCAGACCAAAGCGCCGCACGGCGCTCGAGGAGCGCCTGCGACGGATGCGCGACCTGTACGAACTCGGCGACCTGCATCGCGCGGAGTACGCTTCCGCAGCAAGGATCTCGGCAGCTTCGGACTACGTAATACATCGACTACAATGTAAGGCCATGAGCAGAAAGTCTGCGCCGTTCAGCCTGCGCCTGTCGGAGGACACCGATCGGCTCGTCACAGCGGAGGCGAAACGCACGAAACGCAGCAAGGGCAGCGTGGTCGAGACGCTGGCGGAGGAGGCGCTCAAGGCCAGGCTAGTTCCCGGCGTAGCATTTCGTGGCGACGACTATGGCCGTCGCGCCTGGTTGATCGGCACGAGTCTGGACGTATGGCAGGTGATCGAGGCGTACAAGGACTTCGGCGAGGATTTCGACCGGGCGACTGGGGAGACCGACCTCACTCAGCGTGAGCTGCATACCGCGCTCATCTACTATCAACGCTTCCCGCAGGAGATCGACGACTTCATCGCGCTGGACCGGCGACCGCTCGCGGAGCTGCGTGCAGAGTATCCGCATGCCGATGTCATCCCGGTCGAGCTCGACTGAACGACACATTGCGGCTGCTCCTAGACGCGCACGTGTCAGGCCGCCGGATCGGCGCGGCCCTGAGAGAGCTCGAGCATGATGTGCTCGCAGTCGATGAGGCGCGCGATCTCGACGGATGCCCGGATGAGGAGCTGCTTGAGCTCGCTAGCATCCAGGAACGCATTCTCGTGACGTTCGACGTCGCTGACTTCCCGCGCATCTGTCGTGAGTGGCTGGAGGCCGGAAAGTCCCACTATGGCTGCGCCGTGATAGTGGGGATTCGGCACCACGAGTTTGGGGATATCGTGCGCGCACTGGAAGCTACATTCAAGATACGACCGGATGCATCTGATTGGCGCGACTATATGGCCTTCCTGTCGAGGCTGCGGTGAATCCTGATGCGCCGCCGATATGTCAGCAGCGACCCGGATCTGCCCGACCACGATCTCATCCTGGAGATGTCCGGCGGGCTGAGCGGCCTCGCTTGCCATGTGCGACACTATGTCCACTGCGGCATGAATCTCGTGATCGCTGGTCAGCTCGACGACGGCGTGAGTCCGATCGCCAACGCCACCTCGATCGCCCGCGAAGTTGCGACGGTCGTGGCGCCACCGGGGCAGGAGTTCACGATGATCGCCTACGCCCCCCGGACCCCTCTCAGCGTTGAGCCCCATTTCCACGAGGTGACATTCGAGGTCGGCGGACGTTTGAAGCGACCCTCAGCCGAGATGTTTGAGGGCGACGAAGCCGCGCTCTCGCGCTTTCGGCCTCTCGATCTCTCAGCCGTCGAGGCAATGGTGGGGAGGCCCGTGCTCGTTTTCCCCTACGGCTTCTACACGAGGACGCTGGCAGAAGCAACCAATGGCCAGCCCGCCAAGCGGCTGCTCGACCTCCTGATCGAGGTGGGACTCGCCTGCCCCACCCATGGGCCGTCTCCATACGGAGAATACTGCGGCGCCGACCCACGTTGCGAGCAGGAGCGCAACCGACGTGTACGTATGTGGCGAACACCATATGAACCTCGGCGACGCTCCACCGACGGTGTCTACACGGGCAGCAGGACCGACCGTTGGGCACGAGTTGAGTTCGCGTTGGACGGCAGTCGCCAGCAGATCTCCGTCTTCGGTCTAGCTGGGCCCGCGGTGGCCTGGGGCTATGGAGGAGCGGGGCCGCAAGAGTGTGCTACCTCAATTCTGGCCGATTATCTCGGATTCCTGCCACGACCAGAGCTGAGTGCACGCTTCAAGACGGAGGTCATTGCGAATCTACCCGTTGACGCATGCACGCTTCCGGTCTCAGAGCTAAATACATGGTTCGATCACGCAAACCCGGCATGGAAACGCGGACTGGTCGTAGTAGCTGGCCCTGCGAGCCTCGACTGGCCCGCAGGTACAGCGAACGGAATCGCTACGTGGATCACCCAAGGGTTGCTAGACGCAGAGTTCGATGTGTACGAGCCCGGACGCAACGGGGAGTCTCCTCCATGGAAGAAGACCGACCACAGTCTTCACGGCATGTTGCATGCGAGCCTCTTGTCGGCCCTGGACCAGGGCAGCATGCTTGTCGTTCCCTACGATGGCGAGGCGATCTTGCAGGACGTCGAGTCAGCCGCCGCCCTGCGGCCCTCGAACACCCAGATGTACCCGCCGTGATCGCCTATGACCGCGCCGAGGCGAGCGACTTCGCACGTCACGAGGAGTTCGGGGTCAATGTCGCGAGAGTCGGCACTGGCCTACCCCGCGATGTGGGAGCCGTCGTGGCAGCAGTGAACCGTGCACGCGCAGCATACGAGTGCCTGCAAGCCGCGGCGGCGGTGCCATCGTAGCCGTAGCCCTTATTCCTTCCCTCGACAAGCCGCGGCGAACAAGCCGGGGCGAGCGGGGTGACAAAAGCGGGAGCGACGGGGGTCGGACGCGCGTTTGTTGCCTCGGGGATTGAGATCCGGCTATAGCCGTCCGGCGCCTCGCCGGACCAGGCGCCTGTTGCTTAGCGACGCGCCGTGACTGGAGCGTCGGCGCTACTGATCTGCCAGCGAACACCAGGCCCGAACTCAAGGACGACACCTGCGGGGCTGATCAGCTCCCAATAAGGCGGGTCGTCCTCTGCTTCGACCGCGGCCGGCTTGATGTCCAGAAGCGAGCCGTCCGAAAGAGCACAGCGCAGCTCGCCAGACTCCTCGTCAATGCTGGCATCCTCGATCGAGCGCCCGACTAGCTGCGCCGGATCGGTCGGGGACCACTCGGCGTCCTGGGTAGCAAGGCGCCAGATGGCACCGAGGGAGTCGCGAACCTCAACGTGGAGGACATCCGGGTAGGCGATGCGGGCGTCGACGATCGATCCCCGCATAGAGCGCAGGACGGTCGTGGGAGAGGCATCTAGGGCTACGACGGTCGCCATGAGTCCTTCCATTCTCGCAGCCACGCCAGAAGGTCTCCATAGCTCATATCCTCGCCGCCGCTCGACTCCTTCTCGGCGTGCAACGCGGCGCTCGCCTCAAAGCGCTCAGCAGCAGTCAGTCCGGCCGCCTTGCACGCCTGCCTGAACTGCTTGATGTCACGCTTCCGGGTCACGAATGCGGGCGAGTCTAGCCTCCGTGCCAGCGTCAATCACAGACGGCCGGCACCGGCACGGCTCAGCGAGTCGGAGGTCGCACTGCAGCGAGTCAACAGGTTTGTCCGATCTGGCTAGAGACGCAGCTCACGGCTTGACGCGACGATCACTCGCGTCGCTATCAACTGCAAAAGCGCTATATCTTCGTGCAGCAACCTTGCTTCCGGGGAGTTCGGCAACAAAAGCTCTACCTCGCCCTGCCCCGCGGCGTCCTTGGTGTGCACGATCTTGCAACGAAGATCGTAAATGCGATTCGCGGCAGCGTCTCTCGGGTCGGTCGCCTGATCCTTGAGGGATATGGTGCACTTCGTCAAGGTGGAACGACGATCCGCAAAGAAGGTGGTCCGAGCTGGCGCCGCTTCGACGAACTCTGTTATTTCGTCAGCCCCGATACATGCCCGGATGGTTGCTTTCAGCTGCTCGCGCTCATTGCCTCCTGCACGACGCCCATCGCCAATTGCGGCACCGAGCAGTCGTCCTATGTCACGATCGCGATGAGGACTGAACCGCGGGTCCTTGACGATCAGCTCCAAACGGTGGCGTATTTCAGCTTCGGAGTAACGCGGGAAGTAAAACTCAACTGCTTGGTAGAAAGCCAAGAATTGAAGGAGTGGCATGCCGCGAGCCTCTCGCCCGTACATATAGAGGGCAATAGGCTCAGGGTCGTATGCGTTATGTGGAAAGGTGGGCGGCCCATCGGGCATGACTCGTCCGCCGAGCATCCGACGCAGCTGGCTCGGTGCTGGTACAAGTTGCAATGCGACTCCGTAGGCGAGATCTAGCTCAAACGTGAGTGACGCCCCAATCTCTTCGAGCAGGCGTCGAGCCTCGTCAGATGTCTCTGCCTCGAACCCGCTAAGCAATATTGCCGGTCGCGGCCGCATTGGAGACAACCGCCCAGAACGTGTCACCATCGAAAGCAGGGGACTGCATCGACCGATGGTAATTGCCTTACCAGGGTTATGTGGCTCACCCCGAAGCTCATATGACTTGTCTAGCGGCGGACGATCACCGAGTGGTCCGGCCATGCCTAGTGGGCGGACCAGCACCTCAATATCACCGCTCGTCGGCGCAAAGATGGCCGAATAGCCACTGACCGATCGATATTCCTCGAACTGCGTCTCCAGCAATTGCTCCGCGCGTTCGGTCGATCCGATCAGAACCCGAGCATCGCGACGACCCTCATCTTCACTGAAGCGGACTTCTAGGCTCGGACCCCCGACCACGGGGTCAAAATGTCGCGCCGTACTGAGCCCGCCTTCCGATGCTCGCTGCTCAATCTCCAGCAGCTTCGCCTCAAGGTCCTGCTCGACCGCAGACTCGCTCTCACGGTCAGTTCCCGGCTCGTCGGGCGAGTCTGTGATCTCGAGGTTGGAGTCCATTGCTTCAAGCCTTTCGGAATCCGCGCATCCTAACGGTCGTGCGACCTGTCCAACTGGGTGATGTAGAACAGGGCGCGGAATACCAGACCGACCAACGTCGGGGTGTTGGTCGTCGGCAAGACTGTCGCAGGCACTGATACGACACCTCGAGGCCCTTGAGATCCCCCGCAAGTTCTGCTCTGCTCTGCGCCAGCCAACAATCTAAGCGGCCGAGACGAGCGCTAGAGACGCCCGCCTCGGCCTGTGACGCCGAAGGATTTGGGCCTTCGATGCCACGACCGGAACCGTAGCTCCCCTGCGGTCTCGCGTCGCGCTCGTCTGCGCCCTTTCCTGCGGCGGAAAGGAGCCCCAATGAGCGCCAGATGCTGTGCCGTCGAAGAGATGACGCCCGCCGAGCGTGAGGACCAGCGCGACAAATTGATCCTGCACGTCCTGTGCGAGGAGCTTGTGCCATGGACCGTCGAGGAGGTCGGCCGCGAGCTGGACAGCCCCAACGACGTGATCGACGGCGTGGGCCGGCTCGCCCGTGCGGGTCTGGTGCATCGCCTCGGCGAGTTCGTGTTCCCCTCCCGAGCCGCGCGGCGGGCCGGTGAAATCGAGGTCGGCACGCTCTGAGTCAGCGATCTGTCAGTGCGCCGTCAGCGCTCACCCGTCAACTCCGCGCCCGAGCTTGGCCGCGCCCTGCAAGAACGGCGCGGCGAGCTACGGCTCAGCCGCGAGCGCGTCTCGCGCCTGACGGGCGTAGAGCCTGCCGTCCTTTCGGGCCTCGAAACAGGCGAAGGCACGATCTCCTTGCAGGTCGCTCTGCTGATCGTGCAGGCGCTCGGCTTGGACATCTCGGTCGAGCCAATCCGTACCCACGCGCCACAGGCGCGCGAGTACGACATGTTCCGGCTGCGTGCCGTGGAGGGATTGACGCTCGAAGAGATCGCCGTCCGGCACGGCCTGCACCGGGAGCGCGCGCGGCAGATCCTCCGCGCACACTTCCGGCTCGGAGAACCATGGGCCGCCAAAGCCAGGCGTAAAACGCGAGCGAAAGAACGGCGCCGTCGCGAGCAGTGAGCCCGTGCCCTGACCTCCGCCTCGTTTCCCTCCTCGCCCCCGTGTTCGTTTCCGTCCTCGCCCCCGTGTTCGCATGATGAAACGAGCACCGTCGCGGCAAGAAAAGCGCCGCAAATCACAGGAAAGCCATGTCGCTAGAAAACCCCGATAAGGGGGTCCAGGAAGGAAGTTCTGATGAAAAGTGAGGCGCTGCTGTAACCAAAAGCGGGGTTGAGGCACCTTCTTCCCTTGCCAAGGGTCTCTCACCGACGCCCCACACATTGACCGCACATGCACGAAGGACTGCCAGACCAACGCAGCAGCCGACTCGTCCTGCCAGGACGTTCAGGCCCACTCATCGCCCTGCACTGATCGATCACCCCGACGACCAAGGAGGCGCAGCAAATGCCCGCCGCAACGACTCCCCCGATCCAGCGCTCCTCGACTTCGCCAACTGGTTCGCCGACTGGTGGCTGCGCAGAGGAAGCGACCTCACCGATCTCTCCCGGCATGACTGACCGCAAGCTACGCGCCGTCGCCTACGTCCACGAGTCAACCGAGGAGCAAGGCCAAGGCTTCTCCCCCGACGCGCAGCGCGAGGGCATCCGCCGCTTCGCGCCCGAGAACAGTCTCGAACTGGTCGGCGAGTACTGCGACTTCCACTCTGGCTGGCGCAAGTCGGAGGCGCGCCCCGAGTTCCAGCGCCTGATGGCCGATGCAGCCGCGGGCAAGTTCGACGTCGTGCTCGTGTTTCACACCAGCCGCTTCGCCCGCAACCAAGTCGAGGCACGCCGCTACAAGCAGCTACTACGCGAGCGGCTTGGCATCCGTGTCGTGTCCGTCACCCAGCCGATGGGCGAAGACCACACCGACCCCTCGGCGTTCCTTGCAGAGTCAATCCACGAGATGTTCGACGAGTACTACTCCGTTTCGCTGTCCTTCTGGACTCGCAGCGGCTTGAAGGAGAAGGCTCGTCAGGGCCACCTCGTCGGGAGCCTGCCGTGGGGCTACGTCCGCGACCCCGACACCAAGCTCGCCATCCCTCACCCTGAGCGCGCACCGCTCGTGCTGGCGATGTTCGAGCGCTACGCGACCGGCCAGGAGTCCGACCGCACCCTCGCCGCGTGGCTGAACGCGAAGGGCGCACGCACCGCACGCGGGCGGCTGTTCAGCAAGGACACGGTGCGGGAGATGCTGTGCAACGCCGCCTACGCCGGATACGTCTCCGGGCTACGCGACAAGAGCCGGGCGATCAAAGGACTGCATGAGCCGATCGTCAGCGACGAGCTGTTCGACCGAGTGCAGGAAGTCCGCTCGTGGCGCACTCGCGTCGTCAAGCCCGGCCGACCCTCGGAGGAGTACCTGCTGCGCAAGCTGCTCTGCTGCGAGCGCTGCGGCGCCCGCATGCACGGCTGCCGCACCGGATGGGAGGGGATGCGTCGCTACCAATGCTCCACACGCCGCCACCACGGCGACTGCGAACAGAAGATGACCCCGGCGCAGCCGCTTGAGGAGCAACTGATCGACTGGCTACACGACTTCCAACCCGACCGCGCGCTGCGCCAGCTCGTGCTGGACACGATCCAAACACAATCCGGCACGCACCCCGGCGAGGACGCCGAGCGTCGCCGTGAGCTGACCGCCCAGCTTGAGCGGCTACGCGACCTCTACGTCATGGGCGACATGACCAAGCCCCAGTACGCGATGCGCCGCCAGATGATGGAGGAGGAGCTGCAACGCACCAAGCCGCCAACCGACCCCGACCTGGGCCGCGCGCAGACGATCCTCGAAGACTTCGCGCGCTTCTGGAACGCGGAGCCCGAGCCAGCCGAGCGGCGCAAGCTGATCCTCTCCCTGTTCGCGCAGGTCTGGGCCAAGGACAACCAGATCGTCGCTGTCAAACCCAACCCGGCGTTCGCCAGCTACTTCACCGCCGCGTCGGAGGTGCGGGCCACGCACCCAAAAGCCGACGCGGGGGATGAGGCAACAAATACGGGAGCGACGGGACTCGAACCCGCGACCTCTGCCGTGACAGGGCAGCGCTCTAACCTGCTGAGCTACGCCCCCGCGATGCGTGGAACGCCCGGCTGACGCTCCGTGCCCCACCAGTATGCCAAGCCTCACCGGCACGCCCGTCCTCCCCCGCATGCCGGACCCCCGCGCTCGGCTCCCAAAGCCCCGCTCTCGGGCCTCCGCGGCCTCTGGACTGGCCGCGCAGCCAAGTCTGTCGGCGTTTCGTCTACGCTTCCGGTGTGGCGCTTGTCGGCCCTCCCCCAATGCTGAACTCGAGGCCGCTGACGGTGATCCTCGAAGATCTCCGAGACGAGCGCTCGGCGACGGTGTCGTTCCCGCCCGGCGAAACTCGTCCATCGCTCGCGCGCACGCGCCGCTTCGCCAACGATCCCCTGCCGATGCTGCTGGAGGGGTACGAGCGCTTTGGGCCGGTGTTCACGCTGAGGATCTTCCACGCGAACGTCGTGTTCATGCTGGGGCCGGCCGCCAACCACTACATCACGGTCTCGCACGCATCAAACTTCACGTGGCGGGAATCGCACTTCCGCGATCTGATCGGCCTGATGGGCGACGGGCTGCTGACGATCGACGGCGAGTTCCACCGCCGCTCGCGCCTGATCATGCTGCCGGCGTTCCACCGCGAGCGCATCCTCGAGTCGGCCGACGCGGTGGTGGCGGAGACGACGCGCGCCGTGGAGGAGCTGCGCCCGGGCACGACCGTCGATCTGTACGCGTGGACGCGCCACCTGGCCGTGCGCGTGGCCATGCGCGCGCTGTTCGGCGTCGACCCCGACGGCGAGCAGGCTCGCTCGATCGACGCGGCCGGCCTGTTCGAGGAGGCGCTGTCGTTCTACTCGAGCGATTACTTCCTGCGCACCCTTCGCGGCCCGCGCTCGCCGTGGGCGCGCATGCAGCGGGCCGCTCGCAAGCTCGACACGCTGATCTACTCGGAGATCGCGCGGCGCCGCGCGACGGGAGAGCGCGGGCCGGACATCCTCAGCCTGCTGCTCGACGCCCAGGACGAGGACGGGAACACGCTCAACGACCTGCAGATCCGCGACGAGGTCATGACGCTGCTGTTCGCCGGCCACGACACCACCACCTCGACGGTGTCGTTCATGTTCTACGAGCTCGCCCGCCACCCCGAGATCCTCGCTCGGCTGCTCGACGAGCAGGACGCCCTGCTCGCCGACGGACGTCCGACGAGCGCCCAACTCGTCTCCGGCGAGCTGCCCGAGCTCGAGATGGTGCTGGAAGAGACGCTGCGCAAGTACCCACCCGCCTGGGTGGGGCCGCGACGCGCTGTGGAGGCGTTCGAGTTCGAGGGCCACACGGTGCCCGCGCGCGCGTTCGTCAACTACTGCTCGTGGGCCTCACACCATCTCCCCGACGTCTTCCCTGCGCCGGAGGAGTTCCGCCCGGAGCGCTTCGCTCCGGACGCCCCAGAGCTGGCGAAGGGCGCGTACGTGCCGTTCGGCGGTGGCTCGCGCACGTGCATAGGAATGCGCTTCGGCCAACTGGAGGTGCGCGCGATCGCGACGCTGATCCTCTCGCGCGCGACGCTGTCGCTGCCCGCGGACTTCCGTCTGGACATACGCCAGATGCCGACGATCAGCCCCAAGCAGGGCATGCCGATGCTCGTCCGTCCACGCACCGCCGTCGCCGCCGAGACGCTGCCCGCGGCCGCCTGAGCCCCCGTCCAGCGCGGCGATCGCGTAGCGCGACTGCCCGCGGCGCCACGCACGGCGCGCTCAGCGCAGGCTCGCGCTCATGCTCAGGCGGTAGCTGAGCGGGTGTTCGTCCGCGACGCTCGCGCCCACCCCTTCGACGTACACGTGCGGCTGCGAAAACAGCGTCAGCTGGAAGCCTTCGATGAGAAACCCCAAGGGGTGCGCGACCAGCTTTCCATCGCTCGCGCCGGCGAGCGCGTTGACCGTCGCGCCGACTCCGAACAGCGCGCCGCTGGCCTGCACTTCGACGTCTCCGCCTTCGCTTCGCAGCAGGCGCACGGCGAAGCCTTCCGGAAGCGCGGCCTTGACGTCGGCTTCGCTCGCGACCGCCTGCGCGCTGAGCCTACTTCCGTGCTTTTGCAGGCTGGCGTCGCTCACGTGCAGCGAGCCGAGCTTGACGCTGTGCGCACTCAGGTCCATGCTCGCCACCCCCCGTGCTTCCCAAAGCAGGCTCGCCACCTGCGCGGGGCTGAGCGCGAGGCTGCGCGCGCGCACGTGCACCGAGCCGATGTCCCCCCACAGCAGCTCCACCGCCGGCCACGCGCTGACGCTGACGCTGATCACGCTGCCGTAGCGCCCCACCCGCGAGGAGATCCTGCTGGCGGCCAAGCGCGGCAGCAGCACCTGGGCGAGCGCGAGCAGCAGCACCACCGCTCCCGCGAGGGAGCCGAGCACGAGCCACGCCCTCCTCGGGCTTGCGCCGCCGCGCCGCATCACCGCAGCTTCGCAGGGAACGCGGCGTGGCCGGACAGGTGCGCCGACCTCCAGTCCACGCCCGGCTCGCTAGCCTTGGGTTGCCAGGCAGGGGCGCGTAGCTCAGCTGGCCAGAGCACCTCGTTTACACCGAGGGGGTCGCCCGTTCGAGTCGGGCCGCGCCCATCCTTCGCATCCGATGACAGAAGACTCACCCATCCGCATCGCCGTCATAGGCTCCGGCCCCGCCGGCTTCTACGCCGCCGGCCACCTGCTGAAGGACTCGGCGGGTCGCTTCGAGGTGGACATGATCGAGCGCCTGCCCACGCCGTGGGGCCTCGTCCGCTCGGGTGTAGCGCCCGACCACCCGAAGATCAAGTCAGTCAGCCGCATCTACGAGAAGACGGCCGCGCACCCGCGCTTTCGCTACTACGGCAACGTCAACTTCGGCGAGCACGTCTCGCGCGAGGACCTGCTGGCGCACTACCACGCGGTCGTATACGCCACCGGCTCGCCGTCGGACCGCCCGCTCGGCATACCCGGCGAAGAGCTTCCCGGCTCGCATCCTGCGACGGAGTTCGTCGGCTGGTACAACGGCCACCCCGACCACACCGACCTCGAGTTCGACCTCACGGCCGCGATCGGTGGCCCCGGTGCCGAGCGCGCGGTGGTAATCGGAAACGGCAACGTGGCGCTGGACGTGGCGCGCATGCTGGTGCTCGCGCCGGAGGAGCTCGCGCCCACGGACACCGCCGACCATGCGCTGGAGGTGCTGGCGAGCAGCCGCGTGAACGAGGTGGTGATCGTCGGCCGGCGGGGACCCGCGCAGGCGGCCTTCACGAACCCCGAGCTGCTCGAGCTCGGCGAGCTGGCGGGCGCGGACGTGATCGTCGACGAGGCCGAGCTGAAGCGCGCCCTCGCGGTCCCCGATGCGGGCGCCGAGGAAGACATCACCAGCAGGCGCAACGTGGAGATCCTGCGCGACTACGCCTCGCGCACGCCCGCGGGCCACGACAAGCGCATCGTGCTGCGCTTCCTGCTCTCCCCCGCCGCGTTCCTGCCCGACGAGCACGGCCGGCTGGGTGCGGTCGAGCTGATCCGCAACGAGCTCGTGGCAGCCCCCGGCGGCGGCCTGCGCGCACAGGCGACCGACGAGCGCGAGACGATCCCCGCGGGCCTGGCGTTCCGCGCGATCGGCTACCGCGGCATGCCGCTGCCGGGCGTTCCCTTCGACGAGCGCTCCGCGGTGATCCTCAACCGCGGCGGGCGGGTGCTCGATCCCTCCAGCGGCGATCCCGTGCCTGGCGAGTACGTGGTGGGCTGGATCAAGCGCGGCCCGTCGGGCGTGATCGGCACGAACAAGAAGGACGCGCAGGAGACCGTCGACGCGCTGCTCGCCGACCTCGCGCCGTCGGAGAACGGCGCCGCGCCGGCGTCCGGCACGGGCTCCAGCGCACCTGACCCCGCCGCCGCCTCGACCAAATCCGGCTCCGCGCACATGCCCAGCGCGCCCGACGCCGAGGCCGTCGAGGCGCTGTTGCGCTCGCGCCAGCCCAATCTCGTCACGTACGCTGGCTGGGAGGCGATCGACCGTCACGAGCGCGCCCTCGGCGAGCCCGCCGGCCGCCCGCGCGTGAAGCTCACGCGCATGGACGATCTGCTGCGGGTGGCCGCCGCCGAACAGCCGTAGACTGTTCGCCCGCAGGGCCCCGTTAGCTCATCTGGTAGAGCGCCGGACTTTTAATCCGGTGGGGCGGGTTCGAGTCCCGCACGGGGCATTCGCGAAGATCCTGGAAATGGCTTGGTTTCGGGTTGAGGGCGACTGCTCCCTCTCGCATTTGGTCCCCAGTTGGTCCCGAGATTGCTTGCCGAACCTGCGCGACCCATGGCCGTGCGCGTCCCCGGTGACGGAAGACGCGCACAGGGAACAGCAACTACTAGGACATGGGTGATAGGACGTTCACCGACGAACGCACCTGGCCAGCGCCTCCGTTGAAGTCGAGCACCACGCGCCAGTGTGGTGCGTGCGGAACTTCGAGAGGATCGGAGAGCGAACTGCTTCGCCGCCGATGAACCGGTACGGACGACTATTCCGATACGCCTGGAAGTTCGGCTCGTCCAAGAGCCGCACGAAGAGGCGTGTGTCGACCACACGCGCGGTCGAGCAGGCAGAGTCGATCCTGGAGCTCAAGGAGTGGATGGGTCACGCCAACGTCCAGACGACGATGCGCTACCTGCACTACAAGTCCAAGGCCGGCGCCGCACAGCGGCTCGCTGCAGCCTTCGCCGACGAGGACACCGCTACGCAACTAACTCAACCCGCGACCACCTGAGTAGAGGCTCAGCCGTCAGAGTCCAGCAGGCGAAGCTCCGCGTAGGGCACCGTCACGATGTCCAGCGTGCGCCCGCCCTCATCCACGATCTCGACAAACCCCTCGCGCGGGAACGTCTCAACCAGCGTGCCGCTGGTTCCCGCAGGCCACCGTCCGATCTCCGCGGCCAGCTCGACTCTCGCCAACACGCTCTCGGCGGTAGGGATCGTTGGACTTTGGGTTCTCATGGGATTGATTGTCGCACTCGAAGGCCGATTGCTCAACGCAGCGGTCAAAGATCAACGTAGGCGGTGACCAAGCGCGGCGGATCATCCCCCACCACCAGCCAGGCGGTGAGGACATCGTGGCGCTGACCGTTCAGACCCTGTATCGGCATGACGACCGTGCAGCGCGAGCCGTACGGCGTGGGCACGACAGTTGACACGGGCGCGTCGCACACGCCCGCGAGGATCGCCTCCTGCAGGTAGCGCCAGTCTGCCGCTATGACCCCAAGCGCCGCCCGAAAGACCCGCGCCTTGTGACGCCCGTCCTCATGCGCCGGATTGAGCAGATAGCCCTCCAACTTCTGGCGTGGCACGATCGCTCGCTCCACGTCGGGAAGCGGTGAGCCAACGGCGAGCGGCACCGCGCGAGTATAGGAAGCCGTAGCTCAGAGACGATCGGCCGGGGCCCGTCTTCGTCCCGAACTTGGTCCCGAGATGAGCATTTCTGAGACGACCTCAGCGGCCACGATAGCCCCGCATTGGGGGTCGAGGGTCAGATAACCCCCGTTGGTCCCACTTTTAATCCGGTGGGGCGGGTTCGAGTCCCGCGCGGGGCATGCCGTTCACCCGACTGGTCGCGAGATTTCACGTCTGATATAAGGACGCGGAATTACTGGCTAGTCGGAATTTGGAGGCCACATGAGCAAGATCCTGTTCATCCCGTTCAGCGTGCTCAGCGGCCTGCTTGCAGGCATCATCGGCAAGAAGGCCTTCAAGGGCCTGTGGCACGTCGTCGATGACAAAGATGCCCCTGATCCCAAGCACCGCGACGTTGCGTGGCCAAAGCTGATCGCAGCCCTCCTACTCGAGGGCGCGATCTTTCGCGCCGTCCGCGGTCTCTGTGATCACGTCACTCGCCGGACGTTCAGCAAGCTGACCGGAACCTGGCCAGGCGAGGACCGCCCAGATCCGGCATAACGACGCACCCCAGCGAGCAACGCGTCGTCAGCGGCAGTCACCGAGAAGCCGCATCACCACCGCCGAGACCCCCGCGAGGCCACACTTTTTCACCGGCCAGCCACAGCCCGCTCGCCCCGAACGTGAACAGCAACGGCATCAGTCGGAGGTTGTCGCGGCCTTGAGCGTTGTTGAGGATGTTCAGGAGGGTGAGAACCGCGAGGCCGATCGTCACCGTGATCAGGCTCCAGCGGCGGGTGAGCAACGCCCCCGCAATCAGCCCGATCAGGGCGAGAGCGGTGAACAGCAGGTGCTGGAGACGACTGGTGTCCGTCTTGGGGTTCGTGCCGTAGCCGTTGCCGCCGCTCCATGGATAGCTCCACATGCGCCACGCCTTTTCCGCGAGCATGCCCGCGAACGCGAGCGGCCGTCTGAGCGCGTAGTGACGGATGTTTTCGAGATCCGCCTGCGTGATGGCGGCATTGGTCGCGAGCTTGGGATGACGGGAGGCGACGATCGCGAACATGTCAGCCGTGCCGCGCGAGACCAGGTGATCGCAGTCGGCCGGAAAGCGATGGCAGATGGCGCTCTTGAACTGCAGCACGTCGGGATACTGCTGGCCGTGGCCCGGCAGGTAGGTGCCCACGAAGAAGCTGTCCGCGCCACCATCGGTGATCGGGACGAAGCGTCCGTCGATTCCGGACGCGTAGATCACCCACGGCGTCAGCACAGCGACCGCGCACGCGAGGTACAGCGCACCCAGCAGCACGGCTCGTCTTCGCGAGGAGCGCCACAGCGCCCACGTGAGTGCAAGCGCAATCACGATCACGCCGGGGAAGAGGTCCTCGCGCACGAGGCATGCCAGACCCGCGAAGACGCCGGCGGCGACGACGGCCAGCGGTCGGCGAGTCCGTGCCCACGACGCTGCCGCGAACGTTGCGAGGATCATCAGGCCACCGAGCGGCTCAGACAGGTACGTGCGCGTGACGAGGATCAGCGGCACGTACAGCGCAGCGAGAGCTACAGCCGCAAGCGCCGCCCACGCTCCGGCCATGCTCCACGCGACCACCGCGATCAGCGTCAGCGTCGCGATCTCGATCGCCAGCTGGGCGTACTGCGCCGGGCCGTGGGAGCGTGCGACGACGGGCATCGCGCGATGCCCGTCCAGCCGCGTGGCGAGAGCGAACACGAACGGTGTTCCCGGCGCCCAGCGCAACGCGCGGTAGGGCGCGTGCTGGAGAATCGCGTTGGTGTTCGCGCCGTTGCCCTGCTCGTCACTGGAGACGCGCAGGTTTCCCCCGATCGCGCCAGCCCGCAGAACCGAGCCCACCACCACCAGGACGACGACCCCGGCGAGCGCCACAGCGCGACTCGAGATGACCTTGGCGTGCACGGGGTTCGCGCGCGAACATAGCGCGTTGACTCGGACAAACATCTGCCGATTGGCGCGCGCGAGGGCTCCAGGGGCTCGGCGAGACGACGAAGCGGGGGCAGCGAGCGCTTCAGACAGCCTGCGCGAGCGGCGCGCGGCGTCCCGCCCACGGCCGCGCCTGCTCGAGCTGGGCGGCCAGCGCGATCAACCTGGCCTCGCCCCACGGCCCGCCCACCAGCTGCACGCCGACCGGCAGGCCCTCCTCGCTCCAGCCCAGCGGCAGGCTCACCGCGGGCAGGCCCGTGACGTTGCCGAAGGCCGTGAACGAGACGCTGCGAACGACATCCAGCACCGGGTCCTCGGGCGCCGCCAGCTGAGCCTCCAGCACCGCGCCGGCGACGGGAGGCAGGATCGCGGAGGTCGGCGTCAGCAGCACGTCGTAGTCGCGCCCCCAGCGCGCCAGCTCGCGGCGGCTGAGCAGCTCGAGCGCCTGGGCGGCGAGCACGTAGTCGTATGCGCCCAGCTCGCCGGCGCGCTTGCGCTGGTGGGCGATGTGCGCGTCGACCGCCGACCAATCGACGCCCTCGTAGTCGGCCAGACCGCCGACCGTCAGCGTGATGAACGACGGGATCATCTCCTCGGAGATCGTCGGCACCTCGACCTCCTCCACCGCGTGCCCCAGCTCCTCGAGCGTCGCCGCGACCGCGCGCGTGACCGACGAGCACGGCTCGTCCGTCGGGATCCCCAGCGGCGCCTGCGCCATCAGCCCGATTCGCAGCGCTCCCGGCGGCGTGTCTAGCTCCTGCGAGAACGGACGCTGCGGCGCCGGCGCGTTGTACCACGCACACGGGTCGAGCCTCGCGGTCGCATCCAGCACAGCCGCGGCGTCCGCCACCGTGCTCGCCACCACGCCCTCGACCACCGCGCCCAGCCAGCTCTGCGCGTGGCGCGGCACGCGGCCACGACTCGGCTTCAGGCCGACCAGCCCGCAATACGAGGCCGGGATGCGGATCGAGCCGCCGCCGTCGTTGGCGTGCGCGATCGGGAACATGCCGCCGGCCACAGCCGCCGCCGCTCCGCCGCTCGAGCCCCCCGGCGAGCGCTCCGTGTTCCAGGGGTTGCGAGTGATCCCGAAGCGGCTGTTCTCCGCAACCGTCAGCACACCGAACTCGGGGGTGTTCGTGCGCGCGCACAGCACGAAGCCCGCACGCAAGAACGCATCCACCACCAGCTCACTCTCCTCGCTCATGCCCTCCGGCGCGCCGTTGGAGCCATAGGTCACCGGCCAGCCCGCAACCGGCGTGAGATCCTTGATCGGAATCGGCACGCCCAGGAACGGCGCCTCCTCGCCAGCCGCCAGGCGGCGGTCCGCCTGCGCCGCCGCCGAACGCACGTCATCGTCGTTACGCCACGTGATCGCGTTCAGCTGCGGGTTGCGCTCGTCGATCGCCGACAGGCACGCCTCCAGCAGCTCCGCCGAGGACAGGTCGCGGCGCCGCAGCGCCGCGGCGAGCTCCAGCGCAGAGGAGGACTGGTCGATCGAGGCCATGCCCCGGCGACCCTATCACTCACTCTGCGCGGCCGAACTCCACGATCGCGATCGTCAACATCGCCAGCCCCAGCAGCGCCACCACCGCCGCCTCGACCACGCTCGAGACGTGCCAGCTCCACCACGTCACCCCCGGATCGAGCGCGTGGCGCGCCGCGTCGCTGATGCGCAGGTGCGCGAACACCGCCCTGCGCATCGGGTCGACCGCGTAGGTGAGCGGGTCCAGGCGGTTGAGGATCTCCAGCCACTGCGGTAGCCCCGACACCGGGAACAGCGCGCCGGAGAGGAAGTACATCGGCATGATCGCCATCTGCATCAGCGCCATGAACGACTGCATCTGCGTGATCCGCGCTGCCACCATCACGCCGAACGCCGTGATCGCGAACGCCAGCAGCAGTTGCAGCGCGAAGATCTCCGCGATCAGGCCCGCGTTGTAGGGCACGCCGACGAGGCCCGCCAGGCACAGCACGATCACGCCCTGGAAGCCCGCCACGGTGGCGCCGCCGAAGCACTTGCCCAACACCAGCGAGCTTCGTCTCACGGGCGCGACCATCATCTCTCTCAAAAATCCGAACTCACGGTCCCACACCAGCGACGCCGCCGAGAACATCGCCGTGAACATCACCGCCATGCACAGCACCCCCGGATACACGAACGTGCGCAGGTTCACGCCGTGCGTGCCCGCCGACGCCAGGCGCGAAAGCCCCGTGCCGAGCACGAACAGGAACAGGAACGGCTGCATCAGCGAGGTCAGGATGCGCAGCCGGTCACGGCTGAAGCGGATCAGCTCGCGCTTCCACACCACCTTGATCGCGCGCAGCTCGCTGCCCGCGCTGCGCGTCGGCACGCGCACGCTGGCGATCTCGTGCGGCGTTCCCGCCGGCGCCGCCGAAGACCCGTTGGGCGCCGGCGCCCGCTGCGGGGAGGCCGCGGATTGGACTGGCGTCTCGCGCGTCGCCATCAGCGGCCCATCATCCGTGCGACGTTGCGCATGCGGTCGGTGCTCGTCGACTCCGCGTCGCGGATCGTCGTGCCCGTGTAGGACATGAACACGTCGTCCAGCGACGGGCGCGCCACGCTGACCGAGCGGATCGGCACGGGAAGCTCGGCAAACAGCCGCGGCACGAACTGCTCGCCCTCGGGCACGCCGAACGTGACCGCGCCCTCCGCCACCGTCGCCTCGATCCCGAAGCGCTCGCGCAGCGCCGCGATCGCCGCCTCGTCGTCGTCGGTCTCGATCTGCACGCGGTCCTTGCCCACTTTCGCCTTCAGCGCCTGTGGCGTGTCCAGCACGATGATGCGGCCCTGGTCCATGATCGCGATGCGGTCGCAGTACTCCGCCTCGTCCATGTAGTGCGTGGTCAGGAAGATCGTGATGTCCTCGCGCGCCTTCAGCTCGCGGATGTAGCGCCAGATCGAGCTGCGCGTCTGCGGATCCAGGCCCACCGTCGGCTCGTCCAGGAACAGCACCCGCGGCGAGTGCAAAAGGCCCCGCGCGATCTCCAGGCGGCGCTTCATCCCGCCGGAGAACGTGTTCACGAGGCTTCCCCGTCGCTCCCACAGCCCCACCATCTCCATCACCTGGCGCATGCGCTCGCCCACCAGCTCGCGCGGCACGCCGTACAGCTCCGCGTGCAGCCGCAGGTTCTGCTCGGCTGTCAGGTAGCCGTCGAGCGTCGTGTCCTGGAACACCAGGCCGATGTTGCGCCGTACGTCGTCGCGCTCGCTCACCACGTCGTAGCCGGCCACCGTCGCCGCACCCGCGCTCGGTCGCACCAGCGTGCACAGCATGTTGATCGTCGTCGACTTGCCCGCCCCGTTCGGGCCCAGGAAGCCGAAGATCTCGCCGGCCGCGACCTCGAAGTCGATGCCCCGCACCGCCTCGACCTCGTCGTAGCGCTTGACCAGGCCCTCGACGGAGACCGCCACCGAGGCACCCGGCGCGGCGAGGGCGGGGACGGAGTCGGTGCGTGGCATCGTGGCGGCGGAGTCGGTCAACTGTCCTCGTCCACGGTACCCGCATCGCCCGGCGCATCCGGTGCCTGATCACTCGGACTGCCGATGTCGCCGTCCGCGAGGATGCGGTAGAGGCTGCGCCGAGCGTCCGCCAGCACGTCCTTCGCGCGTCTCATCTGCCCCGCGCTGCCGGTCTTCATGATCTGCACGAACGCATAGCCGACCTCGCGCATCAGCCCCGCGAGCTCGTGCACGTCGCCGCCAATGTCCTGCTGCTCCCACGGCGCCGGGCGCTCCTCGTCGCGTTCGCCCACCAGCTTGCGGCCCGCGTCCGTCAGCGCGAACAGCTTGCTGCCGTCGTGCTCCTCCGTGCGGATCAGACCCTCGTCCTCCAGCTGCGCAAGCGCCGGGTACACCGAGCCGGGGCTCGGGCTCCACATGCCACCGCTTCGCTCCTGCACCTCCTGCATGATCTGGTAGCCGTTGCGCGGGTCCTGCGCAAGCAGCAGCAGCGCCGCCGTGCGGATGTCGCCGCGGCGCGCCCTGCGTCCGCGTCCTCGCGGGCCGCGGCCGGGACCGAAGCCAAACCCCGGGCCGAAGCCGCCGCCGCCGAAGCCGCCGAAGTCGCCGCGCGGCCCCTGCGCGAACCCGCGCTCGCCGCCGCCGTGGTGGTGAGGCCGGCATCCCGACCGTGGTCCTGTCGAATAAATAGCGTTGCCAAACATATCTACTCCCTATCGTGAGCTATCAAAGTGCTTACACGATATATCTTTAGCACGCCCGCGTCAAGTCCTCAATGCAGAGTCGTGGTCCTCGACGGTGTAGCGCTGCAGTATCTGCCGCACGTGATCGGGGATCGGGGCCTTCTCGCCGACGCGATCGGCGCGCACGAAGATGTGGACGATGCGGCCCTCGGCGAGCGTCTCCCGATCCCGCACGATCGCGATCGCGGACACCATCGATGTGTTGCCAAGGCGCTCGACCTCGAGTGTGATCTCGAGCTCGTCGTCGAAGCGCGCCGGGGCGCGGAAGCGCGCTCCCGTCTCGGCGACCACCAGGTCCAGGCCGGACGCTGTTAGCGCTTCGTAGGAGCCGAGGGCCTCGCGCCACAGCTCGGTCAGGACGACGTCGAAGTAGACGAAATAGTTGGCGTTGAAGACATGCCCCTGGGCGTCGCACTCGTTGTAACGAACGCGCAGGCGGTGCACGAACCGGGGCATCGCTAGGCCGTACGCTCCCGGCGCGAACCCGTTGCGCTAAGCGGCGTAGCGCTGCGCAGCCCGCGCGCGCGCCTTCGCCGCCTCGACCTCGCGGTCCTTCGGCGGCGCGTTCGTCACCAATTCGCCCAGCAGTCGCGTGGAGACCTCGGTGACGGCGTCGACAGCCCGCTCGAACGCCTCAGCGTTGGCGGCCGACGGCTTGGTGAAGCCGCTGATCTTGCGCACGTACTGCAGCGCCGACGCGCGGATCTCCTCGTCGCTGGCCGGCGGCTCGAAGTTGTGGAGGTTGCGGATATTGCGACACATGCTTCGATCGTAGCGGCCTAATGCCTGAAGTGGCGCACGCCGGTGGCGACCATCGCCACGTTCGCCGCGTCCGCGGCGGCGATGACCTCCTCGTCGCGCACCGAGCCTCCCGGCTGGACGATCGCGCTGACGCCCGCGTCGATCGCGAGCTGGGGGCCGTCGGCGAACGGGAAGTATGCGTCGGAGGCTAGGGCGGCGCCAGCTAGCCGATCCGGCCGGAAGGCCTGCGCCTTCTCCACGGCGATTCGCACGGCGTCCACGCGGCTCATCTGACCGGCGCCGATGCCGATCGTCGCGACCGTCCCCGGCCCGCCGCCGTCAGCGGCGCCCTCGCCGGCATCGGCGGCGGCGATGACGATCGCGTTGGAGCGCACGTGCCGGCAGACGACCCACGCGAACAGCATGCTGCGCCACTCGGACTCGCTCGGCTCGCGCGCGCCCATCGGGCGCATCTGCTCGCGCGTCTCAGAGACGACGTCGCGCGTCTGCACCAGCTGGCCGCCGATCACCGGCTTGGCTTCGGCCTCGCGCAGCGGCGCCGGCCAGTCCGCCAGCTCGAGCAGACGGACGTTCTTCTTGACCTGCAGCGTCTCCAGCGCGGCGGCGTCGTAGCCGGGCGCGAGCAGCACCTCGATGAACTGCTTGGCGAGCTCGTGCGCGAACGCGCCGTCGACCGGGCGGTTGACGGCGATCACGCCGCCGTAAGCGCTCTGCGGGTCGCACGCGAAGGCGCGTTCGTAGGCCTCGCGAGCGCTGGCCGCGAGCGCGCACCCGCACGGGTTGTTGTGCTTGACGATCGCGCACGCCGGCTCGTCGAACTCCTCCACCAGCTCGCGCGCCGCGCTGAGGTCGAGCAGGTTGTTGAATGACAGCTCCTTGCCGTGCAGCTGCTCGACACCGGCGAGCAGGTGCGTGGGCGAGCCCACGCGCGCGTAGAACGCGGCCTGCTGGTGGGGGTTCTCGCCGTAGCGCAGGTCGCTGACCTTCTCGTAGGCCTCACGCCAGCTGGGCGGGAAGCCCTCGCCGGCGCGCTGCGCGAACCACGTGGAGATCGCCGCGTCATAGCGCGCCGTGCACGCGAACGCCTTCGCGGCCAGGTGCTCGCGCGTCGCCAGCGACAGCCGTCCGGCGGATTCGCGCAGCTCGCCCAGCACGCGCTCGTAGTCGGCCGGGTCCACCACCACCGCCGCGAACGCGCTGTTCTTGGCCGCCGCCCTGATCATCGTCGGCCCGCCGATGTCGATGTTCTCGACGATCTCCTGCTCGGGGGCGTCGCCGCGCGCGAGCGTCCGCTCGAACGGATACAGGTTCACGCACACCAGGTCGACCTGCTCGATCCCCTGTTCGGCCGCCGCGCGCAGGTGCTCGTCCTCGTCTCGCCGGGCCAGCAGGCCGGCGTAAAGCCGCGGGTGCAGCGTCTTCACGCGCCCGTCCATGATCTCGGGGAAGCCGGTGAAGTCCTCGATCGAGCGCACCGCGACCTCCGCGCCCGCCAGCTCGCGCGAGGTGCCGCCGGTGGACACGATCTCCACGCCGAGCTGCGCCAGGCCGTGCGCGAAGTCGACGATGCCGTGCTTGTCGGACACCGACAGCAGCGCCCTGCGCACGCGCACATCGCCCGCGGCGGCGCGCTCGACGCCGGTCTGCGATCCGGCCGCGTCGTCGGTCATCAGCTCGCCCTTGGAGGCCACAGTGATCAGAGCGTATCCACGATCGTCCTGCGCGGGTTCTGCGGGTCGGCACGCAGTGCGCCGCGCGCGAACAGCGCGACCGCGCGCGGCAGCAGCTCGTGCTCGAGCGCGCGCAGCGCCGCGAGCACCTCCTCGGGCTCGCGCGCGTCGGGCAACTCGACCGCACGCTGCAGGATCACCGGCCCGGAATCGACGCCCGCGTCGACGAAGTGCACGGTCACACCGAACACCTTCACCCCGTACGCGAGCGCCTGCTCGATCGCCGCAAGCCCCGGGAACGCCGGCAGCAGCGACGGGTGCACGTTGATGACCGCGCCGGGGAAGCGCGCGAGGAACGGCTCGCCGAGCAGCTCCATGTAGCCGGCGAGCACCATCAGCCGCGCGCCGCGCTCGCTCAGCCAGTCGGCCAGCGCCCGATCGCGCGCGGCGCGATCGGGGTAGGCGGAGCGGGCGAACACGGCGCTCGCCACCCCCCTTTCGTGCGCGCGCTGCAGCGCGAGTGCGCCGGCGACACTCGACGCGACCGCCACCACCTGCGCCTCGCGCCCGTGCACCGTGTCGAGCAGCGCCTGCAGGTTGGTACCAGTTCCTGACACCAGCACGGCGATCGGAAGTCGCTCGCTCACGGGCGGGCACCATAGCTGTGCGCAACCTCACAGAGTCGAGCCGCTCGATCGCCTTCAATGACATGCGACGGGGGAGAGCCTCCTATGACGACCAGACAGGAGACGCTCATGCTCACAGCCATAATCGTCACGCTCGTGATAGTCGCCCTGCTCGCGTACGCGCTGCGCGCTGAGCACAGCGCCACGCTGATCGCGCGCCGCCCATACAACAACCGCTACAACGACGCCTCGGGGGCGCGCGAGGACCACCTCGGCTAGAGCTAGACGCTTGCGAGCCGCAGCGGCGGCGCGTCCGGGCGCTCCTCCTCCAGGGAGTACTTGCCGGCGGCGCCGTCGCTGCCCGCGAGCGGATACTGACCGGTGAAGCACGCGTCGCAGTGGGTGGCGCGCGTCGCGCCGACGGCCTCGTACACGCCCTCCAGCGACAGGTAGTGCAGCGAGTCGCAGCCGAGCTCGGCGGCGACCTCCTCGGTGGTGCGCCCGTGCGCGATCATCTCCTCGCGCGTGGACATGTCGATGCCGTAGTGGCACGGGTGCTTGATCGGCGGC